>Ga0164297_10006041_pt1 | contig 10199 bp, 10 predicted proteins | sample GEODES058metaG_FD_113539 | JGI IMG/M metagenome (GOLD analysis project Ga0164297, IMG submission 113539) | Dystrophic lake water microbial communities from Trout Bog Lake, Wisconsin, USA - GEODES058 metaG | ecosystem: Environmental > Aquatic > Freshwater > Lake | place: USA: Trout Bog Lake...
GCGTAGCTCTTTGGGGACAAGGCCAACTATCTACCCGAATCCCAGTTGAAGGTCGAGATGAGATTGCTTTTTTGGCTCAGCAATTCAATCAGTCTGCTGATCAAATCCAATCTTTGGTTAATTCACACAAATCTTTGTTGGCCAATGCCTCCCATGAACTGAGAACACCGCTGGCTCGAGTTCGAATGGCACTTGAACTTTTAGGTGATGGGGCATCTAATCATTTAAAAAATGAAATGACCAGGAGTATTCTCGAACTAGATCAATTGATTGACGAAATATTAACTGCAAGCCGGCTAGACGCGCCTCAAGCCAACTTGGGAGATCTTGAGTTAATTGATCTCTCTGGTTTAGCAGCTGAGGAGTGTTCACAGTTCAATGTTGAACTTGACCTGGGCAGCGATCCACAAAGTTACATGACAAAAGGTAATCCGATTTTAATTCGTAGAGCAATTCGTAATTTAATAGACAATGCTGTTCATCATTCTGATTATTCATCTCTAAATAATCAAATACCACTTGTTCAAATTACATCAGAGGAATTTTGCGAACAAGCTTTTATTAAGATTTCCGTACTAGACCGCGGTCCAGGCGTTCCAATGGATGAACAAGGGAAAATTTTTGAGCCTTTTTACAGGACCAAAAGAACGTTAGCACATAAATCACAACAAGTTGAAAGTAATTCAATAGCCAGCACCAGCTCCGGGGCTGGTCTAGGTTTGTCACTCGTCAAAACAATTTGTGAACGACACGGAGGAAGCGTTCATTATGCTGAACGGGATGGGGGGGGAAGCTCTTTCGTAATTAGATTACTTAAGTCCGAGGAATAGGAATGAGACTAGCTAAGATCTAATAATCTCAAGTGCGCTCTCGACTTCTCCAACCGTTATATTTTTTAGGCAATTAAGATGACCTAAGGGACAGGCTCTCTTAAAGCACGGGGAGCACTCCAGCGACAACCAAAGCACTTTAGCCAGACTATTCAATGGAGGAGTATGTAGCGGACTTGATGAACCAAAAATAGCGACCTGCGGTCTCTTTAAAGCCGCAGCAATATGCATCAAACCAGAATCATTTGAAATCACTGCGTTTGAACCTCCAATCAAAGCAATAGCTTGAGTAAGATCTGTTTGTCCCGACAAATTAGTCACTTCTACATTTCTTGACTTACAAACTTTTTCGATTTGAAGACATTCCTGCACGTCACTTTTTGATCCCATCAATACAATTTTTGATCCACCAAGACTTATATTGATGGCTAATTGCGTAAAGTTTTCTATTGGCCATCTCTTAGCAGGTCCATACTCTGCGCCCGGGGCCAGCACGATGTAGCTCATTTTCGCTAGCCTAAAGTCATTCAACGTGTTTTCTAAATTTCTTGCTTCTAAAGTAGGTAGAGGTGTTTCTTCAAGAAAATTTAATGGTGCACGTTCTGGATCCATGCTTTGCAAAGACACTTTGAGCGAGTCAAAATAATTCGGTTCTAAGCCTTTTTTTCTAAAAATATTTTCTGCATTTTTAATGGCAGTCAACGCAATCTTTTTATAGAAATTGACCATTGATCCCCGTTCCGATTTATCTGGATTAGGAATCGTTGTGGATAACAAAAGCCCCCTTAATTCCCCCTCATATCCCACTCTATTCTTAATTGAAGAGAAAAAGGGTATGAGTGCATTTTTAAATGAATTAGGGCAAATAACTGCATTGTCAAATTGCCCTTTAATTGAGTTTGCAATTTGCCAACGTTTAACAATTTGAAGTTCTTTTCTATTAAATGACCACTCCAATACTTCATCAACACAGCTCATTGATCGGTAAACGGGCGCAATATGGGGCAACACTGCGACTGTTATTTTGTGACCTGCAGAACTTAAAGCACGAACCATTGGCTCAGTCATTACCGCATCCCCTATCCATTGGGGTGCAATAACTAGCGTTCTATTAATGGTGCTTGGCAACGTTCTCGTTCTCGCTGTGCTTCAGCGTATACAAAGTTCCGCAATATGGACATTTAGCAGATCCAGTTTTAGAAACGTCTAGGTAGACCTTTGGGTGAGAGTTCCAAAGCTTCATATCAGCTTTGGGGTTCGGGCAAAACACACCCCCGTGCCCATTTAAGTCACCTGATGAAACAATTACTTCATTATTCATGTTTGCCATTAGACCAAGGTAAGCCAATGTGAGTACTTCGCATTGCGTCCATTCACAATGTCAAAGAATGCGGTTTGAATTTTATGGGTCAGCGGGCCCCGCTTTCCCTCTCCGATTGAAATTCTGTCTAACTCGCGAATAGGAGTTACCTCAGCAGCTGTCCCCGTAAAGAAGGCCTCATCTGCTAAATAAACTTCATCTCTTGTTATCCTCTTTTGGATCACTTCAATTCCAAGGTCTTTAGCTATCTCAAAAATCGTATTTCTTGTGATTCCGTTTAAGGCACCTGCAGATAAGTCAGGGGTATAAATTACGCCTGACTTGATGATGAATATGTTCTCACCTGCGCCCTCAGCCACAAAGCCAGACGTATCAAGAAGTAAAGCCTCATCATATCCGTCCTCGGTTACCTCCATATTGGCCAATATTGAATTGGTATAGTTACTCACCGCTTTAGCTTGAGTCATTGTGATATTGACATGGTGGCGTGTATAACTAGAAGTCTTTACTCGGATCCCTGACTCTAGCCCCTCTTCGCCCAAGTAGGCACCCCAAGCCCAAGCAGCAACCATTAAATGTATTGTGTTGCCCTTTGGCGATACTCCTAACTTTTGAGACCCAATCCATGAAAGAGGGCGTATGTAACAACTCTCTAATTTATTCTCTCTAACGACTTGTTTGTTAGCCTCATTCACCGCGTCCCTAGAAAAAGGAATGTTCATCCTCAAAATTCTGGCGCTATTAAATAATCTTTCAGTGTGATCCTCTAATCTAAAAATAGCAGTACCTTTGGATGTTGGGTAAGCTCTAATGCCCTCAAATACTCCGCACCCATAATGAAGGGTATGAGTTAAAACATGGATTTTGGCATCTCTCCATTCGACCAATTGACCATCCATCCAAATTTTTCCATCGCGGTCTGCCATTGATGGGGGCATCTGGTTCATTATTTATTCCTTTCGAGCGCCTTGCGCCATTCTTTAAATTATCAAATTAAGTTAGACATTTTACTGGTTTAAGTAGCACTAGAATGAAAAACCTACTATTCTTGTGCAGGTCTCGTCAGTTCAAAATGTCTGAGCTTTCCATTTTCAAACTCACAAATAACAAAAGAGTCCGATCCATCAAGCCAGGAAAAGACTTCTTTTTCCTGGTTTTCAGTTCCTTTAGTAGCATCCTGTTGTCCCAAACTTTTGGTCAACGCAATGACATGCAATAAAGACATGCCCTTTTTAAGTTTAGCATTCAACATCACTGCACTGTCAACATAACCGATGGGTCGATTAGCCGCTTTTTTTAAAACTTGCAACGTTCGCAATAAATGCATTAAGGCCCACATGACTCCCCCGGAGATAACAAAAGCTACTCCCTGCCATTCATAAGAACTATACGCAAAAACGAGCAAGACTATACCCAACAATGGATATAAATATTTTTCAATTTTCCCAAGCAACGAATTCAAAACAAAACCCTTAATTAAGATAATTTTTCCCTTTAAAGGGCTTTTCAACTCTGGTATTGTATTTTTATTAAGACTCTTAAAAAAGCCCCTCCCTCACTAGGTTCATTGCCTCATCAACCCTGTCTACTGCGTGCACAGTAAGGCCTTCTATTGGCTTTTTGGGTGCATTCGCTTTGGGTATTACCGCCACTGAAAAACCCAGTTTGGCTGCCTCCTTTAACCTGTCCTGACCCCTTGGCGCAGGCCTAACCTCTCCGGCCAATCCAATTTCACCAAAAGCTATGAAACCTTTTGGTAACGCTCGCCCTCTGAGGCTACTTTGAATTGATAGCAATACAGCCAGATCAGCTGCAGGCTCTGAAATTCTGACCCCCCCCACTGCGTTCACAAACACATCTTGATCCATACATGCAACTCCTGCATGTCTATGCAAAACAGCAAGCAACATTGCTAATCGATCACGGTCCAGCCCCACACTCAACCTTCTCGGGCTTGGGCCCGATTGGTCTACCAAAGCCTGAATCTCAACCAGTAAAGGCCTTGACCCCTCTAAAGTCACCATAACGCAACTACCGGCAACTGGTTCTGCATGTTGGCTTAAGAAAATAGCACTAGGATTAATAACCCCTTTTAATCCTCGCTCAGTCATAGCAAAGACGCCAATTTCATTTACTGCGCCAAACCTATTTTTGATCGCTCTAACTAATCGAAAGCTGGAATGGGTTTCGCCCTCAAAATACAAAACGGTATCCACCATGTGCTCTAACACCCTAGGACCCGCTAGAGCACCTTCCTTTGTGACATGACCTACCAAAACTATCGATATCGAGCTAGTTTTAGCAAGCCTTGTCAAATGCGCTGCACACTCTCTAACTTGAGAAACTGAGCCAGGCGCGCTGCTCAAAAGTTCTGAATAAACGGTTTGAATTGAGTCTATAACCGCAATACTAGGTGATTGAGCTTCAAGGGTTGCGATGATTTTTTCTAGTTGCGTCTCCGCCAACACACTTACTCCACTTCTATCCAAGCCAAGTCGCCTTGCTCTCATTGCAACTTGAGCTCCTGACTCCTCACCAGTTACGTATAAAGTGTGCCCTCCGCGTCTTTGTATTGCATCTAAAGCCTGCAATAGTAACGTTGATTTACCAATGCCTGGATCCCCTCCAATTAAGACAACGCCTGCAGGGACAATACCCCCCCCCAGTACTCTGTCTAATTCTTCTATGCCGGTTGGGGTTCGATCCACATCTTGGGCCTCTATATCCGACAATAGACTAACTGCGCTTGCCGGTGCAAGGCTTTTAGCACCGCTATACCTATTCTTACTTTGCCCAGCCCCACCTTCAACGCTTTCTATCAGCGTATTCCACTCCTCGCAGTGAGGACACTTTCCAAGCCACTTAGCGCTAGTTCCGCCACACGCAGTACAGGTATAAATTGTTTTATCTTTTGCCATAAGCAATCATATGCGCCAAATATCACTGATTTAATTTTAGAGATCCATTTTCTTACATATTTAGTTTTAATTCTCCACTTTGAATTAAATCATGTCTTCTTTAACCATAAAAGAGCAGTGTCAGTGTAAGATGAATAGTTGATGTTCAAATCCATCTATTTTAAAGCCGACATATTTAGAGATATTTTGTGAACTTAGAGTCCAATCATGATCAATTCAAACTGATAACCCAAAAACGGTTCGGCCCCTTTTTTGGTACACAGTTTTTGGGGGCATGCAATGATAATTTATACAAGTTTGCTGTTACCTTGCTCATCACTTATCAGTGGAGAGTCGATTGGTTGCCCTCATCTTTAGCTGGGCTTGTTATTGGCGCCGTTTTTATATTGCCATTCGTTGTTTTTTCTGCCTTCAGTGGCCTATTGGCCGATCACTACAACAAAACACGAATACTACAAGGAGTAAAGGTTCTAGAGATTGTGATTATGAGCATTGCTTACTTCGGTCTTAGTCAGCATTTTCCAACCGTGTTGCTTGTTTGCATTTTTCTAATGGGCCTGCACTCCACTATATTTGGTCCTGCGAAATACGCCTATTTGCCAGTACATATCAGTAAAGCAGAACTCATGGGCGCAAATGCTATGGTTGAGGCAGGGACATTTTTAGCCATATTGCTTGGAAATTTACTAGGAGGTGTGCTGATTTCAAATCAATCTGGAATTGCCTCCTTTATGAAATTCTCATTTCCTGAGCAGTCTGTTGCACTTTTTTGCATCCTATTGTCTATAACTGGCTTGCTAATCAGTCTTTTTATACCTAACTCCAAATCAAACTCTACATTTAGTCAATTCAAATCAATTGATTCAGAAAATAACTTACTAAAGGGGCTCAACCCTTGGACCCAAACTTTAAACAGCTTACGGCAATCACACCAAATTGCAGGCATGAGCACCGCGTTGTACGGCATTAGTTGGATGTGGTTTTATGGGGCCGTTTTCCTAAGCCTTTTTCCCAGCTTCTCAAAAGAGCTTCTCCACGGGAACTCCGATGTGGCCTCTATGCTGTTGGTTGTTTTCTCAATTGGCATCGGTATCGGATCTTTGCTTTGCAACTCGCTTAAGCATCCCATTTATGAACTCTCTCTTGTTTTTCTGGGTTTAATTGGGATGACAATTTTTACAATTGATTTGGCTTTTACAGTTAATGCACAAGCTTACGCAGACACTTTGTTTAAATTACAACCCTCTTCTCAATTACTCAAAATTGCGTCCCAGCCATTGGTCTCAATTACAGTTTTCTTATCCCAATCCGGCAACTTTCACATACTCATGGATCTAGGCTTTTTGTCTGCTTTTATCGGTATATTCAGCGTCCCGCTTTACACTTTTATTCAAACTTACAGCCCCTCCGACGAATGCGCTCAAACCATAGCCGCTAACAATATATTAAATGCACTCTTCATGATCAGTAGCGCTGTCATTGTTGGAGTTCTTTTGTCAATTGGTTTGACTATTGCGCAGGTTTTCCTTTTATTAGGGGCTTCAAATATTGTCTGTTTCTTCTTTCTCGCTAGAGGCTTACCGGATCTTCAAAATCATTTTTTTGATTGGGTTAAAAACCTCATCGTCAATTTCAAAAATCCTTTTTAATGTCAAAATTTGCTTACTTTTGCATCAAATTTCGGTTTTTTTCAAACTTTCTTGATTTCTCTTCTTGTTAATCCGAGTTTTCTCAAGACATAATCAAAGCATTCTCAAAAAGTTTTAAGGCGAATATGGCATCAGTAAATAAAGTAATTTTGGTAGGCAATTGTGGTCGTGATCCTGAGATTAGATACCTACCATCAGGTCAGGCAGTTGCAAATATAAGCATCGCAACTTCATCGAAAAGAAAAGATAAAACTAGCGGTGAGTACATAGATGATACCCAGTGGCACAGAGTAACTTTTTATGACCGTCTTGCTGAAATCGCCGGTGAGTATGTAAAAAAGGGCCGCCCAGTTTATGTTGAAGGCAGACTAAAGTACGGAAAATACACTGATAAAGACGGAATCGAGAAAAACACAGTTGACATCATCGCCACAGAGTTACAACTTCTGGGCGGCAGAGAGGGCGCAAGCTCAGGGGGAGATGACAGCGCTGCGCCTCGTCAAGCTGCATCCTATTCAAGCTCACCTAAATCCGATCATGCAACCAAACCTACAACAAAAACGGGTTTCGATGACATGGATGATGACATTCCATTCTGAAATTAAATTCGATTAAGCTTTAAATCCTAAAAGACTTTTGAAAGTTAGACCAACCACTTTACCCCAAGGGGCAAACTGATTGATCACAGGTACAAAGTTTCACTCAAACCCACGCTTAACTCTCTTGTACATTGATGGTCATTTGAGCGTTAAGTGTTTCTCCAGGATTTAAAATTTTTATCCCGTATCGGCTCGTATCTTCCCCTTTATTGCTAGCCATGTTAATTGCATTATTTACATGGCTGACTGGCTCTATTGCAACTGAGTCCATACCGGGTTTCGTATAAACAACCAATCTATCCAAATTAGAGCTTATGTTCATTGACAGTTCACTATCTATTAACTTAACTTGACCTTTCCAACCGTCATAACAGTGATCTACTTCAAGCTGCTCGCATAGCTGATCCATTCCACTGCTCATCACGGCTTGAGTTGGCAATCGGTCATCACCCATTTCCCAAATTTTAGTGGCTTCAAAATAAATAGATGCATTTTTTCTTTTTACAAAATAAGGGTGCCACCCAAGTCCAACAGGCGTTGGTTTATTACTTTGATTGGTGATAGACAAAGTTTGATGTAATTCATTGTCTTTTATTTTTATGGCCTGTGAAGCGTCAAAATCAAAAGGCCATCCCCCATCTGCTTTATGCTCGTAGGAAACCAATAAAAAATCATCTCCTTGTTCTAATATCGTCCAAGGTCTTTGCCAGCCTACCCCGTGGATATTATGGGGCTCATCTGCGTTATTTTTAATCAACGGATGGTCAGTCCCCATCCACCTGAGAGTTGCATGAGACATTCGGTTTGAAAAGGGGACCAGCGCAAAACTCGCCGCCTGTCTTGCGCTAGTTACTGTATCTTTATTAACTGACCTTAGCACGCTTTTACCAAGGTATGTTAACTCTAAAATTGAAGCACCTAGATCAGGTCTTATTACACAAACTAATTTTTCGTTTTTGAGTTCAACATCAGTCTTTTTCATATCCAACTGCCTATAAATATTGATACAAAGCAGTATGAATGGTTTTAAACAAGTTGTCCATTACTGGAATAATGAACATTTGATATAGATCTAAAAAAGGTGATGTGACTGAACTTATCCGATTTTTTTAAGAGAAAGACTATTGATGGAATAAGATATTTGCAATTATTTTAAAGTGCTTCTTTTCCGTTTTCACCTGTTCTTATTCTTACAGCTTGCTCTAAATTAGATACAAATATTTTTCCATCACCGATCTTACCCGTTCTCGCAGCTTTTTCAATCGCCTCTATTGCACTTTCGACTAACTCGTCGGAGACAGCAGCTTCAATTTTGACTTTTGGCAAAAAATCAACAACATACTCAGCCCCCCTGTATAGTTCAGTATGACCTTTTTGGCGACCAAAGCCCTTAACTTCCGTAACTGTAATACCTTGCACTCCAATAGAAGACAACGCCTCACGAACCTCTTCTAATTTAAAAGGTTTAATAATCGCCATAATCATTTTCATAAGTTATCCTAATGGTTTAAAACGGAAGAGTGTCAAAAATTCTTTTTAATACCCAATACTAATGTATTTCCTGCAAGATTGGTGTTACCGCTTCCTGGTAAAACATCATTTGTATGTGTAAATCCACGTTTTACCCAGTCTGTAGTGATGACGGTTGCACTACCAACCCAACCTTCAAATTCTTTGCTCAAGGACATTGATATATCGGTATAGTCAGTAACTCCGTTCGTAACATACCTAGCATTTGAGGCTTTTATGCTTTGATTCCCGATGTGCACGATGCTAGAAAGCCCATCACCAAAATCAAAACTGTAACTCAGATCTACATACATACTATTTTTAGATCCAACATAGCCAAATAAATTGCTCACTGAATCAGATAGCTTAAATACAAATGCGCCCACAGATATAGAACCATACAACTCTGTAGTATTTGCGTTTGAAAAATTGGCATTCGCAGCGTTAGTTACTCCACCCAAATTGTTGGTTGGGTAAAAGTAATCCAGTACTCCAACGTCATATCCAATTAATTCAGTATATGAGGCTTTGTAACCAGCATAAAAGTCCATCTCCAAAGACCCCTTAGCGCTCTGAGGAGGGTTGGCATTAGTGTCCGCGGAGTCCTTAATCCAGTGAATAGTTGAGTTCCAATTTCCAACATAGAAACCGCTTTTATCGGCATAGTCTGCTCCAAACTGCAACGCCGGTCTATGTCCTGACTGCGAAATTCCTCGGTATCTGTAGTCGCTCACAAATCCAGCGTTATAAGTGAGCGATGATTCTGGTTCAGCAGTCGTAGTCTGTGAAAATGCCGTCGAAGAACCCAAAGTGGCTAATAACAAGATTGCAACTGATCGTTTTTTATTGTTCACAAATACTCCCGTGCTCTTTACAGCTTTTTCTCATGATGATCAAAGCCAAACTTCACTTTCAATTATTTTCTCACGTTTTCTCTCAGACTTGAATAGACAAAGTCCAACTTACCACTAAAGTTATCAAAGATTAGGAGCGAGCATTCGTTTAAGGTCCGCCTCCTGTATGCCTTGTCTTTTTGCTAAGTCGCTGACTTGATCTGAGCCGATTCTTCCAACGTTGAAGTACTTGGCTTGAGGGTGTGCGATGTAAAAGCCGCACACGCTTGCTGCTGGATACATGGCAAGACTCTCCGTCAAGCTCATACCTATCTCCTCACACTGAAGGACTTCAAACATCTGTTTTTTTACACTGTGATCGGGACAAGCAGGGTAGCCGGGCGCAGGTCTAATTCCTATGTACTTTTCAGCAATTAAGTCTTGAGGACTTAATTGCTCTTTCTCACTGTACCCCCAAAGATCCACCCTAACCCTGGCGTGCATGCATTCAGCCATAGCCTCTGCTAATCGATCAGCTAA
>Ga0164297_10006048_pt1 | contig 10192 bp, 8 predicted proteins | sample GEODES058metaG_FD_113539 | JGI IMG/M metagenome (GOLD analysis project Ga0164297, IMG submission 113539) | Dystrophic lake water microbial communities from Trout Bog Lake, Wisconsin, USA - GEODES058 metaG | ecosystem: Environmental > Aquatic > Freshwater > Lake | place: USA: Trout Bog Lake...
TCAGCAATGAAATATTGTTCGAATAAGTGTTCTCATAAAGAAACCAAAAAAATTCGTGACAAGTTTGTAATGGAATTAAACGAAGATGCAATTGTTTTCCATAGCACCTGGGAATTGCGTTTTGTAGCAGCTTGTTATAGATACGGAATTTCTTGGAGAAGATACGATGGAGATGATGTCCAAACAAGTTTAGGAAATTACAGACCAGATTTTATTGTTGGAAAACAAAATTATGTTGTCGAAATCAAAGGTCATATGAATTATGACTCAGTGATTAAGACAGAAACTGCTAAAATAAAATTGGGAGAACAATATCTTCTAGTTTTAGAGAATGATTTAATAGAGTTTGAGAACACAAGTAAGTTGTTTGGAATTGATTTAAAAGAAGACATCTTACGATAAAGAATTGAAATTTAGCTCAGGATACAAATCGTATCCCTTGAAAGCAAAGGAAAAAATAATGCCAAAGCAAGTTACCAGAAGAAGTGATGGTGGGGAAGCAATTCCTGTAGATGTTCCTTCTCTTGATGGTGAATTCGTAGACCACAAGCCAGATCCACAAGATCTAGCAGCAGCAAAATCCATTGTGCCTCCAAGCGCAAAGGCATTTTCAGATGTACAGACTGCAGAATGGATTGAAAACCTAACTGCAGCCAGAACTGTATTTAATAGCCCAAAGGGATCGTTTTTACTTTCTCCAAACGGTTATCATGGTTCTGTTCAGACCTTAGAGGGCGAATTACGAAGAGATCCTTATATTCTTCGTGCAGCTCAAAGAGGCAAGATTCGATTTTTGACAGAGGAAGAAGCTTCAGAGCGAATTCCCGAGTTGACAGATGAGCCTAGCAATGCAGAAGATCATTCTGATCGCATGGCAAAGCTTCTAGGACCAAATGCTTCAGAAGAGAATGGCCTTTACAAAAAGGATCTTCCAGACGAAGCAGAACCAATTGGCAAGTCCCTAACTCCAGAGGAAGTCTGGAACGGGGATGTTTCAAAACGCTACTAAAGGAGAAATTATGAGCGACGAAACACTGAAGAACGAAGAGGTAGAAGAGGATGCTAAAAAGGCAACCGCTTCGACTAAGAAGGCTTCTCCAAAAAAGGAAGTTGTTGTAGAGCCAGTCGCTCAAGAAGAAGCTCCTGTTGTAGAAGAAGCTGTCATTGTTAATGAAGAGCCAGTTACGTTTGTTTACCCAACAGCTTCAACTGGTACAACATACAATGTGTTTGGCCCATGGGTCCCAGCTCAGAACGGTGACCCTATCAGCTGGAACACAAACGTAAATACTAAGGACTGGGCTGGCGCTGTTGTGTTCCAGAACGGTCAATACAACACGACACAGAGAGGCTTCTGATGACAACATATAACGTAACTACAGAGCAGGCAGAAAAGCTTGCTATTAGGGCCAACTCTAGAGGCGGAGAATCTGCACTCAACAACCCACTTGGCAATTATCTGTTGTATCCACCGGCATCCGTTGTTGCAACTCCATCAACTTCTGGTGGTTATCTTCCAGCAACAACTACATACTATTACTATATCACAAGGGTTTCAAATGGTGTTGAGTCATTCTCTTCTCCAGTTCAGACCACAACGACTGGTGCTGGTGCAACCAACTCGGTAACATTTGCCATAACAGATGCAACGGTAAATACTTTGCGTCCAGTTGCTGCTTCTTCGTTTAACCTTTATGTTGGTACCACAGCTGCTAATGCTACTCTTCAAGCTACAACTGGTACTACAACGCTTACTTGGACGAAGTACTCTTCACCAGTAACAATTGCTGCTGCTTCAATTACAACTAACAGTTCAGCATGGACAGTTACTGCAAGCAACACACTGACAGTTGGGCAGTCTGTAACGATTTCTGGTGTAGTTCCAACAGCATACAATGGTACTTATACTGTTGCTTCTGTTATTGGTACTCCTCCAGGCTACACTGGTTTTACAATTACAAACAGCCTCAATCCAGGAGCTGTAACGACTGCTGGTACAGCAACTACTGTTCCATATTCAAGCTCACCAGCTGTTGTCTCTTACCCAGAAGCTTCTGTTGCTTTCGGTGCTTACCAGAATCCAACATGGGTATCAGATGTAGTTGTACACACCCCAGGTCTTACTGGTGTATATAGTGCTCAAAATGGCTATTCAGGTGTTCCTATTACTGGAACTCAGCAGCAAGTTCGTCAGATTCGTACATCCGTACAAGAGTCGCAAATTTACTCACGTACTGACACTGCTACATTAACAATTTTGTCAACAACAACTGGTGGCATTACTTATTCAGGTAATGTTATTACTGTTGCTGCTACTGGTGTTACTTCTACCAACCTTCCAGTTGGTTCTGTTGTGACGATCTCTGGTTCATCAACTACTGCTTTCAATGGTACTTGGAATGTTGCTACAGTTACTGCAGGAACTGGTTTTACCATTAATGCTCCAGGTTTGGGTTCTCCATCAAATGATACAACCGTTGGTAGAACAATTGCTTCTAACTTCGTTCTTGATACTTCGGTTACGTGGAACGACTTTGGTAAGCCTGTTACTGGTACTGGTGTTCCAACGAATGCTTATGTTGGGGCTGTTACTTCTGGTGTTGGTTTTAGCTTCTCATCAGTACAAGGCCAAAACTACCCATACTTCCCAGCTACTGCTACAACAACGACCTTAACTGGCTTTGTTGCTACTTCTGCTGGTACTGCTATCACTGTTACTGGTTCGAATGTTGGTCCAATTCCTTCGCAGGTTGGTCAGTACAGGACTACTCGTTGGCAGGGCTAGAACAAGATTCTTTAACGCAATGCGTTAAGGCTATCAAACTCAAAGCTGTAATAACTCGTACAGATGGCTCCCAGGAAGATTTAGGAATTATTTCTTCCTGGGGGTCACCTGTGCAAAATAAAAAAGAATCTAGGTAATATAAATGGCTGCAACATTAACAATTAATGGTAGGGCCAACTTAGTTCAAAGAATTCTTGGTGTTACCGCAACTACCCCAAGTTATATTGCGTGGGGGAATGATTCTGGTACATCATCATACACTAACCAAGCTTTATTTGGTGAAGTAGTTCAAGATGGTCGTGCAATGGGAGTTGCTAGCGCAATTACAACAAGCACAAATGGCGATACTCTTCAAGTAATTGGAACAATTACAGCTACAAAAGATGAAACAATAACCAATTGTGGTTTATATGATGTTTCTACACCAGCTAGTAGTTTTGCTTTGCAAACAGCTGTAACAGCTTCTACGCAAAATACTATAAATGTAATATCAGTTTATGGTAGCATTCCAAATTCTTATCCTTTTAATATTCAAATCGCATCAGAAGTCATGACAGTTACAGGTGCAACTCCTGGAACAAATTATATTACGTGGAATGTCACAAGGGGAATTAATGATTCCACAGCACTTCCTAGCATTCCTGCAACAACACCTATTACTACAGTACAGGGAAATCTATTTGGTTTAGCAGATTTTACTTCATTGGAGCTTAACCAAGGCGATTCTGTTACACTTACATTTGAAGTTCAAATTTCTTAATACCAAGGAGCGTTTCTAATGCCATTGACTAACTATGGTGAGCAGCAGGTACTGCAGCAAATTTTCGGTACACCAGGTTCACTGGTACTTCCAGCTTCTGGTGGTACTTGGTACCTGGGTCTTATCACAGCTAAGTGGGTGCAGGCAAATGGTACGACTGGTGTTGCTGTTAACGATATCGTAATTCCATCAACGTTCTCAACAAATAACTACATTTACAAAGTGACAAGCCTTGGATCATCCGGTGGTACTATGGGTACTGTTAGTAGCTGGTCAAACTCTGCTAACGTAACAGACACAAATGGTATTGTCTATACCCCAGTTGCTTGGCAAGCTGCTACAACAGCTTCAACATCAAGCTTCTATGTAAATGCTAATGTTATCTCTGCTGAAGTTTCAGGTACTTCATATGCAAGGACAACTCTAACAAATACTACTGGTACTACAGCAGCTACAAACACTTTTTATACGCCAACACTACCTTCTGGTACCACCACCCCATATTATGCTGCAACGTATTACAACAATACAATCAGCTTTGCTCAATCTGGTGGTTCATGGGGTAACGTTTGTGGTTTCTTCTTAGCTACAACATCAACAATTGGAACTGGTAGCGCTATCGCCTGGAACACACTAACAAACTATGTACCTGTTACCGTATCTGGTATAACTGTACAAATTGCTCAGGGTAGCACTGGACTCCAGATCCAGCTGACTTAATCAAATGCCGTTTCAATCGGCATTGGAAGTTTAAGGTATAGTCTTAATGGCTGGCTACTCAACACCTACACCTACACTTATTACCCCCAATTCAGCTTCTTTACTTCGATATAGCTTAGCTGGTACTAACGGTTCTAATACAGTATTTGGTTTTGGTCAAACAACAACAAACGGTTCATATACTTCTGGTCCAACTCTTAATGTTGTTTCTACCGCTGGGTTCCCAAACTCGGGAACGTTAACTGTTTCTACATCAACATTTACTTATAGCGGTGTTACCCCAACTTCATTTACTGTCTTATCAAGAACAGGTTCCGGTACAATTGCTTCAGGTACAGCTGTAATAGCTGGAGACACTGCAACAATAAATGCTTCTTTACCATCTGTAGGCAATACTCTATTTATGGCAATAAAAGTAAGCACTGGTGTCACAGTATCTTCAATTAAAGATACCTCGGGGAATGCTAACACTTGGCGATTAATCGATTCTACAATAAACTCAAAAGCACCTACTACATCTATTAACACTTATATTTATGCTCAACCTGTAACTACAGCTTACAGTAACTCCGGAACACAGATTACTGTTACATATAGTGCAACAACATCAGTTTCAAAAGCTGTTTGGGTAGCAGAATTTTCTGGGGTATATAATGCAAATAATGGTGGTTACCCAAGTATTGCAGCAACAACTTCTGCTACAAATTATACAAATAGTTTTTCATATAATATGGGTTTAAATTATGCTTCAGCTACTGCAAACGTAGCTTCTCCAGTTGGTACACCATCTGCTAGCCAAACGATAGCTAACGTAAACTCATCTAACTCTTTTAGCATAAGTTCTTCAACGGCTGCTGCTAATTTTCCTGTTTCGACAGGTGCAATTTACAATGGCGCAACTATAACAAATTTAACAAGCGTAACTTCAATACCATATTTATCTGGTTTACCAACTATTTTTCCTAATTTTGGTGCAATTATTATACTTACTAATAGTGGGTATGCTGTATATTCTTATACATCGGTAGATTATGTTAACTCAATATTAAACGGTATTTCGTTCATTTATTCAACTTCTGGCTCTACTATTGCAAATGGCAATGTTATGTATCCAGCATATAATCTTACTGTAAATACAACATCACCAACTGGTACAGCAACAATTTATTATAGTTCCGTAAGTGGAGCATCATTTAACCCAGCTGTAGCAACATCTGGTAGTGGAAATATTGCAACAACTACAAACTCGGCAGTTGGCAACAGTGGTTACAACACATTAGCAAACCCTACAATAGCATATACTGCTGCTTCTACAACATTTACTGGAGCTACTGGAACAACAGTATCTAGCATACTATCTTCCCAATCAATTGCTGCTGCATCTACAAGTTCTTTTCCAACTCCTGTTATAGGGACAAACTATTCTTTATGTGGATATATAACTTTATCTGCATCTGGCGGAACGTTAATTTTTTCTTATACTGGATTAACTAGCAATTCTTTTACAGGGCTGCTCCTTCTACAAGGTGATATTAGCTGGACTTTAACAAATGGAGCTACTATTACAAACCCTAGCTTTCCAGCATCAAACGAAGAAACTCAGCTGTATAACACTAAGACCGCTGGCTATACAGTAAATGGACTTGCTTATAGCACATCTACTTCGCCAAACTTAGTTTTAATTGGTTCTACAAATGATAATATCAATGTAGTTAAAACTGGTGATATTTTGTCTATGGGAAATGGTATACCAGTAAGTAATGGATTAATTTTATCTATTGCTATAACAAACTCTTCTTCTCAAACGTTTAATACTATTCCTTCTGGGTTTACACAATTAGCAACAGGTAGTTCTTCAGCATTTTATTATTCTAATAACGGTGGGACTCAACCAACTACAACGCCTGGTAACTTATCTTTACCTTGGGGATGGAATACAACTGGTTATTTTGCCAACACAACGGTTGTTGTATACTCACCAATTTTAACAACCGCAACTGCTACATCTTTTTCAGAATCTGATAATTCTGCAAATCCTCAATTTTCTTGGCTTAATAATGGACAAGCTATTGCTTTTGCAGAAAATGAAAACTCTGCAAAGTCAAATTATTCTCAAATATTAGCTGGAAATGCAATATCAATTTCAGAAACAGAAACTTCATTAAATATTAGTTCAATAGCAGCAGTTTTAGGCTCTGCAATTTCTGCAACATTTAGTGCTTTGAGCAACGTTATAGCACAAGCTTCTGTTCTTTTAAAAACAATTGCTGCAGCCGAATCAGATTCACCAGCAACCGTTAGCGAATCATTAGCTTCTGTATCTGCCCCAATGCCAATTACGTATGTTGACAAAACCGCTACTGTAAAAACTTATAGCATTGTAAGTGGAAACATTAACATAGCAGAAGTAGATTCTTCTGCTACAACATCAACAACCGCAAAATTATCACCAAATATAATTAGCAAAACTTTTGCAATATTAAGTGGTAGTAGAACAGCTTCTACTATAGCAAATGCTAATTTAATATCTGCACAAGAATCAGAAAAAAATGCTGTTAGTTCAGCTTCTGCTGGGACAACAGGAAACATTATAACAGTTTCTGAATCAATTCAAAGTAGCAACGCATCAGGGAAAGCAGCGGTATCATCAACTGCCATTTCTAGTTCTATTGTGGTCCCAACAACATCTTATAAAGCAATTGCTAATGTGTCTGGAACGGCTATAAACACTTCAATAGATTTTAAATCAATTAACGCAAAATTGTATGCAATTATGCTTGGCCAAGCTATCAAAACAAGATTGAGTATTGGATCACCACCTAGAAATCTGATAAAATCTATTTATATTGGCGTCAAGGGAATTATACTGCATTCACAAACATATAATCCAAACGGTTGGTCTGTTACAAATGATCAAAACCCCAATGATTTTGCTATTGCAGAAGAACAAGAAGAGCTTGTTCCACCCACAACAACAAGTTTTGACTATTCTATAAATGATGATCTTGACCCAACAGATACTGGAATTCCAAACCAAGGGTAAGTGTATTCCAAAGAGTTTTTCACTATTAGTAGTGAACAAAAACAGAAGGATTTAATGATGGCACATTACGGCGTGGATATTTCTTCGAACAATCCCCACCCAATTAATTGGCAATCTGTAGCTTCTTATCTTAAGGGATTGGGCAACGGAGCACAACCATTTGTTTTTGTCAAAGTAAATCAGGGCATAGATTACGTAAACCCATATGCTAAGCAAGATATAATTGACGCCAAAGCCGCTGGATTCGCTGTTGGTGGCTATTTAATGTCAGTTGGCGGTGAAGACCCCAATGCTCAACAAACTCTTTACAGGAGCATTGTAGGCTCTCTCCCAGAAGCTTTTGATACGGAACTCCCAAATGGTGTTTCTACTCAACAATATATTGTTGAGACACAACAGCTATTATCTCTTAATCCACAAGCTCTTGATTATTTAAATCAATCAGAAGAAGCAGAAGGTTTCCCAAACGGTTCAGGTCTTTGGTTAGCTGAATATAACAATGATCCTAATTCATCTTCGTTTCCAAACCTTATTCATCAATACCAAAATCAAGGAACAATCCCTGGAGCTTCTGGAATTTGGGATTTAAATGTTTGGAACGGAACAGACACACAATTTAACCAATTTTTTGGATTAACACCAACGCCGACACCACAACCTACGCCACAAGGAGAAGAAATGGCAGTTACCCCAGTTATCACAAATTTTAAAGCTGGTCAGAAAGATGTATTCCAAGTTTCGCAAGGAGTACTTTACCACAAATATGAATCAGATGCTAATGGAAAATGGTTTAGCGAAGCTCTTGCTGGCCCGAATGGTGGTTCAGCATTTAAACCTTCACTAACTTTCCCAGCGCAAACACCACAATATGTAATTGCTGGTGGTCAAATTCTTATTACAGTAGAAGATTCACGAGGTTTTGTATTTTTGTTTGCTCAAAATGCATCTGGGCCAAGTGCTGCTACATGGGGAGTTAATCAACTTCCGTGAAAGTTCGCCCTGTCCCACAATATGCTGCTGAGCCAGTAGGTGTAATGACCTATCAGAATGGTGTATTAACTGATCCCGACAATTCAGCAGTGACATTAGAAATAGTCAATACTGATAGCAATACAATTGTTGTTTCTGCTGGAACAGTTGCTACAAAAGAGACAACTGGAACATATCAGTATACAATGAATTCAGAACAGACCGCTCTTCTTGGCAGTTATCTGATTACTTGGTCATACACAATTGGTGGATCAGCTCGCACAGCAACTGATCAATTTAGCATTGAAGGAGAGATGCCTTGGTGGTCTCAATTGACAATGGACGAAAGGCAATCAGCTGCTAACGTATTCAATCAGCTTTCAAGCTCTTTTGACTCAACTACTGGTGGTCCATATCTTCAGCAAATGACGCAATCAAATTTTAATGCATTTGAAAACACTGCTTTTGTTATGACAAATGAAGCAATGAATTATATTAATTATGAATTCCAACCTGTCTTTAGGCCTCCATATCAAGTTGGAATTTCTGCAATGACGCAATTTCCTTCTTCTTGGTGGGGTATTCTTGAAATGCAAACATATGCTCACCTTATCAAGCACATTGCTCGTCAATATATTGAGCAACCAACTCCAGAAGGAATGAATGCTGCTTGGCTAAATCGTAGAGATTATTACGACCGCTGGATGGAGCTTTATAAAATTGAAAAAGAAATTGCTGACAAAGCTTTGCGTCAAATGAAAAGATCTTACATGGTTGGATCAAAACGATCTATGCTTGTTGCTGGTGGTTTAATCCCTCGCATGTTTATTAATCCTGCACGCCCACACTTCATGTATGCTGCTGCAAATATGGGTGGTGTATAGTGGATATTGGTGGAGTTGGCTCAGAACCAATTTATGATGGCAGTGGTAATATCACAAGCCTAATTCTTATTGGTACTGTGCAAGATGGAACAGAACCAGTTAATGGTGTACAAGTTGACGCCTGGGCTGCTTCAAGATTTTCTACTCCACCAGTTTTAGGTGCCCCTATCCCTAGTGACGGATTACCAGCTGATATTGGCCCTGTAACCTCTGGACCACAATATGGGTCATATGGAGCATGGCAACTTATTGCGACAGTCGGTGAAGCTTATTATATTAGGGCACTTTACCAGAATACAAACTATTGGCAGCTTTCTAACGAAGCACTGATTTTAAATACTGATCAATCAGGTGCTGCAGCTGCAGTACAGTCTAATCTTAATACAGAGATTACGAGAGCAGAAGCAGCAGAAGCTCTTCTTGCACCACAGTCAAACCCAACATTTACAGGAACAGTAACGACTCCATCCTTATCTGTTTCTGGCATTTCAGGTGCTACGACAGCTACTCGTTATGTTGGTGGAGTAAATGGTGCTGCCCCAACATCTGGGACTTTCCAAACTGGAGACTACGTAATTGACTCCACAGGAAGTATTTGGATATGTAAATCTGGTGGTAATCCTGGCAATTGGACAACGGTATCTGGTTCTTCGCTCTGGTTTAACGTTCTTTCCTACGGTGCCGTAGGCAATGGCACCACCGATGACACCGCTGCCATCCAGTCAGCAGCCAACGCAGCTTGTGCTGTAGGAGGGACGCTCTACTTCCCCGCAGGCCACACCTACATCGTCTCTGGTGGTCATAACGGCATTAATTCCAACCACGTTGGGATGATTGGGTTTTCGGGCAAGGTCCACGTCATCATCGACACGGGCGCTACCGTCAGGGTCGCATCCACGAACGGCCTCTTCACGTCCATCTTCTACGGCTCGTCATCCTCAGCCGACTACTCCGGCACCGTGTTTGAGGGTGGCGGGACCATTGACAGCAACTCGCTCCCCAATGTTTCTAACAACATCTTCCCCATTGGA
>Ga0164297_10006049_pt1 | contig 10192 bp, 16 predicted proteins | sample GEODES058metaG_FD_113539 | JGI IMG/M metagenome (GOLD analysis project Ga0164297, IMG submission 113539) | Dystrophic lake water microbial communities from Trout Bog Lake, Wisconsin, USA - GEODES058 metaG | ecosystem: Environmental > Aquatic > Freshwater > Lake | place: USA: Trout Bog Lake...
CCGAATTCTCGCTCTCACTCACAGAAAATCCGCTGGCCGTCTGTTCTCACACCTGGAAAATACCCAGCGCCACTCTCACAATTGGGCACTCTCAGAAGACTTTACAATTACGGTAGCGCTCGCATTTAATCTCATCTACACCCCCCCGGGTCGCAGCCAGAGGACCCATCGCAGTGTCCACTCTCGATGTTGTTGTGAGGTGGTCGGTGCCGAAGGCTGTTCCGAGGACCGCCACGCTGCGAGGAAGGACGCTATGCAATGATCATCTTGAGATAGTCTAGGCATGTCAGGCGCGCAGACGCGGCCGCCTGTAGACGATGAGCGGCTTCAACATGAGGTTGAGCGAGCCGTGGAGCGTGTGCTGGGGACGAAGGTCGCCCGCGACGCCATTCTCATGGCCTCCGGCCTTGACTCACTTGGATCCGAGGAGTTGCTCGCGGAGCTGTCCAAGTTGGGAACGATAAGACTTCCAGGCGCGTTTCAGCTGGCTCTCACTGGTGCACCACAAGCTGGCCACGCCACACTCGCTGCGTGTGTGAAGTCTTGGAACTGATGTTGAGTACCTGTGCCGCAGCTCACGCCCTGTTCCTGGCGCACCCGACCGTCGACGCACTCGTCCTGTACCTTGACACTCGCACAAAGGCACACCAGACACGAGTCATCACGCTTATTGCGTGGGGCAGCGCGAGTTTGTCGTGGGCAGCAGGGGCTGCTGGCAATGCCCAGCTGCGATGGTGGACACTCGCTCTCGGCAGCACTGCCTTGGTGGGCTGGCAGCTACACATCCACCCGTTGTGGAGGCGCGCCAGTGGTGCGCCCTCAGCGCAGTTGGAGCCGGTGTCAGTGGCGTGGTCGTTGCTCCCAGCACTGGCGTTGGTAGCAGTTGCAGTGTGGCCCGCGCTGCTCTTCGTCGTCGGCACCATCGCGCTGCTGCTCGGCGGCGCGCTGCCGAGGAGTGCAGCGTCGTACCTGGCGAGTGTGATGAATACCGCCGATGCGGCGCCCAGTATGGCTCCTTCACAGTTGTCACCAAGGGGCAACAGCAGAGTTAAAACATCTGAAGCAGCAGCTTCTGCACGCCCAGTTGCACCACTGTCGCTACCTCCCACGGCTGTCTCGGAAGTTCACGGTAACGGGACGAATCCAAAGCCGATTTCGCCACGAGAAATGGACTATGGCGCAGAGCTCGACCGCCTGCGTGCCACCATTGGTTCGAGTATTGCGATAGATCAACTCGAGCGTGGGCGCACTGTTGGCCTGGGCAGCTACGGCAAGGTGGTGCTGGTGCGACATGCCTGCTCTGGAATGCCGTTTGCACTGAAGTGCTTGAATCGCCGCTTGGTTGTTGCGCACAATCAGCAGCTCGCAGTGGAGCGCGAACGTGCTGTCATGGCGCACGTATCACACCCGTTCTGCGCCCGTTTGGTGGGCTCCTTCAAGGATGCTACAGCAGTCTATTTGTTGCTCGAGTGGTGCCCTGGCGGCGAACTGCTGCGCCACTTGCCACGCGAGCCGGGGCGCGGCTTGTCAGAAACTGCAGCAGCCTTCTACGTCTCTTGCGCGGCTTTGGCCCTGGAGCATCTGCACTCGCAGGGAGTGCTCTACCGCGATGTCAAGCCTGAGAACTGCTTGCTGGATGCCGGCGGGTACCTCAAGCTGTGCGACTTCGGCTTCGCCAAGCATGTGGGACCCGATGGCGTGGCGCACACCGTGTGCGGCACTCCCGATTTCATGGCTCCAGAGGTCATTCGAGCCACAGGCCACACCCGCCATGCGGACCTCTGGTCGTGGGCTGTTCTCACATATGAGCTTGTGGCTGGACGGCCGCCCTTCTGCAACCGCGGTGCGCCGCCTAGCGCTGTATACGCCGCAGTGCTGGCGCATGCAGCCATTCCCGAAGTGGAGCACTCTTCACATGAGTTCAGGGAGCTGGTGCACTCGGTACTGGTCGACGAGCCCTCACAGAGGCTGGGGGCCTCCACCTGGGATGAGGTTAAGCGCCACCCGTGGTTCCGCAGCCTCGACTGGGACAGCTTAGAGCAGCGCAAGCTGCAGGCGCCCATCGTGCCATCGCTGTCAGGGGTGCTAGATACCCGAAACTTTGACGTCTTTCCGGACAACGCTGTGGCACTCAACGATACCCGAGACAGCGACGACCAGGACGACGTCGCAGAGGAGTGTTGTGGTGCCTGGGACACTGCCTTCTAACGCTTTTGCCGTGATTGCACTCATCTTCCTGGATTGAAATAGAGAGTGAGCACTGCCCGTGTCGGGTTGAAGCCCAGCAGTATGCTAAACGGCGTGAGCAACGCAATGCCTCCAATCGGGTACAGGAACAACTCTGTTCGCTCCAGGAATGGGAGTGCTGCGGGGGCGCATTGCGGCAGAGGGTCAGAAACTGACGGTCACGCAGACACGCGCGCACGCGGCACTCACCGTTGTAGCCCAGGAATTGTGTGTAGTGATAGTAGGACAAGCTTGCTGCATACAGGAGGTTGCTGAGCACAACCGGCACGAAGCCGGGCGCCAGTAGCAGGGGGCTCAAGAAGAATTGCACGCCATAGAGCGCCACAAACAGCGGGAAGTAGGAGTTGCAGTGCACATCAAAGGCATATAACCTGTGGCAACAATCGTCACCAGTCACCCTCCTGATGAAACCCCAAGGGCATGGCATCACGCACCATTCCACCCGCTGCTCAACTGCGTGACTCAGCATGCCCACTGTCCTCAAATACCGGTTGGATAGCAGCCTGCAAAGCAGACGTGAGGAATGATTATCGAGGCGGGCCTGTCAGCAATCACAGCATACATGCGCACCATCCCGCTGTCGCAAGCACAACACCAAGTAGCAAGTAGTCCACGAACACGGCAGAAACAACCGTGAGCACGCTATGCACAACAGAGTGAGAGTACCTGGCAAGGCAACGCGTTGTCAGCACCAGCTGGGCGACATCCACAGATCGCAACGTGACTACAAGACGCACGTAGCGCAGAATGCAGTCGCGGCGACAGCGACCAGAAGGCTAGTGAGCACAACGAACGCTGGGTCGTCCCTTGCCCACTGGTTCTTCGTCTCTGTCGCGGGCACGAGCGGGGCGGAAGGTTATGAGTCAACAGCTCAAGGCTAGCAGGTGTGAGAGACAGCCACGCACGTTTGTGATATGTCGTATGCCGGTAACTGCAGTGAGGAGAAGCAGTGCAACAGAAGTGAGCAAATAGCAACACAGCCCACGGGGTAGACACAAGGCGTACACAACGCTGGGCGCCATACACAGGTACAACATCTGCCACGCCGTCAGCTCTAGGTCCATTTGTCGCCACTGGTGGAACAGGAGGCAGCAGTTCAGCACACAGTTTACACTTGGCACAACTACGCGGGCGCGATGGACGCCCACGCACTTTCAGTACTCGACGCAGGTAAAGAAATGGAGTCGAGTGCGCCCCAGCGCTCACTGATGGGCGTGCTGGCGAGGCATACATCTGATGCCTTCCAACAACACTGAACACTGCCCTAGAGAACCGTGCGCTTACTCTCGTTAATGACACAAGCCACTACTAACTGCTTCTGCAAAGCCAGACGCGCTCTGGAGACCGGGTGCGCCCTGTGCAATCCCACGTGGCACGTGTGCTGAGCCTTCCCGTGACCCATTGTGCAGTGCTGGACCGCTACGACCAGTAAATGTCGCGCCGCTTCGGCGAACTGTTCAAGCACTGGAAAATTCTGCGCGGCGACAAGGTGCGAGCACTGCGCTTTGTGTCACTGCTTTGACAGCGTCTCTCATGTCACCTGGCTTCCGCGCGCAGGTGAAGATTATAGCTGGGAAAGACAAGGGCCAAGTGGGCACGGTGGCGCGTGTGCTGCGCGACCAAAACAGAGTCGTTGTGGAGGGCTTCAACCTGGTGCGTTTCTGCGCAGCCCCGCGCGCATTCCGGGAGCCTTGCAGCTGAAGCCGGACTGTCCGTGTCAGGTTAAAAAGCACGTGAAGCGGACGGAGCAGCAGCAGGGCGGCATCGTGACAATAGAGGCGCCGCTGCATGTGTCCAACGTCGCCGTCTTGGATCCAGTTACTGGGTGAGCATCCAGCTGTACACAAGCTCTGTCGCTTTGGTCTGATTAGACTGACCGCGCTGCACGTTCAGGGGGGCTGTCCGAACCGCGTTCCGGTTCCTGGAGGACGGAACAAAGGTGCGCCCGGAAGATGTATGCCCGCACGCCGTTTATGAGCTCTGGTACCCACCCATCATATGCAATTATGAGCAGTAACGCAAGGCGTGAGCCGCGTTCACGCGCTGCTGCACGAACGGGGAAGGGCAAAGCAAAACTTGTGGGCATCAATGGCGGGCAGGCCTTGAGAATCCAGCGTTGCCCGCAAAGGCAGTCTGCACATTCCAGCACACCATTCGCATGGCTAACTGTCGTGTGTGATGCGCTGACTGACCAGGTCCGAGTCACGAGGGGTAAGCTGGCGTCTGGGTCCATCGTGGAGCGACCAGCAGTGTTGACAGAGCGCAAGTGGGACAGGCCATCCTCAGGTGCGGAGCGGCAGTGCGCCGTCTAAGTGGCTACGTTGCACTTCCAATGTTCTCACACTGCCTATTGCGACGCGCAGATGGACCCAAGGATACTCCGTCTGCGACAGTGCTGAAAGACACTCACGTCAAGGAAAGAGAAGTAGCAGGACAAAGAGACGCACCGAAAGGATGATGAGGCTGGATTAGCAAAGAGGAGCTAGACGTTTTCAAAGAGCGCCAGGAATTCGTCCAGTGTCAATGCCGCGTCTCCGTTTGAGCTGAACAGCTTCAGCATATCCAAGCAGTCTTCCCGATCCCACTCTTGGAGACCCATTCGTCGCGCAGCACGACTCAGCGCATCCACTCTAAGAGTGCCCGAACTTTCGGAGAGTGCCTTGAACAGGCTAACTAGCTCCTCGCGCCCTAACTTTTGCAAAAACATGAGAAACGAGTCAAGAAGGCGAATCGGCTCTCAGGAAGAAGCGAAGCGCAGGCATGCCTTCGTTGCCTTCTTGCCTACGGCTCCCCGCTTGGACGGCGACGCCTTTGGCTTTGCCTTGGCTGGTGGGTTTTCCTTCATTCTCTATCTCGCAGCAGCTAAAAGCTTCGCGGCGGTGGAGTCGACGCAGTGCTGGGCCTCAGCAACAGCGCGGCGGAGCTCGTGGAATCGCACAACGCTGAGCTCCGTGGTATGCACTGTGCCGTCGCTCAGCACGGCACGCAGGAGCACTGACGGACGCAGCACTTTGCTCACGCTGCTGCTGGAGAGGACCACGTCCACACGCCAACTGCAGAGAAGAGGGTAGTCAGGGTAGTCTGAGCCAACTGCTTCGTGGGGCGCACACACCGGAGCTGCTCTAATTGTGGCAAGGCCTCGTGCATGAAATGGGTTCGTCGACGGGAAGACGCTACACTGCTGTATATTTTGTTGTCAGGCGCCAAATTTGGCGGCACGCCCCAACTTGTACGCCACTTCGCTCAGAATGTCCTCAATGAGAGTAGTGCCCCGCGCGCCGTGAGTCTCAATCTCTGCTACGGTGGCTTTTGCAGCGTCGTCAACTCGAACACAGCACTCCAGGCGATGAATGCACATGTAGGCACGCTCGCTGATTCGCTGCGATGCTTCCTCCGAATGCGCAGCAGGCTCGCAACTTTGCCTTGGCCGCAAATGCGCCAGGTGCGGGGGAAGAAGCGATGGCTGTGGTCGATCTGGCAGATGATCACCTTCAGTTCCGAGCAGCAATACGAGATACAGGGAGCTTTTGATGCTCACATCTGCGTCCACGTGCGCCAAAAGAGTATCCAACAATCCTGCCGTGTCCGATGGGCTGTCTCGCCTTAGATGCAGAACCACAGCATCGGCGCTTGCTGAGTTGCCGAAAAGCAAGTCGCGTATGTGCACATCGTGTGACGTTCCTGCAGGCACTTCTCCAGGGACAGCACCCGCGAGCAAGCCAATGCTGCGAACGTCCGCGTCCTCAGACAGCAAGACGACCCTGCCCAAGGATTGACATGTCAGTTCATCACCAGTCTCTGAAGTGCAATTGTGGCCTACCTCATTCCCTGGAACTGGTCGCCTATGGCGGCTGAGCCCAACAGCTGAGCGACCGCCTCCTTGCCGGAGCCAATTGCAGCACCCCCTTCCCGAAGGCGTAGCGCCGCGAAACCACAGCTGCCTTCCCGCGTCGCAGCATAGACATGCGCGTGTGACTGAAGACGCGCGAGCAGTAGTTAGTGCAACCCGACAATTGCTGTAGCAGGGGGACAGAGTCAACAAGCTTACATCTTCCCGAAGTTCACCCGACACCGCCTCGGCGACAACTATGAGGCCCTTCGGCGGAGGTTCTTGTCGAGCTGATGCCTCTGCAACGCTGCATGGTGAAGCCTCCACTCTCGTATGCGTCTGCACAACAGGTGTCCGCAAGGAGGGCAGAATCAGAGCAGGCAAGTAATCAATCGGCAGTACGCGCCCTTCCGCAGGCTGCACAGAACCAGCCCTTGAAGCTCAGAGGACCTGGCGCCGTCATTGAGCCTCAGGAGGATGAATCCTGGGAGCCCAACAATCAAGATGACGTCATCAGCGCTGCCATCCTTTGTCATTCTTCGCGCTTCGTTCTTCGCGGGAGCACGCGTCGGTGCATCTCGATCTGGGGAAGATATCGCGTTGGCAGGGTGCAGCATCGACGATGCAGAGCTCTTTCATCATGCACGGCGCACGGCCGCAAGCCGGAGCGCGGCCGCTGAGCACTGGGTCTGCCCGTCAGTTGCTGGCGCCGCCTTGTGGACAGCGTGGCTACCACCGGAGTGCAGCCATCTCTCCCACGCGAGCCAGTGCAAATCGTCAACGACTGCACGTGTCGGCAGCCTCGGCGGAGAAGATGACTGTGCGGCAGGCGCGCAAGCTGCCTAACGCTATTCGACCTGTTTCTACCTTTGCCAGGCTCGGGGCTCACACACACTTCCTATGGATCTGCAGGTGATAGAGACCTTGATGGCACGCACTGACTTGTCAGAGCAGCAAGCTGAAGACGCGCTCCGGGTGCGTTCTGCTGCAACACGACGTGTGCGACGTGGTGCCACGCGCGTCTGTCTCGCGCGCGAGTCTAATATGCCTCTGTGTTGCACTGTCGTCCACAGGCGTTGCTGAGCAGCGCCGACAGTGCACAAATAGCCGCGTTTCTGGTGCTTCTTCGCGCAAAAGGGGAGACGCCGGCTGAGATCGCGGGCTTAGCGCGCGCTATGCGTGCCAGTGGCTTGCATGTTGATGCCGGACCTGGTGTGCTGGACATTGTGGGCACCGGCGGCGACAAGTACGTACTTCGCTATGTTCTACACTCCAAGCGAAACTCTATGTGCCCAGGACTGACCATGCGCCGCCATCTCGTCAGTGTGGGCACGGTCAACATCTCTACCGGTGCCTGCCTCTTGGCCGCTGCTGCTGGCGCCAGGGTGGCAAAGCATGGCAACCGGTCGGTGTCAAGTCTCTGTGGCAGTGGCGACGTCGTCGAGAAGCTGGGCGTAGCGGTACGTCATTATAGGCACATCTTTTTCTTTCCTTGTCTCTGATGACGACACATTCGCTATCATCATAAGATCGAGCTCGGCCCCGAAGGCGTTGCCGCATGCATCAAGGAAGTTGGGGTTGGCTTCATGTTTGCGCCGCGCTTCCATCCCGCCATGAAGGCACGCATCAGACTAATCGGCTTCACGTGCTTGCAGAGACGAGCCACCTAATGCGTGCGTTTGCCTCTTTCGTGGAACAGCATGTGGCTCCTGTGCGGAAGTCGCTTGGCGTGAGGACTGCGTTCAATATTCTGGGGCCTATGCTGAATCCAGCGGTGAGCGCACCTCCGAATAACACTTGTGCCCCAGCACGTTTCAAGCTGAGATCGCGTTTTGTTCTCTCACCGTGCCTCGCACAGAAAGCAACCCATGCGCTGGTAGGCGTCTACACACCTGAACTGCTGGGGCTCATGGCGGAGTCTCTTCAGGCAAGCAAGGAGAGCCTTCACGTGGGGGAGCGACTTGGCCGCATAAGCGATCTAACTCGACGCTCTCATGTTCTATTTGTAGCGTCTGGGCCTGCACCGCGCGCTCGTGGTCAACAGCATGGGCATCGATGAGCTGACACCATGCGCTCCTGCAGAAGTCGTGGAGGTGACGCAAAACTCCATGAAGCGGTATACGCTGCATCCCTCAGAACTTGGGCTGAAGTCGTGCACGATTGAGGATCTCAAGGGTGGCGACGCCACTGTTAACGCCCAGATCCTGCGTGATGTCTTTGGAGGCCAGCAAGGACCCGTGGCAGATGCACTGTGCCTGAATGCAGGTGTTGCGCTCGCCGCTGCTGGTGTTGCGTCAACGCCGCATGAGGGAGTGGCTATGGCGCAAGAGGTACAGCGCGCCGGCAAGCCCGGCGTTGTGTTGGAAAAATGGATCAAGCGCAGCCAGGAGCTGCTTCAACAAGAGCGCAGCGCGTGAAGCATTGAATGTGGTGTATCACATTGTTGAGCATTGCGTTCACTTTCGGAGGCTGGTCGTGAGCCCGCCAAATCCGAGGCTTCCCGACGTGCTCACCTGTGATGTCGGCAGCCCAGCACTTATCCAGCCGCCTCGTCCGTTGAAGCCTCCCTCGACGCAGTAAACGCGGCGGAAGCCCAGGGCTGCAAGACGCCTTGCGACAGATTTTGCGATTGATGCGCTGGAGTCCAACATGATGATGGGCTTCCCCGGAGAGCTGCGCTTCAGGTTCGCAATTATACGTGCTGTGGATTCAGCCTCAACAGCAAGGGGGTCGTTCATGGCGGAGCGCAAAGCGCTGTCTGCGATGCTGTCAAACTCCACGCGGACGAGCTTCCCGCTCTGACCCCGGGGCAGCACGGGTGTTCCCTTGGCTTCAATCTCGGAGCCTTTGCGAATGTCCACCAGCAGAGCGTCGGTCTAGGCAATGGGGTGGAGATCCTGTTAGAAAAAATTGGGAAAGTCCCCAAAAGCAAGTCCGCTGACGCACCGACGACAGCAAGTCCAGTGTCTGAGCGGGCGTAAGGTCGCCGGTATAGCCGCGCAGCAGCCTGGAGCGAAGTCGTGGCTGTCAGAGCGGACGAAGGAAAGATACGCGCACAGGCAGTGAAAGGGCAGGGAGTGCACACAGCGCACCCTGCAAGCACAGGCAGCAGGACAGGCGCGAGGAGAGTGACGAGGACACCTGCACCCACAGCCGTCGCCACAGTTGCAGGGTCGCCGTTCGCAACTGCCTCTGCGAAACTGCTCAGCGCTGAAGCAGTTGTTTTCACCACCGGCAAGGTTGCCTGTGCTGCCGCGTTAGCGTTCTTCACCGCGGCGTCCACATCGATGCCGGAATCCTTGAGCTCCTTCACAACAACCTGCGCTCCTTTTTCAACTAGCGGGCTCGCCACTTTTATAGTTGTGCGGGCTGCTTCAGCAACGTACGGCGTGGCGGCATCCACGTAAGGCTTCAGCAGGTTAGCAGCCACCTTTGCGCTCTGGGCAACCTCCTCGGCGACAGCGCCGGCCTGGGCGTGCGTCGGTGAGCAGTCGTGGGAAAGGAAAGCGCGGTAGCACGCACCTGGGTGGCAATTCCAGTTGCTGTGTCGATGGCGCCCTGCACACTCGCAGCCACGTCGGAGGAGGATGTGCTGGCAGCGTGCGCAGGGGCAGCTAGCAGGAGCGCGCTCACACCGGCCAGTTCCTTGCTCGGCATAGCCACTCGACGAGTAGCCTGCGCCTGCCGCCTGGAGCTGGAGGCAACCACCAGCGGCGCAGAGACAAGCACGCGCATCTTGACACCTGCGATGGGTACACGCGTGAGTACTCCCGCAATTCTACCCCGCAATTGTACAGGAGCACCCCTCATCGCCTCCGCTCGCACGGGATGCAGCCCGCCCAGCGCGGCTGCAGGGCAGTGGTGCCTGTCATCGTGCCCTGCTGCAGGCGGACACGCTGCAGGGCTGTCGCAACGGCAGACGCTCCACAAGAAGATGACTCGCAGCTGCAGCGGCTTGCGTCAGACTTTCGCCGGCTGAACCGTCTTCGGACGCTAGGAGGTGTGTCTCTACGACACTGTGTGCTAACATGGGCACGCACTGAGTCTCTTGCACACAGACAAACCTGAGGGCGGCCCTGTGAGCCCGCCGTCAGAAAGTGAAGGCGCAGCCACCCA
>Ga0164297_10006050_pt1 | contig 10192 bp, 10 predicted proteins | sample GEODES058metaG_FD_113539 | JGI IMG/M metagenome (GOLD analysis project Ga0164297, IMG submission 113539) | Dystrophic lake water microbial communities from Trout Bog Lake, Wisconsin, USA - GEODES058 metaG | ecosystem: Environmental > Aquatic > Freshwater > Lake | place: USA: Trout Bog Lake...
ATAGAAGAGATCCAGGCCTTCTCTGAACTGTCGGACGAAGTGCTGCGCATGCCTGTAAAACGATATTCATCGGGCATGATAGCGCGGCTGGCTTTTTCTATATCGCTGGCCAATGATGCAGATATTCTGATTATAGATGAAGTATTGGCGGTGGGTGACCAGGGCTTTCAGGCCAAGTGCATGGAAAAGATCTATCAGGTAAAAGCGGCCGGTAAAACCATTCTTTTTGTTTCGCACTTTCCTGATGATGTGATGAAGATCTGCGACAATGCCATATTACTCGAGAATGGCAGCATCACGCATAGCGGCAGCGCCCTTGAGATCTGCGCCAAGTATAAGCAGTTGTTCTAGAGTGGACTAAAGTGCAAAACTGTTGGTAACCAATATTGCTGAGTATGATAGCATCTTTTGAAAAATATCTCAAAGTATTCACTCAGTTAAGAATAGACCGAGCACATGGAATAGCGCCAAACAAACCTATATTACTGCTGTCCGTTCTGCAATCAGTACTTCACGGACAAATAACCGAAAACCGAATCTATATCACAGCAGAATTAGTATCACTTTTCAGGTCTATACCGTCACACAAAAAGAGCGCCCCGAAATTCGGGACGCTCTTTTTGTGATTTCAGTTAAAAGTGAAGACTACTCAACTTCGACTTCAGCACCGGCTTCTTTCAGCTTAGCTACCAGATCAGCAGCTTCAGCTTTAGATACGCCTTCCTTCACTACCTTAGGAGCGCCATCTACCAGTTCTTTAGCTTCTTTCAGTCCAAGACCGGTCAGGTCTTTTACAGCTTTAACTACGTTCAGTTTAGAAGCGCCTGCATTTTTCAATACGACATTGAAAGATGTTTTTTCGGCAGCAGCAGGAGCAGCAGCACCGGCAGCAGCAGGAGCGGCAACGGCAACTGCAGCAGCAGCCGGTTCAATTCCGTATTCGTCCTTCAGGATCGTCGCTAATTCGTTAACTTCTTTTATGGTAAGATTTACCAGTTGTTCAGCAAATGCTTTTAAGTCTGCCATTGTTTTGTTTGTTTAATGTTGTTTAAAAAAAATGTTCAATTATAGTTGGTCTTGGAAGCCATTGTTTGTTTGTGCAGTCAGCTATTAAGCTTGTGCACCTGCACGCTCTTCGAGCGCTTTTACCAGTCCTGCCAGTTTGTTGCCGCCATTCAGCATACCCAACAACTTGCTTGCCGGAGATTGCAACAGGCCGATAACTTCGCCGATAAGCTCGTTCTTCGTCTTGATGGTTTTCAGCGTATCCAGTTGGCTTGGGCCGATAAATACGGAACCATCGATAAATGCAGCCTTGAATTCGGGCCTTGTACCGTTAGTATCCTTGTGGAAGGCACTCAATATCATTGCAGGCTCTTTAGGGTTGGCGCTGAACATGATGGCGGTTACGCCATGCAATGCCTCATAGGTTCCCTTGAAGCGGTCAGCATCCAATTGATCGAGCGCTTTCTTAATGAGCGTGTTCTTAGCCACTTTCATCTCTACGCTTTTTTCAAAGCATACACGACGCAACTTAGATACCTGTGCCACAGTAAGCGATTCGGTATTGGTGATATAAAAATTGTCGTACTGAGAGAATTTTTCTTTCAATAGACTTACTACTTCTTTCTTTTCTGCTGGTGTCATTTTATTTATGTTTTGTTCCCGGTCCTCATGACGTCATACCGGAATGATTTTTAATAAAGTTTGTTGTTACGCTCAGTTCATTTAAGCTACCGATTTCGTATCGATCGTCAGACCCGGACTCATACTGGTTGCCATGCAAATACCTTTCAGATAAGCGCCTTTGGCAGTTGCAGGTTTCATGCGCACGAGTGTGTTGATCAGTTCCTGTGCATTTTCAGCGATCTTATTGGCATCGAATGATACGCGACCGATAGAGGCATGGATAATACCTGCCTTGTCTATCTTAAACGCTATCTTACCGCCTTTTACTTCGTTTACTGCATTGGTAACATCATTGGTAACGGTACCGGTCTTAGGGTTTGGCATCAGGTTACGAGGCCCGAGTATCTTACCCAGTTTACCGATCTTGGGCATTACCGACGGCGTAGCAATCACTACATCCACATCAGTCCAGCCACCTTCAATTTTCTGAACATACTCATCCAAGCCAACAAAGTCAGCGCCGGCTTTCAGTGCTTCAGCTTCTTTATCAGGCGGGCAAAGTACCAGTACTTTTTTAGATTTACCGGTGCCGTGTGGCAGGATCACTGTACCACGAATCGCCTGATCAGCCTTCTTAGGGTCTACACCCAAACGAACGTGAACGTCAACCGAGCTATCGAATTTGGTCAGGTTCACTGATTTCATCATCCCTGCAGCTTCGTTGAGCGTGTATACTTTATTTTTATCGAGTTTTGCCTCTACGGCTTTTCTCTTTTTAGTAATTTTTGACATGATTTCGAATTTTTAAAAGGTGAAAATTAAGCCCATGGCGGAGTGCCTTCCACAGTGAATCCCATGCTGCGGGCAGTACCTGCTACCATTTTCATGGCGCTGTGCAGCGTAAAGCAATTGAGATCGGCCATTTTGTCCTTGGCAATCACTTCAACTTGTTCCCAGGTCACCTTACCCACCTTTTGGCGGTTAGGTTCTTTAGAACCCTTGGGTTGCTTAGCCAGCTCCATCAACTGCACGGCGGCAGGAGGGGTCTTAATTACAAATTCGAATGATTTGTCGGTATAAACCGTTAATAATACAGGTAACACTTTACCTGCCTTGTCCTGTGTGCGCGCATTGAACTGCTTGCAGAATTCCATGATGTTCACACCTTTGGAACCCAGCGCCGGACCGATCGGAGGTGCGGGATTTGCCGCGCCACCCTTAACCTGCAGCTTTACATAGCCGCTGATTTCTTTAGCCATTTAATTAGTTTTTGGTTTTAACGAATGCTTCCCTGCACATTGCTGTGCCGAAAATATATTCTCCCAAATTTCACTTTTTTATTAAGAGCGAATTGAGAATTGGAGCGCAAAGGTATGCACAAAACTGAAATAAACAAATTTATTTATTGTGGCCACCCATTATTAGTTAATCGCCTTCGTTCGGATAAAGGAGGTGATCATGGTGCTTGCGGCGTGGATAGTGGTGAATACGGGTGTGCTTATGATCATGACAAAACGGATTATTGCGATGGATCTGGCAATATTCCTTGCTGCATGAGCCAAAAACCACTGCAAAAAACAATAGCAATACGCTTTTTGCTATACCGATCTTACTTTGCTTCAATTGAATCCCCTGATTTTAATTGTGCACAAAGTAACAACTATTTGTAATTTATAGAAGTACCACATCTAATTTCAAAATAAACAATATCAATTGCCGCAAATTCATCTCCACGCATTGACAATTTTACTGAATTGATATGCCAATTGTTGTCATGCAAATTTTGTTTCATAAATTTGTGGAATGAAGTCAATAGAGCCTGTGTTACAACAAATAAAAGCAACCGTAATGGCCTGCCAGCCGGATGCAACAGTTGTGTTATATGGCTCTTATGCCAGAGGGGAGCAACGTCCGGATTCAGATGTTGACATTTTGGTGTTGGTAAATGAGGACCATCTGTCATTTGAATTTAAGAAACATATAGCATATCCAATATACCATATAGAACTTGAAACGGGATTAAACATCAATCCCGTAATATATACTCGCCAGACATGGGAGACCAAGCACAGTATAACCCCTTTCTATAAAAATATCATTAAAGAGGGGAGGTGGTTGTGAAGTCGGAACGTGATATTTTGATTGAAAACAAGTTGGATCACGCACAAAGAACGTTTGAGGAAGTACAATTTCTTGCCGCAAATAAATATTGGAATACTTGCGTGAACAGATTGTACTACACTTGTTTTTATGTTGTTTCAGCATTATTGCTCAGCATTGATATACAGACTAAAACCCATAGTGGCGCTAAACAATTGTTCAGTCAACATTTTATTAAAACGGGGATCATTGATGAAAGCTATGGCGCATTTTATGCCTATTTGTTCACTATGCGACAGAAAGCAGACTACGATGATATTTTCGACTATGAAGACCATGATGTACTGCCCTTAATTCCATTAGCTGACGATATGATTCAAAAAGCAAGAACTATAGTATTCCGATCATAATTCAGAAAAAGAAACGAAAACTAAAACGAACTCACTGAAGCAGTCAATCATTGTTATTTATGCTACCTGCCTGCAATGAAATAGCCATTGACATAAGCGCTATAAGATCATGGTACGAAACATCTATAAATCCTCCGTTTCCGAATTTTGTACCCCAGCTATTCATCAGGGTAAATGTGCCTGTAGTATCGTTATACCCTACTATGCAGGCTGCATGAAAAATGGTACAGGTATCTATATTGCTTTCTTCTGCCTTGCTCATTTTCCAAACAGACTGATGCCAGCAAGCGTCGAATGAAGCCATATCAAGAAAAGAAATAACCACGGGTTGATCGTGCGACAATGCAGCTTTGATCTTGTGAATGGCGAGCGTATCGGCCATTTCCCGTGTTATCAAATTATGAGGGCGAAGTTTATTTGATGACGCCCCGGTGCGCAAATGCCCGATGCTATTGCAGGAACACTCGTATGGATAATCTGCCAGTGGCACTGCCCCCACGTTTGCCATGACACAGGCTGCATCGGCTATGTTGCCGCTTTTGCTGCAATGCCGGTTCTTGAAACGATGACGAGGCGTGCAAAGTTTTACCGTAAACCCCGGTGAAAAGGCTACCTTGTCTTTATTGACACAGTGATGCGCTGCATTAAAAGCCACAGAGGCTCCGGCATACGTAGCAGCATAGGCATAGCAGGTCTCATCGTCCTGATCGGCAACCGGAGGGCAGTAGGGTTTCAGATCAACTGATGAGTGTACGGACGCGCTGTAAAAAAAATTGGTATCGATCGCAAGTTTAGAAATACCATACCTACTGTCATCCATCAACAATTGATTGTGTTGCCCAACAGCCGGGAAAGCTGCCAACAGGAACAGCCCAAGCCGGGAAATATGTAGTCTAATGAGCCGGTTAGGCACCCTCGGGCGCCTTATTTTTATGCCCATGGCCACCACCGTGATAACTTTTGTGACTTCCCCCATGGCTCGATCTCCGGGAGGGCTTAGAGGCCACCTCTCGGCCGGTCCGTTCAGCCTTACGGTCAGATTGTGTATTTACTTCGGGGCTACCTAAATGGCTTTGTCCGTTTCCGGCTGATTGGCTTTGAACCGGATTATGGACCTGATTAGCACCTGCAGCCGGATTTCCACCCGGACCACCCGCGCGGTATACATACATTGGCTCGGAATACCTGTGCCACGGCCACCAATGAAACACGAATACGGGATGCCCTACGCCCCTGTCGCGGCAATGCCGGTTATATGGATGCCGCTCGCAGAACCGTCTGCCGCAAGATGAAAATGCTATTAAAAGAATGCCAACCACTAATAATTGACCAATCAATTTTATATGTTTCATATTATTGCCATTGAACGGCGCAAAATAAAACAATAAAAACAACAAATAACTAAGAATTTTTATTTGCAAAAAATTGAGATCAATACGGATCAACATCAAAAATGATCTGCACGGCAGTAAAGCCTCTCTGTGCTGTCCGGATCTGTTTTTCCTGCTTTAAAAAAGCTTTGAGCTCGTCCAGCAGTTTATTTTCGCGCGGCGATTTGATCCATATTTCCTGAATGAACTGATTGCGGACGCGCGGCACTATGGCGGCTCCGGGCCCCTGCACCACTATGCCCTGAAATGTGTGTATGGTAGCGGCCATTTGCTGGGCTACGATTGCCACCTTATGTTCTTCTTTGTGTTTTAGAATTATCTTGATCAGCCTACTGAACGGCGGATAGGAGAAATACGCCCTGTATTGGATCTCGTAAGAATAGAATGCATGTACATCATGTCTTTTTACCCATTCCAACACCGGATGATTCATATTATAGGCCTGTATAAGCACCTTGCCTTCACCGTCCATTCGCCCGGCCCTTCCACTCACTTGTTCCATCAACTGAAATGCCCTTTCATTGACCCTGAAGTCGGGAAAGCTCAACAGTCCATCTGAACTCAGTATACCCACCAATGAGACCGAAGCAAAGTCTAACCCCTTCACCACCATTTGTGTACCCACCAATATATCTACTTTTCGCTGCTCCACCTGTTCCAGCAGTTCATTCATAGTGTTCTTACCCTTCATACTGTCTACATCCATACGGGCCACTTTGGCATCCGGAAAAAGCATTTGTACTTCTTCCTCTATCTTTTCGGTGCCAAAGCTCTTGCTGATGAGCTTGTTGTTGCCGCATTGCGGGCAAACATGCACTACATGCTCGCGCGCGCCACAATAGTGGCAGTGAAGCTTGTCAGTAGTTTTATGGTACGTAAGTGACACAGCACAATTTTTACATTGTGGAATCCAGCCACACGACACACATACCTGAAAAGGTGCGTAGCCTCTGCGGTTTTGAAACAGAATGATCTGCGTTTTGCCATGCAGTGCATGCGACATGGCTTCCACCAGTTCCGGTGTCAATAGTTTTGGCCCTTGCTTTTTTGCTGCATCCAATGACTTGGCGTTCACCACAGTGATCTCCGGCATTTTCACACCCATGTACCGATCCTTAAGGGGCACGTAGCCATACTTTTTCTGGTGTACGTTGTACAATGTTTCAACCGATGGTGTGGCAGAACCCAGTACTACCCGTGCGCCAAATAAAGATGCCAGAAAAATAGCAGCATCACGCGCGTGAAACCGGGGCGCAGGCTCCTTTTGCTTGTAAGAAACATCATGCTCCTCATCTATTATTATAAGTCCGGGATGTATGTAGGGCAACCACAATACCGAACGGGGGCCCAATATCACCTGATATTGCCCGGTGCGCACCTTCTCCCATATTTCCACCCGCTCATTATTGCTGAAGCTGGAATGATAAACACCTAATTTTTCGCCAAAATAAGCCTTCAGCCTACCCACAATCTGGGTGGTAAGCCCTATCTCCGGCAACATAAAGATCGCTTGTTTACCTGCTGCCAGGCATTCTCTTATCTTGTGTATGTACAGCAGGGTCTTACCACTTCCCGTAACACCGTGCAGCAGGGTCACGGCCTTTTCATCCAGGCATTGGGTCAACTGATCGTATGCGGTCTGTTGGGCATCGGTGAGCACTACTTCCCTGCCCTCTCCCTTATAAGGCGCTATGCGGTCAACGTCTCTTTCCGTAATGTCAAATATCCCTTTATCAGCCATAATTTTTACCAATGCAGCCGTAGCATCGGTACGCTCCAACAGATCGATCTGGCGCACTACTTTGTTTTTGGTGCGCAACTCCATAAAGGCCATCAGCAGTTCCAACTGCCGGGGCGCTCGCTCCAGTTTATCAAACAATGCGATCAATGCTGCCTCCTGTGAATAACTATGGGAAAGTGTAACGATCTTTTCCCGCTTGGGTCGGTAAGTCGCTTCCAATGAATCATTCACCGATACAGCTTCATGTTCCAGCAGCTCTTGCAATACTGCTGCTATGAAGGTATCTCCCGCCATCATTTTCAACTCGCTAATGGTGATCTCTTTGCGCAGTTGCAGCGCTTCAACAACAGGCTGAGCAGGCAAACTCCAAACAATTGCCGAATCATCTATCCCTAACCATGCAAGTCTGGTCTCTCCCGAAAGTTTGAGGTGAGCCGGCAGGGCTGCCTGCATTACCTCTCCGGGAGCTGCCATATAGTATTGGGTGATCCACCGCCAAAACTGTAGCTGCACAGCTGTTACCACCGGGAACTCATCGATAAGCGCTTTTATGGGCTTTACCATATAGGTTGCCGGCTTGTGTTCGTGCAACTGCTCTACAATACCGGCATACTGCTTGTTCTTTCCCAATGCCACTGCCACCCGCATACCAGGCTTTATGATGTCGTGCATTTCTTGCGGAACACCATAAGTGAGGGTCTGGGGCAGATTTAGCGGTAAGATAACATCAGCATACATAGGTCAGCAGTAAAAGTGTTTCGGTTTATGCCAAACAAATGTAAGGCAAATCTGCAGCGACATTGCCGAAATTGACCAAACCAATAAAATGGATTATTTAAATATATTGTACTTAATGATGCAGTAAAGCGCCCGAAATGCGTCCTTCATACCTATTTTTTTACCTTCCTCATACGTACGGCCATAATAAGATATACCTACTTCATATATCCGTATCTTGGGGATCTTTGAGATCTTGGCAGTGACCTCAGGCTCAAATCCAAATCGCTTTTCTTCCAGTTTTATGCTTTGTATCGTTTCCCGCCTGAAGGTCTTATAGCAGGTTTCCATATCGGTCAGGTTCAGATTAGTGAACATATTGGATATGGTGGTCAACCATTTATTGCCTATCGAATGCCAGAAAAATAAAATGCGGTGTGCATTGCCGCCCATGAACCGCGACCCATATACTACATCAGCCACACCATCTAAAAGGGGTCTCATCAGTATATTATACTCCTCCGGATCGTACTCCAGGTCGGCATCCTGTATCACTACATAGTCGCCGGTTGCACATCTGATGCCCGTATGCAGCGCAGCGCCCTTGCCCATATTCACCTCATGCTTGTAATAAGTAATAGGCAGATCGGGATTGGCTGCCTTATAGGCCAATATTGATTCTTCCGTATTGTCTTTAGAACAATCATTCACTATGATCACTTCCTTTTGCAATTCCCCGATCAGAACTACCGCCTTTACTTTATTGAGAATATGATGAATGGTCGCCCCTTCATTATACGCAGGAATTACAATAGAGAGTGTCGGCATCAGGAAAAATTGAAATTTGGCGTGCAAAATACGACTTAGCAGCCAATTGGTATGGATTTTTCGTTAAATGCATTGGTAAATTTTACAAGAATAGATTTTTAAAGTAAGTTTGACCGCTTAAATAAAGTTTCATGGTAGATGTTTTACTGGGGTTGCAGTGGGGCGATGAAGGCAAGGGAAAGATCGTAGATTACTTAGCTGTAAATTATGATATCATAGCACGGTTTCAGGGTGGCCCGAATGCCGGGCATACCTTGTATGTGGATGGTGTAAAGATCGTGTTGCACACAATACCCTCCGGTGTATTTCAGGGTCACTGCCTCAACCTTATAGGTAATGGCGTAGTTATAGACCCGGTTACGCTGCATCAGGAACTGAATAAGATCATTCCTTTGCAGCCCGATGTGATGAGCCGCTTATTTGTCTCCAACCGTGCCAATATCATTATACCTACCCACAGAGCTTTAGATGCTGCGTCTGAAGCTGCAAAGGGCAATGACAAAATAGGATCTACCCTAAAGGGTATTGGCCCTGCCTACATGGATAAGACCGGCAGGAATGGCCTGCGCGCAGGAGACTTGATCAGCAAGGATTTTGAAGAAAAATACAACAAACTGAAACAGAAGCACAAGCAACTATTGCAACAATACGATTACGATTACAATGCCGACCTTGAAAAATGGGAAGCCTCGTTCTACAAGGCAGTCGAGTTTATGCGCAGCATGCATATCATCAATGCAGAATACTGGATAGACAACCATTTAAAAGCAGGGAAACGTGTATTGGCAGAGGGCGCTCAGGGCAGCATGCTGGACATTGATTTCGGAACCTATCCGTTTGTAACATCGTCTAACACGATAGCGGCAGGCGCTTGTAGTGGTTTAGGTATTGCCCCTTCCAGCATTGGCAAAGTTTATGGCATATCCAAGGCTTATTGTACACGAGTAGGCAGTGGTCCGTTCCCATCTGAACTGAATGATGCTACCGGCGAAAATTTACGGAAGGCAGGCAATGAGTTTGGCGCTACTACCGGCAGGCCACGCCGCTGTGGTTGGATAGACCTGGTGGCATTGCGCTATGCGGTAATGCTAAGTGGTGTAACACAACTCATTATGACTAAGGCCGATGTTTTAGATGGCTTTGACCCTGTTAGTGTTGCATATGCCTATAAAGTAAATGGCGTGGAAACTAAAGAGTTGCCATATGACATTTGTAATGCAAGCATAGAACCCGTATATAAAACCTTTAAAGCATGGGATAGACCCATAAGAAATTGTAAAAGCTTTGAAGAGTTGCCTGATGGCTTTAAAGAATTTTGTAAGTTTGTTGAAAATTATTTGCAAACAAAAATTACATTTATATCCAACGGCACAGGG
>Ga0164297_10006053_pt1 | contig 10188 bp, 7 predicted proteins | sample GEODES058metaG_FD_113539 | JGI IMG/M metagenome (GOLD analysis project Ga0164297, IMG submission 113539) | Dystrophic lake water microbial communities from Trout Bog Lake, Wisconsin, USA - GEODES058 metaG | ecosystem: Environmental > Aquatic > Freshwater > Lake | place: USA: Trout Bog Lake...
AAAGCGAGCTCGCCCGCCATCGGCGACAACGAAACAGGGTAAATGATGCTGGACCATGACTGCTGTTCTCCTCACTGATGCGACAGTGTCAGATTCTGTCTGAAACTGCATTGATACGGATCAACCCGCGCCGGGCGGCATGAGAGGACGCACAGATGCAAACGCGCCAACCCCTGGCGCTCGTCGATCGGATCAGCCCGTCGGTGCGCCGGGCAGGGTGAGGCAAGGCCCTTCCGTTGGAAAACAGGCGCAAAAAACGTTTCGAAATTGGCGCTGTGCCCCGTATCTACCCATATGGATGTGGCGGGTAGCCAAAAAGTACCAAAGTTTTTTTGGGGCTTGTGTTCACAAAAAGAACGACTTTCTCCACCTCCCGCCATCCCCCCAGTTGCCAACCTCCCGCGTTACGGCACTATGCCATCACGCCCCCAGGCCGACCAAGCGGCCGGGCAGGCTAAACCAAGGAACGTCGTGGGCTGAAAGGCCCGTCTGGGAGGACAGCAATGGACTATAATTCGGCCTTCGCCGGCATGAAGGTGATTGATCTGAGCGGCGGTGTCGCCGGTCCGTCTTGCGCGATGATGATGGCGCAGCACGGGGCTGACGTGATCAAAGTGGAAACCCCGCATTCCGGCGGCGACTGGGCGCGCATTCTCGGCCGCACCTATGAATCGCATTCCGCGTTTTCGCTTTATGGCACCCTCGGCAAGCGCAGCATCGCCATCGATTTGAAAACGCCGGAGGGCAAGGAAATTCTCTGGCGGCTGGTCAAGGGTGCAGACGTGTTTATTGAGGGGTTCCGCCCCGGCACCATCCAGCGCTACGGCTTTGGCTATGATGCGGTCAGCGCGCGCGAGCCGGGCATCATTTACTACTCGATTTCCGGCTTCGGCCAGACCGGCCCGCTGGCGGCGCGGCCGGCGATGGACCCGGTGTTGCAGGCCTTCAACGGCATCGTCGACGAAAACCGTGGCGAGCACGACAACCACCCGCATCGCATGGCGATCTCCATGATCGACATGTTCACCGGGCTGCTCGGCTTCCAGGCGATTGCCACCTCGCTCTATGTGCGTCGGGAGCAAGCGGTGAAACAGGGCCGCTACATCGAATGCAGCCTCATGCAAGGCGGCGCGATGCTGTCGGTGATCCGCATGGTGGCCAATTATCTCGAACGCGGCGTGCCGCAGCGCACGGCGATGCCGAGCGGGGTGTTCGATACCGCGGACGGGCAGATTAACGTCACCATGGTCCGGCCGACCGATTGGGTGCCGTTCTGCGAGGCGATGGACATCCAATATCTGCTGGAAGACCCGCTCTACGCCACCGTGGCGGCCCGGCGGGACAACATCATGGAGCTGTACGCGCTCCTGCGGCCGATCTACAAAGCCCGCCCCACCGCCTGGGTCAGCGAGCGGCTGAGCGCGCGTGGGATCATGAATGGCAAGGTCAACACCTACACCGAATTCCTGAACGAGGAGCAGGTGGCGGCGACCAATATCATGGCCTGGCTCAACCAGCCCGGCGTGCCGGAGCCGGTGCCGATGCCGAACATCCCGGGCCTGCCGCCGTTCGAGAATGGCACCAAGCGGGCGCATGCGCCGGCCTTGGGCGAGGATACGCGCGGGGTGCTGGCGGAGTATGGCTACTCGGCGGATGAGATCGCTGGCTTGTTGGATAAAAAGGTGGTGGCGGGATAGGAAGGCAAGCGCTGCTTCTTTGAAAAAAGCAGCAAAAAACGTCTGAAAATTCGTTGCCTACGGCGTGCCTGACCAGTTGGTGTACGCCGTAGGCAACGAAGTGATGACGTTTGTTTCGTTCTTTTTGTTCACAAAAAGAACGAACCTTAAGCCTGCTTCAACTCGATCAAACTCCGCCGGATCGCCCGGCCCTGTTGAATCCGATGCTCAATATAAGCCGGGTCCCCCCACCGCACCGCGCGCGCCATGGCCTGCGCGTCCTCGGTAAAGCGTTGCAGCATTTCCAGCAGCGCCTCGCGGTTGTTCAGAAAGATATCGCGCCACATCACCGGGTCTGAGGCGGCGATGCGGGTGAAGTCCCGAAAGCCGGAGGCGGCGAATTTCAGCACCTGGGCGCGGCTTTCCTCTTCCAGGCCCTCGGCGGTGCCGCAGATCGTGAAGGCGATGAGATGCGGCAGGTGGCTAACGATCGCCAGCACGCGGTCGTGATGCGCCGGCTCCATCGCTTCCACCATCGAGCCGCAGCGGCGCCACAACTCGGAGATTTTCTCCACCGCCGCCGGGTCGGTGCCGGGCAGCGGCGTCAGCAGGGTCCACCGGCCCTGGAACAGGGTGGTGAAGCCGGCATCCGGGCCGGAATATTCTGTGCCGGCGAGTGGATGCGCAGGAACGAAATGCACCCCAGCCGGCACGTGCGGGGCCACGTCGCGGATCACGGACTGCTTGGTCGATCCCACATCGGTGATGATGCAGCCCGGGTCCAGATACGGGGCGATGGTTTGCGCCAGCGCTTCATACGCCCCCACCGGGGCGCAGAGCATCACGCAATCCGCGCCGGCCACCGCGCGGGCCGGGTCGAGTTCCACCCGGTCGGCAAAGCCAAGTTCCATCACCCGGTCCAGCGTGGCCTGGGTGCGGGCGTTGGCGACAATTTCCCCGGCGATATCGGCGCGTTCACGCGCGATCCGGGCGACGGAACTGCCGATCAGCCCGATGCCGAGCAGGGCGATGCGTTTGAACAGTGGCGGTGTGGCGGTCATGGCTTGGATCGCATAAAGCCGGCAACGGCGTCGGCCACCAGACCGCATTCCTCGGCGGTGCCGACAGTGATGCGCAGGCATTGCGGCAGGTCGTAGGACGCCATGGCGCGCACGATGATGCCGTGGCCGCGCAGATGGGCGTCAGCGGCTTTGGCAATGTCTGCGGTGCCGAAATCGGTGAGCAGGAAGTTGCCTTCCGTGGGCCACACTTTCACCCCGGCGGCGGTGATCGCCGCGGCGAGTTTGGCCCGCCATTCGGTGTTATGGGCGCGGCATTTTTCCACCCAGCCCGGCTCTGCCAGCGCGGCAAGCGCGGCGGCCTGGGCGGCGAGGTTCACGTTGAAAACCCCACGCACCCGGTTAATCGCGTCAATCACCGCCGCCGGGCCATACGCCCAGCCGACGCGCATGCCGCCAAGGCCGAACACCTTGCTGAAGGTGCGCAGCATGATCGTATTGTCCCCGCCATCCACCAACGCCGCGCCGGCGTCGTAATCGGTGGCTTCCACATACTCCGCATAGGCGCTGTCGATCGCCAGCAGCACATGCGGCGGCAGGCCGTCGCGCAGGCGGCGGAGTTCGGATTGCGGCAGCAGGCTGCCGGTCGGGTTGTTCGGGTGGGCGACGAAGACAATGGTGGTTTCCGGCGTCACCGCGGCCAGCATGGCGTCCACATCGGTGGTCAGGTTCTGCTCCGGCACCTTGATGACCCGGCTGCCGGCATAGGTGCCGGCGATCTGGTACATGGTGAAGCCGTGCATGCTCATCAGAATGTCGGTCCCGGCCCCGCCATAGATGTGGCAGAGATGGGTGATCAACTCATCCGAGCCGGTGCCGCAGACGATGCGGTCCGCATCCAGCCCGTAGCGGGCGCCGAGGGCGCGGCGCAGTTCCACCGAGCCGCCATCGGGGTAGCGGTGGATCTCGGCCGCCACTTTGGTGAAGGCGGCGATGGCGCCGGGCGGCGGGCCGAACGCGCCTTCATTGGACGATAGTTTGATCACCCGGTTCACGCCGGGCAGCTTGTGGTCGCCGCCGACATAAGCGGCGATTTGCAGCACGCTGGCGCGCGGGGTCGGCGTGGTGGCGACGGGATCGGTCATGAAAGGTCTCCCTCAACTGGAACGGCGTAGCCGCCGAGCACCACGGGCGGGCGCAACTGCTCGGCGATAGCCGCAAGGCGTGTGTCATCGTCGGTCACCATCCCGGCGACATCGACCAGCGCCTGGGCCACGCCGGCGCCGGGATCGCGGCGCAGGATAATGGTGCCGGGCGCGAAGCCGGCGGCGACGATCTGGCTGGTGAGCCGGGCGCGCGAGGTTTCCTGCGCAATTTCCAGCCCCAGCAGCGATCGGTCGTCATCGCTGGCATCCGGAGCGGCAGCAGCGACGACGAGGGCTTGCACCCGCGGCGCGCCTTCCGGGCGTGGGGCCCAGAACGGCAGACGGGCAACGATATGGATGCGCGGCTCATCGTGGTGCAGCAGCGCCGTCCACCAGGCGAGGGTGGGGCTTTCGCCTTCGGCCGGCATCGGCAGCACGGCGGCGATGGCGTTGCCCTTGCTCACCTCGCCAATCGCCTGCGCCGGGGTCGGGTGGACGCGCAGCACCGAGAGGGCGCCGAAATGTTCCCGCGCGCATTGCACGAACTGGTTGCCAGGATCGGTTTCGCATACGGTAACAACATAGCTGGACTGCATGCCGGTTGTGCCGGCCAGCAGCTCCCGCCACATGCGCGGCAGCACCCGGCGCGGCAGGGCGCCGTGGTGGCGGCGCAGCAGGCGGCGGATGATATCGGCTTCGCGGCCGGGGCGCAGCGCCACCTTGCCGCGCGCACCAAGGGCGGCAACGCCTTCAACCACGCTGGCCCGCTGCATCAGCAGGTCGTGCATGGCGTTGTCGATGCGATCAAGCTCGGCGCGCAAGGCGGCCAGCGTGGGGGCAACATCGGTCGGGCTGGGATTGCTGGGGCTGTCGGGCATAGGGTCCGATCGGACGTGGTCTAAGGGGCCAAATGCAATAGCGGATGCGCCGGCGTCTGCAAAGGCGCGCGGCGGGGTAAGGCGGTTGCGCGCAGGCCGCAGTTGCAAGCCAGGGCCGGGGGACGCATATGCTGGGGGATCATGAACCATTCCGCCCTTTCCGTTGTCGATCACCAGCGCGCCCTGTTTGCGGATGGGATGTTGCTGGAATGCGGGATGACGCTGCCGCAAATGGAAATTGCCTATCGGACCTATGGCACCCTGAACGCCGAGCGCTCGAACGCCATTTTGATCTGCCACGCCCTGACCGGAGACCAGTATGTCGCCGAGCCGCACCCGGTAACCGGGCGCGGCGGCTGGTGGGAGTTGGTGGTGGGGCCGGGTCTGCCGATCGATACCAACCGCTATTTCGTCATTTGCTCCAATGTGCTCGGCGGCTGCATGGGCTCAACCGGGCCGCGCTCGCTGCGGGATGCCGAAAGCGGGCTGCCATGGGGCACGGATTTCCCGCCGATCACCATCCGCGACATGGTCCGGGCGCAAAAGCGGCTGATCGAACGGCTGGGCATTGAGCGGCTGTTTGCCGTCGTCGGCGGCTCCATGGGCGGGATGCAGGTGCTGGATTGGGCCTCGGCCTATCCCGAAAACGTATTTGCCGCGGTGCCGATTGCCACCGCCCCCTATCATTCGGCACAGAACATCGCCTTCAACGAGGTCGGGCGACAGGCGATTTTCGCCGATCAGGATTACAAAGCCGGTCGCTATTGGGAGGATGACAGCATCCCCGCGCGTGGCCTGGCGGTGGCCCGCATGGTTGCGCACATCACCTACCTGTCCGAAGAAGCACTCACGCGGAAATTCGGCCGCCGCCAGCGCAGCACCGATGCGGCGGCGGGGATTTCCTCCCCGTTTTCGGACATGTTCGAGGTGGAGAGCTATCTGCGCTATCAGGGCAGCAGCTTTGTGAACCGCTTTGACGCCAATTCGTACCTCACCATCACCCGGGCTTGCGACTATTTCGATCTGGCCGCCGAGCACGGGGATAATCTCTCGGCGGCGTTCGCCGGCTCGCCCACCCGGTTCTGCCTGATCAGCTTTTCGTCGGACTGGCTCTACCCGACCGCCGAAAGCCGGGTGGTGGCGCGGGCGCTGAACGCCGCGGCGGCCAATGTAAGCTTCGTCGAAATCGCCTCCGACAAAGGGCACGACGCGTTTTTGCTCGACGAGCCGGATTTCCATCGCACCCTGGCCGGCTTCCTCGCCGGCTGCGCCGAACATGCGGGGCTGGCCTGATGCCGGACGGCAGCGACAGCAACGGCGTGCGCTACGTCGCCAAAAACATGCGGCTGGATCTGCGGCTGATCGCCGAGATGATCCCGGCCAAAACCAAGGTGCTGGATATCGGCTGCGGCGACGGCACCCTGATCGACCATTTGTTCCGCACTCGCGGCTGCGATGCGCGCGGCATTGAGATCGACATGGCCGAGGTCACCCATGCCGTGGCGCACGGGCTGCCGGTGATGCAGGGCGATGCCGATAGCGATCTGGCGCAATATCCGGATGGGGCGTTTGATTTCGTTGTCCTGTCCCGCACATTGCAGGCGGTGGAACGCCCGCGCGAGGTGCTGCGGCAAATGCTGCGCATCGGTCGGCATGCGGTGGTCAGCTTCCCCAATTTCGGCTTCTGGCAGGTTCGCTGGCAGTTGCTATGGTCGGGCCGCATGCCGATGACCTCCGTTTGGGCGCGGCCGTGGCACGAAACGCCGAATATCCATCCCTGCACCATCCGCGACTTTTTCGTGCTCTGCCACGAAGAAGGCTATGTGGTGGAGAAGTGGCTGGCGGTGGACGAAGCCGGCCAGCGCGCACCGTGGCGGCGCTTTGTCGGGCTGGCCAATCTGTTTGGTGAGCAGGCGCTGTTCCAACTGCGCAAAGCGTAACCCTGCGGCCTGGCGTCGGCGGAAAAGCGCCGCGTTGATACAAAAACTTGCAAAATGCGCGAGGCCCCGTCACGTTTAGCGCCGTAACCCGGCATAGCCCAATTTGGAAGCATAGATGGTCACTACGGCGACCTGGTTGAGAGCGGTCGTCCGCCTGCGCCGTCGTTTGCGGCAAGTGGATCGCGTGCAGGTGCTGGTGATCGGGATCACAATCTCGGTGATCTGGGCCGGGCTGTGGGTGAATTTGTATCGCACCTATCAGCGGGCGGAAGATGCGGCGGTGCGGGAATCCAGCAATCTGGCGCGCAGCCTGGAAGCCAGCGTCGGCCAGACCTTCGCGGCGGTCGATCAGAGCCTGCTGTTTGTCCGCGAACTGCACCGGCGCGCGCCCGGCCATACCGATTTGCGGGTCTGGGCACGCTCACCACAATTTCTGGCCGGGCCGTTGCTGCAACTCGGGGTGGCGGATCGCAACGGGGTCGTGATCGATAACACCAACGAACTACCGCAAACGCCGGTGAACGTTGCCGATCGGCCGCATTTCACCGCCCAGCGGGATTCCAAGGAAGATCGGATTTTCATCGGCGCGCCCGTTTTCGGGCGCATTTCCGGCCGCTGGTCGATCAATGTCAGCCGCAAGCTGACCACGCCGGATGGCCGGTTTGACGGGGTCGTGGTGGGGTCGTTGGACCTTGGCAACCTCGACAAATTCTACGCTGCGATGCGCATTGGCCAGGGCATGGTCCAACTCCTCGGCACCGATGGCGTGATCCGCGCGCGTGCCCCGGCCACTGGCCTGCCCGGCCGGTTAGCCAGCGGGGCGGAGCGGCTGATGCTGGGCGGGGAAATGGCCGGCAGCTTCCACGCCACGGACCCGCTGGACGGCGTGGACCGGCTGGTGAGTTTTTGTGAGGTGGAGGGGCTGCCGCTGATTGTCGCGGTGGGTCAGGACACCGACACCGTGCTGGCAGAGTGGTATAAATTGCGCCGCAACACCCTGGCCGCCGGCAGCGGGTTTACCTTGCTGACGCTGGCATTGGGGGTTTTATTGGAACGCCATCGCCAACGCCGATCGGAATCCCAGGCCGCCCTGGCGGCCACGCTGGAGAATATCAGCCAGGGCATTCTGATGGTGGATCGCGAAAATCGGATCGCCGTGCTGAACCGGCGCGCCATGGTGCTGCTAGACCTGCCGGAGCAGCTGGGCCGGCTGGGCACGCCCTTTCGAGACATGGTGGCATGGCAACTGGCGCGCGGCGAATTCGGCCCGCCGGAAGCGGTGGATCCGACGTTTTTACGCTCCATCATGAGCTTTGAGATCAGCCCGGATTTGCAGCATTACGAGCGCACCCGCCCGAATGGCCAGGTGCTGGAGGTGCGGACAGAAATCCTGCTCGATGGTGGGGCGGTGCGAACCTACACCGATATCACCGACCGTAAGCAGACCGAGCAGGCCCTGGCGGCCGCCCGCGATGCGGCGGAGGCGGCCGGGCGGGCACGCTCCGAATTCCTGGCGGTGATGAGCCATGAAATCCGCACGCCGATGAACGGGATTATCGGCGTGTCCAGCCTGTTGCTGGACATGAATCTGGGCCCGAGCGAACGCCGCTACACCCAGATCATCATGGATAGCGGCCAACATCTGCTGCAACTCATCAACGACATCCTCGATTTCTCCCGCCTCGACGCCGGGCGGCTGGATTTGGAGGAAACGGCGTTTGATCTGCCGCATCTGCTGCGCGGCACGCTGGAGATGATGACCCCGGATGCGCAGGCGAAAGGCTTGGAGGTCACACTGGATCTCGCGCCCGACCTGCCGGCGCAGGCGGTCGGCGATGCGCACCGGTTGCGGCAGGTGTTACTGAACCTGCTGGGCAATGCGGTGAAGTTTACCGAGCGCGGCAGCGTCACGCTGCGGGCTCAGCGGCTGCATCATGTCGGCGGCGGCTTGCGCCTGGGCTTCACTGTCACCGATACCGGCATCGGCATCCCCGCCGACATGATCGACAAATTATTCACCGAGTTCACCCAGGTCGATAGTTCGATCACCCGCCGGTTCGGCGGCAGCGGGCTGGGGTTGGCGATCAGCCGGCGGCTGGTGGAGCGGATGGATGGCAGCATCACCGTCTGTAGCACCATGGGCATCGGCAGCCAGTTCAGCTTTGAGGTAACGCTCCGGCCGGCGGAAACGGCGCCCGCCCAACCATTGCCGGTGGTGCTGGCGCCCGAACCGGACCGCAAGCTGCGCATCCTGCTCGCCGAGGATAACGCCACCAACCGGCTGGTAACCGGGCGGATGCTGGAGCGGCGTGGCCATAGCGTGGTGGCGGTGCGCGATGGCGCGGCAGCCCTGGCGGCGGCGGCGGAGGCCGCGTTCGACCTGATCGTGATGGATGTGATGATGCCGGGGATGGACGGGCTGGCGGCGACCCAAGCCATCCGCGCCTTGCCTGGCGCCTCGGCCATGGTGCCGATCATTGGCCTGTCGGCGTCCACCAGAGCAGAGGACGAGGCCGCCTGCCATGCGGCGGGGATGACGGCGTTCGCCCCCAAGCCGATCAGCGCCCCGCAACTGGCCGAGATCGTGCAGCGCGTGGCCCGGCAGCCCGCGCTGCAACCGGCAGAACCGCCGCTGGACCCGGGTGCGCTGATGGATGCTGCGCGGGCGGCCGAGGCATTTTTGCGCACCGCGCAAAGCATGTTGCGCGATTTGAACGACCTGGCTGCCGGCGGGCTGTTCGCCGAATTGGCGGCGCGGGCGGAGGTGCTGGGGCAGGAGGCGCGCGCGCTGGGCCTGCCGGACCTGGCGCTGGCGGCGGAATGGCTGGCGGCGAACGCGCTGGCCGGCGCCCCGGTGCAGCAACGGCTGGCCGAGGTGCAGCGCAAACTGGCCGACGGTCTTTCGGCGCTCGAGGATCCTCAGGGCCGATAGCGAACCCCGCTATCCCAGCGGGGCGAAAAACTCGATCCAGTTCGGGTTGCGCCCGACGGCGATGCGGGCGGTCTGGCGCAGCGCGCCGGTGGTGGGATTGATGGCGAACAGCGCGACGTGGTGCGAGGACTGCCCGGCGCAGAGCAGCACCCGCCCGCTCGGGTCGATGGCGAAACCACGCGGGCCGGCTTCACAGGGCACGCTGCCAAGCGCGGCGAGATGGCCGGTGGCCGCGTCCACGGCCCAGATGGTCAACACATTGGTCAGCCGCTCGCTGGCGTAGAGGAAGCGCCCATCGGGGGTAAGGTGGATATCCGCCGCCGCGATCGCCCCGGTGGTGCCGGCGGCAAGCTGGTGAACGGTTTGCAGATGCGTCAGTGCCCCGGTGCCAGCGGTGTAGGCATAAACGTCAATCGTGGCGTCCAACTCGTTCACGCAATAGGCGAACGGTGCGTGGGGGGCAAAGCGCAGATGGCGCGGGCCAGCGCCTGGGTGCACCGGCACGGATTCCAGCGCCGTCAGTGCGCCGGTTTGCGGATCCAAACCGAAGCGCAAAATAACATTGCCGCCCAGGCACGGAACATAGGCGAAGCGGCCA
>Ga0164297_10006054_pt1 | contig 10186 bp, 7 predicted proteins | sample GEODES058metaG_FD_113539 | JGI IMG/M metagenome (GOLD analysis project Ga0164297, IMG submission 113539) | Dystrophic lake water microbial communities from Trout Bog Lake, Wisconsin, USA - GEODES058 metaG | ecosystem: Environmental > Aquatic > Freshwater > Lake | place: USA: Trout Bog Lake...
CCAACAATTGTCTTGATGCGCTGGATATTTGGATTCCAACGGCGACGTGTCTTACGCATTGAGTGTGAGACGTTGTTGCCAAAGCTCGGGCCTTTGCCGCAGATATCGCAGTTTGATGCCACGATGGACTCCTTTTTCTAGATGATCTCAGGGCTGAAACTAGACTCATTCGAGTCACCCTTGACCAGTACTCGTAAGTGGCAAAGATTACCGCCCCGCAGGGGCATATGGCCAATTAGCCCGGTTAGCCCAGTTAGCCCAATTGGCTCAAGTGAACTCACGTCAGCCCTTTCTCACCCCTTTACTTGGCAGAATACCCGCATGAGCAGCCCAGCCACATTCGACACCGAGCTGAGCCGGGTCCTGGGCGAAAAAACGGCCAAGGCGCTCGCCAAATCTTTTGAGATCACTACGGTAGGTCAGCTACTGGAGCATTACCCACGGCGGTACGTAGTGCGGGGTGAACTCAGCGATATCGCAGAGCTCAGTGATGACGAAGAAGTCACCGTTCTGGCCGAAATTTCAAGCGTCAATCTGCGTCGTGCAAGTGGCCGCACCATTCTCGAAGTTGTCATCACAGATGGATCGGCCAAGATGTGGCTAACATTTTTCAATCAGCCATGGCGCGAAAAAGAACTTCGCGTTGGTCGAACTGGAATGTTTGCCGGAAAAGTGGGGCTCTTTAACGGCAAGCGCCAGCTCTCACACCCCGACTATCAACTGATTCCAGATGGCAGTGATGTTGATGAAGCCATCGAGGGCTTTGCTGGAAAATTTCTACCGGTCTATCCATCGTCATCAAAATTTCCATCGTGGAAAATTGCGCAGTGCGTTGAAATCGTTCTTGACTCACTCGAACCTATTCCGGATTTTTTAAGCGAAGAGCTTCTTGCTGAGTTACAGCTACCTTCTCTGGATCAGGCTATTCGGCAGATACACCAGCCAGAGAGTTTGGAGTTAGCAACTAGATCACGGGAGCGGCTGACTTTTGATGAAGCGCTGCTCTTGCAATTAGTGCTCGCACAACGCAGAGCACGAATCGCTCAGGATTCGGCCGTAGCACGGATTGCACAACCGGATGGTTTGGTAGATGAGTTTGAAAAACTTTTGCCCTTTTCATTTACGGAAGGGCAACACGAGGTCAATACGGAGATTGCTCACGATATGTCAAAGCCCCACCCGATGCATCGACTCCTACAAGGTGAAGTTGGTTCCGGTAAAACTGTTGTAGCACTACGCGCCATGTTGATCGCGGTCGATAGCGGGGGTCAAGCCGCTCTGCTTGCACCGACTGAAGTGTTAGCGCAGCAGCACTACCTTACGATTAAAAAGATCCTTGGCCCGCTTGCTGAAGGACGGATGCTTGGCGGCACAGAACGAGCAACCGAAGTTGTATTACTTACTGGGTCCATGAGCGCTGCGGCTAAACGAAGTGCGCTTTCAAAAATTCATAATGGCGATGCCGGAATTGTTATTGGCACACATGCACTTTTGAGCGCCGGAGTTGAATTTTCAGATTTGGCTCTTGTTGTGGTGGATGAACAACATCGATTTGGAGTCGAGCAGCGTGATGCGCTTCGCGCTAAAGCAACGACACCGCCACATTTGCTCGTAATGACAGCAACACCTATTCCGCGCACTGTGGCTATGACAATCTTTGGAGATTTGGAAGTTTCGACCCTTCGCCAACTTCCTTCTGGCCGCACACCCATTACGTCTCACGTTGTTCCACTCGCAGCTAAGCCACATTATTTAGATCGTGCCTGGCAGCGCGTTCGAGAAGAAGTTGCGCGAGGCCATCAGGTCTACATCGTGACTCCGCGGATCGATGCGAACGAGATTGAGCCAGCTGGAATGAATGAACGCGATCGGGAAGTGGCTCGACTCATGGCAGGAGATTTGTCAGCTGATTCGTTGGATCCGGTTGCAACCGCAGAAAAAATTCCGCTCACAAGCGTGGAAGAACTTGCGCCAGAACTCGCCCTAGGAGCGCTCAAAGGTTTACGTGTTGCACCGCTGCATGGTCGACAGAGCGCTGAACTTAAAGAAGCAACAATGCAAGCTTTTGCAAAGGGTGAGATAGATGTTTTAGTGGCAACGACCGTTATTGAAGTAGGTGTTGATGTACCTAATGCATCGATGATGGTAATTATGGACGCAGATCGATTTGGTGTCTCTCAACTTCACCAACTGCGTGGTCGAGTTGGTCGTGGCGGAATACCAGGATTGTGTTTGCTAGTCAGTGAGGCAGTCGAAGAATCTTCATCGATGCAGCGGTTGCATGCAGTTGCACAAACTCTTGACGGTTTCGCTTTGTCGGAAATTGATCTAGAACAACGAAGTGAGGGTGATGTGCTTGGAAAGGCACAATCTGGCGTTAAATCGCATCTGCGCCTTCTTCGAGTGCTACGAGATGAGCCACTCATCACTAAGGCTCGCACGATTGCTACAACTTTAATCCAACGAGACAGTGAACTCTCAGACCTGCCAGAATTGGCAGCTCAGGTGGTGGAATTAGCCAGCGCTCAGACAAGCGCTTTTGTTGATAAGGGGTAGCGATGAGAGTGATAGCTGGAAACGCCAAAGGAAAAACACTTCAATCACCGCTCGATGCTCGCGTGCGTCCGACTTCAGATCGTGCCCGAGAAGGGCTTTTCTCGTCGCTGGAATCATCTTTCGGAAGTATGAACCAACTTCATTTTCTCGATCTCTTTGCAGGAAGTGGAGCAGTTGGAGTAGAAGCGCTCTCACGCGGCGCTGTGATTGTGCATGCAGTTGAAGCAGAGGGAGATGTTGGAAATCTTGCTCTTAGTAATTTTTCATTGGTAAAAAGCGCGCCTGGAAAATCTCGAGTCTTTCATATGAAGGCGCAGGCTTTTGTTGATTCAGAGCATGCGATGTCTACATCAGGCTATGACATTATCTTTATGGACCCGCCGTATCAGGTTCCAAACACGGAGATCGAATCGCTGCTTGAAGTCATTCTTGCTCGCAATATCCTGCGCCCCCACGGGCTCATCGCCATCGAGCGCGAGACTAAGGGCTCACCGTTTAATTGGCCAGAACCTTTAGTGCAAGAGAAAGTACGTTCGTATGGGCAGGGAAGTATCTTCTACGGCGGCTACTCTGCTAGCGTTTTGCCGTGAAACGCGTTGTGTGTCCGGGCTCTTTTGACCCGATAACTTTCGGCCATCTCGATATTGTCGAACGTGCGAGCAAGATGTTCGATGAAGTTGTTATTGCAGTCCTGGTCAACAAAACAAAATCTTCACTCTTCACGGTGCCTGAACGCATTGAAATGATTAAAGAAGTTACCTCACATTTCACAAATGTCCGAGTTGACTCGTGGTCCGGGTTACTCGTTGACTACTGCGTCGAGCAAGATATCCCAATAATTGTTAAGGGTCTTCGTGCGGTGACCGACTTTGATTACGAGCTTCAAATGTCCCAGATTAACTTTCAACTCAAGGGAGTCGAGACGCTCTTTATGTCTACAGCTCCAGCTCACTCGTTCTTATCGTCATCATTGGTCAAAGAGATCGCCAGCTATGATGGTGATGTATCGAATTACATCCCAGCTCCACTTGTAGGACGCTTGCGTGAACGTTTAGCAAGAGTCATGAAGGAAGAAGGTAAAAACGTATGAGCACAGGCGCTATGGATGTAGTTGAACGGCTAGAAGCAGCAATTGCAATGGTGGAGGAAGCTCGAAGCGTTCCACTCTCTGCCAGCTGTGTGATTCACCGCGGTGAACTATTAGAAATTCTTGACTATGCCAAAGGTGCCATGCCGGCTGACCTCGCTGCTGCTCAACAGATTATTGCCGATCGCGATTTAATTCTTGAAGAAGCGCGATTGAGTGCTGACACGCTGATCTCACATGCCAGAGAAGAGGTTGCACGCATGGTGGAGCAGACCGAAATCGTGAGCGCTGCCAAAGCCGAAGCCAATCGAATTTTGGCCGAAGTTCAAGAGCAAGCCCGAGTCGAGCGCGAAGAGATTGAAAGTTACATTGATTCACGCTTGGCGACCCTTGAAGTAATTCTTAACAAGACTCTCGATGTGGTGAACCGGGGCCGAGAAAAATTAGCTGGTGTCGATGATAAAAATATCTTGTCCGAGTTGGCGGACGGCAAGTGAGCCAAGAGAACGCATTTATTTTTAACGCGCACGATCTGCCACGCCGTGCCGGAGAGATGCGAGAGTACGAACTCACTATTACTGAACACATTCCAGTGGGGATCACCTTGCTTGCGATTCCGGCCGATGCTCCGATCTATGTAGATTTGCGACTGCAAGCAGTGGCCGAAGGTGTTCTTGTCTCAGCCGATGTTCGCGCTGAAGCGCTTGGTGAGTGCACCCGCTGTCTAGAGCCTGTAAGTTTTGATGTCGATGAGAGTTTCACCGAGCTCTATAACTATGAAATTGACCCCCGTCACAACTCGAACCACAACTCGAACCACAAGGGCAGCCGCAACGAGCCCAAGGAGATTGAGGTCGGGGATGAAGATGAGCAGCTCTGGATGCAGGGCGATTTAATCGATCTTGAAGCCCCGATCCGCGACGCCGTCATCCTCAATATGCCAATCCACCCACTCTGTAGCGAGGATTGCTTGGGCTTGTGCCCAGGGTGTGGAGTTACGTGGGCCAGCTTGCCTGAAGATCACGAGCACAGCGTCACCGATATCCGCTGGGCTGGGCTTGAGAACTGGAACGGACCTCGCTCCTAGCGGGGCGGGCAACCAAGGGCGCACGAAGTGATCACCCTCGTTTTGGCTATTTTGGGCATTTGGGGGATACTTCTCATCTTGCAGTAACACAGATGCAGTAACCGCTATATCCGAGGAGTCAGACCATGCCAGTCCCAAAGCGAAAGATGTCGCGTTCACGTACACGCACACGCCGTAGTTCATGGAAGACAACTCCTGCTGCAACAACATTGTGCGGTCAGTGCCAACAACCTAAGTTGCAGCACACTGCGTGCCCAACATGTGGCACATACAACCGTCGCCAAGTCCTCGAGGTTTGATCTGACTGATTGCTAGTCGCCTGTGTCAGCATCTGAATTTCACGAACTCTGCGCCCGACTAGGAATCTCTGTAGCTCCACAGCTACTCGAACTAGCACTTACTCACCGGTCATACGCGTATGAATCTGGTGGAATTCCAACGAATGAACGGCTGGAATTTCTCGGCGATAGCGTCCTTGGACTTGTTATCACCGAAGAGCTCTTTCGCAGATATCCGGAGATGGATGAGAGTCGACTCTCACCACTTCGTTCAAGCGTAGTTAACACTCGTGCGCTCGCCGATATCGCTAGGTCTCTTGGACTCGGTGAATATTTAAGAATCGGCAAAGGTGAAGAGACCACCGGTGGCCGCGATAAAAATTCCATTCTTGCAGACTCTTTTGAGGCGTTGATCGGTGCGATTTATTTAGATCACGGAGCCGAAATCACCAAGAGCACGCTTCTAGGATGGCTCACTCCTGTTATTGAAAAGACAATTGCGCAAGGTGGCGGAGTCGATGCCAAGAGCGCGCTACAAGAACTGGTGGCAGCACGAGGACTTGGTCTGGCTGAATATGAAATCAGCGAATCAGGGCCTGACCACGATAAATCATTTATTGCCGTTGCAGTGATCGCGGGCGATAAATTTCCACCTGGCGCAGGTAAAAGTAAGCGCGAGGCCGAACAAGTCGCAGCCCGACGTGCACTTGAGAGTCTCAACCACAAGTAAAGAGTTTGCTCGCAACAAAGCGAGTTTGCTGTGCAAGATTGGTGAACCTTTTTAGATAGGTTACACCCGTGTATTTAAAGAGCATGACCCTCAAAGGATTTAAATCCTTTGCTTCCGCCACCACGTTAATCCTTGAAGAAGGTATCACCTGCGTGGTCGGTCCTAACGGCTCTGGAAAATCAAATGTCGTTGACGCACTCTCTTGGGTCATGGGTGAACAAGGAGCAAAATCTTTACGTGGCGGCAAGATGGAAGATGTCATCTTTGCAGGCACTTCGGGTCGCGCACCGCTTGGTCGCGCAGAAGTCTCAGTCACCATCGATAATTCTGATGGAGTTTTGCCGATTGAATTTACCGAAGTAACAATTACCCGAATTCTTTTCCGTAACGGCACCAGCGAATATCAACTCAACGGTGAGACAACTCGACTACTTGATATCCAAGAACTATTGAGCGATAGCGGTATCGGCCGTGAGATGCACGTGATAGTTGGCCAAGGCCAGCTAGATGCAATCTTGCTAGCTAATCCGGAAGAACGTCGTGCATTTATTGAAGAAGCGGCTGGAGTTCTTAAACACCGCAAGCGTAAAGAAAAAGCGCTGCGCAAACTAGATTCCATGCAAGCAAACCTTGCTCGTATTCAAGATCTTACGGTTGAACTCCGGCGTCAGCTCAAACCGCTGGGCAAGCAAGCAGAAGTTGCTCGTAAAGCCTCAATCATTCAATCGGACGCGCGCGATGCAAAGTTGCGCCTGCTTGCTGATGATCTACTCACCTTACGCAATTCCTTCGCAGCAGAAGTTGCAGATGAAACATCGCTGCGCGGGCGCAAAGACGAAGTTGAAACCGAGTTGTCACAAGCACGCGCGCGCGAAGTTGAACTTGATTCAATCTCACTCCAAGAAAACCCACTACTGGTTTTAGCGCAAGAGAACTATTACAAGCTCACTGCGCAACGTGAGAAATTCCGCGGAATTCAATCACTTGCTTCAGAGCGTGCTCGCTTCCTTTCAGAAGAGCGCGAAGAAGCAAAGGCGAGTGGTCGCGACCCTGAGAGCATGGACGCCGAAGCTGCAACTCTGCGCGAAGAGGAGCAAGAACAGAGCGGCGCAGCACACAATTCTCGCGCTCAGCTAGAGACTATCTCTACGAATTTGCTTGCCGCTGAACGTGAACTTGTCGCGGAAGAGTCACGCATTGCGACTGCGCTACGTGCCCTCTCTGATCAACGTGAGGGAACTGCTCGACAAGAAGGCCATATCAACGGATTGCGTGCCCGCATTGATGCAACCGATGCGGAACTTGCCAGACTTGAAGCAGCCAGAAGTGAAGCTGCTACCAGACTTGCTGCTTTTAGAACCCGCTTTGCAGAACTAGAGACCGAGATTGCCGGAGTCGATCGTTTTGAGCCTGAGCTCGATTCTGTATACGAGAAAGCGAAGGCAGAACTCGATGCTCTCGTTCTCTCGCACGCAGCCCTTCGCAATAATGAACAGAGCGCAAGCCGAGATCGCGCTGGACTCACTGCACGTTTAAGCGCGCTGGAGGAATCACTTCTTCACCGCGATGGTGGCGCTGCAATCCTAGAAGGACGCGAGGGAGCACAGAGCAAAGGCCGGCTCTCCACTTTAATTTCTGTAGATAACGGCTGGGAAGCTGCAGTTGCTGCAGCGCTAGGTCCGCTGGCTGAATCCATCGTTGTAGAAAATCTTAATTCCGCCGTTCACGCCTTAGGTATGTTGAAGTCTCAGTCTGCTGGTCAGTCAGAGCTCCTCGTTGTAGATGGCGAGTTCTCTACTCGCTCTCAGATCCCAGCAGAGCTAACGGCACTCTCATCACTGATTAAGAGCGATGGCCTTACGCAGATGATCCAGGCACTCTTGTCTGGCGTAGTAGCAGTTTCAAACCTTGATGAGGCCAGAGCTGTAGTCGAATCTCATCCGCAACTCACTGCCGTGACCCGAGATGGCGATCTAGTTAGTCGTAATCGAGTTCGTGGTGGCTCTTCTGGCACAAATAGCGCGATTGAAATTTCTTCGCTCATTGAACAGACCAGAAGTGAATTGGCGAACACTGTAGCTTTGTGCGAAAAACTCGGCTTTGAATTGGTTGCCTCTGAGCGAGCCTTGGAAGAAGCGCAGCGCGCTCACGACATTGCACTTGCTGGCCTGAATGATTCAGATGCAAAGATGTCAGGTCTGGCAGAGCAGATGGCTGTTGCAGGGCAAAATGTAAAGAGTGCGCAATCTGAGATCGATCGCCTTGCTGCTTCTATTGCAGCCGCAACTGAACAACGTTCTCACGATGAATCAGAACTTGAACATGCGGTTGCGCAATTTGAATCTGTGCAGCTCCCACAAGAGCCTGATATGTCTGCTGTAGAAGTGCTTCGTGAGAAAGTTCAGACACTTCGCACGACCCAGATCGATGCACGTCTTGAAGTTCGAACCATGGAGGAGCGAGTCACGGCAATTTCTGCCAGAGCTCGTGCGCTAGAAGTTGCAGCTCAAGCTGAACGCGATAACGCTGTTAAAGCCATAGCGCGAATGGAAGAACGCGCTATCGCTGCCAACACCGCGCAAGAGATTGCAAACTGCGCCTATGAAGCGTTGATCCAAATCGAAGTAACAATCGCAAAGGCGCAAGCTGAGCGAGAGCGGTTAGAGGCAGCCCGAACCGAGCGCGAAGGTGAGACGCTGACAATTCGTGGGCGAATTCGCGAACTCACAACAGAACTTGAGCAGCTGACTTCAAGCGTTCACCAAGATGAGATTGCACGCGCTGAACAGCGAATGCGCATTGAGCAATTAGAGAGCAAGGCTATTGAAGAACTCGGCGTTGATGTTTCAACGCTGCTCGGTGAATACGGCCCAGAGAGCGATGTCCCAACTCTGATTGAAGACGAAGAAGGAAACTTCATTCCTGGCGATTTAATTCCTTATCGTCGCGATCAACAAGAAAAGCGCCTGGCTCAAGCAGAGCGCGGCCTTGCGATGCTGGGCAAGATCAATCCACTTGCGCTAGAGGAGTACAACGCTCACGAAGAGCGCTTGCGCTACCTCACCGAACAGCTGGAAGATCTTAAGAAGACCAAGAAAGACCTCTTGGACATCATTAAAGAAGTTGACGATAAAGTTGTAGAAATTTTTGAGCAGGCCTACCGCGACACCGAACGTGAGTTTAAGGCAATCTTCGCCAGACTCTTCCCGGGCGGTGAAGGTCGCCTGATCTTGACCGATCCACAGAACATGATGCTGACCGGCGTCGATGTTGAGGCTCGCCCTCCTGGAAAGCGCGTCAAGCGCCTCTCCTTGCTCTCTGGTGGAGAGCGTTCGCTAGTAGCCGTAGCGATGCTTGTCGCTATCTTCAAGGCTCGTCCAAGTCCGTTCTATGTCATGGACGAAGTTGAAGCTGCTCTCGATGACACGAACTTGGGCCGTCTGCTTGGTGTCTTTGAGGAGCTTCGCGAGAAGTCCCAGTTGATCATCATCACCCACCAAAAGCGCACTATGGAAATTGCTGATGCACTTTATGGAGTCACTATGCGCGGCGATGGTGTCTCAGAAGTTATTTCACAACGCATTCGCGAAACCGAATCCGTCTAACGCATAACTGCGGACAATTCTCATGGCGTTATTCTCGCGATTTCTAAGCAAGGTCAAGAGTGCGATTGCTCCTGCCGCAGCCGATTGGGATGATCTCACTACCGCTTTAATTGAAGCCGACCTCGGCACGACTTTTGCCCACGAATTAGTTGAGAATGCTAAAAAGTTAAAACCGTCAGAACTTGAGAGCGCTCTTATTGAAGTCATGCGTTCTGCGCTGAGTAAAGAGCCTCGAGAACTGGCGCAACCTTCCCATGGTTCGCCCACCGTTGTGATGGTCGTTGGAGTAAATGGCACCGGTAAAACTACGTCCGTTGCCAAATTGTTGAACTTTCTGAAAAAACGGAATTCATCTGTCGTGGCAGTGGCTGCTGACACTTTTCGCGCAGCTGCTATCGATCAGCTCCAAACATGGGGCCAGCGCCTTGGCATTGAGGTTGTAGCGGGTAAATTTCAGGGTGATCCATCAGCGGTGGTCTTTGATGGCATTTCTTTAGCAAAGAAGAATTCGAGTGATTACGTAGTCATCGACACTGCGGGTCGATTGCATACTCAAAACAATTTGATGGATGAGCTCGCCAAGATTAAGAAGGTAGCGGCTAAGAGCTCTGGTGGGCCAGAAGTAGATGAGGTCCTCTTAGTCGTAGATGCGACCACTGGCCAGAATGGAATTGTTCAGGCTAAGAGTTTTATCCAAGCCGTTGGGGTGACTGGATTGATCCTGACCAAGCTCGATGGCTCAGCCAAAGGCGGGATCGCCTTAGCTATTGAGCGAGAGACCGGGGTTCCGATCAAATTCGTAGGAACGGGGGAGTCTGAGTCGGATTTTGCCCCATTTGATGC
>Ga0164297_10006056_pt1 | contig 10185 bp, 8 predicted proteins | sample GEODES058metaG_FD_113539 | JGI IMG/M metagenome (GOLD analysis project Ga0164297, IMG submission 113539) | Dystrophic lake water microbial communities from Trout Bog Lake, Wisconsin, USA - GEODES058 metaG | ecosystem: Environmental > Aquatic > Freshwater > Lake | place: USA: Trout Bog Lake...
CAGATAAAGTAGATGCGGAGGGATGGCTTGCCATACATAAAGCAGCACATCAATTGGGCATGCACAGCAATGCAACGATGTTATACGGACATATTGAAAAATACTGGCATCGTGTTGACCATATGGAAAGATTAAGACAATTGCAGGATGAAACCGGTGGCTTTAATACCTTTATTCCGTTGAAGTTCCGTAACAAGGATAACGACATGAGTTATGTACATGAATCTTCTGTTATTGAAGATTTGAAAATGTATGCCGTTGCCCGTTTATACATGGATAATTTTCCGCACTTAAAAGCTTACTGGCCCATGTTGGGCAGAAAGAATGCACAGCTTACTTTAAATTTCGGGGTGGATGATATTGACGGAACGATTGATGATTCTACCAAAATTTATTCTATGGCAGGAAGTGAAGAGCAATCCCCTTCTATGAATACGGCAGAATTGGTTACTTTAATTAAACAAGTAAAACGCCAACCTGTTGAACGCGATACTTTGTATAATGTAATTAAAGATTACAGTGAAGTAACATTAACAGAAGTTGATCCATCGATGAATTGATTTAAGATGAATAAGTAAACGTCCGGAGTTATAAAACTTCGGACGTTTTTGTTTTAATGTTCATTCAAGATACGCTTCACTAAATTTTTTGGCTGCATGGCTCTGAATAATTGAAATTATGATTTTGTGCATAATGAATAGTTTGTATATTTAATGATAGTTGCAATAAAATTTCCTATGCAATACTACTCTCTTCATTATGCAGTTACAAAAATCGGACGAGGAGGCTTCCCTCAAGTACAAACCATACAATTGGAGCAAGGAAGAAAGGTAACCGACAACGATTTTGTTTGGAATTTGCCGGGAGACTCTTTACCAAATTTTAAGCCATATATCGGGACATTAATGCTTAAAAAAGGTTCCGTCATGACAGACTTTATAAGCTCTGCTATTGGAAAGGGTTTTGTTTGTAATGATACTGCTAAAAAGATTATAGAAGGCCACAAGATTGGTAAAACAAGTTTCTATGATTTAAGGATAATGCATAGGGATACATATTATTTTAACTATCAGCTCATGCATTCTGTTAATAACTACACAGATAAAGTAGATTTTAATAAAAGCATTTTTCACATCCAAAGATTGGTGAATAATCAAAAGGTTGGAAAAGTTCAACCTATTGCAAACCTTGAAGACTTCATTAACCTATCCCATAAAATCAGGAAAAACACTACATATGGAGATTGGCAATTTTTAGTTCCAAAACTTATCAGCTTCAAAGAAAATTTTCAACCTGAGCATGATATCTTCCTTATTTGGGGACTAACTTATAACACTTACATTTCAGAAAAATTACGATCTGCGTTTGAGACAAATAAGTTGACAGGTTTAATGTTTGATTTTCTTGGGGAACATGTCGACTTTAAATAACTGCGCTCAATTTCGTATTTATTCTAAGCATTGAGACATTTTGTTAGAACATATCCACCTATCCATAAACTTCCGGAGGGTGTCTATGGATTATATATAAAATCAGGCTTAGTCTGATTCCTCTATTATTTTAAGTATTAAGTCCATGGGATAAATTAGCATGGTAAAACCTGCGTTTTTTTGGGTAGATGATCTGCGTTTTTTTAAGTAGCAAAAGGTATCTACCCGAAAAAACGCAGGCATAAGTGCTTGTAAATAAATTTGTATATGTATTTTGTGTTGCGTACTTTTAATTGTTAGCGGTTATTGTAACATACTACACCTCACAAACGTTGTACAGACAAAAAAGCAGTATGAAACAAGTTTTTTTGAAAACGTTACTCATTGTTGTTCTGCTGACAAACAATTGTATTGTAAATGCCTGCACAATATTTATTGCTAACGATGGGGAACATCTTTGGATAGGCAATAACGAGGATGAAGAACCAAATATGAAATACAGAATGTGGTATTATCCTGCAAAAAAAGAAGACTACGGTTATACAATATGGACAGAGTTAGTCAAAAGCAAACTTTTATATGGACTAATGTATCTGAACCCACAAGGTGGACTAAATGAATATGGACTTTTTATGGATTATACCGCGATAGATGAGGTTCCTGTTGTTCAAGACGTTCACAAAAAAGATAGGAAAAAGCAAATAGTTACCGACCTTTTAAAAAAATGCAAAACAGTGAGTGAGGCACTAGAATATATCAGCAAATATAACCTGATAAAACTAAAAAGTGCTCAATTATTTATTGCCGATGCAAGTGGCGATTACGCAACTGTAAATGGCGGTTACATCATTCGTAAAACTGACCCATGTTTCACACTTACCAATTATTGCATCAATAACGGACATAAGGAAGCCTGTTGGAGAAGAGACTTTTCAAGTGAATATTTAACCCAAGCTAAAACGTATCAATTAGATGACATAAAGAATATTTTGTTCAAGACTGCTCAAAAAAGACCAAGTAATACCGTTACAAATTTCTCAATGGCAGTTGACTTGAAAAACAAAACAATTCATTTGTATTTCAAAAATGATTTTACAACAGAAGCAATAATAAATTTAGCAGACGAATTAAAAAACGGAAAACACCATAAAGAACTTGTTAATTATTTTCCTCTAAGTTTAATAGATGTCTTAACAGAAAAATATGCAAGTAGCGGAATTGATGCCACTATTGATACCTACAAAAAGTTGAGAAAAAATTCCGGCGATAAATATAATTTTAAAAATAATGATGCAGTAAACATAGCAATTCAATATATCGTATCAGGCAAGTCAAAAGATGCAATAAAATTTTTAGAGTGTTTAAAAGAATTTGACCCAAACAAAACAGATATTTATACTTGGTTAGGAGTTGCTTACAGACGAGAAAATAAGACGGACGAAAGTGCCACTAATTTCAACAAGGCTCTGATGTTAAATCCCAACGACTACGTCGCAACGCTATTTGGCAGACAAGATAATCAAAAAGTCATTTTTAAAATGAACGATTTTGAAGGTGCAGAACAAGTTTCGCTTGTTGCGGACTTTACAGACTGGAAGAAAAATCCAATTAAAATGAAAAAGGAAAATAATGTTTGGTTTTGTGAAGTGTCAATACCAAAAGGAGAATACAATTATAAATTTCTTGTAAATAAAGAGTACTTAGCAGACCAGATAAATCTTATGTTTACAGGGACAGGGCCAAAAATTTATTCAAAACTCTATGTATGGTGACGCAGAACAACAAACCGCTAACATGGGGTTTTACGCAAGTCGGGCTTGACATTGTAACATCAACAAATTGCATATCCAGGCTGTGGTTCGGGCTGGACAAACAACATTGAGCTTTAGTTCTTAAATTCAACTTTATATTTTTCAATCAGCAGCGGTTATCGGCGGACGGAATTTTAATTCCCAACCTGCATAAAGCCCTGCTCGTTGCACAAAAAATATTTCTCCAAAGATGATTACTCATCTGCTTAAGTTGGCTTACCCTCTAACAGTATAAAATTAGTTCTTCTAACACTCAGGCAGACTAATCGGGATATTAATGGCTAATCCGCCATCGGCAGTTTCTTTGTATTTGCTGCTCATGTCTAAAGCAGTATCCCACATGGTTTTAATTACTTTATCCAAACTTACTTTGGCATAATCGGGAGAACTTTGCAATGCCAGTTGAGAGGCAGTAATGGCTTTAATGGCACCCATGGTATTTCTTTCAATGCAGGGCACTTGCACCAATCCGCCAATAGGATCGCAGGTTAAACCGAGATGATGTTCCATTGCTATCTCTGCTGCCATCAATGCTTGCCGTTGTGTACCGCCCATGCATTCGGTTAATGATGCAGCCGCCATTGCAGAAGATACACCGATCTCTGCCTGACAACCACCCATGGCTGCAGAAATAGTAGACCCTTTTTTAAAGATGCTGCCCACTTCGGAAGCAGTGCATAAAAATTTAATGATCTTATCTTCATCACTGCCATCACAAAATGCAATGAAGTATAATAATACAGCTGGTATCACTCCTGCTGCACCATTGGTAGGCGCTGTAACCACTCTGCCAAAACTTGCATTCTCTTCATTCACTGCCAATGCAAAACAACTTACCCAATCTAAAATATAATTGAAAGAATGTTCGTGTTGTTTAATAATATTTAACCAGGTTTCAAAATCATTATACTGAAAACCTTTCGTTAATCTGCTATTTAATGCAAATGCTCTTCTGCGCACATGTAATCCGCCCGGTAATTCACCCTGTGCATGACAACCTCTGAAAATACAATCACGCATGGTTTGCCAAATGGTTAGAATGCCTTTTTTTGTTTCAGCTTCTGTTCTCCATGCATTTTCATTTTCCATTACCACATCAGAAATATTCATTCCTGTTTTCATGCACCAATGCAATAATTCATCTGCTGTATTAATCGGAAAAGGAAGATCAACGGATTGTTTATTCTGTTGACTTTCATTTTCTTTCACCACAAATCCGCCACCCACAGAAAAATAAGTTTCACAAAAATGTTCACCGTTATTCAGTTCAATTAAAAAAGATAATCCGTTGGGATGAAAAGGCAATGTTTCATTATGCAAGAACTGCACATTAATGGAAGGATCAAAATCAATCATGCATTCATGATTCAAATGCAATTTCTTTTCAGCCTGAATGGCATTGATTTTGGGTGTGATGGAATTTACATCAATGGTAACAGGATCTTCTCCGCATAAACCCAATATCACAGCAATATCTGTTCCATGCCCTTTTCCTGTTTTAGCCAATGAGCCATACAATAACACATTAACTGAAACTACATGCTTTATATCCGTTTTATTTTTAATGGTCTCCATGCATCGCAATGCTGCACGCCAGGGACCAAGTGTATGCGAACTTGACGGGCCTACCCCAATTTTAAACATATCGAAAACAGAAATGGCTTCATGTGGCATACTGCGAAAGTAATAAACCTTTAATGAGTTTTATTGATTTTAAGCCTATTTGATTTTATCTTAAGTTTGATGCATGAGAATAGTGTTGTTCACTTTATTTTATTTTATTGCTGTTGTTGCTGTTGCACAATCAAAAAAGAAAGCCATGCAGAAAGATATTTTTCTGGAGCAATTGATGCAATCAAAACCGGATGAGTTTGCTTCTATCCTTTCCAACAAAGATTCGCTGAATGTGCAAATTATTTATACACAGATCAATCGGGATAAAAAAAACAATCCAACTTTTACCAATTATACTTTCAATCTCAATCATCAAAATTATTTTTATCCGGCATCTACCGTTAAAATGCCTATTGCTTTTTTAGCATTGGAGAAATTAAACGATTTACATATTCCGGGTGTAAACAAATACACCGCCATGATTACGGATAGCAGTTCTGCTGCACAGCAAATTATCTTCACACAACCCAATGCTTACAACGCTGCTCCAACGATTGCCAATTATATCAAACAGATTTTTCTGGTGAGTGATAATGATGCATTCAATCGTTTGTACGAATTTTTAGGGCAGGAATATATCCTCCGCAAATTAACAGAGAAAGGTTATGGCGATGCGGTAATACGCCATCGTTTAAACATCAGCCTAACCAATGAACAGAATAAAACTACCAATCCGGTTATCTTTTATGATACAACAGGCAAAGTTTTATATCATCAGGATGCGCAATACAATAAAAATGATTTTGCTTCTTTAAATGTAAAACTCGGCAAAGGTTATTACAAAGGCAATGAACTTATTCATGAGCCCTTTGATTTTTCGAATAAAAACAGATTGTATTTACAAGACCTGCATGATATTTTACAAAGTGTTTTATTTCCCTGCAATACAGATGCGAAAAAGAAATTTAATTTATCGCAGGATGATTATGATTTTGTGCTGAAATGGATGAGCAGTTATCCACGCGAAAGTAAATTCCCTTATTATGATAGTGCACATTATTGGGATGCCTACTGCAAATTTCTATTGTACGGATCCGGAAAAGGCAGCTTATTGCCCGATGTCCGCATTTTTAACAAAGTAGGCGATGCCTATGGTTTTTTAACTGATGTGGCTTATATCATCGATAAAAAAAACAATGTTGAGTTTATGCTTTGTGCAACCATTTCATGCAACAGCGATGGCATTTATAATGATGACAAATATGATTATGAAACCATTGGTTATCCATTTATGAAGCATTTAGGCAGGTTAATCTATGATTTTGAATTAAAAAGAGATAAAAAACACAAAGCTTCTCTCGCCAAATTTGATATAGACTATGAGGATAAGTAATTTCATGCATTGATAATTTCGTTCCCTGTGCAAGCGTTTAGTAAGCAGGTTTTGAAAATTGTGTTATTTAATCAGATTAAATTATTGGTGAAAAGAAGTATTGCTTACATATCATTCATGTTAATTGTTACAGCGTGTAATAAAGACGTAGTTACATCCGGCAGTTCCGCTACTACAGGGAGCAATGCTTATTTAAGTTTAACGGTGGCCGATAGCATTCCTCCGTATAAAAATTTTGTAGTGGTATTAAGCAATGGAAATTTGATTACTTCATTAGGGTTTTTAAACACCACCGGTTATTACAATATTGTTTCGGGTATAACCGATATTAAATTACAATCACAAACAACCGGTGCTTTACTTTTTGATACTACGGTAACATTGGCATCGGGCAGTATCAATACTGCATTTGCATTTACTTATGGCAATACAGCAAGAACAACTGTGGTACAGGAAAATTATAATACCCCGACATCGGGTTATGCAAAAGTGCGTTTACTGGATCTTTGGAATGGAATTGGCACCAATATTGCCAACTTTACCATTTCGGATGGTGCTAACACTTTTGTTTTTTCGAAAAGATATTTTTTGGATCATGAAAAAGATCACACTTTAGAAAACTTCATTGCTGTTCCTGCAAGTAATTATACTTTGTATGTAACCTTTGGCACAACTTTAATCATCAATCCTTTTGGCTTTAATTTATTGGACGGGAAAATTTATACCATTGCAATTACGGATGTAAGAAACGGACAATTAATCAGCCCTGTTATTCCGCATAACTAATCATACAAAATATTAAAACAAAAGCAACCATATTAACCAATCAAAACAAAAGCCCCTTGCCTGGCTTTATGATATTGATGGTATTGTTCATTTCATCCTGTACCAAAGTGGTGAATAATGGAAATGTAAGTCCTTCTAGCAAAGCTTATGTATTGTATTATGATATGAGTTCGGGTTTGCCCAACTCGGTTGTTACCATTGCAAGTGATAATTCCAATTATTTATCCAATCCGCCAGATACCGTATATCACGCCATCACAAGCGGCACAGCAAATTTATATATTGAATCATTCAATACCGGAACAATCATTAACAGCAATACCATTAATTTAACAGGCAGCTCTTATTATACTGCATTAATTTATCATCAGGCAACAGGTATTCCGGGCATCAGTGCGATAACAGATGACCTCAGTTCTCCTGCAGCAGGATATTGTAAAATGAGAATTTTATATACACTGGGTTCAAATACTTTGATTAATAGTCCGACAAAAATTTCCATCGTAAATGAGCAAACACAGGATTCTATTGTAAACTATAACAGAACTGATCTCGACTTTTTCAGAATACAACCTTTAATCAATTTTACCTCTATTAAAGCGGGAACATTTTCATTGTATGTAAATAATTCAATTATTACATCAGGATTGCCTTTCAACAGTTATGGAAAAATATTTACGGTTATTGTTACGCAAGTGCCTAATTTAAATGGCATTCCGGGATTTGTTGTCAACTATTTTGCCAACAAATAAACACGAAATAAAAAAGCTTTTTTTTCGTTATTTTAAGATTATCAATGACAGAAGCAAAAAAACATAATCGCTTATCCGCCCTAAGCAAAGTTTTATTGAATACAATTTCAATAAGCGTTATCGGGATTTGCTTTGTTTTTAGCGGATGCACCAAATACATTGATACAAGTTCTGCATCATCATCCGGTTCATCATCCGGCAGTACAACACCTGTTACAGTTCCGGTTACCGGCGGAGGAACAGGAAGTACCGGAAGCAGCGGATCAACAGCTTCCGGCAATGTGTATATTAAATTCTATGGCACTTTATCTGATTATAATTCCATTTCAGTTTCTTTAAATAATTCCAGAGTGGGTACTGTTTCAGTTTACTATCCGTCCGGCTATGTGACGGGCGTTGATGGAATTAATAATATCCAATTATTTTATGGCAGTTCAACAGCTGCTGTTTTAAATATCAATACACCATTGGTAGCGGGGAATTATTATTCCTGTTTTATTTATAAAGTAGGATATGATTTTAAAGTGTCCATTATCGTTGATAATCTTACCGGATTAGTGAATGGATTTAGCGGCATCCGAATTTTAGATTTCAGAACACAGGCTTACTATCCTCCTTTATTTTTAAATACAAGAGTCTATTATCCGGGCAATGCTTATGAATTAAATCAAACAGGAAGACATTTTTTAGATCAAACATCTTACAGTTCTTATACCAACTTTACCCAAGTAACAGCAGGCAATTACAATATTGTATTGTATAACGACAGTACGAATTTTACAATTCAAAAGCCTGCCACATTTGTAGCTGCAAAATTTTACAGCATCATTTTATGTACTTCCACACAAGATTCTGTGAATGCCTCTTTGTATGACATTAAGATAGATATTGAACAGCACAATTAATTTTATTTCCACATTTTTTACTGTATTACTTTCAAATCATGATGCTTTATTGTATTTGCTTACATTTGCGCACAAATAATTAAGCAACCGAATATGAGCCAACATTTATCTTCTTTATTAGAAAGATTCAGCGAACCCGAAACATTAAAAATGGCCAAGTTAGGAAGAGAACTTCGTGCCAAAGGCGTTGATGTGATTGATTTAAGTTTAGGTGAACCGGATTTTGATACCCCGCAACATATTAAAGATGCAGCCATTAAAGCTATTAATGATAACTGGAGTCATTATACACCTGTTCCGGGATATTTAGATTTGCGTGAAGCCGTTTGTTATAAATTTAAAAGAGATAACAATTTAGATTATAAACCGGAGAACATTGTTACCTCAACCGGTGCTAAACAAAGTTTAGCCAATGCCATATTGGCTTTGGTGGATGAAGATGAGGAAGTGATTATTCCAACACCTTATTGGGTAACCTATTCTGAGTTGGTAAAAATTGCACGTGGTAAAGTTGTTGAAATAAGAAGTACAGTTGAAAATAAATTTAAAATTACGCCGCAACAATTAGAAGCCGCCATTACCCCAAAGACAAAAGTATTTTTATTTTCTTCTCCCTGCAATCCAAGTGGTGCCGTGTACAGCAAAGAAGAATTAAAAGGATTGGCTGATGTATTTAGAAAATATCCAAACATTTATATTTTGAGTGATGAGATCTATGAATACATCAATTTCGTTGGCAAACATGAAAGCATTGCACAGTTTGATGATTTAAAAGATCGCATTATCATTATCAATGGATTGAGTAAAGGCTTTGCCATGACAGGTTGGAGATTAGGTTATATTGCTGCGAATGTTGAAGTAGCAAAAGCTTGCGAAAAATTACAGGGACAATTTACCAGCGGCACTAATTCAATCACACAGAAAGCAGCAGTAACGGCATTGACAGGCGATTTAAGACCATCACAAGAAATGACGGAGGAGTTTACAAGAAGAAGAGAAAAAACTTTGGCATTAGTAAAAGATATTCCCGGACTAAAATGTTTTGAGCCCGAAGGCGCATTCTATATTTTTCCGGATGTAAGTTATTATTTCGGAAAATCAAATGGCACTGAGACTATAAAGAACTCAGCAGATTTCTCAATGTATTTATTAAATACTGCGCATGTGTCTTCGGTAATGGGCGATGCATTTGGAGAACCTGATTGTGTTCGTTTTTCTTTTGCCAACAGTATGAATAATATAGAAAGAGCATGGGCAAGAATTAAGGAAGCATTGAGTCAATTGAAATAGCATATTCACACGATAGAATAATTAAATCAGGTAATTATTCGAACTTAAAATTGTATTTTCAAAAGTGTAAAGTTAATTTTCTTTGCACTTTTATTGTATATAAATGTCCGACACAACAATTATTACCAAGCAAAACAATTTCCCTTTGGGAGATAAGGGCATGATGTTCGAAAATCGTTTGCTGAAAGTATATAAGCACAAAAG
>Ga0164297_10006063_pt1 | contig 10178 bp, 7 predicted proteins | sample GEODES058metaG_FD_113539 | JGI IMG/M metagenome (GOLD analysis project Ga0164297, IMG submission 113539) | Dystrophic lake water microbial communities from Trout Bog Lake, Wisconsin, USA - GEODES058 metaG | ecosystem: Environmental > Aquatic > Freshwater > Lake | place: USA: Trout Bog Lake...
CGGCGGCTCGCAGATTATCGCCTCGCAACAACTGGTGGCCGGCGCCGGCGCGATCGCCGCCCTGGTCGCCGGGCTGGCGCTCAATCTAAGGCTGTTGCTGGTCACTGCCTCGATCCGCGAGGTCTATGCCGGCCGCCCGTGGTGGCAGATCGCGCTCGGCGCGCACGCCACCACGGACGAGAGTTGGGCATTGATGCTGGCCCAACGCGCCAAGGGTCGCAACGTCGGTTTCTGGTATCTGGTCGGCGGCGGCATGTGCCTGCTGGTCGTCTGGTGCCTCGCCACCGTGGTGGGGATCGCCTTCGCGCAAACGATTCCGGACCCGAAATCGATCGGCATGGATTTCGCCTTCACCGCCGCCTTCATCGCCATCGCCCGCTCGCTGTGGAAAGGCGTTGGCGATCTGTTGCCGTGGCTGGTGGCCCTGCTGGTGGTGGTCGGTGCCGTCAAGCTGCTGGGTCTGGCGCCGTCCTGGTCGCTCATCCTGGGCGGCGTCGCCGGCGCAGCCTTCGCGGGAGCCATCGGCGATGCGTGATACCTGGATCGTCATTCTGGGCCTGACCGCCGGCACCTTCGCCATCCGGCTCGCCGGTATTTTGCTGGGCAGACAAATTCCCACCTCCGGCCCCTGGGCGCGCGGGTTACGCGCCTTGCCTGGCTGCCTCATCGTTTCGCTGGTGACCATGTCACTGCTATCCGGCGGCGGGCAGGAATGGGGCGCGGCCACCGTCGCTGTGGTGACAGCGATTGCCACTCGCAATCTGCCCGTCACCATGGTCGCCGGCATCGCCGCCATCTGGGTGCTGCGACATTTCGCTTAAGGCCCGGGCGGTGAGTGGCCGAATAGTCCTTGCAGGCAACGCTTTGGCGAGCGAAAAGAGAGGCTAACCGGAGTGAAACCGGAAGAAGCCCACCCAGAGGAAGGAACCCGAGATGCAGATCACTCGCCGTGGCGCGTTGCTGTCCGCCGTAACCACGTTTGCCATTATCGGCCGCGCTCGCGCTGCCGATACCATCAAGATTGGCGTTGTCACTCCGCTGACCGGCGCCGTCGCCGAACCGGGCCGCATTCAGCTCAACAGCACCCGCCTCGCCGCCGCCAAAATCAACGCCGCCGGCGGTATTCTGGGCAAACAGATCGAGTTGCTGATCGAGGATGATGCCTCCTCCAACCCCGGCGCGGTGCTGGCCTTCTCGCGCCTCGCGCAGAACCAGGACATCGTCGGCTTCATCGGCTCCATTCGCTCCACCCAAATGAACGCGATGGCGCCGGACATGCTGAAACTCGGCAAGCCCGTGATGTTCGGCGGCACCGACCCCACGCTGACCCATCAGGGCAACCCGTGGCTGTTCCGCTGCCGCCCGAATGACAGCTACTCCGCACGCGTGCTGACCAATTTCTGCCTGACCTCGCTGAAGTTGAAAAAAGTCGCGCTGGTGCATTCGACCGACGCCTTCGGCACCGGCGGCAAGAATGCGATGCTGGAAAACCTGACCAAAGCCGGTGTGACCCCGGTGCTGGTGCAGGGCTACACCAACAACCAGCCGGACTTCACCCCGGTGGTGCAGGCGGTGAAACAGTCCGGCGCCGATGTGCTGACCAGCTATTTCACCAACGAACCGGACTGCGCCATCTTCGCCCGCCAACTGCGCCAGCTCGGCGTGCGCATCCCCTGGGTCGGCTCGCCGTCGATCATTTCCCCGGTCACCACCGGCCTCGCCAAAAACGCGCTTTACGGCACCTACGGCATTGCTGACTTCGTCGAAGACAGCAACCCGACCGCCAAGGCGTTCGCCAACGCCTATCGCGCCGAGCATAAGGAAACGCCGGATAGCGGCTGGACCTATGACGGCATGACCGTGCTGGCCAAGGCGATTAACGACGCCAAATCCACCGAACCGGCGAAAATCCGCGAAGCAATCTTGTCGATCAAGAAATTTGCTGGCGTGGAAGGCGAATTCAACTTCGACAAAAACGGCGATGGCCTGCACGGCTACAACATCGTCTCCAACAACAACGGCAAGATCGACTACAAGGAACATATCGAATTCACCGACTAGCCTTGGATTGGACGTGTTCAGGTCCGGAGGCATGCCTCCGGACCGCCTCTTGGTCGGGATGATGACGTGAGCAATTTTCTGCAATTGCTGTTCAATGGTCTCGGCATTGGCGCAATTTATGCGCTGGTGTCGCTGGGATTTGTGCTGCTGATCCGCGCCGCCAGCGTGGTCAATTTCGGCCAGGGCGAGTTTTCCATGCTCGGGGCCTATCTGCTGGTGGTGTTCTTCAACATTTTCGGCATCAACTACTATGTCAGCATGGCGCTCTCGATCGTCATCATGGCCGGCTTCGGGGTGATTTTTGCCTATACCACCTACTGGCCGTTACGCTTCCGTGGCGGCTTGCCTGTGATCATTTCCACCATCGGCGCCTCGATCTTTCTGGAAAATCTGGTCCTCGTGCTCTACGGCCCGAGTTCGGTGCAGATCGACGGGCTGTTCGATGCCGACGGCATCCAGATCGGCGACGTCTTCCTCGCCACCCAGTATCTGTCGATCATCGTCATCGCCACCATTCTGGTCGTGCTGCAATATCTGGTGTTCGAAAAAACCCTGCTCGGTAAAAAATTGCAGGCCACCAGCCAGGATAAGGAAATGGCCAGCCTGCTGGGCATTCCGGTGGTGTTCATGATCCTGATCACCTTCGCCTACTCATCCGCCATGGGCGGGTTGGCCGGCATGCTGGTGGCGCCGCTGCTGTTCGTATCGGTCAATATGGCAGGCATCATCGCGCTGAAAGCCTTCGCGGCGAACATCATCGGCGGCTATGGCAGCATCCCCGGCGCCATCCTCGGCGGACTCGCGCTCGGCGTGATTGAAACCATGGGCGCCTCCTACATCTCCGTCCCGTATAAGGACGCCTTCGCCTTCGCCATGTTGCTGCTGTTCCTGATGGTTCGGCCGCAGGGGCTGTTCGGTGAAAAAATCTCGGAAAAGGCCTGAACCATGAACGGTCTTTCCACCAGCGTCTGGCGCGGCCTGCCGCAAGCGGGTGTCGCTGCCGTCATCGCCATCGGTCTGGCCATGCTGGCACCAGATCAGGGCTATTATCTCAACATTCTCATGCAAGCCTCCACCTATGCCATTGCGGTGGTTGGGCTGGTGGTGGTGCTTGGCTATTGCGGTCAGATTTCCATCGCCCAGGCAGCGTTTTTCGGCATCGGTGCCTATGGCGTCGCCATCGGCACGGTGGATTACGGGCTGAACTTCTTCGTCGCCATGCTGATCGCCGTCGGCGTATCCGGCGTCTTCGGGCTGATCCTCGGCCTCGGCAGCCTGCGGCTCGGCGGGCACTACCTCGCCATGGTCTCGATCAGCTTTCAGCAGATCCTCACGCTCGTGCTGACCAATTGGATTGAGTTCACCCACGGCCCGGACGGCATCCGTAACATCCCCCGGCCGCGCTTCTTCGGCCTGAGCCTGCAAGGCGGCCACGCCTTCCTGGCGCTATGCCTGGTGGCGATGGTGCTGGTGGCGCTGTTCGCCTGGCGGCTAAAGGCGACCAAATTGGGCCGCGCCATGCAGGCGGTGCGCGATAACGACCTCGCCGCCGCCACCTCGGGCATCGACGTCTTTGGCACCAAAGTCATTGCCTTCGGCATTTCCGCCGTTTTGGGCGCCATTGGCGGCGGATTGTTCGCCGGCGGCTTCGGCTATATCAGCCCGGACCAGTTCAGCTTCGCCGAATCGATCGTGCTGCTGACCATGGCCCTGCTCGGCGGCGTGCAATCGCCGTTTGGCGCACTGATCGGCACCATGCTGCTCATCATCCTGCCGGAGACACTGCGCTTCCTGAAACAGGTCTACCTCGCCGTCTACGGTGCCGCCGTGATCCTGATCATGGTCTTCCTGCCAGACGGCTTGTGGGGCTTCATAGATGACCGCATCCGCCGCAACGCCCGCGCCATCACCCTGCCCGCCCCCAAACTGCCGCTGCTAAGCCAGACCGGGCAGATGAGTGCCGAAAAGGTGCTGGAAGTCGCCGATCTCGCCAAGCATTTCGGCGGCCTGAAAGCGGTCGATGGCGTCAGCTTTGCCGTCCGGCGCGGCAGTGTGCATGCGCTGATCGGGCCGAATGGTTCCGGCAAATCCACCTTCATCAACGTGGTTACCGGGCTGTACGTGGCCACCGCCGGTAAAATCAGCTTCGCCGGGCGGGACATCACCACCCTGTCGCCGCATCAGCGCAACCGCCGTGGCCTCGCCCGCACCTTCCAGAACATCCGCGTCTTCCGCGGCATGACGGTGCTGGAAAACGTGATGATCGGAGCCGAACGCGTCGGCAACGACGTTGCCAACGCCCCTGCCGAGGTGCTGACCCGGGCGCTCGCGGCGCTGGATTTTGTGGATATGCGCGCCGACGCGCATCGCATGGTCGGTGAACTCTCCTATGGCCATCAGCGCTACGTAGAAATCGCCCGCGCCCTGGCCGGCTCGCCAGACCTGCTGCTGCTCGATGAACCAGCGGCCGGGCTGAACATGACCGAGAAGGTGGAGTTGGGGAACCTGCTCAAGCGCCTGAAAGGCCACGGCCTCACCATCTTGATCGTCGATCACGATATGAACCTGGTCGAGCAGGTCGCCGATCATATCACGGTGCTGAATTTCGGTCGCCGCATCGCCGATGGGGCACCGGGCGACGTATTGCGCCACCCCGACGTCATCGCCGCATATCTCGGGGAGCCGCGCCATGAAGTTGCTTGAAATCAAAGGGCTAACCGCCCGCTACGGTGCCGCCGACGTGCTCAAGGGCCTGGATATAGACGTCGAGGAAGGTGAGATTGTAACCTTGCTTGGCTCCAACGGCGCCGGCAAAAGCACCACCTTGCGCTGCATTTCCGGGCTGGTGGACCACGTTGCCGGGGACATTCTGCTCGGCGGCCAGTCGATCATGGGGCTGAAACCGGAGGCCATCGTGCGGCTGGGCATCAGCCACGTTCCGGAAGGCCGCCGGGTGTTTCCGGGGCTGACGGTGCGGGAGAACATCATCCTCGGCGCCTCCAACCGCAAAGGGGTCAGCCGCCGGGCGCTGGAAGCGGAAGTGGACGGGATGCTGGAGATCTTCCCAGATCTGCGTCGGCTGGAAAACGCGCTCGGTTGGACGCTTTCTGGCGGGCAGTTGCAAATGGTGGCGGTGGCGCGTGGCCTGATGGCGCAGCCGAAATTGCTGCTGCTCGACGAACCTTCGCTCGGGCTGGCACCGTTGATCGTGCAGCAAGTATTCCGCGTGATCGCCGATATCCGCAAACGTGGTACCACGGTGCTGCTGGTGGAACAGAATGCACATATGGCGCTCTCGGTCGCCGATCGCGGTTATGTCTTGGAAACCGGCAAACTGCTGGTCTCCGGCAAACCGGAGGCCTTGTGGAACGACCCGCAGGTGCGCGCCGCCTATCTGGGCGGGCACGCTGCCTGACCGTAGGGCGCAAACCTTGCCGATGACCTGAGCGCGGGCGCACCATGGCCCCGCGCCTCAGGATCATCGTCGTATGCCCATCCAACCCCTACCGCCTGGCCTGACCACCGAAATCGCCCGCACCAGACTGGCCGAAGCCGGCAGCAACGCGATGGCGGACACTACCCCGCCAGCATGGTTGCGGGCGCTGGCCACGCTCTGGGCCCCGGTGCCGTGGATGCTGGAAGCGGCCATCGTGCTGCAACTGCTGATCGGCGAATATCCCGAGGCTGCGGTGATCGGCGTGTTGCTGATCTTCAACGCCATGCTTGGTTTTGTGCAGGAAAGCCGCGCCCAGGCCACGCTGGACGCGCTGAAGGCGCGGCTGGCCCTGAACGCCAGCGTCCGTCGTGACGGTGTGTGGAGCACCATTCTGGCCACCGAACTCGTGCCAGGCGATCTCATCAAGCTCTCCTTGGGCGGCATTGTCGGCGCCGATGTGCGACTGATCAGCGGCGACGTGCTGCTGGACCATTCCATGCTCACCGGCGAGTCGCTGCCGGTAGAAGCCGGGCCGGGCGGAGAAACCTATGCCGGGGCCCTGGTGCGCCGAGGGGAGGCGGTGGCCGAAGTGGTGGCAACCGGTCCGCGCACCAAATTCGGCCGCACGGCGGAATTGGTGCGCACTGCCAGCGTCGTCGGCTCCCAACAAAAGGCGGTGATGCGTGTGGTGCGCAATCTGGCAATGTTCAACCTCGCCGCTCTGGTGGTGCAGGTAACCATCGCCCAATGGCTACATCTACCGATTGGCGAGATTGTGCCGCTGGCGGTCACCGCCCTGCTGGCCGCCATCCCGGTGGCGCTACCGGCGGCCTTCACCCTGTCAAACGCCATGGCCGCCCGCAACCTCGCCGCCAACGGCGTTCTGCCCACACGGTTGTCGGCGATTGATGAAGCCGCAGCCATGGACGTGCTATGCGCCGACAAGACCGGTACGTTGACGCAGAACGAACTCGCCGTCACCGCCGTGCGCATGGCCAATGGCCTGGATGCCGACCGCGTGCTGGCGCTCGCCGCACGGGCCAGCTCCGATGGTGGGCAAGACCCGGTGGATGCCGCTATTCGCCAAGCCGCCAAAGCGGTGGCGGATGGTTTGCAACTGGTCAGTTTCATCCCGTTCGACCCAGCAAAAAAGCGATCGGAAGCCGTCACGACCGATGCGGCCGGGCAGGCGCTACGGATTGTCAAAGGCGCCTACGCCACCGTCAGCGCGCTCACCCCGCCTGACCCGACGCTGGCCGCGGCGGCGGACGATCTGCAAGCCCAGGGCTTTCGCGTACTCGCCGTCGCCGCAGGCCCCGGCGAAGCGATGACGCTGGCCGGGCTGGTGGCGCTGAGCGACCCGCCACGGGCCGATTCGGCCGATCTGATCGCCCAACTCGCGTCCCTCGGTGTGCATACCGTGATGGTCACCGGCGATGCCCCGGCAACCGCCGGGGTGGTGGCAGCCTCCATCGGCTTGCACGGCGCCGTCTGCCCCCCTGGGCCACCGCCAGGCGCGGTCCGGCCGGACCAGTTCGCCGTGTTTGCCGGTGTGCTGCCGGAAGAAAAATTCAATATTGTCAAAACATTTCAAAACGCGGGCCATATTGTGGGCATGTGCGGCGATGGCGCTAACGACGCCCCGGCACTGCGCCAGGCACAGATGGGCATCGCCGTCTTCAGCGCCACCGATGTGGCGAAATCCGCCGCCGGGCTGGTGCTCATGGAGCCTGGGCTGGCCGGAATTCTGGCTGCCGTCTACCAGGGCCGGCGCACCTTCCAGCGCATCCTCACCTACACGCTGCGTTCCGTCACCCGTAAAATCGACCAATTGCTGTTCCTGACCTTCGGCCTGGTGCTGACCGGACACGCGATCCTGACGCCGCAGTTAATGGTCATCCTGATGCTCACGGGAGACTTGCTGGCAATGACGTCATCGACAGACCGTGTCACCCCTTCCACCACCCCCAACACCTGGCGCATCGACCATGTGACGCTGGCCGGCGGCATCTTCGGCCTGTGCAATCTGGTGTTTTGCGGTGCCGTCATCACCATCGGCAAACTGGTGATCGGCCTGGATACCGAGGCCGTGCGCACCCTGGCCGCCATCGTCCTGGTCTTCAGCGGCCAGGCCGTGCTGTACACGATGCGGGAACGGCGACGGATGTGGCGGTCGCGGCCGAGCGGCTGGCTGATGGCGTCATCGGTGGCCGATATCCTCATCATCGGCACTCTGGCCGCCACCGGCACGCTGATGGCCGCGCTGCCGGTGAGCGTGGTGATTGGCACCCTGCTGGCCGCATGCGGCTTTGCCCTGATCCTCGACACGGTCAAAGTCATCGTTCTGCGCCGCCTTTCCATCCAATAGCGCGCGCACTTCACCTTTTCTTATCCGTTGCTGCGTAGCGTCCGCGTGTCGAATTGGGGCCAGGCGCATGCGGATCGTCGCGATCACACGCATTTTGAATGAAGCGGATATTGTTGAGGCCTTCGTGCGGCATACCGCGGCGTTGGTTGATCATCATATCCTGCTCGATAACGGCAGCAGCGATGCGACCCTGGCCATCCTGTCAGCGTTGCGCGCGGAGGGGCTGAGCCTCGAAGTCCATCACAGCCCCGCTATCGCCTTCGCCGAGTCAGAACAGAACCAATTCCTCTATCGCCGCGCCCATGCACTCGGCGCGATATGGGTGCTGCCGCTTGATACTGATGAATTCGTCGATACCCGCAGCCTGAACACCGGGCTGCTGGATGCACTGCAGGCCCAGGGGGCGGATGCGGTGAATGTGCGCGTAAGGGAATACATCGCCACCGATGAGGACGACGCGACTGAGTTGGTGATCCCCAACCGCATCATTTACGCCCGGCTGCCGAGCGACAACTTCAAGGTTATTCTCCGTGCCAGCCTGCTCACCCACGGCGCCGCCCTGCTGCCCGGTGGGCACGGCGTGCGTCTGGGCGGGGATCAGGCGATGATGCGTTGCCCGGTGATGGACGGGGTGCTCTACGCCCATTACGCCTGCCGCTCACCGTGGCAATGGGTCAGCAAATTTACCGTCGGCTGGTCCAAGGTGCTGGCCGCCGGCACCGAGACCATCGCCGCGGGCCATAGCAGCCATTATCGCGAACCGTTCCGGATTTTAGCCAGCGACCCCGCGCATATCCTGCGCAACCCCTACTTCATGGCGCCACCGGCGGTAAATGCGACGATGAGCGTGGACCCGATTTGGTATCTCGGCGGCGATCTGCGCCACACCGCGCCGGTCGATTACCAAATGCGCGCCATCCAGTCAGTTATTGGCCATGTGCAGTCGATTTCAATCGCCCTTGGCCAAAACGCCGACCGCGCCAGCCGCCAGCGCACCGCCCTACTCAGCGAGGTACCGCGCCTGGATGTGCGCGAGGAAATCAGCCGGATCCAGCGGCTTGCCAGTCGCCGCCAGCAACAGGTCGTTGAACCCTAGCAAGCTTCCCTTGGCGTGCACATGCGTGCGCAACCACCCAACCAGCACGGACAGATCACCCTGCGCCAAAGCGGCATCCAAGCCCGGCGCCGCCCGCCGTGCTGCCGCCATCAACTGCGCCGCCGCCATCGCACCAAGCGTGTAAGACGGGAAATAGCCGATCGCACCGTCATACCAATGGATGTCTTGCAAAACCCCTTTGGCATCATCGGGCGGCGTAATGCCCAGCAGCGCATGCAGCCCGTCATTCCAGGCGCCGGGCAGGTCGGCCACCGCCAGGTCGCCCGAAATCAGCGCCTGCTCCAGTTGGAACCGCAGAATGACATGGGCGGGATAGGTCATTTCATCGGCATCGACGCGGATGAAACCTCGCTCGATATGGCGGGTCAACCGCCCCAGATTGGCCGGTGCATAGCGGTCAGCGTTACCGCCATAGGTTTGCAACAACTGGCCACCGAGCCAGCCGAGATAGGCATCGGACCGGCAGGCCTGCATTTCGATGATCAAAGACTGGCTTTCATGCGCCGCCATACCGGCGGCCTCACCAACCGGTTGGCGGGCAAAATCCTTGGGCAGTCCGCGTTCATACAGTGCATGCCCGGTTTCGTGCAGCACCCCCATCACGGACGGGGCAAAGTCGTGCTCGTAATATCGGGTGGTAATGCGCACATCGGTGGGCGTGCCACCGCAGAACGGGTGGGTGGAGCGATCGAGCCGGGAATGCGCTTCCTCCAGCCCGGCCGCACGCGACAAGCGGCGACACAAGGCCTCCGTCGCGGCTGGCGGAAACGGGCCATCCGGCATCGTGGCTGTACCAAGCCGAGCCTGCAAGTCCTCTGCACGCGGCAAGGCATCGCGCAGAAAACGGGCATAATTGGCGAATACAGGCGCGACATCCTGCGTCCCGATGCCGCGCTGATAGCCATCCATTAACGCATCATAGGGCGACAGATTCAGCGCCGGCGACAGAGCTGCCGCCTGCTCGCGCACCAACTTCACCACCTCTGTCAGATGCGGGCGGACCGTAGCGAAGTCGGCATTGGCGCGGGCACCGCGCCAGACCTGCTCGCATGCCGCATTGGCCCGGCTCTGTGCCTCCACCAGATCGGCCGGCACCGCGGTCGCCCGTCGATGCGCGTGGCGCATCAAGCCAAGATTGGCCTCGTGCCAAGGGTCCGCTGGCGGCCGGGCGGCATCAAGGTCGTCGGCAAGCCCCG
>Ga0164297_10006067_pt1 | contig 10176 bp, 18 predicted proteins | sample GEODES058metaG_FD_113539 | JGI IMG/M metagenome (GOLD analysis project Ga0164297, IMG submission 113539) | Dystrophic lake water microbial communities from Trout Bog Lake, Wisconsin, USA - GEODES058 metaG | ecosystem: Environmental > Aquatic > Freshwater > Lake | place: USA: Trout Bog Lake...
AGAAAAAAATCGTCCCCCTGATGTTTCGGGGTCAGAATGATATTCCGTGCCGCACAAAGTGTAACCAATTCTTTACATACATATTTTGGGGATATTCAGAGGATCCCCCTTTGAATTAGGTATTGTTTTATGGTGAGGGGCTGATATTTGAAAATATCAGAATATACTTCGCGGTAGTTTGTTCCGTTGACTAAGAGGAATATATTGTATATCAAAAAGACTATGAGATTTGGTTTGATGTCTAACTTTGTCTTTCGTAGTATCCAGATGGGGATGAGGTGGGTAATGACTATGAAGATGTTTGCTTCTGTGAGTGACTTGTGGCTGATAAGTAAGAGCACTGACCCTATGAATGCCAGCACTGCTGAGATGAGGGGTGAAAAGGGGAGACGCCCAATGACCCACAAAACAGTCATCACAAAAACCCAATAACTGTATATTGTCCAAAATGGTATAATCATCTGATATTTGCATATAATAAAATATGGGCGCGCCGGGCCCCGCGCAGCGGCGGGGTGTGGGGCGGAGCCCCGCCAGTACTACCTTCCCCAATTCTGTTTCTAAATTATCCATAAGTTATAGTGGTCATGGTTTCACCTACAATTTCCATCTAGAATTCAAAACTTGATATCAGGCTGGTCAAGATGGACCTTTGAGATACTAAAGTGATGCTCCTTGCGCCCGGGCAGTAGTTTATTCATAGCATTCTGAGCATTCTCTTCAGTTGTGAAGTACCATAATCTAACAGGACCGTCCCAATCGAAATAGTAAAGACGCCAGATGTACTCCATATTATATTATATTCTATTATGTACATAGATCTTTATTTAGAGTTATGCAAGACAAGCCCACTTCCACTCCATCCACTCGGTTTCACCGGCACGCCCAATCGACCTCTCCTCACCACTAGTATCAGTGACAACAATCTTGAGGGAACTCTCAACCAGTAGAAACAGGTAAGAGTCAAGCTCGTTATCTCCCACAATATTAATATCACCCTTGTCGTTCCGGAACCTATAGCTGTGGATGACTCTGGAATTCTTCACACATGAGAATGCAAACTTCATATTTCCTTCTGTGCCTGGGAACCAAAATGTTACTGTGCAACCGTGCCGGATACACTCACTCACAGAAGCGAGTACGGGAGCATTCCGAACTTGAGTGAACTCGGTCCCCCAGGCATCTTCAAACTCCTTCGAGCCGGGGCAGTCAAGCGCCTCCCATAGAGCGTCTTCGATACTCGCGAGCGCCATCTTACTTACTTCATAGGGTACCCGTGTCTCTATCAAGGAAGCAGGGGCGACTCCCCCTCCCCCAATTCTTTTTCTAAATTGCCCCTACATTTGATACACCCTTCATGTATTTGACTGTATCCCCCAACTTATCAGAAATAGATACCATCTCATCAGATGAATCATAATTACCACACGCCACTTTTACTTCCAAAATTCTCAACCGTTCCAGAATTTTTTCAAGCCGATCAATAACCTCTGTAACCACCGACATCGCTTACTTCATAGGGTACCGCAGTCTCTATCAAGAAAGCAGGGTGACTTCCCTCCCCCAATTCTGTTTCTAAATTGTTCTGACGTTTGATAGTGGTAGTAGTGACCCCTCCTTTTTCGATTCAAAATTAGAAATCACTTACCGACACTGGGTCGTGTGTACCGCTGACCAGTTTGACGCATCATCAGAGCCTTAGGCAAACTATGACCTCTAGTAAAATTACTGAATACAGATGTTTTTAAAAGAGCATCAAGCATATGGTTAGTTACATACACACCATACAAATATCTATTTGATCTAGGCTGTAATGAAAGTCTCTCCAAGGAATTCTTATTCACATGAGCACCACTCTTCAGTAATAACTTAACAACCTCTGGTGTACTAGACAACAAAGCATACCGAAGCGCGGGATATGCGGGAGAGCGATTGGAGATGTTTTTAGCATTTAAATTTGCACCCCTATTAATTAATTTTTTAATAAGATTATAACCTTTTCTCAATCTATATTTTTCCAAAACAGTCCTCTCTGCTTGTGTATAATTATCATAATGCCGTCTTGCGGGAATTTTAAGATTTTGCATTTCTGATGGAGTAATACGAATCCTTCTAGATACTGAAATTGCTGCCATAAGTGCTGTGAGCCCATTTCTATTTCTTGAATTCACACTCACCCCCTGATTCAATAGTTGATTCACACGATTCAAATTACCCTCGCGTATAGCATTGTGCAGGAGGTTACTCATCTTACTTTGACAACATATTTTATTTCAAAATCCCCAGTGCGTTAAACAGCTTAAACAAAATTTAGTACTACACTGCAGATATGAGCCTCGTCAAAGTATGGACAGATGTCGGAAAGAAAAACCCAGTCGCACTCCTAGCAAAAATAGTCGAAAGAGATGGAGTCATAATCACAATAAAATACCTCACAGCAGGAAAGAATAAAATTTGGAAATACGAAGACGAAACTTATGATATCGAAGACGACTCTGTGGCGGAATACCTTAAAACAGATGATGAAACTAAAATAGGCTTTAAAAAAATTGATGAAGGTTTCATCCAGGATGATGACATAGACGAAGACTATAACCCAGATGATGAGGACGAGGATGAAGATGAGGACGAGGATGAGGACGACGAGGATGACGACATAGATGAAGATGATGAGGAGGAAGAATATGAAGATGATGACCAAACAGAAGACGAAGAAGACGAGGAGGAAAATAATTATATTGATGAATAATAACAAAATGAAGATATCACAGAATTATGTGATTGTTATGTTACTCGCTGTATTTTTCTTTCTCCTGATGAAAAATCAAAAGTCGGGATACACAGGGTGCTGCGGCGCGATGGCTTAAAGATACTATCCAGACTATACTATAATGAATAACTTTTCAAACACCGGTGAATCTAACACATCTCGTTTTTTAAAGGTATTTGATCCAAAAAATGAGATGCATGTAAAGTGGCTCAGAAAGATGACTAACCTCGCTGAAAAAATGACCGACCCAAACCAAGGATTAACATTAAACGCTGAAATCAATCTCAACCCTATGAGAATCAATCTCAGCCACCCTGACACTCTCGACTGGGTACACATCCACTTTGTCCTATGTGCTTCCTACGCAAAGGCAGTCCTCCGGGGAGATGCTTATATTCCACCCAAGAATTAATAAGGACCATCATCTGGATCATTATTCATAGGCAACAACTCCTCAAATCGAATCTTGTAAAAATCAAGTGGAGCTTCCAACTTGTAGACACTACCACTTATAGAGTACCCATCCATACTCTCCTTCAAATTTTCAACTGTAATTATATCTAGTATGTTCTTTGTACATGTCATTTTCAAGTCTTCAAAGTCCCACTGCTGAACATACAAATAAGTTAACGAATTTTTCGAAATAGAACCCGGCAAAACGAGCATCTCATCCGCTTTAAACAATGGAAACTCTTTTTGCTGAATATAGTAATTTTCCATCATCTGACCCAAAAGAAAGGCATCATCCCATTTGTTAAATGCAACCATGGCTGTCCTGTTCTCTTCTGGTTTTAGTGTAAAAACATCATTTGGCTTGCTATGAAGTGTATAATGATAAACCGGCTTTCGTGAAGTCTTTGCAAAACCACGAGGTTTCTTAGGAGGAGCTGCGATACCCAACATACCTATTATATAGACTTATTGTTTATCTACAACTCAACCTCGGGAGCAGGGGCCTCAACCTCGGGAACAGGGGCCTCAACCTCGGGAACAGGGGCCTCAACCTCGGGAGCAGGGGCCTCAACCTCGGGAGCAGGGGCCTCAACCTCGGGGACCTCAGGCTCGGTGCTTGAGAGTTGAGCATTCAAAGCCTGCTCAATAAGGGCATCCACGCGCCTGACGGGAACATCCTCGTCTTCAATCATCTCTGAAACATCGGAAAATGGTTTCAGAGAAACAGACCCATTCGAGAAACTCTTCGCCTGTCCATCATCACTCACATACCACCAGAGATCGCAATCATTCTCACACATATTCATCTCTCTAAAGTCGCCAGTGCCCTGGTGACACGCAAGGTAAAACCCAGTATCCTTGTTGAACAAAAACTTATCATCAAGACGATACACAACTGAATCACTGGTCACGAATAACATTTATATATTAAAACATAAAAATATAAGTCTTAACCTCCGCGCAGACGAAGCACAAGATGGAGGGTAGACTCCTTTTGGATATTATAGTCCGCCATCGTCCTTTCATCTTCTAGCTGCTTTCCAGCAAAAATAAGACGCTGCTGATCGGGAGGAATACCCTCCTTGTCCTGAATCTTGGCTTTTACATTTGCAATTGTATCACCAGACTCAATTTCAAGTGTAATTGTCTTGCCAGTCAAAGTCTTTACGAAGATCTGCATCGTGTACCTCTTCAGGTGTCAGCTCTTTTAACTAGTGAGCGATGCCACCACCCTTCAAAGCCATCAACCCAAATGAAATCATAGCAATACCAACATACTGTGTAGGAGTATTCAACCTCTCACCAAACACAAAGTACGCTACAAGCGTCTCCAATATGCCAGATATACCATCCCACATACCATTCACATATGTGACATTACCTATACGAAGAGATCTTATCAGAAAATATATAATACCCATGTACCCACCTATTCCCGATGCCCAACTGAGTGGCGTCGGGTGCCGCGCTACCCCTTTAAAACCAAAATCGCCAATAATTTCAGTCAAACTCATCAATACAATGTCAACTAAACTCATTACTCTAGTCTGAGATAAAAACATAAGAACCTTTCCTACCAGATGAATCTTGTACAGGAGGTGATTGACCTTGTTCGCGAGGCGAGTGACCTCAGAAAGCAAATCAAGTACATCAACCAAGACATGGAGACACTTGTCGGTGCAAAGGTGACTTACTGTGTCCAAACTGGGAAAAAGAGAAAGTTTTACAGGTGCACAGTAGATGCGTGGAACGGTGAGGGGTGGGACATCTTCACAGACGACCCAGAAGACCCAGAATATTTTGTGGCAACATTCGAGGACTTTGTACAAGGAAGAATCTGGATCTCAGACAACTAATTTTGTTTTGTAATATAAATGGAAAATTCTGTTGCTGATATCGAACTCGCAAGAGAGGGTCACACTGCACAACTCACTGACATGTCATACGCAGCACCAGCACTCTCCACCCCAAGACCCTTTGCGGTTTCCACATATGTAAAGATTGCATTCATCCTTTTTGCACTCGTCTATGCAATGACAAGAAACTTAAAACTGGCACTCCTTATTTTGATTTCTGAAATTGTTCTTGCTAAATTACTAAAGTAGACTATTACTCAATTCAAAACAGAAATTTTCAAGCCCTGGGAAGATTTCATTCTCAAACATCTGCTTGTCCCGCTGAACCTCCATCACATTCACATCACTGTTGTACTGCTCAATCAACTTGGCCCTGTCCAAGTCGAGCATCTCGAGGTAGACTTGGATCTGAACATTCTCACTCGGATACACCCGACGAAACAAACCCTTTGTGCGATTCTTAATTTCAACCAAAACCTTGCTCCCATCCGGAAGCATCTCGATGCGATCGACCCGGCCTACCACCACATAGTCCCGGTCGTTGTGTGTACCAATGTACATTGTGTGAAATACATCATCCCTCTCCAAGTCGAGACCACACCGACGCGCAGTCTCATCCTCCTTCCGGATACCATGATTTGTATACACCTTGCTGCGAAGATGCTCAACCGCCTTCACCTTGTCCTCTGAATCCAATTTAGAATCAGATTTAATAAGCTTTGCAGCAGTCTGAAACATACTCTCAGCCTCCTCAGAACTCTTCGCCTCAACCCCAGATGCAAATGCAATCACACTCCGGGCACTCTCAGACTTGGACAAAACCTCCTCCGCCAAGTCATTCTTCGTTTTAGAAGTGAAATTCTCCGGGGAATACTTTTTCCACAAGTCGTTGAAAACTTCCTGACGACTCTTGAACTTGTTCTGACCTACAATCGCAGAAACATCACTCGCCTTGATCACGACACGGGTCATCGTAGTTAGAGAATAAACCTCCTCTCTAACTACAATGATGATTGTAAAACCCATTGTCATGTGCAACAACTCTTTCAAAGTGCGAAAAATTGTAGTACAAAAGAGACTCCGGGACGCCATCAACCACGCCAGATACATCTGCAAGGACTATGAAAATTCAAAGGAATGCAAGTCGGCATGGGACATTGTCGAGGAGCTCTCCTCCGCAGATTACAATTTGAATTTGAAAAACAAGAAACAAATCATCGATGACGATGATGACTGGGAGGAAGTTTGGACAAAACTATATGACATCTGAAGCCCAATGGACACCCTTCTTTTTTAAACTACGGCGAACCAAACCCGCCTCCTTGTGAGCCGAAATTCGAGCAGTCTTTTTCACGGGTGTAGGGACTGGAGGAGTTGTCTGTGTTGACATACTCTTCACATTAGGACTCGCACTCTTGTTTGATTTTTTAATATTCACAATTTTATTCACTAATTTATTAAGAGTATTCACTTGAATTTTTGTAGGCGGTGAAGGAATAGGTGTTTTCTTACGGAATTGTCTTATCCGTTCAAGTTGAGTTTGAAGAAGTTTAATCTTCTCATCATACATATCTTTCAGCTTCTCAATTTGTCTCTGAATTTTAATAGATTTCTTAACCTTGTCGGAATTGTTCAGGTTTTTAGGAATTTCGGAAACTAATTTATTGATTGTCTTTTCGTAAGTCTCTTTATATTTCTGAATTTTTAATACCAATTCCAATTCCTCTGCACTTGCTCCTTTTAGGTTTTGTTGAGGTGAAGCTCTGTTTACTTTAGCTTGTATAGGTGATATAACTTTCTTTTCAGCCTTGTTCAGATTTGTAATTACGGTTTTTACACTGGTCGTTGTTCCGTGGTTTTTTGAAATTTTTCCATATCCGACAAGATAATAAAGTATAGTGTTTACAATATGCTTACCATAGTGTACAGTCATGTATTCGATCAAGTGATACAATTTATTTATTATAAAATAAATTCCTTTACCACCATGTCTTCCAACATTCTGAACCAAGTCTAGGATTTCATTCGCTAACCGAAAAACTACCTTTGACGCCACCGATCCAAAATTCTTTGTACGGACAATATTTATACACGCAATTGTTACCAAAGTAATAACAACTTGGGGTGAAAACTTTCCAGTGGCAATATCAGTTAACATTTTTAAAACTCCTGCCCTAATTTTAGGATCAGTAAATGCTATTCCTCTATTAATAGCGGCTACAATTCTTTCGAAAATACCTTGTTTTTCCCATGTACTAAATCGAGCCCCTGCCGCATTTGTTGTTAATTTTGAAAAATTCTGTACAGGTTTTGTTCTAAATAATTTCTCAGTTACTGCAAGAAGTGCATATAATGCTTGGATTCTTTGAAATAAAGTCATTCCTGGATGATGACCACCATATCCTGCGTGAGGACCCATATGATAACCCGTAGCCATCCTTTAGTCTAGACCTAGATAAAAACCTAGACGCCTGTATGCACATGGAGAACCATCAACGCGTAGTTGATCTTGCACTGAGCTTTGACGCGGTGATTTTCGGGGGGTACATCCGGGATGTTGTCATCTGTGAACAGGAAAAGTTCAATGACATTGACATCTTGTGGTCAAACACAATACAGAACTCGTTCGAGACCTTTGTAAGGGTACTGGGCCTCGAACCCTGGGTAGACACCTTGAAAACTTCAAGAAAGAGGAACGACAGATACGGACACAATCTTGACATTGTCAATATTGTCATCAATGAGGAGCTCCACCTGGACTGCGTGATATACCCCGGGACATTCACATCCTGGCTCAACGAGAGGGACTGTGACTTTACCTGCAACATCTTCTACATGTCTAGGACAACAAACCTAGCCATCCGATACATCCCGGATTCATTCAAGTTTACGCCAAACCCATTCAAGGAGTGTTTTGAACTCACAAAGGAGAAAAAGTTCAAAACAATTCTTAACAAGCCGAGCGAAAGGTATTGGGCAAGAGCGTGCGCAAGGGGCCTCAACCTCGTCAAGAGTGGATGGATTGTTGAAGGGAAGATTATTCCAGAAGAGTATTCATTGTGCATGTCCGGAGCATTCAAGAGTATCGGAGTCCATATCAAGCTGATGAACAAGATTATGAATCAACGAGCCCTCGATGTCATCGCGCCCAACATTACAGAATCATGTAGGGAGAGGGTGCGAAGAAACCTATTCGAGGGGGATTCAGAGCTTTCCGGATCGAGCGACGACGAGTCCACCGGCCAAACCTCCGAGCAAGAGTCCCGTACCAACTAAGACAACTTGTATAAATGATATAATGTACATAAATTTAGCTTGTGGCCCGGCGGAACACATACAATCACGCTTCCGCAAATCAACAAAATAACTCAGAGATATTCCGGCATACACAATTGTAGCGAGTGACATGAGTGGCCCTAACACAAGCATAAGCTTCTCAACCCCACCAAACACAAATTGAGACAAAAATAACAAGGTGTACCCTATCGAAATCATCAAAAAGGTTCTAATGTATTTTAACCTCCACTCTTCCGCACATGTGCAGTTGTACTTGTGCAAATTATTAATCCAACGAAGAGCAGCCAACATAAAAGTTATATTAAAAAAACTAAAAATTGCCAATATAGCCTTTTTCATTTCTATATTCCGCGGAAAAAAAACGAGCCCTCTTAAAAGCACCACCTCCTGTGAGTGTATGTCCGTAGAGGACCTCGTAGAGATTCTGCGTAAAATTGAACACGAATCTATGATTGAGGAAGTTCCAGGAAATCTAAACTGGGGAAATGTACAAGAAAGACACAAATACATTCAAGATGCAGATCGTATAGCACCAATCGTACTCATCGACGAATTGGGAAACAGGAATGTAAACTCGGAATATATTGTCAAATCAAATGGATTTGGAATTGTTTGCCTTGAAAGTGACGGGTGTGGGTGGCTCATCGGCGGTATTCTAACTGAAAAAGGTATCATAGCCTACGGGTGAACAAAGACCACTTAAAAGGGTCAGAGCCTAAGACTATACAAATGACGGACATCAAGACCCTCATCGAGAAGGAGAGTGAAATTAAGAATAGCCTCAAGGAGGCGCGGCAGGAGCTGAAGGAGGCGGTCGAGAGTTCAGCCTATTATAAGAATGTACTCGAGGAGACGCTCAATAGCGAGTACAAACCAACGGAAAAGGTGGCCAAGGCGCACGCAACAAAGGTGGCCATCGAGCACTTTTCACCAAATAAAACCGAGGAGTAATATAAGATGCCCCACGGTGAAGAATCATGGACAACCGAAGAAGAACTGTTTTTAACAAACCTAGAAAAACAGTGTAATGATTATTACAAACATAATGTCCAAGAATACACATACTACAATGGGATGTCTTCAAAGTTTAATATACCAATACTCATCATATCTGCGTTAAATGCCCTGTGCGCAATTTCACTCAACGACTTTTTGTCTCAGAAATTTGTGAGTATACTCAACGCAATTCTCTCAGCAGGTACAGGTGTCCTCGGCTCAGTCCAACTCTACATGAAATTAAATGAGAAAATGACAAACTCTCTCAGAGCTTCTATAAACTTTAAAAAACTTGCACTCAAAATTTCAAAGGAACTCACAATTGCAAGAAAGGATAGAACGACTGAAGGTACGACATTCTTAGGGGATTGCTTTGCAGAATTCACCACAGTCTTGGAACAAGGTAATCCAGTTGAAGTCAAACTTAAGAATCATATGGCGTACCTTAGCGAACACGGAGATAAAGAAGTTTCTACTCCTTTACGGCGCGTCGCTGACCGTTTTATAAGAATAGCCAAATCTGTCACGCCATCCGTACGATCAGCAAATTCTATGGATGATTTCAGAAAAACATCAATGGACGATTTAAGAAAGAATAATGTTCTCCGAATGGTTGGAACAAGTATAGGCTCAGGAGGTGGTACTCCAGAGTCAGAGCCTTAAAATAAAGTCACTTACTAAAGTAAGAGAAATGGACCGCACACTCAAGCGGACATGCATCACAGTTCGACGGGCCGGCAAACATCCCGTCGTTCAAAGGTCAATGAGATCTTCAACTCTTATTCGTAAACACATCATACGAGG
>Ga0164297_10006068_pt1 | contig 10176 bp, 8 predicted proteins | sample GEODES058metaG_FD_113539 | JGI IMG/M metagenome (GOLD analysis project Ga0164297, IMG submission 113539) | Dystrophic lake water microbial communities from Trout Bog Lake, Wisconsin, USA - GEODES058 metaG | ecosystem: Environmental > Aquatic > Freshwater > Lake | place: USA: Trout Bog Lake...
AGCAAGATAATTTTAGGAAACTTATTAGTTAGGTAAGCAATTCAATATGGAGAAATATGAGGTTTCTCCAATAGAGGAGCATTTGGATATGTTGAAACATTTCATTTTGATTGTATTGTTCGTGCCATTCAGGGTTTTTTCAACCCCAATGTCAGACTATAGTTTTAAGAGTTCAAGTCTGAATGGCGGTAATTACTCTACTTTTCAAATGGCTTTAGAGAATGAACAGCTTCAACGGCAACAATCCGTAGCAGCGGCACTTGCTTCTGCAGCTTCCCAAGCGGCGGCTGCAGCGGCAAATACGCCTCTCAATCAATTTGTCAGTAATTTAGAACAACGGATTTATGCTCAAATTGCTCAAAACGTATCTACCAGTATGTTTAGTACTCCAGGTCAAATCACCGCAGGTAGCATTGCCTTTGGTTCTGGAAGTGTCAGCTATAACCAAACCATCATGCCTGATGGCAAATCGGGTATTGCCTTAACCGTATTTGATGGAATGAATACCACCACCATTAACGTCCCAATGGGACAATTTACAAAATAAATCGTGCAAAGACTACTTTTATTTATCCTCATTTTAATTGGCTTATCGGGTTGTGCGATTGGCCAAAAGTCCGGATATTTAGAAGAAAAACCAAAGTTGTTAGAAAACAAACTTATTGGTGATTTGGATTTAGTGCCTCCTCCGGTAAAGGGAAAACTAACTGTTGCGGTCTATAGTTTTAAAGATCAAACCGGGCAGCGTAAAGCTACGCCTGGAATTGCTTCTTTTAGTACGGCAGTCACACAAGGTGCTGATAATCTTTTAATTCGAGCATTGCAGGATGTCAGCAAGGGTGAGTGGTTTGAAGTTGTTGAACGAAGTAGCTTGGATAATTTAACCAAAGAACGATTGATTGTGACCCAAATGCGTCAAGCATATGAAGGGCAAAATGCACAAAAACTCATGCCTCTCAAGTTTGCGGGGTTGATTTTTGAAGGTGGAATTATTGGTTACGATAGTGGGAAAGAAAGCGGTGGATCTGGCTATAACTTTTTAGGCATTGGACCGACAACGCAATATAGTAAAGACGTCATCACGATTAGCCTAAGAGCGGTAAGTGTAAATACGGGGAAGATCGTAGCCGCTGTTACAGTTACCAAAGTAGTTTATTCAACATCAGATACCATAGCGATTTTTAAAAGTGTCGATCCCGGCAGTCCTGGTTCTATTTTGCAGCAAGTAATTGCCTCAAATACCGGTTCACAAAGTGGTGTGGCTGGGATTTTTCAATTTGAATCCGGAGTAACAATTAATGAACCTATTACGATCGCCTTAAAAGCAGCAATTGAAACCGCCGTGATCGAGTTGATTAAAGAAGGTGAGTCAAAAGGTGTTTGGGAGTGTAAAGTTGCTGGTGATGCAGATTCTCCATGGTGGGAATTCAAACGGAATGGAACCAGCAAGTCTGCTGACACTGTGCGTGAAAACAAGAAAGAAGAGACTGCGCTTGTCAAAAAAGAAGAGCAAAAGACAGACCTAAAACCACAGATGCCTGAGTCACAATCTGAATCAAAAGTAGCAATTGTCACCCCTGTTACTGAGATACAAGCACAAATGGCTGCATTGCCCTTGAATCATTCACAAATTCCACTCATTACCCCTGAAATAAAATCTGAAATCCGGCAAGAAACAAGCCCTGTAGCCGTTTCAGAACATAAACCCCAAACCCAAGCTCCTCAAAATCAAAATACTAAATTTGAACAAAAAGCAGATGTTATATCGATTTATGCTTCAAAAAAGAAATTTGAAAAATCACCCTCAGAAATAAAACAAACATTGGCAGAGCCAACACGTGTTTACTTACGAAAATCAGATTTAAATGGTCCTCTAGTAGGTCCTTTTGAGACCCTCATGAAGGGGACTTTGGTCAAAGTTCAACCAACTGAACTAGAAGATATTTTGGAGGTTCAGATTAAAAATGAAACCATTGGCTTTGTTAAAAAAGACAAGATTAAAGTATTGGGAAGTCTTGATAAGCAAACTGATCCCGCGGGTGATTTTACTACCCTCAATAGAGACGATCTCTCCATTATTTCAAAGGAAGATTCTAGATTTTCCGCTGTAAAGAGCGGCCGTTCAAATTTGCGCATTGATGACATTATTTTGCCTACTAGAAGCTTCATTTCCGAAACCACTCTCGTATATTTGAACAAATCCGACCTCAATGGCCCTTTAATGGGACCTCACGAGACGATTCTTAAAGGTACAGAGGTCAAAGTAAAGCCGACTGAATTTAGAGATGTTTTAGAAATTAAGCTCAGTGATGGAAGCAAAGCTTATGTTAAAGCCAATCGTATTAAAAATGAAATCATTGAAAAAGTGCCTGTTAAACAACCTGTTTTTACATTAAATCAGGAGAAACAGGTGGAAGTTCCGGCAGATGAGGCTGCCAAAATGGGCTTTGTTCATTAAAAGTAACTTTGATCATATAAATAGCGTTAGTTTGAAGAAATTGGTGTTTTTTTTAAGTGATTTTTGGATTTTGTAGTAGTTGGAAACTATTGATGTTTGAGTAATCAGTCATTTAATTAAACAATAGTTAATGTAGAGCCGTAATAAGTTTAGGGCTTCTTTTTAGTCGTTCAAGTAGTAAAAATTGAGGTGATAAATGAAGTTAATCATAAAATATGCGAAGGCCCTAACGGCAATTTGGTTTGCTATCTTCTTTTTTCGGACAGCTTTTGCAGATTCTGGCGATTATCTTTACATCAATCAAATTGGTACCGGATCGACCGTTAATATTGAACAAACGGGTGATTTAGCCTACATTGGCGGAGTAAATAGTGATACCGCAAGTACGAGTAACCGTGCCAATTTGGCATCGACAGGTGGTGCTCAAACCGTAAATATTACGCAAGCTGATAATAATAAGTTAAAACTTAATTACAACACCACTGGAACTTTAAATTTTACTGGTGGTTCTTATACAAATGCCACGATCGATGTTGGTGGCCAAACTCTAACTTCACCTTCTTCAGGAAACAACGTTACATATACTGGAACTGCTGGAGCATCTGGGTCTGCGGTTACACTAAATGCCAACGTGCAGGGTGGAACGGGTAATACAATTTCGATTATTAATACGGGTGCTACGACCACAAGCTCCATTTTTAATACAGCGATTAATGGTGGCGGAAACTCTCTGACAATTACTGCACCTGGTCAGTCCAATACGATTACGACCATTCAAGGTATGGCTTCGAGCATGGTCAATCAAATTACTGCAACTGCAGACGTGGTTGGAGGTACAGGACAATGGGTTGGTACACTCAATAAATTACCCGATACTCCATTCGCAGCAGCGGCAGGAACAACAAGCACCTCAAGTAGTATTGTGATGGGTTTGGCTTCTGGAGATTCGAGCAATACGATCTATGTTGGTCAAGCTAATACTGGTCAAAAAGCAAACATATCTTTGGGTAGTAGCAGCAGCAATAACGGGATTAGCCTTGCGCAATATGGCACGGGTGTTAATTCTTCTGTAATAAGTTTGACCGGAAACTCAAGTTTAATTAATGCTTCACAATCCGGTACTGGAGCAACGAATATTTTGGGCTTAGTATTTACTGGGGACTACAACAAAATTGCTACTCTTACTCAATCTGGAACATCAGGGACAAATATTTTTGGAAATGTAGATGGCTCTGTTGCAAATACGGTTAATCCTATCACTTTGGCAGGATACTCAACTATCGGAAGTTTGACTCAAAGCGCTGGTAGCGGTATAAATAGTATTACAACAATCGGTCTATCAGGAGCCACAACCACCGTAACTGCAAATACAATTTCAACCCTCAGTCAAACTGGATCAGGCGCAGGTAACAACACCATTGGGACATTGTCTTTGACAGGTGGTTCAAATACAATTGCTTCACTTACTCAATCTGGAACCGGAGCTGGTAACAACACCATTGGGACATTGTCTTTGACAGGTGGTTCAAATACAATTGCTTCACTTACTCAATCTGGAACCGGAGCTGGTAACAATACAATTACCTCACTCACCTTGGGTGATGGCAGCAACACCCTGACGGGACTTTCGCAATCAAGTACAGGTGCCGGTAACAACACAATTACCAGTATGTCATTAACTGGTGGTACAAACAAAGTCACATCTATATCGCAAACTGCAAGTTCTGCGAACAATACGATCTCTAACTTGTCAATGACTGGGGGTAGCAACACCATCGGCTCAATAACCCAATCTGGAACAGCTGCGAATTCTTTAGCCGTGTCTACTAGTGAAGGGGGGAATACCATTACTTCCATCAGTCAATCAGGTACAGGGACAAACGGAGCATCGATTACATTCACTGGTGCATCGAACACCCTTGCAAGCTTAGCTCAGTCTGGTGGAGATACGAACTCCTTCACACTTGCCCTAACAGGTTCAACGAATACAGTAACAGCAACCCAGATCAGCGGCGCAAGTGGTCAATCAAATACTGCTAATATCACCGGCACAGGATCGGGTAATACATTCACGTTTAGCCAGCACCGTTAAGATTACTTTGCTTCATTTTCAGATTATTTGAATTGAATACTCCTTATCAAAAATTGAAAAGTGTAGAAAATGATTAAATACCTTGTGATTGTTTTCTTATTAGGTATGACGTGGCAAGCTGTTGCCGATGACAATCGGATTCGATTGAATCAATCTGGTAACTCAGATATCTATGTAATTACGCAAATTGGTAATTCAAACACATTAGGTGGGGTAACGCAAACAGTCTCTGAATTAACACCCACAGCGATAGCTAACATTTCTGGTGGTAATAATCAAATCACGGTACGTCAAGGCGACTCACAGACCCATATTGGTAATAATCAAATCGATTTAGCTGTAAGTGGTTCAGGAAATATCCTTAATTTAAATCAAGGCATGGATCAAAATGGCTACTCTAACGGTCTTGATCAAGGAGGCCATCATCAAATAGATTACGTTAATGGTATGGGTAACACCATCACTGTTATTCAACAAAATGAGGCCCTAAACGCAGGAATGTTTTCAAGCCTACAAGTCATTGGCAATTTAAATACAGTTGGAATTACCCAGACAGGTGTAGCGATGCATCAACTGATAGCAAGTGTCACTGGTGATCAAACGACATTGATTTCTAATCAATCAGGAACCAGTCCACACACCATCAATGTCACATCTTCAGGTAATGGCAATAGTGCGCAGATTACACAAAACAACAACGGTAGTGTTGGATCAAATACCGCATCCATTACTTTGAACAACTATGGTGCTCCAGCTTCTGTGAACCTCACTCAAACCGGCGGACAAAATTATAGTATCACCCAAAGTTGTGCTACAACTTGCGGTGTGGTTACCGTGAAACAAGGCATGTAAATTTCAAAGAGATTCTATCTAAGATAGCTTGTGAATATTTTTGCGATGCAGGTATAAAAACAGAGCAATCAGAGTAAGCAGGATTGGCATGAATAAAATATTAATAACCTTAGCTCTAAATTGCAGCACCTTACTATCAGCTTTTAATTCTTTTCTTAACCGTTTCAGTTCAATTCGTTTTTCAGTCGCGGTTTGTTTTAGGGTATTGAACTCGTCTTGATGGTTTGAATCCAGGGGGGTGGCAGAATCATTCCCAAATTTATTTTTCTGTAGAGAAATGATGGATTGTCGCGCCTGTTGAAGATCCTCTTCAAGGGTTTTAATTCTTCCGATGTATGCTTTTTGAGCATTGGCTTCAATCTCTTGAATCACTGTGAATGGGTGCGTAGCGCTTTGGCGTAACCTGAGTGACGCCAAGCTTGCGTCACCAGTGTATTGATCAATTAGTGCTTGCAAAAAGGCCATATTGCCATTTTTGGGATAGACGACCCACTGATTTGTCTCATCTTGTGTCTGAAACGCTATATCGTCATTGATAAAGTCAGAGTCACCAATTAAAACAACCGAGCTATTTGCTTGAGCATGTCTTATAAAAGGCTTTAACGTTTGAGCGGGGACACTTGAAAGTGATGTTTGGAGATTCTCAGTCGATTGAGGAGCAGCCTTTTTGGTTTTTTTCTTTGGTTTATAGTTTGTTGAAGCATCGCTATCTTTATTGGATACCATACCCTCCAAATCTGCTTGATGCTCTTGTTGCGGAATTGATTCTGTAGCTGATTTTTTAGGTTTATTCTTTGGCTTTTCTTCGCTCTGATCAATCTCGATCTTTTCTGATGAGTTGGCTTCAACGTCACTTTTAAGACTGATGGAAGACTTTCTTTTACTTGATATCTCACCTATTGAGAGCACTTTTTCAAGCGGGGGACCATTCGGAAATGCGGTATTGAATTGTCCTTCTACTCGGATAGCAAGGGCGTAGGTCTGCCCGGAAGGGTGGATCTCTTGAATGAGTTGTTCACCTTTATTAAGATTTGAGGACTTTTCAATTAGATCTGAATAAGTTGATGAATGAATCAGGACAGTTTGTTTCACATCCTCAATTGGATAGTTCGTAAAAGCGCCACTATATACAAATAACATTTGACCTAATTCGGAGGTGGTAATGTCGGTCGAATTAAAAGCGGCTTCATTTAAATACAGCACCGTAGGCAAGTTCGGCAAACCGGGATTGTTTTTAGCTTGCATAAATTGCAAGTCTGCGACAGTTTTATCTCGTTGAAAGTTGACTCCCCAGGCACGCGTTAAGTGATCTAAATTCGATGATTTACTATCTGCAATGGATTCAGATTCATTCGAGCTCGTATCAAAATAGGCATAGGGGTCGAGTAAAGCAATCACCTTGCCGCCTCGTAACACAAATTGATCAATCGCAAATTCAGTTGTTTCGCTTAAATCTTTTGGATGAATTATTAATAGAACTTTTAATTGATCATCAATCTCTTTTGCGTTTGTTGAAACTTTTACAACATCGAAGTCTTGTTGCAATTCCGAGACGAAAATCTGTTTAGCTGTAGGAAGGATACCTAGTGCAGGAGAACCTGGCTTCCCAAAAACCGGGAGAGAACTGAGGATGCCAATTTTTGGTTTGGTAACAATTGCAGTTCGAGTGATTGCTCGCACAATATCATATTCAAGTAGGCGTTCGCGCTGCATGACTAATGAGGAAAGGGTATATTTTTGTTTGCCCCTGATGGCAACAAGACCTGCATAGAAATGTTCACCTGTATCTAAATTTTGAGCTTGAACCCCATCTAAATTGGCGGTATCAGCTTCATCTGAATCGGGTTGGGTATCAATTTTTTCAATCATCAATTGCCCATGCGCATTTGCTTTGAATTCGCTTAATAGCTCATCAGTACGTTTTATATAAGCCTTTAATGGCAATGGCATACTCTCATTGTTTTGCGAGGAATAAAACCGCAAAGTAACAGGGGAGTCGAGATGATCCAGTACCTCTTTTGTCCCTGCTGAGAGAGAATAAATTCGGTCTTTGGTCAAGTCTATGCGGATAAACGCATTGCTACTTAACCAATTGATCAGGAAAAAAACAGCAGTTGCACCTAAAAAAGTAGCCCAAGTGATCAGATATTTTTTGTTCACGTTCACTCTCGATTAAGCTCGCGCATTTTTGATTGCTAGATCGTTTAAAAATAGGGAAAAAATCATTAAAGAAAAAAAGTAGATAAAGTCCCTTGTATCAATCATCCCTCGTTCAAAACTATCAAAGTGCGCAAGTATAGAGAAGTTTGCAATGCCTTCAATCGTTCTTGGTTCAAGCCACCTTGCAAGAATATCCGTGACCGGAGGATAGCCGATCAGGATCAGCACGAGGCAAATGCTAAAAGCTAAGATGAACGCAGATACTTGATTTTTAGTGAGGGAAGATGCTAGGCAGACAATTGCAAGATAAGTTCCAGAAAGTAAAAAGCAGCCCAAATACCCTGTCACAATGGCTCCATTGTCTGGACTTCCCAAAAGATTGACTGTAATAATCATTGGAAAACTGAGAAGGATGGCGATGATTAAAAAAAACCAAGAACCAAGAAATTTTCCAATGATCGCTTGGATTGGTGTGATAGGTAGAGTTAACAAAAACTCAATCGTGCCTGATTTTTTCTCTTCTGCCCATAAACGCATGCCGATAGCTGGTGCAAAAAAAAGTAATAACCATGGCATCCAACTAAAAAAAACCCATAGCGAAGCTTCATTTCGTTCAAACAGATTGCCTAGAGTAAAGGTAATAATGCCACTAAGAAGTAAATAGGCGATTAAAAAAATATAGGCAATCGGAGATCCAATATATTCGCCGAATTCTCTTTTGGTAATGATTGTTATTTTATTAATTTGATTCATTATTAAGTTTGCAAAAGGCGATTCTGATGATTTTTTTGTTTTGTGATTGAGAGAAAGAAGTCATCTAATCGACCAGTTGGCGTTTCTTGACGAAAACTGGCAGGGGTACCATTAGCAACAATCTGACCTTGATGAATCACAATTGCCCGGGTACAAATATTTTCCATTTCCTCTAATATGTGAGTAGAAAAGATAATGGCTTTTGTTTGAGCGATGCGGTTAATCAGCGATCGAACCTCATGCTTTTGGTTTGGGTCTAGACCATCGGTTGCCTCGTCAAGAATGAGAACTCCGGGATCATGAATCAAGGCTTGCGCTAGCCCAACCCGCTGGCGAAACCCTTTAGAAAGATGTTCAATTGGTTTATAAATGACCGAACCTAGATTACATAAATCAACGACGCGCTCGATGGATCTTTTTTTCTCTTGTTTAGTCAACCCACGGATAGCCGCTGTAAAGTCGAGAAAAGTATCAACACGCATCACGTGATAACTTGCTGCAGACTCTGGAAGGTAGCCGAGCATTTTTTTTGCTTCAACTGGATTTTTGGCAATATCATGATCGCATACCAGTACTTTTCCAGAATCTGCTTGTAAAAAGCCTGTAATGATCCGCATTGTGGTAGATTTTCCGGCGCCATTCGGACCCAAGAAGCCCAGTACTTCGCCTTGTGCGACCTCAAAAGACAAATCCTTGAGGACTGGAATATCCAAAAATGATTTGTACAAATTTTCAACTTTGATCATATTTGAATGGGATTATTAAAGATAATTGCCATATATCTAGTAAATGATTACAAATCATACTCTTAAAACAATTACTGGCGGTAATTAATCAGATAATATTGGGGAAAATATAGTTAAATTTATAGTGCGGTATTTTTAAGATATATTATCTGCTTTTAATGCAATATCTAATTCCAAATGTGGGATTTATTTAATCATTTAGAGTTATTTGCTATCCATTAAGCTTTGTGGACGAATATCGAGTTCTTGTGTCCAGACACTTCTGGGTTGTTTAAAAAGTGCAACATACTGTTCAGCCAACTCATTGGGTTGAATCATACCTTCGGCTTGATCTCTACCAAAACGTTGTGCAGTTTTCTGACTATGAATTAAGCCATCGATCACGACGTGAACCGCATGAATTCCATGTTTATCATGCTCTCGGGAAATCGCTTGAACCAACCCCCGTAGGGCAAATTTTGCTGAACTAAATGCGGCAAATCCAGGTCCGGCACGCACACTGCCAGACGCTCCAGAATAGATCAGGGTGCCTCCACCATGAGCGATCATCCGGGGTAATGCTTGCTGCGTGATATTGAAAGCCGTCAGAACCATTGAGCGCCAGACAGACTCTAATGCTTCAGGTGTTGTTTCTAGAAATGGTTGACGTAAAAATTGCATCGCATTATGTACGACTCCAACAATGGGTGAGTGATGCTGATCGAGGCGTGCGAATACCTCTGCTGTAGCTTGCGCATCTGTTAGGTCAACTAATTCTTGTGCAGGATAATTCCGAGCCATTGTAACGACTTCATAGCCCGAGCTCTTAAACTTCTCTGCAAGTGCGGATCCAAGTCCTTCGCTATAACCTGCAATTAAAACAGTCCTTTTGGTTTGGGTAGTTGTGAGATGAGATAAGGGCATTTTTTCTTTCCTCTAGATGTGCGACTCTGCCTTTCAGAATCATTTAGGTGCTATTTGATGAACAACTCAAAAAAGGGGGCATTCATGCATATTACATGGCCCCCTCACTTACTCATTGTAAAAATACAGACCTTTATGCCTTCAAACGATCAGCCAGAGCTTGCGCTAAAGGTGCGGCTGATGCAGGACTTTGTCCAGTCATCAGTGGCCCA
>Ga0164297_10006070_pt1 | contig 10174 bp, 7 predicted proteins | sample GEODES058metaG_FD_113539 | JGI IMG/M metagenome (GOLD analysis project Ga0164297, IMG submission 113539) | Dystrophic lake water microbial communities from Trout Bog Lake, Wisconsin, USA - GEODES058 metaG | ecosystem: Environmental > Aquatic > Freshwater > Lake | place: USA: Trout Bog Lake...
CGTCCTGCGAAAGGCAATTTGTACTGCCCCGTCACTGCCCGTCGACACTGTTGCGCCGGGTCGCAAGGTATTGCTTGCGGGAGCTCCCGCTCCAAGGCAGTCGCGCGGTCCCAGCTGCAGCGTGTGGTGCGTCGTCAGGTGCCACCACGGTTGCCTCACCGCCCACACGCCTTACTTGCGAGTCAAGCTTGCCGCGTGCTCGGCGCAAGTGGCTCGCCTGCGAGTCACAACTCGCAGCTTCGTTATGGGCAGCGTGTGAAACACGCTCCTGGAACCCAAGCAGCAAAGCGGCACAACGTTATTCCATTTCCACCCGCAGCTTGCTGACTTGTGGCTCCCCACGCACGCCAGGGCGCCTTTGTGCGACAAGCAGCCATGTCTCCAGCCTTCCCCACTTCGGTGGCCACGCTCCTGGTGGCGGCCCTGCTCGCGGGGTCCACGGTGCGTCTCGTGGCGGCTCTCTCTCGCTCTCAGCCAGGAGACACAGGTTGTCTGTAGCCCCTAGAACTACAGTTGCGCTCCAACTCGCTCCAAACGTTCGCGCTGCACTGAATCCTCCACGTATTGCCTACACGCTTCACAGTCCGCGCAGCCAGTTGACATCCTCTTCTCTGCCGCGCCGCCACTGTGGAACGCAACCGTCTTCCACACCTGGGGAAGCGCCACCGCCTTCGGCAGCGCCACGGTGTTCGCCAACGCAAGCGCGGCCGTGAATCCGACCAACGGCCTCCCGCTGGCCGCCGGCACAAACAAAGCCTGGCGCTCCACGGACAGCTTCATTTCCTACCCAACTGGCTTCTCCTCAGGCGTGGCCTCTGGTGACCCCCTGCCGGGCCAGATTATCATCTGGACCCGCTTCCAGCCGGTCGGCGATGTGTCCGCCAAGGCGGCTGCTGATCCCACGAACACTGGTGCGCACGTGAGCTGTCACACAGCATGTTGAGAGAGTCTAACCCCTACTGCCCAACTAGCGTATGTCTTTAATCAGATCAACACTGCTGGCTACCTGCCGATCAACATCAGCTGGTGGCTGGGCCCCAGCGCCAGTGGCGCAAGCCCGACTGCGTCCGGCGTGTTTCCCACGGACGGCTCTCGTGACTGGACGGTCAAGGTTGATGTGAATTACAACAGTGCCGGCGTGACGGCTGGTCAGACGATGTACTATCAATTCAGCGCCATGTACAACGGCAGCATCTACACGAGCCCCCTAGGCTCGTTCCGCGCCATCAATGCTGCCAACACTATGTCGCAGCTCAACTACGCGGTTGTCTCCTGCTCCAACTACCACTTCGGCCTGTACAACGTCTACGACATGATGGCCAAGATTGATAATCTGGACTTCTGGAGCCACGTCGGCGACAATATCTACGAATACGCCGAGGGAGTGTTCCCATCAGACAGCGCCAAGCTGCGCACGACCGTGGCTGATCCGCCCAACGAAATTGTGAGTCTAGATGACTACCGCCGCCGTCACCGTGAGACCCGCAGTGACCGCAGCTATCAGCTGCTGTCGTCCCGCGTGCCGCTCATCACTATCTCGGATGACCACGACTACGTGCGTTTTATGTCGTGTCCCTCTGCAATTGCACGTGTCTGACTCCCCCGCACACACTTCTTCAGATGAACAACGCATTCATGACTGGCGCGGAGAACCACCAGCCATTTGGAAATGCTGGCGCTGGTTACGACACGACGCCGTATCCGGAAGGTGATTTTTATCAAAGAATCAACAATGCGATGCAGGCGTGGTACGAATACATGCCGATTCGCGAGCCGAGTGCCGCGCTGCTGGCTACTACAACCGCCTTCAACACTGCACTGAACACCTACCTCACCAACGCCACTGGCGCCGCCGCCGCCTTCGGCTACACGTCCGTGCAGACCATCGCCGGCGCTCCCGTGACCAACCTCACCGCCATCACGCGTGCTCGCATCGCAAACCAGCAGCGCACCTTCAATTTCGGCGGTCTCATCACCTATGTCTTGACCGAGGATCGCCTCGCTTTTCGTACCTCTGCCGAGGCGTTGCTCAACAACGGCCAGTACCTGGAGCTGGGCGGGCTTGATTGCCCCGCCTGCCCAACACTCGCGCCATCTTGCCTCGTTCCCCAAACAACCCAATATGTTGCGGCCATTACCAACTATTCGATGCAGATGCCAGCCAACTTTCCGACGCAGTGCTCTCCGCAGCTTCTTGGCCTCCTGGCAAATAGTATGATGACCACAAACATCGTCAACTTCACCAGTGCCCAGGTGGCAACGTTGAATCAACTCCAGGTTGTGACCGCGCTTGAGGCGCTTCAGGCTTACAACGGCAACATTACACAGCATTTGATTGGCACCCTGCCAGCGCTGTACATTGGCACCCAATTCGCACAGTCCAGGGCTGCAGGCATCCCGTTCCAAGTGTGGGCCAGCCAGACGGTGTTCTCGCCCCAGCCTCTGCCCGATCTGATCAATGCCACAACCAAGGGGCGCGCCACCTCCCAGCAGACCGGCCAGTACCTCCTCAGCGCGTTGTGCGGTTCTTCTTTGCTGCACCCTGTCTGCGCAGGCGCTCTTGCTGGCTTCACCTTTGAGGGCGACGATTGGGATGGATTCAACACTGAGAGAAACTTCATTCTGCAGATGCTGGCCATGGGCGTCACACCCATCATTAACAGCGGCGACAGCCACTCTTTCTATCTCGGCGTTGTCCCGAACGCCACATTCAGCCCGGGACCCACTTCGCCACTGGCTGTCGAGTTTGGAGGCGGCAGTGTCACCTCGGCTGGCTGGGGAGACAGCTTCTCTGCGGTGGTGGCCCCTGGCTACACCATGAGTGCAACCTCCAACGGCTTCTTCAACTGGATTGAGGACGGTCACGTCATTGCCGCAAAGGCTGCGGGCTACGGCCTCCAAGCTGTGCGCCACGTTCACGGCGCGCTCGTTTTCAAGGTCAACTCCTCGTCCTACGTCGGCCAGGTGTACACAGTGGACACCATGAACTCGACGTCCTACAACGCGATGTGCGATTACGCGTACAACGTCCCTCCTGGCACACGGGGAGTCATGAACTCTCTGGCGACTGGGACGACGGGCTTCACCGCCAACCCCGGCTGCGTGAACACCATCAACGGCTCCGTGCCCGGCACTTTCTTCGTGACGACTCAGGGCGGCATGGCACTCACTGCTGGCCTGCCGCCGCAGCAGACCATCCGACCGATCCCTCCGCCGCCACCATCGCCGTCGCCACCCCCGCCGCCACCGGCAACGTCGGCGGTGAGCTCGTCCATCACGCTGATTGGCGTGACTCAGCTCACCCAGGCTGTGAGCACCGCGCTCGTGAACACTCTGTCGAGCACGCTCGGCGTGCCGACAGCAGCCATTACCATCACCACTCCCATCACCGGACGGCGCCTGCTGCAGAGCCTCACTGTCTCGTTCACCATTGCCACCACGAACATCAATACGGCAGCATTGCTGTCTCAGCAGCTCAGCACTCTCAGCTCCCCGACGGGATCAGCATCTTTCGTAAGCGCCCTGAGCCAGCAACTGCAGATGCAGAGCGCAGGTGTCTCCGTGACCAGCGTTACCGTCAGCCAGCCTGTGACCGGTGGCTTCACTGCGCCCACCAAGGTGCAGCCGTGGAACGCGCACAAGAAGATCAGCATCGGTCTCGGCGTCGGTCTCGGCCTCGGCATCGGTCTGCCGCTGGTCATTATCACCGCCTACTGCTGCCGCCCCAAGCCCACGGAGGGCAAGATGGTTCCTGCGGAGCAACCTGTCGTTGTTGTCCCAGTGCCCGTTGTCGTGGCATCCGTTTGATTTATCGTGCTATGAAAGTGCCCGTCTGTTTTCTATTCTAGCAGCACTTGTCCCTGACGCGCGTCGTCGTAGCCGGCAACGTAACCCCAAAGCATGCCCAGAAGCGACCTTGAAGGCTGTTTCCGTCGCGTAGCAGGCTGCGACATCTCATTGCCCGCCTCTATTTCGGGTGTGCGCGCGTCGTCGTCGTCACCATTACTGCCTCCGTCGACTGATTGCGCCACCTCGGCTGCCTCGCCATTGGATGCTCGTCGCACAGCATCTAAGAGCGCAGCTTGAGTGTTCAGCAGCTCTGTCAGCGCCGCATTATCTGCTGCTAATCGATCTGCCAATGATGCACTGGCTGCACATCGGCGCTCCGCATCCTCTAGCTCTGCAGCAAATTTGGCATTCCGCTCTTGCTCTTCACTGGCAATGCTCTCCGCGCATGATGCTCTCAACCGCGTCAATTCGACTCGAAGTGCAGCCTCCGCAGCGCGCATAACCTCCGTCTCCGCCTCCGCCCGCTCCAGCTGCGCTCGAAGGGCGTGCAGCTGCAGTCGAAGTGACGCTCCTTCAGCTCGCTCTCGCTCTAAAGCTTCCTCTGCGCGTTGTAGGTGGCCGTGCGCTCCAGTCGTAGACAGTCTTCTCACGGCTGCGTCGTCACGTAGCTCGCCACGCAACTTCTGAATAGTCTCGTCTCTTTCCTCCACCTCTGTTCGCAAGTCAGCCAGCAACTCGGCAGTGGAGGTCCTGAATGCCTCGTACTCGGCGCGCAGCTCAGCGAACAGAGGTGGAGCCCCGTCGTGACGAAGAGGAAAAGGAGAGTCTGAGGTGGTGGCTACGTCTACAGCGGCTCTTTCTTCTAAATGCTGATCGTCGCTAGAGTCGTCGTTCGCAGGCATTGCGGCCTCGCCCCGCTGACAGTAACTCGCCGAGGCGAAGTCACTGTGAGCTACCCGGGCGGGGCGAGATATTGGAGCTCCTCGCGACCACTGTGCCGTCTAGCATCTTTACTGTTCGCTGAGGGCCGGCACTCGCGGATGGCGACGCCGTAGGTGGCTCTTGTTCACGAGCAGAGACAAAGCTGGCGGTAACTCTTTTACGCCGTGCAAACGCGATGCTGCGGCTCGGGGCGCACACTGCACTACCGCTGCCACAGCTGGCGCCACGTTCAAGAAAGCCTCTTGCGTCAGCCTGTCGTCTGTGCGCCACAGCTGCTGGCGACACTGGTGCAGAGGAGGGGCAGTTGCAGCGTCACCAGCGCAGCTTGGCGAGTCTCAACCCGGAGCAGCTGGCGGTGGTGACAGCTGACCTGCGGCCGCTGCGTGTCCTCGCTGGGCCGGGGTCCGGCAAGACGCGAGTTCTGGTCACAAGGGTGGCGCACATGATTCTGACTCAGGGCGTTCGCCCAGAGCGCATTCTGTGTGTCTCCTTCACCAACAAGGCTGCTCAGGAGCTACAAGAGCGTCTACGTCACCAAATCGGGGACGCTGCCAATGGCATCACGTGCGGCACATTCCACAACGTCTGCGTACGCATTCTGCGCCAGCACATCGGCAATCTGGATTGCTTGCAGAGCTCTAGGTTCACCATCTTCGATGAAGAGGATGCATACCACGTGATGAAAGATAAGTGGACGGAGCTCAGCGCGAGTATGGAGGAGAGCCAGGAGGTGGTGGTGGGAGACGAGGAGAAAGCCTGGGACGCTGGCCACGTGTCTCGGCTGCTGAGCAACGGCAAGAACAGCATTGCTGGTAGCCAGTCCGCCTTGCGTGGTGCTGAGCTGTGGGCAAAACTAGTAGAGGAGGCCAGAATCCAGTATGAAGAAAATCGATACGAGCCGCAATTTGTCGAGGCTGTGGACAACTACCAACGCGCTCTCGAACGGTTCAATGCACTGGACTTCGATGACATCCTGCACTTCTGCATCCGCCTGCTGAGCGTATCACCCAATACGCGGGCAGCACTGCAGCACAAATGGCCGCACCTGCTCGTGGACGAGTTCCAAGATACCAACTTAGCGCAGTACGAGCTGGTCAAGCTTCTCGCACGGCCAACGTCAAGCGGCGCGTCTGTTCACAAGGGGCGCTCAGTGATGGTAGTGGGAGACTTGGACCAATCCATCTACGGGTGGCGCGGTGGACGTGTCGACATCATGCGCGGCAGATTCATGGCCGACTTCAGTGACATGGCGGCGCACACGCTAACTCTACCCAGCAATTACCGCTCGACGCCACAAATCCTGGCTGCCGCGGATGCGTGCCTGACGCCGAGCCCGCAGCGGAGCGAGCTGCGCGTGCGCCCGATGCTTCCCGCGGGCCAGCGCATATCACTATGGAGATGCGATACTGCGGAGCTAGAGGCGGAGGCCGTGGCTGACCGAGTGAGTCGCCTACTGTCAGGGACAGAGACCGGGAAGCCAGTGCCTCCTCAGGAGATTTGCATCCTGTACCGCATTAATAGGCTCTACATCTTGTTTGAGAGGTGCGGTGGAGAGAGGCGTGCTTGTTGTGAACAGCGTGCTGACGAAAGTCCTGCTTCTATCAGGGCATTGCTGAAGAGAGGAATCCCGTACCAGGTAGTCAACGGCATCCCTCTGCTTCAGAGGACAGAGGTGAAGGACCTCCTCGCGTACCTCCGCGTTGTGGCCAATCCTCTCGATGAAGTTGCGTTCATTAGAATCATCAACACGCCGAAGCGCGGAATCGGCGACAAAGCCGAGGAGCACATCTGGTGCGCAATGATGTCGCCCAGGCGCGACTCGGGTATCTGACTCGCGTGCATTGGTGCATGCAGGGAGTGGGCGAAGAAGATGTACCCAGGCCGCCCAGTGTCTGACTGTGTTCTCACTGAGCCAGAGATGCCGCCGGAGCTTGCCGATTTGCTGACAACTGCGAAGGCTCGAGCTGGGCTGTCCAGCTTGTTCAGTGCGTACCGCTCGTGGGTGGACGACCTTCCGAGCCTCACTGTGAAGGATTTGCTGTGCCGGATCGTGAAGGACGTCGCCTACGCGGAGCACTTGGAGGCCGACTTAGCGGACCTTCTCGAAACGGTCTCTGTTTGCGAGAAAAGCAGCGGCGACGACGACGGTGATGAAGAAGGGCGCATCCGCAATGTGCAGACGCTGGTGTCGATGGCGGCTACCATCGGTGATCCTTTCCAGACTGGCAGAGACGCGTTGATCACATTCATGGAGAGCTTGCAGTTGCAGACGGCTGTCATGGAGATGCGCAACCCGAACGCTGTGTGGATGGGATCCATGCATGCTGCTAAGGGCCTCGAGTTCCAGCATGTCTTCTGCGTTGGTCTTGAAGATGGTGTTGTTCCCGCTCACACGAGCCTCAAATCTGCTGGCAAGCGGCTGGCAGATGTATACGAAGAGGAGCGGCGACTGCTGTATGTGGGCTTCACACGGGCAAAGGAGCGACTTCACTTGACGCACAGCGAGAGCCGGTTCAATCGCGGGACGGAGCCATCGCCGTTCTTATTCGAAACGCATGCTGCGCTGGGGGATGCCTCTTTTGACTTACGAGAGGCGTACTTGGAGACGCCGCGGCAAATGCGGCTAGCCACCCTGAACAGCTGGCAGCCAGCGAGTGAGAGAAATAGCGGGTCCACACGGGCACGTGGTGGAGGTCAGCGGCCTCCGTGGGAGCTTACGCCAAGCACCCCGGGGGGCAACACCAGGCAATTTAGCACCCGTGCCAGTCCGGCACGTGGCCCAGGCAATCAAGGCAAGCGCTCTTCCGCTCGATGAATGGCATTGCATGTGATTTTCATGGTGACTGATGACACGCGGTGTTCCCAAAGAGAGCTGCGCGTCGATGACGTAACACGGTGCCTCAATAGAAAGTCCCGCTTCGCTAGGGCATGCGCCAGAGTGAGCCGCGATGGAACGCAGTGCTCGGCATTCAATAAGGCTCTAGCCACCCAACGCGCGGTCCCAGCTGAGGACTGGGTGCTCCCGAACAAGCCACTGCAGGAGGCTTGGGCACTGCAGGAGCATGTATTTTGCAACCCGCCGCAGCCGCTGGCTCCAGCTCGCGGTTTGTTGTCTACTATGCGAAACAGCGCGCAGCCGGGCAGCACCCAGTGACGTTGGTGCGTCCCCTGCGCTGGTGCCTACTACTGTACTATGGACCACACCTGAGGACCGTGCTTCACCGCGCCAGGCACTCGCCCTGACGCGTCAGCTGGCGGCGTGACACCTCGCATAGTGGGTGGCACAACGAGTAACGTCACCGCTGTCCCATCAATTGCGCGCCTGCTCCTTGGCTTCCCACAGAGCGAGTCCCTCTGCGATGCAACTCTGATAAGCCCCACCGCTTTGCTGACAGCGGCGCACTGCGTATGCCCCGCTGGTTCGTACGACGCGCGTTCCAGCTTGAACGGGCTGAACGTGTACCTCGGGTTCAGCATGTTGGACTTTGACAATAACAGGTTCAGTAACGATGGGTCCCTTTATTTCGCAGCGGACGCGTTCTGCCACCCAGCATTCAATTCGAGCACGCTTGTGAACGATATCGCTGTCGTGCTGCTCGCTGCACCGGTGAGCAACCGGTTCACGCCAGTGCAGCTGTACACTGGCGGTCCACTCGACCAAGCGGGCGCGCAGTCTGTCGTTCTGGGCTGGGGCTCCACCGTTGCGTACGGGCCCACTACCAGCTCTGATAGCAGTGCAGACACGACGCAGTCAACGGTGCTGAGGCAGGTGAATGTAAATGTTCTAGACGGCCCTATCTGCACGGCACAGACGTCCTCTTTCGACCCCAGAACCCGGTTGTGTGCGGGCACGCTGATCGGTGGCAGTGACTCGTGCGAGGGCGACTCGGGCGGGCCGCTCCTCAGCCTTCAGGCAGACGGAACCACTCCTGGACCCCAGATCGGAATCGTCAGCTACGGCCTCGCCAGTTGCGGATGGCGTGACCTGCCGAGTGTATACACCCGCGTCAGCGCATACATCCCGTGGCTACTCGCCAATGTGCCTGGACTGGCAGCCTTCCTGGCCACCAAGGCGTCATCACCTCCGCCACAGGCTGGCGCGCTGACAACGCAGCCCGGCAGCGCCACTTGTGCGACGGCGTCAGACGCCTATCGCGGGACCAAGTCGGCGATTCTGGACTGCGGGCGCGAGGTGATTACCAGCGTCGACGTGATCACTTGGGGCAGCGTTGCCTCAGCCTGGTGCCCCGCCAACAGCAGCCAGTGCACTGCCAGCAGCAACATCAGCAGCGCCGTCTGGTCGTGCTGCGTTGGCAGCAACTGGTGCTCTGTTCAGCCCGTTGGGAGCGGCCCCCAGGGCTGCGGATCCGTGCTCTCTATCAAAGCCACCTGCAACGGAACCTCCGCCGTGCAGCGCCCAGTGGACACGCCGTCGTCCGCATGGCTGGGTACATGCGCCGCGCACAACATCACCGTGACGACGCCATCACCCAGTCCGCCCCCGACACCGGCGCCGCCACCACCACCGCTCAGTGGCACCGTGTCCACAATCACTGCTTCGGCGCAAGTCACTGCAGCTGTGTCGCCGCAGGCGGTTCCGCTCATCGCTGCCGCGGTGGCGCAGCAACTTGGCCTGGGCAGCAACGGGTCAGCGGCGGTGCAGGTGGTAGTGGTTGACTACCTTGTGGCCTCCACCTTGTGGTTGCCCGCCTCCATATTCGGCGGCATCCCTAGTGCCGGACAGCTGCGCACCATCTTAAACACCCTCTCCTCCGATGTGCTGGTCAGCCGATCGCAGCTGTCGCTGGCAGCGGGGGCCGTCGTCGGGGCAAACATTCCCATCTACGTCAATGTCTCCTCCTTCGGCCCTAACGCGGCCGCTTTCACCGCCGCCGCATCGGTGGCCGCGAACTTCGTGACGGCCGTGAATCCGTCGAACAGCGCGGGGAGAGAGTCGTACATGCAGGCGCTGCTTGCGTATCTGGGCAAACGCATAACCTCCATCTCAACACCATCCCTTCGAGTCCTGCTCAACATCACCGCCCTGCCACTGTCTTCTCTGGGGTCAGTCGCATCTACTACGCTGGCCGCTCAACTTGCCGCCAGCGCTGGAAACGGCACATTGCAGACCGCTATAAGCTCAGCTCTTGTGCTTTCGCCTCCTCAGCCTCCGCAGCCTCCGCCGCGACCTCCTGCGCCGCCGCCTTCACTTCTACCGTCGCCGCCTCTACCGCCACCTTCGCCACCGCCACCATCACCACCTCCGTCCCCGCCGTCACCTCCGCCACCGCAGCCGCCTCCTGTAGACTCCAGCGTTGCAGTCACGCTGCCACTGACAGCGCCCCTAAGTGCAAGCCAGCTCGCTGCTCTCGTAAGCAGCACCACGAGCGGCGCATTGCCAAATGCAACCGCCGCGCTTTCCGATTACGTAGCGACGACCACC
>Ga0164297_10006074_pt1 | contig 10169 bp, 6 predicted proteins | sample GEODES058metaG_FD_113539 | JGI IMG/M metagenome (GOLD analysis project Ga0164297, IMG submission 113539) | Dystrophic lake water microbial communities from Trout Bog Lake, Wisconsin, USA - GEODES058 metaG | ecosystem: Environmental > Aquatic > Freshwater > Lake | place: USA: Trout Bog Lake...
CACCAATTTAGTTTAATTGTGAATGGTAGACAGCGTCAATAGGGCGTATAATAAGCCTTTTTTGCATTAGTATACCTAGATGATATCATACCAAAAAGAGACCGTTTCATCATTTTTTAAAGATGCTTATCCTTTATTTGATGAGCACCATAAAGAAGTTTCTGAACGTCAAGATTTAATTAAACATGACTTAAATGTTAAACAATTTCAAGTCATGGAAGATCGAAGTATGTTAGAGATTCTAACTGTTCGTGATGATGGTAAATTAATTGGATATCATACTTGGATTTTATTTAAAGCATTACACTTTAAATCAGTTTTAACAGCATCATCAGATTTATTATTTATTTTGCCAGAGTATCGTAAAGGATTATTTGGCTATAAGTTCCTTAAATGGAGTTTATCTGTAATTAAAAAACGTAAACCGCAAAGAGTTTTGATTGGTATTAAACCAAAAAATGATTTTAGTAAGATACTAAAAAGACTCGGCGCAAATCATTTTGAAACAACTTATTCGATAGTATTGGAGCAGTAATGGCTGACAGTTTTATACCAGGTAGTGATTTTATTCCCGGAAGTGATATTGTTCCTGGTATAACAGATGTATTGGGTATTGATCCATCTCAAGGTTCAGTAGGTCAAACAGGAACTGCAGATACTACAACAACTCCAACTGATACAACAGGCAGCCCTTATGGTAGTGGTACAACTACGAATACTACTGGTGGTCTTAACATGGGGCAAATTAATACCACAGGTCAAGTAGAACCATCGGGTGGTGGCTATGATCCATCTCAAGGTTCAGTAGGTCAAACAGGAACTGCAGAAACTACAACAACACCAACTGATACAACAGGTAGTCCTTATGGTAGTGGTACAACTACAAATACTACAGGAGGTCCTACAGATATTGGAGCACCATCTACTGGCACTCCTACAGAAACTGGAGGAGGTGGATATACTCCAGACACAACAGGATTAAGTTCTCAGGCAGCTCAAGCAGCAAATACTGTTGCTAAAACATTAAATTCAGCAGTAGGCAATCCACTCAGTCAAATTGGTAAACTTCTTGGATTACCTGGGCAAACAACTGGTGCTGGTACTGGAACATCCGGTACTACAAGTGCGGGTAATGTTAATCCAGCGTCTATGTTTGTTAACTTAACACCAGGCCTTACTCAAGGATCTGCAGGTAATATCAATTTAGGTGGCACTTTTGGTGCAACTGTCCCACAATTCTCCACATCAGTGCCAGTTGGTTATGCCGATGGTGGCGCTACTGCAGGTGGGGATTCAGTGAATGAGTCTCCAATAAAACATCATGATCCTCTTCTTTATAGTGGTTCTTCTGCATTATCATTACTTCCCATACATCCAAATTTTAAAGATTTAACTGATCACCTCCCACATGTTCAAAAATCTTTTGCTGAAGGCGGTCATGCAGAACATGTACCAGAATTTTATAGCGAGGGCGGTTTAAAACATAGATACGTTCAGGGAGATGGTGATGGTACTTCTGATAGCGTACCGGCTATGTTGGCTAATGGTGAATTTGTTATTCCTGCGGACGTGGTCTCGTCTTTAGGTAATGGTAGTAACGATAGTGGTTCAAAAGTATTAGATGAATTCTTGAAAACAATTCGTGAGCATAAAGCTAAACATGAAGCTAATCAATTACCACCAGATAGCAAAGGCCCGCTTACTTATTTAGAAATATCAAAAACTAAGGTAGAAAAATAATGGCATCAGCACTTGACACTTTATTATCCGGCACAACAACATCCACCACGACACTACCATCATGGTATGATCAGGCACAACAAAATGTTGTAGCTAATGCACAGGCTGGTGCTAATGCACTTCCTGCATTACAAAATACAGTTGCTGGTCAGGCAATTAATACATTAAACAATCCTGCAACAAATCCATTCTTACAAGCACAGGGCACTCTCAATACGATTGCTCAGGGCGCAGCGAATCCATTTACAACATCTGCAACCGGTCAAGTAACCCCTAATACAAACACACCATTGGGTGGATTATTTGCGGCTCAAAATCAACAACTACAAACACTTATTCCTCAAACAGTAGCTCCAGCTGATGCGGCTGCTATCTCTGGCGGTCAGTTTGGATCATTAAGAAATGCAACTGCGGCTGATACAGCATTGACAAATGCACAAGCTAACTTAGCGGCACAACAAATGCAAGCTGCATTACAAAATCAACAAGCTGGTGTGAACGCAGCATCAGGTCTTACTAACGTAGGTTCAGCAGGTACTGCTACTGAGACAACACTTGGTCAAGCACAGCAAGCTGCACCACTCACAGCAACCTCAGACCTTGCACAAATTTTAGGCACTATCAAAGCCCCAACAGCAGTTACAGAATCTGCAACATTACCACTTGCTGGTCAGATAGGAGCAATGCAGAATTTATTAGGTTCTACTGGATTAAGTGGATTATTACAAGCTGCTGGTAACGCAATCTTTGGTAGTACTACAGGATCAGATCCATCACAAGGTACTGTAGGTCAAACAGGAACTGCAACTACCACAACAACACCTACAAATACTGATATATTTCCATCTATTTTAGGTACTCCAGATTATGGTAATACGGGTATTTATACACCAATAGATACTTCTGGATCATCTACAGATACATTCCCATCTATATTGGGATCGGGATATAATCCAGTTCTAACTCCCCAATAAGTTAATTAAAGGTAATTATTAAATGGCAGAATCAACTCAAGGCGCATTAGATTTAATTAATACTCCAAGTTCTAGCGCTGGAGATACAACAACATACGCACAGGCAGGCAAAGGTTCACTAGGCAACCTTGGCACACTCGCGTACGATCCTGCTCAGTCATCAAAAGTTTTACAACAAATGCAAGATTTCCAAGCAACACGTAATCCTAAATCGCATGAAATGTTTGATGATGATAAATTACAAAAAGCGATTGCTTATGGTAAAACATACTTAGGTGGTAATGGTCTTGCTGAGCTTCGTGCTATTCAAAATAATAGACAACAGCAAGAACTCAATTCATTTAATATGCAAATGCAAATTGAAGAATTTAAAGCAGCACAACAGCAACAAGCATTATTTAATGCAAACAAAACTAACTTTTTTCAAAATATGAATAAAGGATTTACTGGAGAAGGTAATGTAGGTCCTGGTGGTATGACTTCAGCTCATTTTAATCAAATGCCTATTGAAACTCAAATGGCATTAATGAATGCACGTAATCAAGAAGAATGGAATAAAGTATTTAATCCATACCAAGAGACCATTGTTAAGGGTCAACAACAATGGATTAATAATCCTGATACTTATAAACAAGTTGATCATTATGATCCTAGAAATGGTGGATCTATTGAGAAAGTTTCTCCTCAAAATTTAAGAAAAGGTGATTACCACGGTGGACCAAATGATCCGACTGCTGTTAACCCTCAACCTGCAGCTAATCAAATTCCACGAGATCCTAATTATATTCCGCCAACTCAAAATGCAATTGTAGGCTCTTCAAAAAATACAGATCAAGCTAAGAGTCCTGATGTATTGAATGCTATTCAATCTGGCGTATTTGGTCAAGAGTCTGGATCTGGTGCTAACGCTAAACCTAGCGTTCAAGGCGCTGTGGGTAATATGCAAGTGACACCTGATACTTGGAAAACATTCCAAAATATTGGCGTCATTCCTAAAGATGCGGATATCAATGATCCAAAACAAAATCTTGAAGGTGGTAAATCAATTTTATCTTACTACTATAAAAAATATAATGGTGACATTGATAAGACTGTGGCGTCTTACTTTGGTGGTGAAGGCGCAGTTAACCCAGATGGTTCAATCAATCTTAAACGCCATGATGCCAATAATGTATCTATTGATCAATACATTCAAGGCGTAAGACAAAAATCTGGATTGCCAACAGCAAATCAGAATCCAAACATTGATCAAAATCAAAATCAACCATCACCAGGCTTTACTGGTCAAAATGTTCAGGTTGCTTCTGCAGATAATTACACACCATATTCACAGTTCCAAATTAGTCAAGAAGCTAGTAAAGCGGGATTAACAAAAGAAAAAGAATTAACCTCTGAAGATGTTGCTAAAAGACAAAATGCAATGTTATCAGGATATCAAACATCCGGAGAAGATATTGCCAACATTGATGCAATTAATCAATTAGCAATCACACATCCTAAAGCTTTTGGAGTATTGCAAAATCCTACTGTACTGTCTGCAATTGGTCAAATGGTTAAATCTGGTGTACAAGATGGTACCGTCGGATCACACCACATTGCTGCAATTGAAGATGCAATTAGAGATCTTACTCCTGATATGTCAGAAGCTGATCTTACTGCTGCTCAAGAAGCTGCACAAAAATTATCAAGACTTGAACTTAATGCTGCTAAGACATTCTTAAAAGGTCAAGGTTCTGTGTCCGATAACGAACGTGCATTAATTACAAAACTTACTGGTAGTCTTTCTAATTCACCAGCAGCACTTCATAACATTATGGAATGGAATAAAATCCATGTTAATGAATCTAGAGATTTTGGTAAAGCTTTTGATGCTTGGGAAAATACTCATCCAAATCAATCCTATAGACAATTTGAAAAGTCTAATGAATACCGTTCTATTAGAGATAAGTATAATAACCAATACGATGATCTTGCTGCAAAAGCAGGTAAATATCCAGGCGCTTCTGGTAAAAGTAATTTAGGCCCTCCAAAACCACCGCCAGGTTATGATCCAAATTGGAGATCTAAAATTAAAGGATTTTTTGGAGGTAATCAATAATGGCTGATCAAGAAGATCAAACGAGTCCAGTCTATTCAAAAGAAGATATGGCTGCTTTTGAAAAGTATGAAAAAGATTTAGCCGATTACAACCAACAAGCTAAAGCTTTTAAAGAACATCAAGATGCCGGCTATGCGTTATATCCACACACTGGCGCTGCTATAGGTGCAGCTGTTCCATTAGCAGGTGCAGCAACTAATAAAATATCTGATCTTGCATCTAAAGGATTTGATGCCCTTAATAGACAACCAGCTGCATCAGCAGGTCAACGTTGGGCTGAAGCTGTAGGTGGCCCTGGTGGCAAAACAGTTGATGAGGCTGTTAAAGCTAGAGAAATTCAAATGGGTCTAAAACCAGGTGAAAAGCTTCTTGATGGGATTGTAGTTGATCAAGCTACCTATGATAAAGAAATGGCTGATCGTGCAGCAAAAAAAGCTGCACAATCTACCGCTAAAGAAGCTACAAAAGGTATGAATCCAAAAGAACTTGATCTGCTTCAACGTTCAGGTCTTTTAAGAAAAGTACTTGTTGGCGCTGGCGCTGGTTTTGATCTTGGTGATGCATACCGTAGATATAAAACTGGTGATACACGTGGTGCTGTAATCAGTGGCCTCGGTGCTTTAGGATACCCCATATCAAGAATCCCATACCCTCCTGCAGAAGTAGCAGGATATGGTCTTATGTTTGGTGCTCCTGCACTTAACCAATTATTAGACAAACCAGAAGAGAAGGCGAAAGGCGGGTTAGCTGCCTTAAAAAAAGCGCCTAGCCACTTCGCTAAGGGTGGCGAAGCTGGCGTAATAGCAGATACCCTAGGCGCAATATCAGATGCCATTCAAGAAGCGAAAGCTTTAAATACATCTCAATTCACTCCAAGGCCTACTACCAACATGAAACTTAGTGAAGCTCTTGGTTCTCATGAAGGTAAAAACTTAATACTCACTCAATCAGACAACTATGGTGTTCATGGTGGTCGTCGTGGCGGTAATCAATTTTCAAACTTTCAAAACATAGAACCCTTAGCTCAACAAGAAAATATTGTGTGGATGAATGATACACCACAACATGCTAATTCCCTTATAAAGCTTGGTGGTGATAAAAATATTGTTGTCCCATATACTGGCAAACAAGATCAATTAAAATCTAATCGATCTGTCCATAATGAAATAATGGATGCTCATTATGATAGAGAAAATTATTTAAAGCCAGAACAATTTGATTTAATTAATAATAAAATAGCTACCATAAAAGATAGTAAAGGTAGATTAGTATTTCCTCAACCTTTTGATATCCGTGATAGATTTGCAACACAAGAATTAGGCGGTGATACATTTGCAAGACGCGGCGTTTTATCTTCTTTAGTTGGAGAAGGTGAAGGCGTTGGTAAAACAAAAAATGGCATAGCATTACCTAATTATCAAGAAATTTTACAAGCTAATAGAGATCCATTAACTATTGGTCAACCTACAACATCTGTAGGATCTCGATTGTTTACTGTTGATCCAACTCGACCATCTGAATTTGATACTCGATTTAATCCAAATTATAACTGGACAGTTCACGGAAAAGATTTAGGAGTTAATGTAGGATTTACTCCACCACAACATGCAATTCCTGATTTCTGGAATAGTTATATTCAAAGAACCAATAGAGTTCCCTCTGGTAACGGTATGTTTGGGTATAATAAAACTCCACAAGAAATTACCCACGATTATTTGATGAATTTAGAAAAAGCAGGGTATGCAAAAGGTGGTGAAGTAGGCGTTGGAGCGGAAGCATTATCAGCCATTGAAGATGCTATCAAAGAAGCTAAAATCAATCCACAACTCACCCAACGTAGCAATACAGTTCCAACCTATTCTAAATCAGGCAACATACTTCTTAATCGTGGCGTAGAAGGTCCAGTGATTGATTTTGGCGCTGGTCTTGGATTAGGTACGGAAGAATTAAAAAAACTATTTCCAGAAGTTCATGACTATGAACCATTAGCCATTCAAGGATACAATCCAAAATTTTCAAAAGCTTCTGACATTCCATCAGATGCTTATCAAGGTTTAGTTAATCATAGCGTTTTAAATGTGCTTGATAAAGACACACGTGATGAAGCAATGAAAGATATTGGTCGTATTATGCAGTCAGGCGGTACAGGTATTATTACAGCAAGAACTCCACAAGCTGTATTATCAGCAAAAGGTATCCCTGGCGGTGAAATAAATTCTATCATTACTCAAGGTCCAAGAGGATCTACATTTCAAAAAGGATTTTCAACACCTGATTTAGTTGATTATGCTAAATATATCTTAGGTAAAAAATTTGATATATCACCAGCGCCAAAAGCTGAACAAGGACCATTAAGTGGTTCAGCTATTATGATACAAAAGAAAGCTGATGGTGGTCCTATCGAATTTACAAATAAGTACGGCACGTCTGTAGGTCAAGATCAATTTGGTAATCGAGTACTACCACAACCTACCGAACTTGATGAATTAAAAGGAATGCTTCCTGATAGATCAACCATCCAAGCTATTCCGAAAGCTACAAGTATATTAGGTAATAAATTAGCAGAAGAAGCTAAACGTGAGTGGGATAAATCTGGATGGCGTGCTATTCCAGATATTGCATTAAATACTGGAGCTATATTAGGTGGATCTATAAGTGATTTAGCTAGTGGATTCTCTCCATCACTTAATAAAGGTGAACCTACTAATCCAGCGTTAGGCGTTGGTCAAGAACAAGAAAAACCTAACTTTCTTGGATCAGAACAAATTCATGATTATTTAAGAAATAAAGGCATCACTAAAGAAGATTATCCATTAGCTGAAAATGCATTGATGCTTGCTGCCCCATACGCAGGTGAGATTCCTGGAATGATTAGTAAAGGAGTTAGAGCTACAGAAGGATTGCCTGTTGGGTTATCAATCAAAGATGTAAGTGGTGCTTCTAAAACAGCAGACTTTTACAATCCATTAGAACAAAATGTTAAACAGGCTACAACCACACCAGATACCATGCAAAATGATCAATGGTTAAACTGGTTGCGTTCTAATAAAGTATCTCCAGGTGGTAGAAATGAAGCTGAACAAAGTGGATTAACACATTTATTAAAAAATGATCTAGAAGGCCGCACTACTAAAAATGATATATTGAATCATATTCAAAGCAATGATCCAAATATTAAAGTGATAATGAAAAAAGAATTACCTGAAGATAAAAAATATGAAACTATTGAAACGGTAGATGGAGATTATGCTGTTATTGCTCCTAATGGTCGTCCTGAAGGTAGATTTAATGATTACAGAGAAGCAAATCGTTATGAAAATAGTTTAAATGATAACACTATTTATTCTGATTGGAGAACGCCTGGTGGTAAAAATTATAAAGAAATAGTTTTATCTACTCCAAATAAAGAAATATCTTTTGATGATTACATGAAGCAGCACGGTAAAAATTTTACCAGTATGTCTGAAGAAGCTAGAGATCATTGGTTAACATCATATAGAAATGACAAGAATACTCCAGCATACAAATCTATGCATTGGAATGATGTAGATAATCCGGTAGTTCATTTACGTATGGATGATCGTATTAATAAAGATGATGGAAGTAAAGTATTGCACATTGGTGAAAGTCAATCTGACTGGGGACAAGACGCAAGAAAATATGGATTAAAAGGTGAATCAAACGATAAAGATGCTGTGAGTTTTGGTCCATATATTGGTGATACAGAAAATTGGTCAAAGATTGGATTTAAACACGCATTAAAACACGCAGTTGATAATGGCTATGATTACATATCTTGGTCAAATGGGGATCAACAAAAACAAATTTATGACTTAAGTAAACATTTAAGTGATTTACATTACAGTGACAATAAATTAAGAGGCTACGATCATGATGGAAGTCGAGTTATAAATGAAATAGCTGAGCCTCATCAACTTGATAAACATATTGGTAAAGCAGCTGCAAATAAACTTTTAGCACAAGATCCTGATGAAATGGGAGTTAAACGTCTTTCAGGATTAGATTTAAAAGTAGGCGGTGAAGGCATGGAAGGATACTATGATAATATGTATCCAAACTTTGCAAATGATGTTGTTAAACAATTAGGCGTTAAGCCACAAACAGCAGATCTTCATTTTGATATTCCAAATGAATATAGACATATGGAATCTGATAGACCTGAGTATGATACTAAAAATCTTGTCAGACCAGCACACACATCTACAAACAAAGGTATCAAAATAACACCGGAGCTACGTGAAGCTGTGTTAAAAAATGGTATACCTAAATTTGCAAAAGGTGGAGAAGTTGGTCTCGGTTTAGATATTTTGGATGAAATTCAATCTGCAATTCAACAAGCTAAAACACCTGCAGGATCATTTAAGAAATTAAATGTTAACGATATTGTTAGTGGAAATAGAGTTAGGGGTGAAATTCCTAATCAGTCTTCTATAGGAGCTTCTTTAGATAATTATACAACTCATGGTATTCAAGAAGTTCCAATGTCAGCTTTTGAAACGCAAGGAAAACCTAAATATTACAGCGTTGATCAAGAAAACCGTACAAAAAGTTTAGCTAATCAGATTAAAGAAAATAAAGAACTAAACCCGTTAATTGTTGTAAAAGATAAAGATGGATATTATGTTCTTGAAGGTGCTCATAGATTTGATGCTTTAAGAGAATTAGGTACTCCATCATTTCCTGCTCTTGTTGTACATGATAATGAATCATTACCTAAATTTAAAAAAGGTGGTGATGTATCCAAAGCTCAAATGCGTGTTGAATTAGATAATTTTAAAGGAAAAAAGTATGGCTAAAACACCAGCATGGCAAAGAAAAGAAGGTAAAAATCCATCGGGCGGACTTAACGCTAAAGGAAGAGCATCATACAATAAAGCACATGGCGCTCATTTAAAAGCACCACAACCAGAAGGTGGCTCACGTAAAAAATCTTTTTGTGCGCGTATGGAAGGTATGAAGAAAAAATTAACTTCTACTAAAACAGCAAAAGATCCAGATTCAAGAATTAATAAATCACTTCGCGCTTGGAAGTGCTAACTTATTTGCGGTAACGCTTACCAACCCACCCTTCGGCAGCGAGAGGAAAATCGGGCGCCCATTGTGGCGGAGTAGTCATGATCTTAATGACCTCATCTAATGCAGTATCTTGGTTTATTTCGTCAACTAATAATAGGACTTCGTCATGGATACTATTACACACATTATAACCAGCGTTCTCAAGGTTGAGCATAGCCATGGCAAGGAAATCCCTTGCGGTTCCTTGGACGGCACTTTGGAATATCGAACTCCCGATCAAAGTATTACGACTCCAACTACGGGTAAAAGTATTTTGACTA
>Ga0164297_10006078_pt1 | contig 10164 bp, 8 predicted proteins | sample GEODES058metaG_FD_113539 | JGI IMG/M metagenome (GOLD analysis project Ga0164297, IMG submission 113539) | Dystrophic lake water microbial communities from Trout Bog Lake, Wisconsin, USA - GEODES058 metaG | ecosystem: Environmental > Aquatic > Freshwater > Lake | place: USA: Trout Bog Lake...
CGGCCGGATCTCGTCGCCGATCCACGTTTCGCCACCAACCTCGACCGCTCGAAGAACCGCGCGGCCTTCATCCCGGTGCTGGAGGCCGCGCTCGCTCAGTGGCAGCGCGGCCCGCTGATCGCCCGGCTGCGGGCGGCCGGCATCCCCTGCGGCGAGGTGATGGGCCTGCGCGAGGCGCTAACCTGCGACCGCGCCCGGGAGGCGGGGCTCGTGGTCGGCGGGGCCGAGAACGCCCATGTGATCGCCCCGCCGTACCGGCTCGACGGGCGGCGCCTGCCGGTCCGGCGGATGCCTCCGGGGCTTGGGGATTCGAGCGCGGAGATCCTGGCGGAGCAGCTGGAATACCCGTCTGAGGCGCAGGATGCGCTGCGGGTAAAAGGGGTGGTGCGTTAGGGGCAGGTGACGCGCGTCACCTGCCCTCCTCTACGGCTTGCAGACTGAGCGCCAGCGTGGCGGGCGAGGGGAACCCGTGCTCAGGTTTGAGAGGTGTGGACACCCGCCAGCCGCGCCCGGGCGTCGTCCAGCACCCGGTTCACGGCGGCGTCCCAGGCGACGCGCGGCCGCCAGCCCGTCATGGCGCGCAGAAGCCCGGCATCGCCCGCCGCCATCGGGATCTCGGCCGGGCGCACCCGCTCGGGGGCGACCCGGATCTCGAAGGGCACGCGGGCACGGGCGCGCAGATCCTCGAGCACGCTCGCGATCGTCCGCGGCTGCCCAGAGCTGATGTTGAACACGCTGCCATCCGCCAGGAACTCCGCCTGGCCGATCAGGTCGGCATAAGCCTGCGCCACATCCGCCACGTCGAGAAAGTCGCGGTAGGAGGAGAGGTTGCCGACCTCCAGGCAGGGCGGCACCAGCCCGGCCTCGATCCGGGCGATCTGGCCCGCGAAGGACGCCACCACGAAGCGCTCGTCCTGGCCCGGTCCGATGTGGTTGAACGGCCGCAGCACCACGAGCTTCACGCCGATCCGGGGCAGCAGATCGCGCAGCAATTGCTCGCCGACCCATTTCGACCGGGCGTAGGTGTTGCGCGGCTGCGGCTCGGCTGCCTCCGCGAGGGCGTGGCCCGCCAGGAAGGCGCTGCCGTAGACCTCCCCCGAGCTGACGTCGAAGAACGTGCAGCCCGGTACGGCCTCGACGGCGGCGACGAGGTTCATCAGGCCGTTGACGTTCACCCGCCACGTCTGCCCCGGTCCGCTGGCGGAATCCGCCACCGAGGCGAGGCCAGCCAGATGCAGAATCTCGGTCGGCCGGAAGCGATCGACGAAGCTGCGCAGCGCCGCCTCGTCGAGGAGGTCGACGGTCTCGTAGGCGACGCCCTCCGGCAGCCGGGGTGCGGCCCCCCGGCCGATCCCCGCCACGCGGTCGCCCGCCGACGTCAGGAGCGGCAGGACGTGCCCGCCGACGAAGCCGGCGGCGCCGGTGACGAGGATACGCTTCACGTCCAGGCCTGGGCGACGGGGGTGCGGGTGGGGCTCATCATCTAGCTCGGCTTCCGGGTCCCCCAGCGCACGCCCATGCCGCTCGGCGTGGCGCCCGGCGAGCTTCCGGCATCGGCGCCGATCGCGGGGCCGGAGGCCGTCTGGGGCCGGTGCTGGGAGCTGGGCGACAGGGGGCGGGGCGCCATCGTGTCGGGCACCTCGGACAGGTGCTCCAGGTCCCGCTCCGTGGAGAACTGACCTGCCTTGCGGTAGGTCCAGAGATAACCCGGCACCACCGCCTCGGCGGCGGTCGGGATGATCCCGATCCCCTCGAAAGTCCGGCCCTCGGCCGTTGCGGCCTCCGAGACGACATTGTCGTTCTGGAGCAGGATGACCTGATCGCGGGTGAGCTTGAGCGTGTCGGGCAAGAGGCCGAAGGTCATCGTGTCGGCGATCTCAAGGAGCCGGGCCTGGAGCTTGGCCGCCGGCAGGGGCAGATCGACGACGATGCGTTTGCGCCGGATCGTCTTGAGCATATAGCGCACGAAATGCTCCAGCGTGCCGACCTCCGGGCCGCCCAACTCGTAGACCTTGCCGCCCGCAAGCGTCCCGTCGACCGCCCGGGCGATCGCCTCCGCGACGTCGCCCACGAAGGCCGGCTGGAAGCGCGACTGGCCGCCGGCCAGCGGCAGGACCGGGAGCGCCCGGGCCAGCCCGGCGAAGCGGTTGAAGAACCCGTCGCCCGGTCCGAAGATCAGAGAGGGGCGGAACACCACCGCGTTGGGGCAGGCGGCGAAGACCTTCGCCTCACCCTCGGCCTTGGTGCGGGCGTAGAGGGACGGCGAGGCCGGGTCCGCTCCGATCGCCGAGACGTGAATCATCCGGGCGCCCTGCCGGGCCGCCGCGCGGGCGATCGTCTCGGCCCCGTCGACCTGCAGTCGCGCGAAGCTCTGGGAGCCGGTCTCCTGCAGGATGCCGACGAGGTTGATCAGCACGTCCGAGCGCTCGGCGGCGCGGTTCACCGAATCGGGGTAGCGCAGGTTCGCCTGCACGGCCACGATCTGGTTGACCTGCCCCAGGGGCTGCAGGAACAGGGCGAGGTCCGGCCGGCGCACCGCGACGCGGATCCGGTAGCCCCGCTTGGCGAGCGCCCGGACAACGTGCCGGCCCAGGAAACCGGAGCCGCCATAGATCGTCACGAGCTGATCCTGCGGCCGCAGGGGGCCGGGGGTGACGAGGGGCGCTGGCCCGCTGTCCCGGGGCGTGTTCGCGTTCGCGGTCGTGTTCGTGGTGTCTGGGCCGGTCATCGCCGTTGTCTCGGGCTCCGCACGCGCCCCGGGGCGCCGTAACGGGCTTACTTAGAGCGGGGGCCGAGGGCGTTGCAATCAGGCGCCGCGCGAAGATCGCGGTTTGGGCGCTTCCTGATGCCCAACGGCTCCGCCGTCGGCACGGAACGGCTGCCGGTCCCACGCATTCTTCGGTCTTCCGCGCGGGCTCGGAAGGCGCGGTTCACCGGAGTGCGTACGATGATTGTCGGGATGCTCGTCTCTGCGGCGATCGCCGTCTTCGGGCTGCTCGTCGCCCTCGGTCGGATCGGCCACCCGATCGATGATCAGCTCGTCAGCAACTATGGCTGGAGCATCCTGATTATCGGTATCGCCCTGTTCGTGCTGTTCGGCTTCGGCTGGTTCAACCGGTCCCGCAAAGCGCGTTCATCGGCTCGTTCCGCCTGACGCGCGATCAGGCGACCCTGACCCGGCGCCGCACCTCGCGGGCCACGGTGGGCCGGCCGTTGGGCCGGCGGCTCACGGTCCGGGGGGCGCCCACCGTGATGCTCTGGGATTCCCGGGCGATGAAAGCGGTCGGCATCTCGGCCTGAAGATCGGTCTCCATGTCGCGAAGTACCGTATCGGAATGGGCCGGGTGCAGGTGAATAATAGCCAGCGCCTTCACACCCGCGACCTGCGCGAGCTCGACGCCCTTCTGCCACGTGGAATGGCCCCAGCCCCGGCAGGTCGGGTACTCCCCGTCGGTGAACATGCCGTCATAGACCATCAAGTCGGCCCCGGCGACGAAGTCGGCGAGCGCCGGATCCGGCCACGGATCGCTGTGCTCGATGTCGCTGATCAGGCACAGGCGCCGGCCGCCATGCTCGAACCGGTAGCCCACCGAACCCTGTGGGTGGTTCAGCGCAATTGTGTCGACCCGTGTCCCGTCCGGGAAGGCCAGGGTCTGCCCCGCCTCGAATCCATGATGATTGAAGGTGCAGCACAGCTTGTCGAGCGTAACCGGGAAGAGCGGTGGCGCGAACAGGCGATCGAGGGTCGGGCCGGCGGATTCTCCGCCGAGGTTGCCGCAATAGGTGTTGATCACCCGGTCGCAGTCGAGGACCGCAGGCTTGAAGAAGGGAAGACCCGCCGTGTGGTCGAGGTGCAGGTGGCTGAACAGCAGATCGACTTCCCGCGGCAGGTCGGTCCGATGACCCTGCCCAAGATTGTAGATGCCCGAGCCCGCATCCACGATGAACAGGCGCTCGCCGCAACGGACCTCAAGGCAGGGGGTGCTGCCGCCGAACTCGGCGTATTGCGGACCGCTGACCGGGGTCGAGCCACGGACGCCCCAGAAGCGCAGTACGAGGTCCTGATTGGCCGCCGAGATGGTCGGCCCACACGAGTTGGACATGGCGATCACGAATCTGCGGACGTCGATCCCGATCCGTTACGATCGAAACCCCGTCGCCGTTCCGGGAAGAGTGCAACGATTACGGCAGGCCGGCGGTCCATGAGTACCGCACGTCCCCTGCCGTACCATGAATTGGTGTGCCGCACGCCGTCGTGATGTGCGTCTGCGCACACGGATGGGGCCGTCGGGCGGGCTTCTGCATGCCTCATGGGGTCTCGGCCGACGCGATGAGACCGGTTGGCGAACCGGACAGAGACGCGTTGCCGAGGGTGAGTCCGCCGAGGCTGGCTGTCAGCCAGGAGGGCAAGCTGTCCCCATAGCGCGTCGGGATCGGACCAGCGAGGCCCCCGAACAGATCCGCGGCGCGCTCGTAGACCGGGATGAAGCCGGTCATCTGCCGGGGCGACAGGGGTGAGCCCGCTGCCCAGGTGCTCCAGACGGATTCGGGCACCGGGCGCGGCGCGCGGTGGCCCGAAAGGACCACGATCTCCTGCCCGGCGAAGGCCAGCGCCTCGGGCCGGCTGATATCCCCGACCGCCCCGCCGCGGGCCGTGTAGGCCGCCCAGAAGGCGTTCTGGCCGCCGTCGGAATAGGTGGTCCGCACGGCCGGCTCCCCCGCCTCGGCGAGCGCCGCGATCCGGGCCTCCTCGACGGCCTGTCGGGTCGCCACGGCCGCCTCGATTGCGGGGTTCCTGGATGGCGCGAAGGCGTAGCGGCCGGCCGCCACCGAGACCTGGAGTTCCTCCCGACTCGCCTCGAACCGGTCGGACCCGGCCTTGAGCTCGCGCCAGAACGCGATGTTCGGGTCGGTCCGGTGGCGGGCCATGTTCTCGGCCGTCATCCGGAACGGGTAGGACTGGAACTGGAACGCCGCCTGCCCACCCTTCAGGGCATCCCGGGCGATGGCGTAGATCTCGCCGACCGTGCCGTTGGTCATGGCGAAACAGCCCATCGACGAGCAGATGCCGTGGACCATCACGGCCAAGCCGGTGCCGCCATGCGCCCGGTCGTAGGCGTTCGGGTAGCCGACGTCGAAGGACAGGTAATAATGCGAGTTCGGGTTCATCTGGCGCTTGGGCACCGTGTAGAACCCCTCCGGGGTCTGCCGGTCGCCGCTCTTGCGCTTGGGACCGAGCTGGCCGGACCAGCGGCAGATCGGGAACGTCTTGATGAAGACATAGCCGGACGGCCCCTTCTTCCAGACCTCGATCTCCGATTCCTTCTTGTAGGCCCGGAACAGCACGGGAGAGGCGGCCGTGACGCCCTTCTGGGCCATCAACGCGAGGGTCGCGGCCGGGATCGGCGCCTCGGCCTTGTCGGCCTGGGCTGCGACGGGGGCCGAGAGCGTCAGGAGGACGAGGCCGGCGGCGAAGGGGATCGGGAGCGTTCGAGGCATGAACCATCCGCACTGGATCGGCCGGGATGGCGCCGGGCGGGCCGGGTTCCCGACGTGGCGGATTATTGCGGCGGTGGTGAGGCTGCATACGCGGTCGGCTCCCGCCCGCACCGCACGTTGTGCCCTGGGATCCTGTCCAGGGAATGGGTCGCATCCGCCGCGCCGAAACCCGCCCTAGCTCACCGGCATGGAACGCATCTTTCCCATGTCCCGCGACGCCGCGCTCGACCGGCTGTCGGCTTTCCTCGAGCGGTCCGGTCTTGCCTATGCCGGTGCCCGTAATACCGACCGCGGGCCGGGCGCGGAGCCGACGACCTCAGCGCTCTCGCCCTACCTGCGCCGGAGGCTGATCACCGAGGCCGAGGTGGTGGAGGCGGCCACGAGGGCGTTCGGCGACGAGGGAAGCGAAAAATTCGTGTCCGAGGTGTTCTGGCGGACCTACTTCAAAGGTCACCTGGAGACCCACCCTGATGCCTGGAGCGATGTCCTGTCGCTGGCAGCGGCGGACCGCGGGCGGCTGGACGCCGAGCCGGGGCTGCGCCGCACCTACGCGGCCGCCATTGAGGGCCGGACCGGCATCGACGGGTTCGACGACTGGACCCGCGACCTCGTCGAGACGGGCTGGCTGCACAACCACACCCGGATGTGGTTCGCCTCGATCTGGATCTTCACCCTGCGCCTGCCCTGGGCGCTCGGGGCCGAATTCTTCATGGCGCATCTGATCGACGGCGATCCGGCGAGCAACACCCTGTCGTGGCGTTGGGTGGCCGGCCTGCACACGCGCGGCAAGCACTATGTCGCCCGGGCCGAGAATATCAGGCGGTATACCGATGGGCGTTTCGACCCCGTCGGCCTCGACGAAGATCCGGAGCCGCTGGACGAGGCCCGACCGCCGCGGGAAGTCCCGGTCCCGCGTGCCGACGCGGCTCCGGCCGGTGACGCCGCGCTGGTTTTACATCTCGATGACCTGAACCCGGAGAGCCTGCCGCTCGGCGACGCCAGGATCGTCCGGGTCGGCGGCCTCGTCGCCCATGCGTCCGGCGCATCCGACCGGGTGCGGGAGGCCGATCGGGCGGCGATGGCCGACGCGCTGGAGCGGGCCGCGGCGCATTTCGGCTGTCCGGCAGACCTGGTCCCGGCGGACTGGGACGCGGGTTGCCCAATGGTGACGGCCTGGGCGCCGGTGGGCCCCTCCGCCGACGCGTTGCCGGCCGGCTGCCTGCGGGTTCGCCGGGACTGGGACGAGGCGGCTTGGCCCCTAGCCACACGTGGCTATGCGCGCCTGCGGAAGGCCATCCCCCGACTCATGCCGCGCTAAGTGGCGACCCCTGCGCGGAGCCAGGAGGCACGCCCTCGGCCCGTCGCGGCGGCTCACCGACCGCGGGGACCCTATGGGCAGGCCTGAACCAGCTTCCCGTGAAGGTCTTTCAGGCCGGACAGATCGACGTCCTCCGTGATCGCCTCGTGCCATTTGTCGAGGATGCGGATCTGGAACCGATGGCCGTTGAGAATCTCCGTCAGCGCGTCGCCATCGAGGGCAACGATACCGTCGTTCTGCATGGCGCTGGGCGGAATTGCCGGTGTCGATGCGGGCTTGTCGTCTATTCTGTACTGATAATTGAAGATCGAGTTTTTCGGCAGGCCGGTGACCACGAGCCTGTCCCTGGTCACCTGGATACGAGATTGTGTCCTCGGGTTCAGAAGGCAGGCGGCTCCCCGCGAAGCGCTGCCGTCCGACCGCTGCAGGTCCCAGTTGCCGACGCTGGCCAGGGTCGCGTCGCCGGCCTGGGCAACGGCGACAGGCGCCGTCAACGCGGCCAGGATGGCCAGTACCGACACTCTCATGGGGATCTCCTTGGCCCGCGAATTGGCCCGCGCGGACGCCGTTGAGGAGATCGGGCGCGCTCGACGTCCGGCCACCCCGGGCGCGTGGGCGAATCTTCGCAGGGCGGTCACATCGATCCGACGGCCCCTCATGCCACTGGAACCGGCTCCGCCTCCGCAACCACCGGCCCGGGCGCTACCACGGCACTGTTCTCCACCGCGATCACCGCATCGAACGGGGCGAGTCCCTCCAGCATGCCGGCCCCCGGCAGGCAGACGATCAGCCCGCGCCCGGCCCGTACCTGCCTCAAGCCGGCGAGGCGGTCGCGCAGGCCTTCCTTGCGCTCGTCGGCCGCGATCGCGACGACCAGGATGTCGGGCTCGCGGGCCAGGCAGCGGACCAGCTCGATCGCCATCCGCTCCCGGGCGTTGATCGCGCCGTCCGCCAGGGCGCCGGTGCTCGGCTGGATCTCGACCTTGCTGTCGAGGCCGAGTTCGTAGACCGCGGCCTCCAGGCCCTCCTCGGCGAGCACGCGCCGCACCAGCGCCCGCACCCGCGGCTCGGCATTGGCCTCGCCCAGGCTGATCCGGCCGAACAGCAGGTTCTCCTCCAGGCTCGCGGCCGGGTTGACCCGGCGGGGATCGTGGAACTCCACGGCGCCGGCCAAGTGCGCGGGCAGCATCCGCGCGAAGGAGCGCCTGGCCTGGACCAGCCGCTCCTCGAAGGCGGCGTCGATCAGGCCGAAGCGGTGGCGCGATTCGCTGTAGCGCAGGGCGAGCCCGATCAGCCGCATCCGGTCACGCTGGCCCGCGGGTCCCCGGCGCAGCGCCCCGGCATCGGGCAGGCGCACCACGAGATCCTCGAAATAGCCCCGCTCGGCAGCCTGGAACAGCGAGTAGGCGTCGAACAGGGGATGGTCGTTGGGCAGGTCGGCGAAGATCTCCACGGTGCTGCGCGCGACAGACAGGCCGATCTCGGTCAACGGCCGGACCAGCCCCTCGGCCTCCAGCACCGCCCGCAGGTAGGGGTGACGCGCAAAGCGCAGGGGCGCGAAGGCACCGCCCACCGGCTCGCCGAACAGGATGTTCTCGCCGATATTCGCCTGGTTGTTGTAGCGGTCGGGGTCGAATGGCTCGACGAGGCGCCCGGCCCCCTCGGCCGCGAGCGCTTGCCGCATGGTCCGGCGGGCTGCCACGATCGCCGCCGCGAGCCGCGGCCTGGCCGCGGGATCGAGACGCCCGGTCAGGCCGCGGGCATAGACGAAGCCGTCCAGCCCGGTCAGGCGGCAGAGTCCGACCACGGCGATGTCGTCGGGCGCGCGGCCCGGGTCGGTGCCGTAGAGCAGGTTCTGGCGGAGCGAGCCCGCCATCAGGATCGCCTCGCCGGCCGCGAAGGCGATGCGGCGGGCACGCTCGGCGGCGTCGAAGCCGCGCAGGTCCGTGCCCGCGTAGGTGACGGTGCCGGCGGTCGGCTCGACCTGTCCGGCGAGCACTGCCGCCAGCGCCCGGGCACCGCTGCCGCGGCTGCCGGTGATCGCCACATGGCCCGGCATGGTCACGGCGACGTCGACGCCGGTCAGCCGCTCGCCGGTGACCGGGTCGAAGGCGCCGACGCCCTGGGTCGCCAGGAGGCCCGAGCGGGGCAGCGGGACCGGGGCTCCGGCCCGCGCCCGGCGGCCTTCGAGGGCGGCGATGATGCGGGCGAGGTCGCGAAAGCGCGGGCGCACGGCCCGGCGCACCGTCCAGAGCCGCGCGCAGATGGCGGCGAGCCAGCCCGCGAGGCCGAAGGCACCGACCGCCGCCAGGAAGGCCGCGGGATCCACGGGCGGTGCCGGGGGTGCGCCCGGGCCCGTCGTGCGCCACAGGGCCGTGCCGACCGCGATGGCCGGCAGAATCACCGCCAGCGCGAGCGCCGGGGCCCGGGCATAGGCGAGCCGCGCCTCGGCGCGCGCCACGGTGCCGCGCATCGCGACCACGCGGGCTGCAATGCGCCGTCGCTCCAGGCCGGCCGCCCCGTGGTTGCGCACGGCCGGCAGGCGGCGCACGAGGTCGTTCAGGTTCTCCTCGGCCCGCGCGCTGGTGCGCAGGCGCAGGTCCTGCCGGTCCCGGGCGCGTTCCAGCACCAGCCCATAGGCCAGGCCGACCGCCCCGAGGCCGACCAGAGCGGCCGGGATCAGCCGGGGTGCCGCCAATGCGGCGAAGCCCAGGGCCAGGATCAGCGCGGCGAGCGTCATCGCCGGCAGCACGATGCCGGCGGCGAGCAGCCGGTCGGCCCGCGCCAGCACCTCGCCCACGAGGCGGGCGAGGCTGCGCGCATCGTCTCGGCCCCCCGCCGGGGCGTCGAGGATCGCCCGCAGGACGCTTTCGCGGACCGCGTCGGCGGCACGGGTCTGGGCCTTGAAGCACAGGCGCGCCACCCACCAGCCAAGACCCGCCAGGATCAGCGCACAGGCGGCGATGCACAGGAAGGCCGCGAGTTCGAGCCCGGCCGCCCGCATCGGCAGGCCGGGGGCCAGGACGAGTTCGCCCCCCTGCAACGGCACGGCGAGGCGCAGGAAGGCGAGCAACGGCGCCTCGTCGCGGGGCAGCACGGCGACGAGGTCACGCAGGCACAGGATGGCGAGCGCGCAGAGCGGGGCGCCGATCCCGACCGCGAGGGCCGCGGCGGCCCCGTGCAGACGCCGCGCGGCACGCCAGGTCAGGAGGAGAGGATCGGATTCCATGCGTCTCCGGGGGATCGGGTGATCGTCCGCGGCGTCCAATCGAGGCGGCTCCGGGCATAGGCCTTCGTGCCGGCCGCGGAAAGGGTTTCAAAACCTCTCACGAAACACCCGCGGCACC
>Ga0164297_10006083_pt1 | contig 10159 bp, 10 predicted proteins | sample GEODES058metaG_FD_113539 | JGI IMG/M metagenome (GOLD analysis project Ga0164297, IMG submission 113539) | Dystrophic lake water microbial communities from Trout Bog Lake, Wisconsin, USA - GEODES058 metaG | ecosystem: Environmental > Aquatic > Freshwater > Lake | place: USA: Trout Bog Lake...
CTTCCCGAGCTGTTGCCACAACGTCAGTCTCGGACGTGCACCCGTTCAGCAGGTCTGCGACGAACGGGTCGGCGCCAGACACGTCTGGCGCAGGGCAGAGCACTGCGGCTGCAACTTTGCTGCCGTGCGGGACAGTGATGCGTAGGAGAGAAGCTGGCGGCGGTGGAAGGGGTCCGAAAGCTGGACCGGATTCTTCCAAGAGATCCGTGCCAGCGCTGCCGCCCACGTCGCCGCCCACGTGCGCCAGTACTTTGTCCTCGTGCTCAAGCACAGCCTGCAGGGAGAAGCTGGGGACGAAGACACAGTGAGCGTTGCTTTGCGCGTGAAACACACACCCCCAAAAGGATGTTTTCCCGCCAGACTTGGACTCACCCGCACGGTCGCATCGCCGTCCACACGTCGCGCACGACCGCCCTCGTCATCATCTTCATCTGCACCACGCACAGCTGCACGCACAGATTCAACCAGCGCTGCTCGCGCGGCTGCCTCCTGGTCAGCAGCAGCCTTGTCCTCCAGGAACTGGTCGATGATCGACGGCGCAGTCGCAGCAGCTGCAGCAGATGACGGCCCTGCGACCGCAGCTGAGACTGCGGCTGCTTTTGAGCTGCCTGCGCCGCCGGATAAGAACTTGGCAGTCACGCGCTGGGGAGCTGCAACTGGCGCTTTCTTCTTCCTTCCTGCGCCAGGCACGCCGGTGGGTTTTGCGGCAGCGGCATCTGCAGTTGCGATGAAAGCCTCGATTTCAGCTAAGTCGTCGGCGTCTTTGTCGCGAGGCATGGCGAAGGGGGCCAGTTGGCCAAAAACTGCGCGTGGTCTTCGAAAACGCACAAGTCCGGTCGCTTCGCCGCGACCGTGCCGGGGGTCAGACCTATTTCGTGTGCAGTATGGCGCGCCAGGTGCGTCGGTTCCGTCCATTCCCAAGTGCTCAAGAAGGCCAGCACACTGACGCAACTCGTCTCTCTTCTCACTCCAGACGCGGCGCCAGGCCGCTGCTGCCGCTGACACTGCCCCCGCGCCGGCCCCGGCACCTGCACCTGCTGCCGCGCCGACTTCGAACGGGGTGGCAGCTGCGCCGAGTGCGAAGCTGTCGCGGGACCAGTTGAGAGCAAAAGCGAAGCGGGACAAGAAAAAGGAAGCCAAAAAGGTGCGCCGGACGTGCATGCTATGTCTCGTAGCTTGCGCAGCGTGTGCTTCCCCAAGTCTGGGGTGTCCTGCGTCGCGCGCGGGGGGAGGCTGCCTAGGGTTGGTCACCTTCCCTTCTGGCACTTCACCGCCGCCCCGTGTCTTCCACGCCCCGGGGCGCACACTGCTCCTCTCTAAATACACGCGTGCAGCTGCAGAGCCCCGTGTCTGACGCCCACCCCTGCGCCGTCTGTTTCTTTACCCCCTCCCACCGAAGGAGCGCCGGGCGGCGACAATAGACGGAGGCAAAGGCGCCGCAGTGACTGTTGTGCCTTCTTCTGGCGGGCCTCGCCATGGAGAAGATGAGGTGGTCGTCGAGTACGTCGCTGCGCCGGTGCTTCCACCTGACGCCGACGAAGCCATCACCGCCGCCTTCACACAAGTCTTCTCTGCGTTCAATAAGCGCGCGTTGTTCGGGCGAGACGCAGCGGCAGCAGCTGAGGCTGATGAGCAAGCACTCGCCGCCGCGAATGCTGCGCCTGCAGGCGGTGATGCAGCAGAGGGGAGAGACGGCGCTGCGGCCAACGGCGGTGATGCGGGCCACGGCTCTGATGGCGAAGAAGAGGATGAAGATGGCGGCGTGTCTCGCAAGCAGTTGAAGCTGCTGCGTCGTTTATCGCTAGCCGACCTGAAATTGCGTGCGCCGCGGCCGGATATTGTGGAGCAGTGGGATTGCAGTGCGGCTGACCCGGTGCTCACAGTGCACTTGAAAGCGGTCCGGAACAGCGTGCCCGTTCCGCGGCATTGGAGCCAGAAGCGGAAGTATTTGCAGGGGAAGCGTGGCGTGGAGAAACCGGCGTGGCAGCTCCCTGACTTCCTGGCCGCAACAGGCATCGGCAAAGTGAGGGATGCGTACGCGGAGAAGCAGGATGCGCAGGGACTGAAGGGCAAAAGTCATGAGCGCATGACGGCGAAGATGGGTCGCATCGACATCGATTACCAGCTGCTGCACGACGCGTTCTTCAAGCACCAGACCAAGCCGAGGCTGTCTCCTTGGGGTGATGTCTATTTCGAGGGCAAGGAGTTCGAGGTGCCAGTCAGGCGCCGCGCTCCGGGTGGCGAGCTGTCGCCTGAGCTGCGAGACGCGCTCGGCATGCCGCCTGGCGCACCGCCGCCGTGGCTGATCAACCAGCAGAGGTACGGCCCGCCGCCCAGCTACCCGCTGCTCAAGATCCCTGGCTTGAGTGCGGCCATCCCGCCGGGCGCTCAGTGGGGTTACCATCCTGGAGGATGGGGCCGTCCGCCGGTGGACGAGACTGGGCGGCCGCTGTATGGCGATGTGTGGGGCATGGGCGGCGCTGGGGGCGGTGCTGGTTTCGTCAGCGCCCTGGATGGCGGCGGCGTAGACAAAGCTGTGCGCTGGGGCGATGTCGACCCCGCTCTGGAGGAAGAAGAGGAGGGCGACGGCGATGAAGACGAGGGCGGCGCGGATGGAAGTGATGGAGACGAAGGCGCTGATGAAGGCACTGCTGCTGCTGATGTGGATGAGGCTGCACTCGCAGCTGGCACGGCAAGCACGATCAGCAGCTTGGTCAGTGGCTTGGAAACGCCGTCGGAGGTTGACGTCCGCAAAGCAGGGGCTGCGCCAAAGGCTCTGTACAGCGTCTTGGAGCAGCGGGAGGCGCATGTGAGCGCCACCAGCCTGATGGGCGCCAGCCACACGTACGTGGTGCCACCTGCGGGAGGAGCAGGCGGTGCGGGAGTGGCTGTGGGTGCGGCTGCTGCAGCAAGGCGAGCTGGCATGGGTATTGCAGAGGGTTCGGCTGCTGGCGCGGTGCTGACTCTACAGCCTGAGGAGCTAGAGGCTGGTGTCGATGATGCGGAGCTTGCGAGCCGGTATGAGGCGGCGCAGCGGGCGCAGGTGGCGGCTGCGCGTGGTGAGGATTTCAGCGACTTGGTGGCGGAGCAGGCTGCCAAACAGAAACGCAAAGCTGACGCCAAGGGCGCTAAGGACAAGGAGAAAGACGCGAAGCGCTTCAAGTTCTGAAACACACAGACGTGCGCGGTTTTTGTATGCAAAAGCGTCTGCCAGACTCAAACTCAAATTTGCAGCCTCTCCGAGGGTCTCGTGGCAGCATGGCGGCGCAAAACGATCAACTTACTACTGCTGAAGTTTTTGCCATGCTGCGAAGCGCAGAGCCTGCTACATTCCATCGGGCGTGGATGCAGACAATAGAATCCCAGCTGGACGCACGCCGCTCATGGACGCCTGCTTATCCTCAAAATACACGGAGGCGAAGATGCTGCTGACGGCGGGTGCATCTCGGCACGCAAAGGATTCACGAGGCAAGGGCCCTCTGCACTACTGCCTGGGTGGCACTTCCATGGCGTGCTTGCAGCTGCTGTTGGGCACGGCTCCAAACTGGCATTACACTGCAGAGCAGCTGAACGAAGTCACCAGTGACAGGCCAGTGCTTGCCATCGCTGTGCAGAACGCCCACTAAGTGCCGATGCATGCAAGCCGCTCATCGCCGCAGGCGCTGACATGCATGCCAAACTGCTTGACGGGCATGCGTTCGTTGGTTACGCTGATCTTGCGCGCAGATGGTGGCCCGGCAGACCGGGGCTAGCAGCGGTGTTTGATCCAGGCGCAGTGCAGGAGCAATTCACACCGCCGTGCTGCGCCAGTTGCCAGAAGAGCGGCATCGAGCTGAGTGCGTGCTCTAAGTGCCACGCTGTGTGGTACTGCGGCACGGCGTGTCAACGAGCGCACTGGCGTGCTCACAAGGCCGCGTGTGCCAGCCCCAAGGATGTGCGCCAAGCAAACTTTGAAAAGTACTCTCCTCATGAAAATCTGAATGACTGTAGACACAGTCATACTCTTTGGACGGCTAAGATGAGACCATCGATTTGCAAGCGCCGGCGCCACGTGTGCATGTCCAGTCATCCCCGCCTCTCCCTGGCAAAGGCGCCAGGGATGACCGCCCCCGCGCCAACCGGCGAATGGCTCACTCCCTGGCCAGACTTCTGTGACGGCGTGACGCACCGATGCCGCGTGTGCTGCATGTACGGGGACGTCGTCCGAAGCCTGCCTGAAACTGACCCCCGGCGCGCGGACTTCTCCTGTCCGTGCTGCCCGAACAGCCCCTGCTTGTCCTTCTACTGCTACCTCACCGTCGGCCTCCCGATTCCGCACGCACAGACGGCGCTTCTCGGCATCTGGCTTGTTGCTGCCAAAGTGAGCGCACTGCGAGCGGTGCTTGCACCTCAGGAGCAGCCTGCGGACCTGTGCACCTCCTGTCTCCGAATCGAGCGCTCCGTGCTGCAGATGAGCCGCGAGGTGGAGGCGCGCAAAGCAGCAGGCGTTCCCGTCGTCCCGACGGGAACGTTCTCCGCTCCTCCTCTTGCGAGTATGACCAAGTGATGAACACTGCTGCTGCTGCTGTAGACTAAGCTTGTTGTTGTATGCCATGCTGTATTCGTTGTATTCACACTCGCGTCACGTGTCCGTCAACCCCTTCGCCATGCTCATAGCGCCCTGCTTCTTGTTGTGCTGCGCCATACTTTTCCTCGCGCCTGCCACAGTCCACGCCGCACCTGATGGCTTGCTGCTCACCTGGGGAGTCGGCGGACCTGAGCGACTGGGGAGGCACGGCGATACAGCGCTGCCACTGCCGGTGCGTCTCCCTGTGCACTCTCCATCCACGGCTGCGTTCTGTCTTTCTCATATTCCACGCTGTATCTGTGCTTGCGTAGGTGGGCCACGCAGCCGCAGACGTGCGCTTCACGCAGGTGGCTGCAGGCGGGCACACGTGCGGTGTCGCGTCTGGCCAGGTGCCGAGTGCCTGGTGTTGGGGCCGTAACTCTTCAGACGGTGGTGGTGGTCACGGCACAGCACCCGTGCCAGATGCAGGGCAGCTGGGGCATTCGGGGCCTGGCAACGGGCCGGCACGAGTACAGGGCGACCTTGACGGGTTGACCGTGACGTCAGTGGCGACAGGGCGGTACCACAGCGTCGCTGCTGCCGGTGGCCGCGTCTTCACCTGGGGCTTGAATGACCAGGGCCAGCTAGGAAGGGGGGCCACCACAGTGCCGCACCCGGTACGCATACTACGTTGCCTGCGGTCCACTACCTGCCCCTGCTGACAAAGGTCATGCCATCGATCGCAGGGCGCGGATCCATGCTTCTCCAGCTTCGGATGTCGCAGTGGCCGCGCCGTCGCTGTTGGAGGCTTGCTAGCAGTAGAGAATGTGACTGTTGTTGCAGCTGGCCGGTATAGCACGTATGCCATCACCACCTCCGGCGCGCTCTTCTCCTTCGGCCTGGACGCATGTAGTAACGGCGGCACTGTGCCACCGCTGTCAGAAGCGTACCAGCCGCGTCGCATGGCGTGGCCAGACGGGGATGATGTGCGAGTTGTGGCCATAAGCGTTGGTTACGTCCATTGGGTCGCCGTCACATCAGATGGGGCGGTGTATACCTGCAACACTGGCGATGATGGCTACGCAGGCACGCTGCCGAACGCGCGGGAAGTGAATGCGGAGGGCGAGTTGGGACGGGACATAAACGGCGACGCTGGGAATGGCCGCACACCTGGTCGAGTGCTCGGCCCTCTCGCTGGGGAACGTATCACGGCTGCTGCGGCTGGGAGGAGTCATACATTGGCAGTGACGGCAGGCGGCGCGGTGTACGCGTGGGGAAATAACCAGGCAGGGCAATTAGGCATCCAGTCCACTGGCGTTACAGTGCGAGACCCGGTCAAAGTGTCGACGCCGCCGCTGGATACAGCAACCGTGCGTCTCGTCGCTGCTGGCGAGTACTTCTCTCTTGCTGCGTTGGAGGATGGTGGCATCTTGGGCTGGGGCGCCAATGGAAATGGACAGCTTGGCCGAGGAGAAGGAGTATCGGTCGAAGAGCGCACTGTCGGCCCCGCACATCTAGGCTCTGCTGGCAGTCCGCCACTGCATGTGTTGTCTCTAGCCGCAGGCTATCAGCACGCAGCAGCGGTAGTGGCGGAGCAAGTGGCTGGAAGCACCACTGCTGCCTTGACCTCCCCACCGGCTTCGCCTGTGACGCTTGTTCCCGCCTCTGGCTCATTGGATGGTATCATCCCTAGACCGAAGGCATCGCCGGCGGACATCTGGGCTGCTCATCTCGCCGCCTTGCCTGCTCGGCACGCCAACATTGTGGCTGCCTCACCAGATGTGTTCGCCATGCTGCCATCCGACGCGACGCCTGTGCTGCGTGGCATCGCGTCACCCTGCTGGCGAGCGTCTGCAGAGGCGCTGGGCGCACACACGCACGTGCGTTGCATGCCGTTGATTCACGTCCTTGGGGTGAGCAAATGCGGGACGACAGATTTGTACAAGCGGCTTTCCAAACATCCAGACTTCGTGGACAGCTTGAACAAAGGGCCACATTTCTGGGATGAAAGCCCGCCGGGACCAGCTGGCATGTTCGACCGCTATGTTGGTCTCTACGACGCTCTGGCTCACCGCATTGGTGATGCCACTCACGACGGGGAATCCGGGAATGGAACATCGCCCGGTGACGGAGATTACACCCGTCTCATGAGCTGCGATGCGAGCAGTAACACGTTCACGGCCAGTGGCGTGTACCGGCGCGGCCATTCTCCAGAGGGCGATGTTTCCATAGCTGAGCTTCTTCTCGATGCGGCCCCTTACGGCCGCTTCATACTCATGCTGCGCGACCCGACAGACAGACTCCTATCCGCGTTCCACTACTACCGTCGCATGTTTAGCCCCAAGGACCAGGCGGCGGCCACAGCTGCCGATTTTGACGCGCATGTGGAGGAGAGCTTGACAAAGTGGAATGCCTGCACCGCGCAGCACGGCGGGAATGTCACCCCCTGCGTGCGGGCGTTCGACCCGCAGCAGCTGATTAAGGGCATGTACGCGGAGTTCCTGTGGGATTGGACACCACGCTTGCGGCCAGGTGCGCTCGCATCCCCATGTGTGCTTATCTTCCCCTGTGCATCACAGAAGAGCTGACGCGTCTCATCATGCAGACCAATTGTTGGTGATGCGGCTGGAGGACTACAGCATGGACATGCGGCGTCATCTGGAAGCTGTGTTTACGTTCGTTGGCCTTCGTCAGCCGACAGAGGCTGAGTGGGAGGCCATTTTGGGCGCACCTGCTGCAAATGTGGGCGCACGGCGAAGGCTGAGCAGGCTGGAGCAGGACACTAGGCGCCGCATGCACAGGGGCCACGATATGTTGCCGCACACGCGTGCCAAGCTAGAGGCTTTCTACGCGCCATTCAACAAACGGTTGGCAGAGACACTTCGAGACCCGCGATTCGCGTGGGTGGCGCAGTGAACTACTGCAATATAGACGCATACCTGATACTCACCGCAGATGGCGACTCGCCGCGGTAGTTCCGCGTGCGTTGATTGACAGGTATTTGACGATGACAGTCGTTTTTATGTCCCATACCTATCCAAGTACGCTTGGCGCACATCCTTGGGCGTGATGCAGATTTGTTTGTGAGCACGCCAGTGCGCTCGCTGACACGCAGTCAACCAAGCCAGCCTCAACATAGCGGGGCAGAATCACCCCCAGCACTGCAGGGCCACCCTTAGAAGCAGCAATGTGCAGCAGTGAACAGCCGTATTTGTTGAGGTGTGCCAAATCAGCGTGCGGCAAAAGAGCCTGAACACAGAGGAGGTGTTGCTTGGCGCAAGCATTCATAATTGGTGTCCGCAGATACGAGTCCATCGCGCGAGTGTTGGCTCCGCGCTGCATCAGAAGCGCAGACACTCCAAGATGGCCTTTTTCGGCAGCGCAATTAAGCTGGGATGTCACGTAAGACGTAAGCCTTACCATTTACGGCCCCAGAAAACCTTATTATAAGCCTTACCATTGCCCGTCTGAGCCGCCGTCGCAGTGCCACGTGGCGTCTGACGCAATGACTCATTGTAATGCCTCACCGCTCCCGCCACTCCAGTCGCCCGTGCCGACGTGCTGCGAGTGGCTGCTGGCAGGCGGCAGGCACCCACGGCGGAGGACTGAGCGCGCGGGAAAGCCGCCGTGTTTGGACGCCCTGCCCGACTCGACGACTGTGTGTGCTGACGTGGCTCTTCTCCCAGTGTCTTACATTGTGACCTTACCATTCACGACCGCCGGAAACCTTATTATAAGGCTTACCATAGGTTGGGGCAAACCTTACGTGACATCCCAGCAATTAAGTGGAGTGGACTGAAACTGTCCGCGGAACTCAATGTCAGCTCCGGCCTCTAGAAGCTGTCGACAAACGGCGACATGCCCTTGTTGAGCAGCCGCGAGGAGCGGTGAGACAGGATCACCTTCACAGACAGTCGCCAAGTTCGCGTCTGCGCCGTGGCTGAGCAGCACTGCGATGCACTTGGTCGATCCAGACAAGGCCGCGCCTATCAGCAGCGTCTCCCAGCTTCCTTCAACGACGCGGTTGAAGTACGCGCCATACTTCTCGATAAGCGCAGCAAGAATATGGGGGCAATCCGCTAGGCAGGCGTCGTACGCGTCTACGATGCAGTCTGCAGGGTGGTACACCAGTCCGGTGGCTGTATACGGGTCAGCGCCAGCAGCGACGGCAGGCTCTGCGCGTCGTAGTCTTGCATGTAATTGAGTCACCTGTTCGTCTAGCGCCGCCATGCTACCACGAGGAGGGGTAGCAACTTGCTACCCGGCTGAGCCGACAGCCGCCCGTCGCAAGACCCATTTCTGCGCTCGAGAGAAGCACGACTCGTGTTTCCAAGGGCTCCTCAGCGAGCTAGTTGCGCCTGGGCGGTGCTGGCACTCTGTCAACACAGCTTGGCGCGCACTTCGTGCCACACGGGCCTTCCATGCTGTCTGGTTCCTGGGACCCGCTGCCGGCTTTGAGCGGACACGTACGTTGCAAAGCCACCGCGCCCGCTTCCTCTCGCGCACGTGCGAAGGATCTAACGACAAAGTGCCTGCGCCTACAGGCTGAGCTGTCGTTTGAGCCGCCCGTGTTGACAGAGGCAGAGTTCGACGAGCTGTTCGGCTCAACAAGCGACCTGAACGAGTTGTTAGTGACGCAGCTGCACGGCGTGGGCGGCGGCCGTGATGGCGGAGACGGGAGTGGTGGACAGCGGCAGATGCACAGTGCTCCGCCGGACTCGCGACAAACACTGGCCGCGCTCATTGCGCAGGCGAAGCAGCCGGTATCGCTGCCGGACGTGGACGTACCGCGGAGCGACCCAGTGCAGGCGCGTGTTGCTGTCGCCGTTGCATGTCTGCGCCAGTTGAGCCTCACAACCTCTGACTCGTTACTCTCCCCTGCAGTGGGTTCCACCTGCTGGCTTGTCGTCTGGCGCACACTTGGGCGCTGCGCCGCCGTTGAAGCGTCCATCCGCGTCAGGAGAGCAGGTTGTTGCTGCTGAGCAGCCTTCGAACTCCGCCGCGGCTGCCGCTGCCAGAGCACGCCGCCAAGCGCAGCGCCGCGAAAAAGCTGGCAGCAGTGGCGCACTTGCAGGCGCAGCACGCCAAGGGAATGGTGTGGGTGTGAACGGAGGAAGCGAGCACAGTCCCGGTCTCGTGATCGGACTCGGCCGGGACCCTGTCTCTGGCGTCTCAATGCTGGCATCAGGGACCGGCCAACCTGCTGCAGACGCTTGGCAACAGCCTGCTGATGCAGCCGCGGCGGCGAGCGCAGCGCAGGCACAGTTGTTGGGGCGAGTGGAGTCCCTGGAGAAGGAGTTGCGTAGCGCATTGATGCGGTTGCAGTTCATGAACAAACAGAACAGCACACAGACGCTGAAGATTGAGAGCCTTGAAGCCCGCAATGTTGCGCTGGAGAAGGAGGTTGGCAGGTTGCGCGCGCTCTGGCAGTCGGCACAAGTGTTCTTGGACCAAGGCGCCGGCATTTGAGGACACATGTGGATGCATATACACGCAGAACAATGAGTTGCACCACGCTGACGTGGCTCACCATCGTTGGTAAGCTTGTCCCCTTCGATATCGCGCTGTTGCACGGCCCGCACATGGCGGCTGCGCCCAGTGGTGCTCCGCATC
>Ga0164297_10006084_pt1 | contig 10153 bp, 9 predicted proteins | sample GEODES058metaG_FD_113539 | JGI IMG/M metagenome (GOLD analysis project Ga0164297, IMG submission 113539) | Dystrophic lake water microbial communities from Trout Bog Lake, Wisconsin, USA - GEODES058 metaG | ecosystem: Environmental > Aquatic > Freshwater > Lake | place: USA: Trout Bog Lake...
ACTGATTGACATGTCGATCTTGCGTCTTGTAAACCAGTTTCACCAGTGCCAGCATTGGCATTTCCGGTGTTAATAATTAATGCTCTGATATCTTTAGTGGCAACTAAATGCTCTTTACAAACCTGTACAGGAGCTGCACAAAAACGATTAAGTGTAAATACACCAGCAACACTTGTGTTTTCAGCTAAGGTAATTAATAAAACATCTTTTCTGCCAGGTTTTTTAATTCCTGCCATTGCATAACCTAACTCAATTCCGGGAACTTCAAACAAAGAAGACGCATTTAACTGAGGGAGATTAACTGCCATAAGATCACCTTTTAAAAAGTATTAATTTAAAATTTGAATAAATTATATTCTTGCTTTAGTGAAAGTCGCGTGAAGTAAAAAACCATTCTTCTTACAAATAATTTCTATTTTCCAACTTGTTCGCATTCGAATTTTTATCTTAAGGCTTGTATTATTTGTATTACATATATTACAATGAATACATTGGAGGAATTATGGCTATTTCTGTTCGTTTAGATCCTGAAACTGAGGCTCGTTTAGACCAACTGGCAAGCATTACTGGTCGAGCCAAATCTTATTATTTGAGAGAGTTGATTCAAATGGGTCTTGACGACCTTGAAGATTTCTATTTAGCGGACGCTACGATGGAAAGAATCCGTAAAGGTAAAGAAGCCATTCATTCATCTGAAGCTGTAAGGAAAGAACTTGGTCTGGACAATTGAATATACCAATACAGCTCTCAAACAGTTAAAGAAAATGGATCGTCAAATAGCTCGATCAATTTTTGAATTCCTAGATGACCGTGTTGCAACATTAGAAAATCCTAAAAAATTGGGTAAAAAATTAGTAGGTCCCCAATTTGGGACCTACTGGAGATTTAGATTAGGTGATTTTAGAATTTTGTGTGATATCAAAGATCAAAAACTAACAATTTTAGTTATCGAAATTGGGCATCGAAAAGAAGTTTATCGATAAGTAGTCAATATTTAAGCCACCACTATGAATTTCTTTGGGTTTGAAAATTTTCAAACCCAAACCACACAACAACTATCTAAGCTATTGCTCCATGACATTGCTTATACTTTTTGCCACTGCCACATGGACAAGGGTCATTTCTGCCAACCTTAGGCATCGTATTCACAATAGGCTGCATTTTTGGAGCCTCATCAGCTTGAGCTGAAGGAGCATCATTATGAGAGTCTGCTTGCGCGTGCTGATATTGAACATCACCAATATTTTCAAGATCTTCCTGAATAGCATTCGTCGCTTCATTTAATTGCTCAGATGAAGCAATACGAACACTCATAATTGTTTTAGTAATGTCTTTTTTGATATCTGCTAGCAAATTAGCATAAAGCTCAAATGCCTCACGACGATATTCTTGTTTAGGATCTTTTTGGGCATATCCCCTTAAATGAATCCCTTGACGCAAATAATCTAATGCAGCTAAATGCTCTCTCCAATGCGTGTCTAAGCTATACAAAAAGACGGATCTCTCAAATGCTGTAAAGGATGTTGTATCAGCTGATGCAATCTTAGTTTGATAAGCCTCTTTAACTGCCTCTTGTACCCAGTTTTGAACATCTTCAACTTCTACAGAATCATGATCATTTACTTTTTGTTGTAAAGAGACTGGAACACTCCATTCATTCTCTAATTCTCTTTCTAAACCAGCAATATCCCATTGTTCAGGAAGAGCCTGCTCGTCAACATATTGCAATACGATTTCATTAAAGACATCAATACGTAAGTTTTCAGTGAGAGTGCTAACATCCTGTGCCTCTAATACTTGATTCCTTAAATGATAGGTTTCTCTTCTTTGGTCATTAGCCACATCATCGTATTCAAGCAACTGCTTACGAATATCAAAGTTTCTTCCTTCAACCTTACGTTGAGCAGATTCAATCGCCCTAGAAACCATATTAGCTTCAATCGGCTCACCATCAGGCATCTTCAAACGCTCCATCACAGTGCGTAAGCGATCCCCAGCAAAAATACGCAGTAAGTCATCATCTAAAGATAAGTAAAAGCGTGAAGAACCTGGATCTCCTTGACGACCAGATCGACCTCTCAACTGATTATCAATACGGCGACTTTCATGGCGCTCTGTACCAATAATGTGTAACCCACCAGCATCAACAACCTGTTGATGTAAGCTTTGCCACTCATCTTCCAATTGCTTGATCTTGGCTTTCTTTTGTTCTTGGGTAAAACTGTTATCTAACTCAATGAAACCAGCCTGCTTCTCAACATTTCCACCCAAAACAATATCCGTTCCACGACCTGCCATATTGGTTGCAATCGTAATCATCTTTGGACGACCAGCCTGAGCAATAATTTCAGCTTCGCGAGCATGTTGCTTTGCATTTAAGACCTGATGACTGAGCTTTTCTTTAGTGAGCATTGCAGAGATGAGCTCCGAATTTTCAATTGAAGTGGTACCCACTAGAGTAGGCTGACCTCTTTCAAAACAATCTTTGATATCAGCAATCACAGCGTTATAACGCTCACGTGATGTTTTGTATATTTGATCGTGTTTATCAACACGCTTGCTTATACGATTCGGTGGAATAACAACTGTTTCAAGTCCGTAAATTTCCTGGAATTCATAAGCTTCTGTGTCAGCCGTACCAGTCATACCAGATAATTTGGTGTACATCCTAAAATAATTTTGGAATGTAATGGTAGCCATTGTCTGATTTTCATTCTGAATCGCAACACCTTCTTTTGCCTCAACGGCTTGATGCAATCCCTCTGACCAACGTCTTCCAGTCATCAAACGACCTGTAAATTCGTCAACAATAATCACTTCACCATTTTGAACAACATAATGCTGATCTTTATGGAATAAAGTGTGTGCTCTTAAAGTAGCTAATAAATGGTGCATTAACGCAATATTCTGCGGGGCATATAAAGAATCGCCTTCTTTCAAAAGACCAATCTGCACCAAAATATTTTCAGCTTTTTCATGCCCGCTCTCAGTTAAAAATACCTGCTGAGATTTTTCGTCAATAACATAGTCGCCAGGTTTTTCAACTCCAGTTCCGTCTGCTTTTTCTTCACCAATCTGACGATCCAAGTAACCTGGAATAACGTTCATTTTGATATAGACTTCAGTATGATCGTCTGCTTGTCCAGAAATGATCAATGGTGTTCTTGCTTCGTCAATCAAAATTGAGTCAACTTCGTCGACAATCGCAAAATTGAGCCCACGCTGCACTCTCTGTGCGGCATCATGAACCATATTGTCACGTAAGTAATCAAATCCAAACTCATTGTTCGTACCATAGGTAATGTCCGAGCCATAAGCCTGTTGCTTTTCCTCGTGAGACATATTGGATAAGTTCACTCCAACAGTCAAACCTAAGAAGTTGTAGACAGTGGACATCCAATCGGCATCGCGTTTTGCTAAGTAATCATTAACCGTAATAACATGCACGCCTTTACCACTTAATGCATTTAAAAACACGGGCAAAGTTGCAGTCAATGTTTTTCCCTCACCAGTTCGCATTTCTGCGATTTTGCCTTCATGCAATGCCATACCGCCAATCATTTGGACATCAAAATGGCGCATTTTCAGGGTTCTTTTACTAGCTTCTCTAACTAAGGCAAACGCTTCAGGCAGGATGTCATCGAGAGTCTTACTTTGGGTAAGATTTGCTTTTAATTCTTGCGTTTTAGCTTTTAACTGGTCGTCAGTTAATCCTTGAAACTTACTTTCTAAGGAGTTAATCTCATTGACCGTCTTGCGGTATTGCTTAAGTAGTCGATCATTTCGGCTACCAATAATTTTCTTAATAAGTCCTGATACCATGATTTTCTTAGATTAAATTCAACTTATGAGTTTATCATTCATACATCTGGATATGATGAATACTGCTAAAAACCCCCTAATGTTCCATTGTATTGCTTGCGTATGACTTATGCCAAATTTTAAAAAAACACGAGAACCTATAGAAATCAGTGCGTTATTAGACGAACAATCTGCTGATAACCCCATTTCTCACCTGACAAGTGCAGTTCAAAATAGAAATAAGTTGCAATTAGTTCTTAATGAAGCTCTTAAAAAATTGGAATTAGAACATCTTATCGACCATCTTACCTTGGGGGAAATTACCCCAGATGGTGAAATCAAACTCATTACCCAAAAAGCAGGAGTAGTTAGTAAGCTAAAAAATAAACTTCCAAGCCTATTACATTACTTTCGTGAGTCAGGATTTGCTTTAAAAACAATTCATCTTAAAGTTTCCCCAAAATCAACCACCATCGATTCTGCCGAGCAGTCAAAACCAGAATTGGTTCCAGTTCAATTTAGTGAAAAAAGTAAAGAAGCCTGGGAAAAATTGTTATCAGATATCGATCCAAGTTCACCAGTTTTTAATGCTGTGAAAAGACTGCTGAAAAAAATTAATTAATTTCTGCCTGATCTATTTGATAGGCTAAGGGAGCTTTTTCAACCTGTTCAAAAGTTACAAGCTCATACGAGTCAGGTTCGCCAAACATCTTACGCAATAATAAATTATTCAGCGCATGACCTGATTTTTCAGCTACATAAGAACCAATAATCGGATGTCCAGCCAAATATAAATCGCCAATTGCATCTAAAATTTTGTGGCGAACAAACTCATCTTCGTATCGAAGTTCTTCATTATTTAAAATGCGATACTCATCTAGTACGATCGCATTATCAAGGCTTCCACCTCTTGCCAAACCTATTTCTCTTAAAGCTTCTACTTCATGGGCAAAGCCAAATGTTCTAGCGCGACCAATTTCTTTTGCATAAGTCGTGTCGTCAAAATCAATAACGCATCGCTGACCCGTTTTATCCAGAGCAGGATGCTTAAAATCAATTGTAAAGTCCAGCTTAAATCCAAAATGCGGCTCCAAACGAACTAGTTTATCGCCTTCGATTATTTCTATTGGCTTTTTAATTTGGATAAATTTTCTTGGTGCATCCTGGACAGTTATACCCGCTGACTGAATCAAAAATAAAAATGACGCAGCACTTCCATCCATGATCGGAATTTCTTCACCATCAATTTCAACTAACAAATTATCAATACCTAGGCCAGAACAGGCCGATAGTAGATGCTCAACTGTTGAGATTCTGTTCTCACCAATCTGTAAAACACTCGCAAGGCGAGTGTCTGTAATAAATTCTGCTTTACCTGGAACTGGAATTTGCTCACCAATATCAAGGCGAACAAAGGAAATCCCAGAATTAATCGGTGCAGGTTTTAAATATAAGTTGGAACGACTACCAGAATGCAAACCAATACCAACCGTTTTAATTGGCTCTGTAATCGTTTGTTGTTTCAACATCATTCTTAACCTACACCTTTTACTAATTAAATATGTGCTAAAATAGCTTCAGCACTACTTACTTCAAACTTACCGCCAGCTTCAACAGCTAAGTGCTTCACAACACCATCTTCTAAAACCATCACATAACGCTGTGAACGAATTCCTAAGCCTCTAGCAACTAAATCTAACTCTAAACCAAGTGCTTTTGTCCACTCAGCACTTCCGTCACCCATCATGCGTACTTTTTTGGCGGCTTTAAGGTTGTCTCCCCAAGCACCCATCACAAATGCATCATTCACTGAGACACACCAAATTTCATCAACGCCTTTAGCTTTGATAGCATCATAATGAGCTACATAACCTGGCACATGCTGTGCTGAACATGTTGGAGTAAATGCTCCTGGTAAACCGAACACTACAATTTTCTTGCCTTTTACAACTTCTGATACTTGAAATGCATTAGGTCCAATGGTGCAACCTGGTGTTTCTTCCGCAATGTATTCATACAATGTTGCGTTTGGTACAGTTTGATTAACAGCTATCATTACTCTCTCCTTTAAAAAAACGAATCTCTCACGAACTTAGATAGTAGCGCAGTCGTCGTCATTTGGAGGAACGCTACCACCAAATTTTCGTAAGAGATTGTTTTTTAAGGAATTATTTAATCAGCTTGCTTCCTCAAAAATGCAGGGATATCATAAAAATCAGTGCCCTTCTCAAGTAAAGATCTAGCTTGAGGTGAACTTGACGCTCCCAAATTAGGCGCAGCACCACGATTTGGTGATGGCTTAAATACTGCTGGGATACCTGCAACTGCATCACTTGTTCCAATATCTGAACTTGCCTCACCAATGGTTGGAGTACTTGACCCATAGGAAGAGTTCATGTTGCTCAAAGCCTGAGTAGCTATTGGGCTAGTTGGTTTGAACGCATTTAAATCAGTCATAGATGGAGTAGCGTTATAAGTTCCTGTTGCTTGCTCACGCCAAATAACTTCTACTTCTGGACGTTGCTGGTTTCTTTTACTACCATTTAAACCAGTTGCAACAACTGTCACTCTGATTGCATCAGCTAAAGACTCATCGTAAACAGTACCAAAGATAATAGTTGCATCTTCAGCAGCATATCCACGAATCGCTGCCATCACTTCTCTTGTTTCAGAGAGTTTGAGTGAACGACTTGCAGTGATATTAACGAGAACACCTCTTGCACCTGATAAATCAACACCTTCGAGTAACGGTGAAGCTACTGCAGCTTCAGCAGCTAAGCGTGCACGATCAACGCCTGAAACTGTAGCTGTACCCATCATTGCTTTACCTTGCTCACTCATGACAGTTTTAACGTCTTCAAAGTCAACGTTAATTAAGCCGTGCTCATTGATAATCTCAGCAATACCAGCAACAGCATTGTGAAGCACATCATCAGCAGCACTAAATGCCGTATGCATTTCTGCATCCTCACCCATCACTTCGAAAAGCTTCTCATTTAAAACAACGATCAGAGAATCTACATGCTTTTCTAATTCACGTGCACCTTCTTCAGCAACTTTCGATCGCTTCGCACCCTCGAAATCAAATGGCTTACTCACAACTCCAACAGTCAGAATACCCATTTCTTTCGCAACTTGCGCAACGACCGGTGCTGCTCCTGTTCCTGTTCCACCACCCATACCTGCTGTAATGAACACCATGTGAGCACCCTGTAATGCATCAGCAATTCTTGCTTTAGCTTCTTGTGCAGAGGTCGCGCCAACTTCAGGACGTGCTCCTGCTCCAAGGCCAGTTTCACCTAACTGTAAATTTACTTCAGCTTTTGAGCGATGTAATGCTCCAGCATCCGTATTCATGCAAATAAATTCAACGCCTTGAACACCACGACGAATCATGTGTTGGACAGCATTGCCCCCAGCGCCACCGACACCGACCACACGAATGTTGGTCTTGCCAGCAACTGTGTCTTCTACTAACTCAAATTCCATACTTCCTCCAAGGTTAATTAATACATTGACGACTTCTATAAAACAACTTCAAAACTACGACTAAAAATTGCCTGTGAACCAATCACGAATTCTTTTTACCACTCCACCAAGGGGCTTAGATTTACTAGCTTCTTGCCCCTGCACAATCTGCGCACGACCTTCTCTTAACAATCCAATACTTGCTGAATATTTTGGATTTCTTAAAACATCTTTTAAATGGCCGTTGTAATCAGGTATTCCGATACGCGCTGGTTTGTTAAAAATTTCTTCTGCTAATTCCACAATGCCAGGCATGCTTGCTGCTCCACCAGTTAAAACAACTCCTGATGGAACCATGTGTGTAAACCCTGAATGCTCTAAAGCATCAACAACAAATTTGAATAATTCTTCAACTCTTGGCTCTATCACTGCAGCTAATGATTGGCGAGAAATCGGTTTAGCTTCTCTATCTCCAATACCTGGTACATCTAACATTGCTAAAGGATCAGCTAATGATTGCTTAGCAGTACCATGCTGTATTTTTAAATCTTCTGCATCCAAGGTTGGAGTTCGCAAAGCCATTGCTATATCGTTTGTGATTTGATCACCACCCAAAGGGATCACTTCAGTGTATCGAATGGATCCTTGAGAAAATACCGCTATATCGGTGGTACCACCACCAATATCAACCATGACAACCCCCAACTCCCTCTCATCCTCAGTGAGCACAGCCAAGCTTGAAGAAAGTGGTTGGACAACTAATTCATTAACTTCTAATCCACAACGACGGATGCATTTAATAATATTTTGTACTGCGCTTTCAGCACCAGTAACAATGTGTGTTCTAACCTCTAATTTTTGACCGCTCATCCCTATCGGATCTCGAACATCCTCTTGATTATCAATCAAAAATCCCTGAATCAACATATGTAACACTTTTTGATCAGTCGGTACATTGAGAGGCTTCGCATTTTCAATAACACGATCAACATCTAATGCTGAAACCTCTTTATCGCGAATAGCATACATACCCGTGCTATTAAAGCTTTGAACATGATTACCTGAAATAATGGCGAAAACACTATCAACACGACACTGCGCCATAACCTCTGCTTCTTCCAGAGCCTTTTGGATGGATTTCACAGTATCTTCAATATTGACCACTACACCTTTTTTAATGCCTTTTGATGGCGTATTGCCAATTCCAATAACATCAAAATCTCCATTCTCATGGACTTCTGCAACCAAGGTGACTACCTTGGAAGTTCCAATATCAAGTCCTACTAAAAGATTGCGATTGTCCTTACTCATTGCCCTTTCCGCCCATCTACTAACTTGGATTTTTTAAAATCACCTTTTGATTTTTTCTCAGCACTTTGATTAATAACCGACGAAATCACATCGCCATCTAATTGCGATAACAAGGCTACAGTTTCATTCTTGTTATCTGCTTGGCTAGATTCCTTTTTGGTGGAATCAGCTTTTGCAGAGGTCCTTACCGCAAATCCATTGGCATACCTCAAATCAATATAGTCAATTTTGTTCGGTAATTTTTCACTGACTTCTGGCCACACTCTAAAGAATCGATCAATACGATTTTTAATTTGACTACGATCTTTTTGATCTAGGTCTCTACCTAGTTCAAATGTCATTCCATTGTCTAGTTTTGTAGTCCATGAATATCTTGAACTTAATGCAAGACTCTCAACTTTCGCATTTAATGGCTTAAACCAGTCATTTAATTGCTGATAAAGCTCAACAGCCTCTTTATTGCTATTTGTTGGACCAGAAAAATCTACCAAGCCCTTATCTAAATCAGCTTCAGCTAAGTTCACTGTAAATAATTCACCATGATTATTAAGTAGTTTAGGGCCATCATTGGTATTCCAAATACCAATTGGTTCTTGTTCTTCTAAGGTGACACTTAATCCATTTGGCCAAACCCTACGAACACTGGCAGACCTTATCCAAGGTAATTCTTCAAAAGCTTTGCGCGCTTGATCGAGCCGTACACTAAAGAAGTTTCCATTTAAGTGACTAAGCACTTGCGTTTTAACCAAAGCTTGATTGACGTGATGTAACTGGCGACCTTCCTCACCCTGCAACTGTATCTGTTGAATCGTAAATACAGGTCGTTGACCAATCCAAAAGAAGACCCACAGAAAAACCACACCCATAAATGCAAACAAACAGAAATGGGTTAATTGCTTAAGACGATCTTGCGAATTCCAAATCGGCGCAAATACAAAAGTCAATATCGCGACTAATCCATTAAACATCCCTTTTAAGGTATTAACAAACCACGGTAATAGGACTTCCCCTAACGATGGCGTAGGCGCTTTTGATTTAACCGCGTTTAAAGATGTAGTACTCATTTGCTTAACTCTGTTCTTAAATAGGTTTGATCAAATTGTTGATTCAGGGTTTGATGCAAAATCCACAACACTAATTTTTCATAAGAAATTCCAGCTTGCTTTGCCGCCATTGGAACCAATGAATGAGAAGTCATTCCAGGAGATGTATTCATCTCGAGTAAGTAAGGCTTTTGCGTTGCTCGATCAATCATGACGTCCGCTCTACCCCATCCAGAGCATCCCAAAGCCTGATATGACTGTATCGCTAACTTTTCAATCGCATCTTCTAAATTTGAATCAAGTCCTGGTGGGCAAATGTATTGGGTATCATTTGATACATATTTGTGGTGATAGTCATAATTTGCGTCAGGGGCTTGGATTCTTATCATTGGCAAAGCTCGCACATTCATGCCTTGCCCAATCATTGGACAAGTTAATTCATCACCAACGATGCATTGTTCAGCCATAACATCTCGATCAAGTTTGGCCGCCAACTCAAAAGCAGCTTTTAACTCAGAAACATGTTTGAC
>Ga0164297_10006085_pt1 | contig 10153 bp, 9 predicted proteins | sample GEODES058metaG_FD_113539 | JGI IMG/M metagenome (GOLD analysis project Ga0164297, IMG submission 113539) | Dystrophic lake water microbial communities from Trout Bog Lake, Wisconsin, USA - GEODES058 metaG | ecosystem: Environmental > Aquatic > Freshwater > Lake | place: USA: Trout Bog Lake...
ATGTCGTTGGCGTTGAGGTCGGTCTTCTTGGTTTCGGCGATCTGGCGAACCTGGTCCCAGGTGACCTTGGCGACCTTGGTCTTGTGCGGCTCAGCCGAGCCCTTACCCACACCGGCGGCCTTGAGCAGCAGCTTAGCGGCGGGCGGGGTCTTCAGCTGGAACGTGAAGCTGCGGTCCTCGTAGACGGTGATCTCCACCGGAATGACCTGGCCGCGCTCGTTCTCGGTGGCGGCGTTGTAGGCCTTGCAGAACTCCATGATGTTGACGCCGTGCTGGCCGAGCGCGGGCCCGACGGGCGGAGCCGGGTTGGCCTGTCCCGCCACGATCTGCAGCTTGATCAGCCCGGTGACCTTCTTCTTCGGGGCCATGAGATGTCGATGTCCTTCCTGGTTAGGCCTGGTTTGACCTGTTGAGCCTGGTTGAGCCTGGTTGAGCCTGGTTAAATCTTCGAGACTTGGCCGAACGTCAACTCCACCGGAGTTTCCCGGCCGAAGATCGACACCAGCACCTTGAGCTTCTGCTGTTCGGCGTTGACCTCGCTGATGGTCGCGGGCAGCGTGGCGAACGGTCCGTCCATGACGGTCACCGACTCGCCGACTTCGTAGTCGACCTCGATCACCGGACGTTCCAGGCCGCCCACCCCGGCGGCGGCGGCGGTACTGGCCGCACCCTTGGCGGCCTTCTTCGCCGCGCCCCGCGGCAGCAGGAACTTCACCACGTCGTCGAGCATCAGCGCCGACGGTCGCGACGTCGCGCCGACGAACCCGGTCACTCCCGGGGTGTTGCGAACCGTCGACCACGATTCATCGGTCAAGTCCATGCGCACCAGGATGTAGCCGGGCAGCACCTTGCGGTTGACCTGTTTGCGCTGGCCGTTCTTGATCTCGGTGACCTCTTCGGTGGGCACCTCCACCTGGAAGATGTAGTCGCCGACGTCCAGGTTCTGGACTCGGGTCTCGAGGTTGGCCTTGACCTTGTTCTCATAGCCCGCGTAGGAGTGGATGACGTACCAGTCGCCGGGCTTGGTGCGCAGCTCCGCCTTGAGGGCGGCCGCGGGGTCGAGTTCCTCGGCCGGCTCATCGGGAGCGTCGCCCTCCAGAACCTCCGGGCTATCCGGGGCATCTTTGAGGTCGACCGCATCACCCGCGGGCGTGTCGCCGTCGAAGGTCGTCACGGTTTTCAGTCCCTTCTATACTTTCGCAGCTCAGCCGAACACCAGCAGGATCAGCTTGGCCAAGCCGAGGTCTGCGAGGCCGACAACGGCCACCATGATCGTCAGGAAGATCAGCACCACCGAGGTGTAGGTGGCCATCTGTTTGCGGTTCGGCCAGATCACCTTCCGCATCTCTGCAACGACCTGCTTGAGGTAGTTGTACACGAAGACGAGGGGATTGGCCGACCGGTCCGTCTTGGCCGGCTTGGCCTTCTTCGCCTTAGGCGTCTTCCCCGCTTTCGACAAGGCCCGCCCGGCATCACCCGACTCGGACGCCCCCGCATCCTCAGCCTCGTCGCGCTCGTCGAGGGACGCCTCTGCGGAGCTGTCGGCACTGTCGGAACTGTCGGCCACCGGCCGTCGGGACCGTTTGCCGGTGGGACGTAGCGGCCGCGTCACCGGATCGGTCACGACGGCAGTCCGACCGCCGTTGTCGCGGACGGTGTCGTCGCCGTCGAGTGCGGCGTCGCTGGCAGTGTTGCCCTCGTCGCTCACCGCATACTCCTCATGTCTACGTTTCCAGTCTCCACCATGATGTGGCTGCTCTGTTGAGCAGGGGCGACAGGACTTGAACCTGCAACCTGCGGTTTTGGAGACCGCTGCTCTGCCAGTTGAGCTACGCCCCTTCGCGGTTGGCAGCCCAACCTGCGCTTACCTGCCGGGGCTTACATGACAGGCGCGCTCCCCGATTGTCCGACCAACGGAAAGCGCGCTGATGCTGGGAAAACCCCGACGCCCGAGTGTACTCGATTGCCCGTGAGCTCAGGAAATCGCGACCAATTACGCCGTTCGGACGATCTGGCCGGATTCTTTGTCCCATTTCAACTCGATGGAGGAATCCCCCTCGTGGCCCATCAGGGTGGTGTAGCTCTCCATCACGACCTCGCCGTCGTCGTTGGTCAGGATGTTCCTGGTGACGACGATGTCGGCGCCGAAACGCTCATTCACGGACACGATTTCCACCCGGGCCCACAGCTTGGCGCCGGCCAGGATCGGCCGGAAGAAGACAAACCGCTGGTCGACCTGGACGATCTGCAGGGTCTCCATACCGATATCGACGTTCCGGAAGAAGTCGAGCTGGACCAGTTTCCCCAGGATGCTCACGAAGGTCGGCGGCGCGACGATCGCGTCGTGGCCGAGTTCGGCGGCCGCGTCCTCGTCGAAGCAGGCCGGGTGGTCGCACTTGGTGGCCTCGGCGAACCTGCGGAGCTCCTCGCGGCCCACGATGAAGTAGTCCGGGTACCGCCAGATCATCCCGCGGACGTCGACCTTCAGTGCCACGGGGCTACGCCAACTTCGCCGAGGCGATGGCCCGGCCGAAGATCTTCTTCCCGCCGGTGGTGGCCGTCAAGGCGATAGTCACCGCTTTGGTCTCGGGGTCGACGGACTTCACCCGGCCGTTGAAGACGAGCTCGGCCCCCTTCACGTCGTTGGGCACCGGGACGACGGCGGTGAACCGCACGTTGTATTCGGTGACCGCGCCGGGGTCGCCGACCCATGCGGTGACGTAGCCGCCGCCGATGCCCATGGTGAGCATGCCGTGCGCGATCGCGGTGTCGAGCCCGACGACTTTGGCGATCTCGTCGTCCCAGTGGATCGGGTTCAGGTCGCCCGAGACGCCTGCGTAATTGACCAGATCCTGCCGCGTCAAGGCGTAGGTCTTCTCCGGGAGCCGGTCACCGACCTTCACCGAGCTGAACTCACGCAGTGGCATCCGAAAACCCCTCTTCCCCAGGTCCACCGACACGGCCCGCCAGGGTCGTGTAGGCCTCCTGCACGATGTCACCAGCTTCGTTGGTGACGATGTTCTTGGTCACGATGATCTTGGTCCCGTGTGCCTCGCGCACGGCATCCACGTACACGTCGCAGTAGAGCTTGTCGCCCACGACGATCGGCTTGAGGAATTTCAGCACCTGATCCACCTGGACGATCTGCGCGTCATTGATCGCGATGTTGGCGTGTTCGAAGAAGGACAACTGCGCCCTGTAGCCGAGCACGCAGATGAAGGTCAGCGGAGCCAGCAGCGCCGTGTAGCCGATGTCGGCGGCCGCCTCCTCGGTGAAGAAGACTTCGTGGTCGTTTTTCACGGCGGTCGCATATTCGCGGACCTTCTCGCGCTCCACCACATAGTATTCGGGATACCGGTAATGCATCCCGACGATGTCTTTGGTCAACGGCACGCTGTGAGAACCTACCTAGTCGATCGCGGCAGATGCGGTTGGAAGACTACCGCGTCTCGCGGTGCGCCTGGTGCTTGCCGCAGTTCGGGCAGAACTTCTTCAGCTCCATGCGGTCCGGGTCGTTCCGGCGATTCTTCTTGGTGATGTAGTTGCGATGCTTGCACTCCTCGCACGCCAAGGTGATCTTCGGCCGCACGTCGGTACTGGAAGCCATGTCCTTTTTCCCTCGATATGTGTTGACAAGATGTGTTGACTAGTTGTGTTCATCAGTAGCGATGGCCGGACTCGAACCGGCGACCTAACGATTATGAGTCGTTCGCTCTAACCGACTGAGCTACATCGCCTCTAGCCCGACCCGGGTAGGGTCGGGGCCGCCGCCTGTCGGCGTCCGCCGAGCCCCCTAACGGAATCGAACCGTTGACCTTTTCCTTACCATGGAAACGCTCTACCGACTGAGCTAAGGGGGCCATTAACCCGAAGCAGTAGGTTGAACGTCGGGCCTAAGAGAGGGTACAGCGTGGCCCGCAGCCCCACCAAACCACGGGGCGCGGCCCCGCTGGCTCCGCCGCGGGCCTTAATCTGGTCGTGTGTCATCTGGTGTGGTGTCCGAGGACAGGCTCTACTTCCGCCAACTTCTGTCCGGGCGTGACTTCGCGGCCGGCGACATGGTTGCGACGCAGATGCGCAACTTCGCCTACCTGATCGGCGACCGCCAGACCGGGGACTGCCTGGTCGTGGACCCCGCCTACGCCGCGGGGGATCTGCTCGACACGCTGGAGTCCGACGGCATGCGCCTCTCGGGCGTGCTGGTCACTCATCACCACCCTGATCACGTCGGCGGCTCGATGATGGGTTTCGAGCTCAAGGGCCTGGCGGAACTGCTGGAACGCGCTTCGGTGCCCGTGCACGTCAACGTCCATGAGGCGCTGTGGGTTTCGCGCGTCACCGGGATCAGCATGGGCGACCTCACCGCCCACGAGGGCCATGACAAGGTCAGCGTCGGCGCCATCGAGATCGAATTACTGCACACCCCCGGTCACACACCCGGCAGCCAGTGTTTCCTACTCGACGGCCGCCTCGTCGCCGGTGACACGCTGTTTTTAGAGGGCTGCGGGCGCACGGACTTCCCTGGCGGCGATTCCGACGAGATGTATCGCAGCCTGCAGAGGCTTGCCGCGCTGCCGGGTGACCCGACGGTGTTTCCGGGGCACTGGTACGCCGCCGAGCCGAGCGCCTCCCTGTCGGAGGTCAAGCGATCCAACTACGTCTACCGAGCCGCCGATCTCGATCAATGGCGGATGTTGATGGGCGGCTGACGGACTACCCGTCCCGAGCGCCCGTCCCTAGCGAACAGGAGCACTTCATGAGCGGCCCGGTCTTCTACAGCCACACCGATTCCATCTCCGTCATCAGGATGGACGACGGCAAAGTCAACGCGCTGGGCCCGACGATGCAGCAGGCGATCAACGAGGCGATCGACCAGGCCGACCGCGACAACGCGGGCGCGCTGGTCATCACCGGCAACGAGCGGGTGTTCAGCGGCGGCTTCGACCTGAAGGTCCTCAAATCCGGGCAGGTGGAGCCGGCGATCGACATGCTGCGGGGGGGATTCGAGTTGGCCTACCGGCTCCTGACCTACCCGAAGCCGGTGGTGGTCGCATGCACGGGACCCGCCATCGCGATGGGTTCGTTCCTGCTGGCGTCCGCCGACCATCGGGTGGCCGCCCACTCCTACGCCATCCAGGCGAACGAGGTGGCGATCGGCATGGTCATTCCCTACGCGGCCCTGGAGATCTTGAAGCTGCGGCTGACCCGGTCGGCCTACCAGCAGGCGACCGGGCTCGCCAAGACGTTCTTCGGCGAAACCGCGCTGGCCGCCGGCTTCATCGACGAGATTGCGCTGCCGGAGATGGTGGTCACCCGCGCCGAGGAGGCGGCGCGCCAATTCGCCGGCCTCCACCAGCACGCCCACCTGGCCACCAAGCTACGCGCACGCGAGGCCGGGCTGAAGGCCATCCGCGCCGGGATTGACGGGATCGAGGCTGAATTCGGCCGGTAGGCGCGCGCGGTCGTGCGCACCCGTTGTCCTGTCGGTGCGCCCGTCTATCGTGACCCGCGATGGCGCTTCATCTCCACCGTGCCGAGCGCACCGACCTCCTCGCCGACGGCCTCGGCGCGCTGCTGGCCGACCCGCTACCCGACCCGTTCGCCGAGGAGCTGGTGCTGGTGCCGGCCCGCGGCGTGGAGCGCTGGCTGAGCCAGCGGCTCTCACACGTGCTCGGTGCCGGGCCGGCGAGCCGGGACGGAGTCTGCGCGGGCGTGGCGTTCCGCAGTCCGGCGTCGCTGATCGCGGGGATCACCGGCACCGACGACGACGATCCGTGGTCGCCGGACGCCCTGGCGTGGCCGCTGCTGGATGCCATCGACCGCTCGCTGGACGAGCCGTGGTGCCGCACCCTGGCAACACACCTGGGTCACTTCGATACCGGCCCTGAAGCGGAATTGCGCCGAGGCAGGAGGTACTCGGTGGCACGCCGGCTAGCCGGGCTGTTCGCGTCATACGCCAGCCAGCGCCCGCAGCTGCTGGCCGACTGGTTGGACGGGCGGCCGGGCGACCTCGACGGCGACCTGGCCTGGCAGCCTGAGCTGTGGCGGGCGGTGGTGGGCCTCGTCCCCGCCGCCCCTCCGCACATCCGACACCGGACGACGGTCGACCGGCTGCGCGAGGGCCCGATCGACCTGCCGGCGCGCCTGTCGTTGTTCGGGCATACCCGGTTGGCGCTCACCGACGTGGAGCTGCTCGACGCGATGGCGGCCCACCACGATCTGCACCTGTGGTTGCCCCATCCCAGCGACGAGCTGTGGCGGGCGCTGGCCGGCGTCCACGGCGTGGTGCCGCGATCCGCGGACACCAGCCGGCACGTCGTCCGCCACCCACTGCTGCAGACGCTCGGTCGCGACCTGCGCGAACTGCAGCGGGCGCTGCCGCCTGACCGGGCGACCGACGACTACGTGGGGACACAGGGCACAGTGCCCGACACCCTGCTGGGCTGGCTACAGTCCGACATCGCCGCCGACGCCGTCAGGCCGGCGGGCCGGGAACTGACCGCGGGCGACCGGTCGGTTCAGGTGCACAGCTGCCACGGCCCGGCCCGGCAGGTCGACGTGCTGCGCGAGGTGCTGCTCGGGCTGCTGCAGGACGACCCGACGCTGGAGCCCCGCGACATCGTGGTCATGTGCCCCGACATCGAGACGTTCGCCCCCCTGATCGTCGCCGGCTTCGGCCTCGGGGAGCTGGCCGCCGAGGGCCACCCGGCCCACCGGCTGCGGGTGCGCCTGGCCGACCGCTCCCCCGCTCAGGTCAACCCACTGCTGGGGGTGGCGCAGTCGCTGCTGGGCATCGCAGATGGCCGAGCCACCGCCACCGACGTGCTCAACCTCGCGCAGGCGGAACCGGTGCGGTCGCGCTTCGGGTTCACCGACGACGACCTCGACGCCATCGCCGCCTGGGTGCGCGAATCCGGAATCCGTTGGGGCTTCGACAAAGAACACCGGGCGCCGTACGGGCTGGAGGCCATCCTGCACAACACGTGGCGCTTCGGACTCGACCGCATCGTGTGCGGGGTGGCGATGTCCGACGACTCGCAGGCCTGGCTGGGCACCGCACTGCCCCTCGACGACGTGGGCAGCGACGCGGTGGAGTTGGCCGGCCGGTTGGCGGAGTACGTCGCACGACTCCGGAACGCAATCGACTCGCTCGACGGGCCCCGGCCGCTGTCCGAGTGGATCGGCGCGCTGACCGACGGTGTCGCCTCGCTCACCCGGGTGCATCCCGATGACGCGTGGCAGCCCGGGCAGCTACACCGGGAGTTCGCGACGGTGCTGGAGCAGTCGGGTCCCCGCGCCTCGGCGGTGCTGCGGCTGCCCGACGTCCGCGCGTTGCTGACCGGTCGACTCGCCGGTCGTCCGACCCGGGCCAACTTCCGCACCGGCGCGTTGACGGTGTGCACGATGGTGCCGATGCGTTCGGTTCCGCATCGGGTGGTCTGCCTGCTCGGCCTTGATGACGGCGTCTTTCCCCGGTCGGGCCGCACCGACGGCGACGACGCCCTGGCGAGAGCACCGCTGACCGGCGAGCGCGACACCCGTTCTGAGGACCGGCAGTTGCTGCTCGACGCGATCTGCGCGGCCACGGACACGCTGGTGATCACCTATACCGGGGCAGACGAGCACACGGGGCATTCCCGTCCGCCGGCGGTGCCTCTGGCCGAGGTGCTCGATGCCCTGGACCGGACGACACCCGCGCCGGTGCGGGAGCGGGTCGTGGTGCGCCATCCCTTGCAGCCGTTCGACGTCCGCAACGTCACCCCTGGAGCGCTGGTGCCGGGCCGGCCGTTCACCTTCGACCCCACCGCGCTGGTGGCCGCTCAGGCGGCCGCCGGCGAGCGGCGGCCGCCGCGACCGTTCTTCGTTGACCCACTTCCGGAGCCGCCGCACGACGACGTCGCCCTGACCGACCTCCTCGCCTTCTTCAAAGATCCGGCGAAAGGCTTCTTGGGCGCCCTCGACTACCTCCTGCCGCGGCAGGTCGAGGACCTCGACGACGAGATGCCCGTCGAGATCGACGCCCTGGCGGAGTGGACGGTCGGCGACCGCATGCTGCGCGACATGCTCAAAGGGATGCCCCCGGACACCGCAGCGAACGCCGAGTGGCGGCGCGGCACCCTGCCCCCGGGCCGCCTGGGCATGCGCAAGGCCCTCGAGATCCGCGACCGGGCAGCCGATCTGGCGCGCGCGGCCTTGACACATCACCTGCCCGACGTCGACGCCTATGACGTCGACGTGGACCTCGGCGACGGCCGTCGCCTCAGCGGCACAATCACACCGGTCTTCGGCGGGAGCACGGTGTCGGTCACCTACTCCAAACTGAGCCCCAACCACCTGCTGCAGGCATGGATTCCGCTTGTCGCGTTGAGCGCCGTCGCGCCGGCCGCTAACTTCTCGGCCCGGTGTATCGGGCGCGCCGGGAAAGACGGCCTCGTCGCACAGCGGGTGCTCGGACCACCGCTGAAACCCGTCGAGACGGCGCGCGAGCTGGTTCGGCTCTACGACGCGGGGCGGCGAGAGCCGTTGCCGTTGCCGCTGCGAACGTCGTTCGCCTGGGCCGAATCCCGCCGCAACGCGATCGATCCCGTTAAGGCGGCGCACGCGCGGTGGCAGTCAACGCGGTTCTCCCGCGGCGAGGATGTGGATCCGGCGCACGAAAGGATCTGGGGCGTCGGGGCTCCTCTCGACGTCCTGCTCGGTGCGCCGCGGCCGGGTGAGGAGGCCGTCGGGGAGGACACCCGCCTGGGTGCGCTGGCCACGCGGCTGTGGCTGCCGTTGCTGCGAGCGGAGGTCCGCTGATGGAACGGTTCGACCTGCTCGGCCCCCTGCCCGGCCCGGGGTCCACGACGGTGCTGGAAGCCAGCGCCGGCACCGGCAAGACGTTCGCGCTGGCCGGCCTGGTCACCCGCTACCTCGCCGAGGACGCCGCCACCCTCGACCAGATGCTGCTGGTGACGTTCAGCAGGGCAGCCACACGAGAACTGCGCGACCGGGTCCGCGCCCAGATCGCCGACTGCGTCGCCGCGCTGGCTGATCCAGCGCCCGACAACCCGAACGAGCTGGTGACCTATCTGAGGCGCGGCACCGCCGCAGACAGGGACGAACGCTGCGGCCGGCTGCGGGAGGCGCTGGCGGGATTTGACGCCGCCACCGTCGCCACCATCCACGAGTTCTGCAGCATCGTCCTGAAATCCCTCGGGGTCGCCGGCGACAGCGACACCGGTGTGACCCTGGTCGAGAACCTCGACGACCTCGTTGTCCAGATCGTGGACGACCTGTATCTGGCGCGCTTCGGGTCGCACCACGACGCAGCTGCGTTGAGCTACGGCGATGCGGTCACTCTGGCGCGCGCGGTGGCCGGCGATCCGTGCGCCGAACTGCGGCCGCTGAACCCGGACCCGGGCTCGGGAGCCGCGGTGCGGCTCGATTTCGCCACCGAGGTGCTTCGCGAACTTGAGTTGCGCAAGCATCGGCTGGCCATCCTGGGCTACGACGACCTGCTCAGGCGGCTTGCCGCGGCGCTGCGTAACGAGGGTTCCGGTGCCCGCGAACGGATGCGGGGGCGCTGGCCGATCGTCATGGTCGACGAGTTTCAGGACACCGACCCCATTCAGTGGGAGGTGATTCAGCGCGCGTTCGCCGGCCACTCCACTGTTGTGCTCATCGGCGATCCCAAGCAAGCCATCTACGGCTTCCGCGGCGGCGACATCTACACCTACCTCCAGGCCGCGGGCACCGCGGGCGACAGGCGCACCCTGGACGTCAACTGGCGCAGCGACAGCGCGCTCGTCGAGCGCCTGCAGACCGTGCTGCGGGGCGCGGCGCTGGGCGACCCGCGGATCGTCGTTCGCGACGTCGAACCCCGCCTCGGCGGTCGCCGCCTGCAGGGCGCACCGCACCCCGCACCGTTTCGGCTTCGCCTGGTCAGCCGCGCCCCGTTCGGCGTCGATCAGTCCAAGACCATTCCGATCGACAGATTGCGGCTACACATCCCCGCCGACCTAGCCGCCGATGTGGGCGCTCTACTGGCCAGCGGCGCGACGTTCGACGGCGCCCCGGTGCGGCCGGGCCATATCGCGGTGATCGTCGAAAACGGCAAAGACGCTCGAGTGTGCCAGGTCGCTCTGGCAGACGCCGGCATCGCGGCCGTCTA
>Ga0164297_10006090_pt1 | contig 10148 bp, 9 predicted proteins | sample GEODES058metaG_FD_113539 | JGI IMG/M metagenome (GOLD analysis project Ga0164297, IMG submission 113539) | Dystrophic lake water microbial communities from Trout Bog Lake, Wisconsin, USA - GEODES058 metaG | ecosystem: Environmental > Aquatic > Freshwater > Lake | place: USA: Trout Bog Lake...
ACTCGGAAATTTTGCGCGGCGCTCATGCGCCGCGCAATTCATCTCACGCGGGACTTTCCCATGGCACAATTTTTTCAGGTCTTGTTGTCTGGCCTCTCGACTGGCTCAATCTACGCCCTCGCGGCGATTGGGTTTGTGCTGGTGTGGCAAACGGCACAAACAGTGAATTTTGCGCAAGGCGAATTTGTGATGCTTCCTGCGTTCTTTGTACTTGCTGGTGTCCATGTTCTTGGGCTGCCGCTGTGGGGAGCGTTGCTTCTGGGGCTGGCAGCGTCAGTCTTTGTTTTAGGATTTTTATTCAAGCGGATGATCGTCGAGCCCATGTCGAAATCGACAGGTTTGCCGCTGATTATTGCGACCATGGCGCTTTCAATCCTCTTGAAGGAGAGTGCCAAGCAGTTTTACGCTGCCGAGGCGCAGCCATTTCCAAGCCTTTTTCCTCAATCGACATTTAATGTCGCAGGTGCCGTCTTTTCGATTCAAGATGTGCTGAATCTCCTTGTATCGCTCGCAGTTGTGGTTGCTCTGACGCTGTTTCTGGATCGCACCAAAACTGGCCGCTCAATGCAAGCGACCGCGCAAAATCCAGGCGTGGCGGAGATTCTCGGCATCGATATCAAGCGCATGACGCTTTACACGTTTTTGATCAACGCGACGCTGGCAGCACTCGCCTCTTTCCTGATTTCTCCAATTTACTTGGCGAAGTTTTCAAGCGGCGAAAGTCTCGGTCTGATTGCCTTCATTGCGGCCATTGTCGGGGGGTTTAATCAAATCCGCGGTGCGCTTGCGGGCGGTCTCTTGATCGGCGTGTTGGATAATCTGACAGCGACTTATGTCACCGCGCAATATCGCGCTGCTGTTCCGCTCGTCTTGCTCGTTATTATCATTCTCTTCCGCCCCGAAGGGCTGCTTGGCACGTCTGAAGGAAGGAAAGTGTAATGTTCAAACGTCTGAACCTTCTGGCTGTTCCTGCAGTCCTCGTGTTCCTGATCTTGGCACCGATAGGCCAAGGCAATTACATGGTCTATTCGCTGAGTTCGTGGCTGATTTTTGTCATCGCTGCGATGGGCCTTAACCTCACACTTGGCTATGCAGGGCAAATCTCGCTGGCACAAGCATCATTCATGGGCATCGGGGCTTACACAACCGCATTGCTCACGATGACGGGCTGGCCGTGGATTCTTGCCATGCTGATTGGCGTGGCTTTATGCTTCGTTGTAGGCCTTTTACTCGGCTTTCCGGCGCTGAAAGTCAAAGGGCATTTTTTGGCTTTCGTTACGCTCGCCTTTAACACGCTGTTTTTTCTCGTGGCCCGCAATGAGGACTGGTTGACGGGAGGCACTTACGGCATCACAGGCATCAAGCGTCCGAGCTTGTTGTTCCTTGCAACCTCGAAGCCACTTCCATTCTATTATTTCACGCTCTTTGTGTTCGTCATCGCGGCATTGCTACTCTGGGGCATTGTGCGCTCCCCATGGGGCCGTGCGTTCAAGGCTTTGCGCGAAAATCCCATTCGCGCCGAAAGTCTGGGCCTTGATACACGGCGGATTACATTGCTGGCGTTTGCGATTGGCTCAGCCTATGGCGGGCTGGCTGGCGGGCTAATTGCGCCACTCGTTCAATATATTGAACCCGGCTCATTCGCGCTGGGGCATAGTCTGCGTATTCTGCTGATGGTCGTTGTCGGTGGTGCAGGCTTTTTCTTCGGCCCGCTTCTGGGTGCGGCGGTGGTTATCCTCTTGCCAGAAGCTTTACGCTTTACCGAAGGCTATTATCTGATCATCTACGCAGTCGTCGTTATCGCCTTGATGGTCTATTGCCCGACGGGTCTCATGGGGCTTGGTCATCGAATACTCGATAAAATCCGACCGCGCTATCAAGTCCGCGGGGATATGAAGCAGGGGAGCCAATTATGAGCGCGCCGGTTCTTTCTGTTCGTGATCTTCACAAAAGCTTTGGGGCCATTAAGGCCGTTCGAGGCGTGAGCTTCGATGTCGGTCATGGTGAGGTCTTAGGATTGATTGGCCCTAACGGATCCGGCAAATCAACGCTTTTCAATTGTATTTTGGGGCAGCTCTCGTGTGATCGAGGAAGTGTTGAGGTCAATGGAGCGTCTGTTTCTGACAAACGTCCATGCGATCTCAACAAGCTTGGCGTCGGGCGCACCTTTCAGCAATTGTCGATCTTCCCCCAAATGTCGGTTCTCGATAACCTCATCCTCGCGGGTCAAGAACATGTCGGCACGATGATGGGGCGCCTGTTCGGAAAGCCCGATGCGGGCCTCACGGAAGAAGCCAATCGGATGATCGACTTTTTCCGTCTGGGTCATCTGCGCGATACGATGGCGGGGTCCTTGTCTTATGGCCAGCAAAAACTGGTCGATGCAGCGATGGCCTTTATGGCGTCACCGAGCCTCGTGCTGCTCGATGAGCCTGCAGGCGGCGTGAATTTGACGATGCTCGCCAATCTCAAAGAACGCTTGCTGACCTATAACCGCGAGCATGATGTCACTTTCGTCGTCATCGAACACAATATGGAATTCGTGATGTCACTTTGCACGCGGATCATTGTGTTGGCTGAAGGCGCTATCATTGCCGAAGGATCGCCTGACGAGATCCGCAGCAACCGCACTGTCATTGACGCTTATCTGGGAGGCTGAGCCATGCTTGAACTCAAAGACGTGCATGGCGGCTATGGTAAAATCGTCATTTTGAATGGTGTGTCTTTTACCATCCCGCGCGCGTCGATTACGACGGTGATAGGCCCGAATGGAGCTGGGAAATCAACCGTTTTCAAAGCGATCTTTGGCCTGTTGTCGATCCATTCAGGCCAGATTTTGCTTGATGGCGAGAACATCACCGGCAAACGCCCCGCCGAGCTCATTGCACGCGGTGTCAGCTATGTTCCGCAAGGACGAAATGTGATTCCGCAGCTCTCTGTTTGGCATAATCTCGAACTTGGCGGCATCACCTCGACCGACCAGGCTCGTGTGCGTCGGCGGATGGAAGAGGTCATGGTGCAATTCCCCGCGCTCTATGAGAAGCGCAATCAAAAGGCAATTGAACTCTCCGGCGGCCAGCAAAAACAGCTTGAAATCGCCCGCGCTTTGTTGCTCGATCCGAAGCTTATACTGATTGACGAGCCTTCGATCGGCCTGTCGCCTAATCTGGTGCAAGATGTCTTCGCGACGTTGCAAAAATTGCGCGACAATGGCGTCACCGTGCTGATGGTCGAGCAAAACGCCAAAGCTGCGCTGGCGATGTCTGACTATGGGCTGGTGTTAGAGCTCGGCCAAACCCGTTTGCACGACAAAGCGCAGGCGCTCTTGGCGGACCCGCGTGTTGGTCATATCTTCTTAGGCGGACATATCGAGGAGCCGGCCTAATTGGATCAGCGAGGCACGATCTCGTCTCATGTCTGGGCCAAGCTTAAATCGCGGGTCACCATCTATGTCGTATAGTCCTTGCGCACCCTGCGTTGATTTATTTTAAATAATCTCGTTTTATAGTGTCGGACCGTCGTCATCCGCTTGTATGGGTTTGATATGTGCCGATTTCTTGCTTATCGGGGTGCCCCGATTTTTCTTGATAGACTTGTCAGCTCCCCTGAACATTCTCTCGTTCGTCAATCAATTCATGCTGAACAAGCGAAGACGGAAACCAATGGCGATGGCTTCGGCATAGGCTGGTACGCGCATCATCCGCACCCGGGTGTCTATCGTGAAGTTCACCCTGCATGGTCTGATGAAAATCTAAGATCGATATGCAGCCAAGTGGCATCAGGCCTCTTTTTCGCCCATGTGCGTGCGGCGACTGGGACATCCACAAGTCGGTCAAACTGCCATCCGTTCTCCCATGGCCAATGGATGTTTATGCACAATGGTCAAATTGGCGGATGGCTACTTGTACGGCGCGACGTGGAAGCGCTAATGACCAACGAGGTTTATGCAGCACGATTAGGCACAACGGACAGCGAGGCGATCTTTCTTGCGGCCTGCTCTCGCGGTCTCGAATCCGATCCCATTCGCGCACTCTCAGATACGCTCAAAGATATCCGCGAGATTCAAATCCGTCATAATATCGCGGCGCCGCTCCGGTTTACTGCTGCGATGACCAATGGCGTGGATCTGTTCGCGTTCCGTTGGTCTTCCGACTCGCAACCGCCGACTCTCTATTGGCAAGAAAACGATCACGGTATGATCGTGGTTTCTGAGCCGCTCGACCACGAACATGGGCATTGGACAGAAATTCCGAAAAACTCGGTGTTCTCTGCCGTTCAATCAACCGTGACTTGCACACCGTTTTCGCCTCATGGCTGATCGACCTTCTTCTTCGGATAAAGAGTGAGGCGCATCTTTATGTCACTCGATTATGTCTTTCGAAATGCGCGCCTAATGTCTGATCCGACCGACGATGTAAAAGATATTGCCATTTCTAATGGAAAAATTGCAGCAATTGATCGCAGCATTACCTGTGATGCGCCTGAGGAGAATCTGAAGGGCAAGTTTGTTTTCAGCGGGTATGTGGACAGTCATATTCATCTCGACAAAGCGTGTATTTCAAGCCGGTGCGCGTGCCGGTTAGGAACATTGCAGGAGGCGATCGGCGAGGTCGCTCGCGTTAAAGGATCCTTCACCGAAGAAGATATTTACACGCGTGGACGTCATGTGATTGAAATGGCCATTATCCATGGCACAACACGACTGCGAGCGCATACGGAGATTGATCCGGGTATTGGTCTCAAAGGATTTCATGCCGTTCAGCAATTGAAGCGGGACTTTTCTTGGGCTCTCGACATTGCCATCTGCGTTTTTCCTCAAGAAGGACTGCTGAATAATCCAGGTACGCAGGAGCTTCTTGAAGAAGCCTTGAAACAAGGTGCCGATCTTCTGGGCGGTTGTCCTTATACGGACAGTGATCCGGATGGACATGTGGTCCGGATTTTCGACATCGCTAACGCTCACGGTGTAGCGCTCGATTTCCATCTCGATTTTGATCTTAACGCGAGCGGAATGATGCTCGGGAGGGTCATTGATGAAACGGTCAAACGAAAGATGGGCGGCCGCGTTGCGGTTGGGCATGCGACCAAGCTTGCAACTCTGCCTCGGCGTGAGCGAATGACCTTTGCACATCGCTTGGCTGACGCTGGCGTTGCTGTCACAGCCTTGCCCGCAACTGATCTTTTTTTGCTCGGTCGCGATCAGGACCCGTTGCCACCAATTGGTGTCGTGCCGGTTCATGAATTGCTTGACGCCGGCGTGCTTTGCACTTTGGCCACCAATAATATTCAAAACCCCTTCACGCCCTTTGGTGACGCGTCATTGATCCGAATGGCCAATCTCTATGCGAATGCAATGCGGCTTGGTACCGAGCAGGATTTTCTGAATTGCTTTTCCATGATCTCATCGGCTCCAAGACGCCTTCTCGATGGCGATGATGGCATGTTGGTTCCCGGTCAGTCAGCAGATTTCATCATTTTGGATTGTGATAATGTGTGCCAGGCCGTTCAAGGTGTGGTCGCTCCCCTCAAAGGAGTTCGAAGGGGACACACGACTTTTGAAAGGCCTAAGCCAATCATCTATCCACGCTCTATGGAGTAATCAGTCAATCAGAACTGCTGCACGCCAAATTTTATTGGTTATTATTGCGAAACTGAACTCATTCAGGCGCAGCCGTCGCGAATTCACCCTCGTAAATCTTTTTACTTGGGTTTGCATAGGATGCGCGTTTTGATGTTTTAAGTGAGAGACTTGCAAGACCTTCGGCCAGTTTCACCGCTGCCGCAACACCATCAACCACAGGGATGCCATGACGTTCTGTCAAACGCTGCGCCAAATCGGCCATGCCAGCGCACCCCAAAACAATTACTTCCGCATTATCCTCTGCCTTGGCACGTTCAATTTCAGCGCTGATTTGAGCCGAAGCATTTGACGTCGGATTATCGAGTTCAAGGACTGGAATTTCGCATGCACGTACTTTGGAACACCGGCTCATTAATCCATATTTCATCAAATTGGTTTCGATTGCAGCGATAGAACGCGATAAAGTTGTGACGACAGAAAAGCGATGGCCGAGCAAAGATGCAAAATGAAATGCCGCTTCGCCGATACCGATAACGGGCGCCGTTGCAATGCAGCGAGCCGCTTCAAGTCCCGTGTCATCGAAGCATGCAATGATATGGGCAGACACGCCTAATTTTTCACCGTTTTTAATTTCAGCCAACATGCCTGGAACTGAGAAGGCTTCGTCATAATAGCCTTCGATCGACACAGGACCATCCTTTGGATTCACCGCGATGATCTCCGTTCCGGATGCGGCAACGGCCCGCGCGGCGTCGCCGATTTTCGCTGTCATAGAAGCAGTTGTGTTTGGATTGACGACGAGAATGCGCATGATTGCTCTTTCAAACAAGGCCCTTGCCAGCATCTGAGCCAAAACGCTTCTGCCGGAGTTGAAGCCCTCTGATGACGGCCAGCGCCGTAAAGATCACGAGAAATGAAACGGCACTTGTGAGAGTCCCAAGCGCATATATGTCAGGCTTTGTGACCGTTGTTGTAAGCCCCTGTAATTCGAGAGGCAATGTGTTGACCGATCCAATCGCTTGGCTTGATCGCGCCAGTTCATCCCATGATAACGTAAAGCCGAACAAGCCGATGCCAACGACCGAAGGCAGAATGATGGGGAACACGACATGGCGAAAAGTCTGCCAAGGCGTGGCACCCAGATCGCGTGCGGCCTCTTCCAAGCGGCCGTCGAAGCGATTGAAAATCGCGAACATGATGAGAAGGCCGAATGGCAAAGTCCAAGTCAAATGTGCTCCCAGCCCTGACGTAAAGAGGCCCATGGCTGTCGTCCACCCTTCAGCAAGCCAGTTAAGTCCGAGCTCTGAGCCATGATTGATCATCACATCATCAAGCAGCCGAAATTCGAGAGCGATGCCGAGTGACGTGATGATGGATGGCATAATCAGCGATGCGATCGCGGAGTAGAATAAAATTGCAGCGCCTTTGAAACCTTTTCTGAAAGCCATGCCGGCTGCAACCGACAACACAACAGTGATGATCATCACCACAGAGCCGAGCGCGAGCGAGCGCTTAAACGCGGCCCCGATATCAACAGTGCCATTCCCTTCGAACACTTTGTAAAACCAGTGCAAAGACATTCCGTTCATAGGAAATGTCAAACCGCCCTCGGGTCCCTGGAATGAAAGGATGAATATCGCGAACATCGGGCCATAGAGAAAAATGACATAGGCGATGAAGAAAAATGCCAAGATATAAAAGCTTTTTGATCGCCGTTCATCCATGGTCAAAGTTCCTTGCGAATATCGACGACACGCGTCAAGGCCGATATAATCACAATCGTAATACCGAGAAGAATGACGGCATTGGCTGCTGCCGCTGGAAATTGCAGCGCGTTCAATCGTGTCTCGATAATCTTTCCAGCTGAGGCAATCTGCTGACCACCCATAACGCCAATGGTGACGAAATCACCCATCACGATCGTGATCACAAAAATTGAGCCAATCACAATGCCCGGTTTTGCGAGGGGGATAACAATATTGATCAAAGTCTGGAATCCCGAAGCGCCTGCATCATAAGCCGCCTCAATCAATTTCTTATCAATCCTGATCATAGAATTGAAAATCGGCACGACCATGAAGAATGTGAACAGATGTACAAAGGCAAGAACAACGGAAAACTCCGAAAATAAAAGCCACTCGAGCGGCACCTTGATTAATCCCAAATCAATGAGCCCCTGATTAATCAAACCGTTCCGGCCAAGGAGCGGAATCCATGCAATCATGCGGATGACGTTAGATGTCCAAAATGGCACCGTGCAAATCAGCGATAAGACGATTTGCCATGTTTTCGATCGCACATGAAAGGCAAGGAAATAGGCAATGGCGAAGCCAATTGTGAGCGTTAACGCCCAGGTGAGGAAGCACAGCTTCACTGTTTTCGCATAGGTCTTCAAAATTGTGCAAAGATCCGGCAATTGGACAAGGCAACCTTCAAATGTATCCGTATAGCCGCGGAAGCTGAAGGCTGGCAGCATTTCATATTCATTATAATCCCACGCACTCACAATCGTGACGAAGATGAGGGGTAGTATAAAGAACGCAGCAAAGACGAGCATCATGGGCCCGGCTTGTAGCCATGCGACAAGGGAGTTGCGTTTATCGAGCATCGGGGGATCAAGCGGCCTTTAACGACGAAGGAGAAAGTCCTGTCGCGCGAAGGCCGCGCGACAGGAGCGTTCAATGAGGATCAAGCAGCGATGAATTCGTTCCACTTGCGAACCATGTAATCGTTCTCATCCATAACTGCATTCCAGCAAGCCACATTGCCCATGCGATCGTCGTAAGAGCCGCCGTCACGCACCGCGCCCGCTTTTTCAAGCAGCGAGCCATCGGGTGCTTTGATGTCATTCTTCGCTGCTTTGCCTTCCATCCAGTAGCCCCACTCGTCTTCCGACATATTGGCCTTCGCGGTTGAGAGAACAGCGGAATAATAGCCTTGACGGTTCAGGTAAGCGCCAGCCCAGCCTGATAAGAACCAGTTGACGAATTCATAGGCCCATTCGAGCTTCGGACCCGTTGCGGCTTTCGAAACGCAGAAGCCTGACGCCCATGAACGATACCCTTCTTTGAGTGGTTGGAAGGTGCATGGAATGCCCATGGAGCGAACTTTGGTCACGGCTGGCGACCACATAGACTGAATAACAGTTTCTCCGGATGACATGAGATTGACGCTCTCGTTGAAGTCTTTCCAGAACGCACGGAATTGCCCAGCCTTTTTGGCTTCCGTGAGTATCTTCATCGTGAGATCGATTTCTTCCTTCGTCATATTGCCCTTATCGGCATATTTGTGCTGGCCCATGGCTTCAATCACCATTGCCGCATCCATGATGCCGATCGAAGGAATATTGAGGATGGAGGCCTTGCCCTTGAATTCTGGGTTCAACAATTCAGCCCATGAATTGATCGGGCGTTTAATGAGATCGGGGCGAATGCCGAGTGTGTCCGCGTTATAAACGGTCGGAATAAGCGTGACATAATCGGTGGGTGATTTCGAGAAAGTCTTCGAATTTGGGCCCTCGACATAGAGCACTTTCCAAGGTGCTGTGCCTTGGTCGCCAATCTTTTTGCCGTTGGGCAATTGGCCCTTTGTAAACACCGGCGTGATATTGTTGAACTCTTTAATCTTTTTGGCTTCGAGGCCAAGAATATTGCCCGATGGTACGAGCTTTTTCAGCGAGAAATATTCCGTATCGAGAACGTCAAAAGAGTTAGGCTGTGTGATCACGCGCTTTGTGACATCATCCGTCGTCGCAGAAATATATTCGATTTTGATGCCTGTATCTTTGAAGCATTGTTGACCGATCAAATCGCCTTCGTTCACGCCGGTGCCAAGATAGCGGAGCACTTTGGGTTCAGAAGCTTTGACATAAGGAAAACCGGTGATGGCACCGGAGCCAGCAACAAGGCCAGCAACACCAGCAGCCCCTTTTAACAGCGAACGGCGGCTGACTTTGGCATCAAGTTTCAGAGAGTCTGACATAGGATACTCCAGTTGGGTGTCACGCCGCGCCAGCGGTCGGGACGGTTGCGAAAGAAGATAAGGGGGAGGCGAGCCGGTGGGCTTTGTGAGGCGCCCAAGTGGCAAGAACGCGGTCGCCTAAAGTGAGTGGCTTTGCGTCAAACGCGTCTTCTGAAAGTTCTGCCGAAATGTCATTGCCATTTTCTGCAGCCAGAGCCACCCGCACATGCGTACCTTGATATTCGATATCGGTGACCGTTCCAGCCAAGAAAGGGCCTGGTGCGCCTTCGCTTGGATGCCTTAATTCGAGGTGATCATTGCGCACAGCAAAGACCTGTTCGCCATCTTGAATAACCGCATGTCCGCCAATAAAGCGCGCAGCGAATTCGGTGCGCGGGCGGTTAAAAATCTCTCGCGGTGTTCCGCTTTGTTCTATGATGCCGTCATTCATAAGGACAACGCTGTCCGCCAACGCCATCGCTTCATCTTGCCCATGCGTGACGTGAATGAACGTGATCCCAAGTTCGCGTTGTAATCGTTTCAATTCGGTGCGCATTCTGAGGCGCAAAAACGGATCGAGTGCCGATAGAGGCTCGTCCAGAAGCAG
>Ga0164297_10006091_pt1 | contig 10148 bp, 12 predicted proteins | sample GEODES058metaG_FD_113539 | JGI IMG/M metagenome (GOLD analysis project Ga0164297, IMG submission 113539) | Dystrophic lake water microbial communities from Trout Bog Lake, Wisconsin, USA - GEODES058 metaG | ecosystem: Environmental > Aquatic > Freshwater > Lake | place: USA: Trout Bog Lake...
ATATCATGATAAATAATATCATGATATATTAATTACCATGCCTTCTATGGAAGAATACAAAAGAATATTATATGTTCCGTACTCAGTAATAATTGCTTCTTTTATTATTATATTAATAACATCAGGAATTCAAAATGAAAATGGTTTATCGGCATTAATTGGAGGATACATGGGTTTATTTTTGGGTATTTTAATAGTAATTGTTGTAACATGGATAAATATGCCTTCAGGAAATCTATTGTATCTAGCACCATTTATTTTAGTATTATTAATAGTCTTCCTTTTGTTGTATTATTTGTTTACATACTATGATAGAATTTCAAAAGGAGAGGTATCTGAATATTATTCATCTTATTCTACGTTATCAACTATATTTTTAGCAGTACAAGTATTTACCTTGTTTTCGGCATTATTTAACGTAGATGAACTAACAAAAAAATTATTACCGTATAGAACATTTGCATTATTGATATTGTTTGGAGTAATCGACTTTTTAATTGTCATTACATTAGGTGTTATTTTACACTTCTATTCAACACAAGGTTAACAAATATATACACTGAAACTGTCCACTGATAAATGAACATATATATTGATCAAGTTTTACAATTATATTTCATGGTTATAAGATATAAAAATATCTTATAACAAATAACAAATAATAAATAACAAATAACAAATAATAAATCATTTTTATAGAAATAATTAAATCAAATGTTAATAAATTTATAGGTCAATCCATAGTCATTATCTGTTTCCCAGATACCTGCAATTTTCAATAAAAATTTGCTATTAATTTTGTCAATTGTATCCGAAAATATTTTAATATTGCCATTTCTTAACTGCTCGTAAATTTTATATTGAGGTGTTTTACCAAATATATTGGCTTTTTTAAGAATACCCTCTTCAATGACACGTAATCTCTCGATAACGTCCATATATTGATTGGTATCAAATGTACATTTAAATTTATTATAATATTTGTCAATCGTAATATGATGTATAGATATAAATAAATAAACCCCGTTTAAAACAAATAGAGGAGTTGAATACATAATACGAATGAAATTACCATCACTCATAATATTATTTTTAATGGGATCGCAAAAATATACATGATCGATATTATATTGGTCTATATTTTTTACAATATTCATATAGTCTTTATTAACTTGTTAGTTTGTTTTTAATTCAATATAATACAAAATACAAAATACAAATTAGAAATTAGAACTACCGAGAAGTATAAAAATAATATATTAGGTTCAAAGGTTTAAATAAATAATATTGAATACAATATAATAAATGAAATTTCTGGAAACCCATTTCGAAGAATACACAAATGCAATTGCAAAGGAAAACCTCCATCCCAAGCTAGAGAAGATTGTTAGTAGATTTCCAAATACACTTGATAAGCTAGGAAATCTGATATTTTATGGTCCAAGTGGAGTGGGAAAATATAGTCAAATGTTAAATGCGATAAAGAAATACAGTCCAACAGATTTGAAATATGAGAAAAAAATAAGTTTGACATATGATAAAAAGCAATATTTTTTTAAGATAAGTGATATTCATTATGAAATAGACATGTCGTTATTGGGATGTAATTCAAAGTTATTATGGCATGATATTTATTTACAGATAGTAGATATATTATCAGCAAAGAATGATAAAACAGGAATAATTGTATGTAAGGATTTTCATAATATCCATAGTGAATTGTTAGAGAATTTCTATAGTTATATGCAAGATAATAATACAAATGCGATCAATATTAAATTCATTTTACTAACAGAAGAGATCAGTTTTATACCGGAATCCATAATAAATTGTTGTGAAATTATTCATATAGGGCGACCATCAAAGATTGCATATACAAAATGTGTAAAGCAAAAAATACCGTCAGATCTAAAATTAGAGAATATAGTGAATATAAAATACTTACATGTTAGTTTGCTAGAGTTGATGTATCCGTATAAAATTATTTGTGATAAAATTTTGAAAGAGATGAAAGATGTAGATGATTTAAAATTTCTAAAATTTAGGGACTTGTTATATGATATATTTATTTATAATTTGGATATAACAGATTGCATTTGGTATATACTAACAAATTTAGTACAAGAAAAAAAGATAAAAAATAGACACATGTCAGAGGTGCTAATAAGGACATATAATTTTTTAAAATATTACAACAATAATTATCGTCCAATTTATCACTTAGAGAGTTATTTGTTTTATTTAACAAGTATAGTACATGGATTTTAATAATAATGATAATAAAATGGATATCAAGATTGCATTAGAAATATTAGAAATAAGTGAAGATGAACTAACAAAAATAGATCAAGACTATATAAAAAAGCAGTATCATAAAATGGCGTTAAAATGGCATCCAGATAAAAATCCAGATAAGAATGCAACGGATAAATTCCAAAGAATAGGTGAATCATATCAATATTTATCGAAAGAACTGTGTTTTTTAAATGATGAAACAAATTCAAATACTTCTAATACGTCTAATACTTATAATCCATTTGTTAGTGAAGATACCAAAATGTATACCTATATTCTAAGTACATTTATATCCTCGTTATTAAAAGGAGACTATAATGAATTATTTACCAAGGTGATAAAAGAGATAGTAATAGGTTACAATGTATTATCATTGACTTATTTGCAAAAGATATTCGAAGACTTGGATAAGCAAAAATCGATAGATATTTATAATTTTCTGTGCAAGTATCGTGATATTTTATATATTCAAAGCGATGTTTTAGAACTTGTTAGTTCAATTATAAAGGAAAAGTGTAAAAATGATAGTATTGTTATACTGAACCCATCTTTAAAGGATATATTGGAAAACAATATTTACAAGTTATATGTAGAAAATGAATTGTATTTAGTACCATTATGGCATAATGAATTGTATTTTGATGCACCTGATGGTTCGGAAATAGTTGTTTTATGTCAGCCAGATATTCCAGAAAATATAAGAATAGATGAAAATAATAATTTGCATATAACAAAGGAAATTAATTTGTACAAGGAGTTGCCTAATTTGATATTAAATGATCCATTTGTTAGTTTAGAAGTAGGAGGAAAGTGGTTTTCCATTCCTTTGCAAAAAATATTAATGAAAAAGGAGCAAATATATAGATTTGAAGGTCAAGGCATTGCACATGTATTGGAAAAAGATATTTATAATATAAGTGTCAAGGCAGATATAATAGTGAAAATTTTGTTAGTAGAATAGATGTCAAATAAAAGGTTAAAATTAACTAACATAAAATGACAATAAATGTAAAAGAAAAAAGTAATTTAATATCGTGCATTGTACGAAATTAAAAAATGGGCGTTTAATTATAAAATATTATTTTCTCAATATATATTTAGGCAAATTTTTATTTTATTTTGATTAGATTTATTTTGATATTTTTTTAAACTATATTTTAGGCATCTGTCTTCTTGCGCACAATCTTCTTCTTAGGCTTCACTTCCTCGACTGCTTCCTCCTCTTGTGCAACAACTGGCTGAGGTACAGGTGCCTTAACAACTGGTTGAGGAGCAACATCTTCATCATCCGAATCCTCTACAATTGTCGTTGAAACTCCATCAGGATCAACTGGATCTTCTGGAGGAGGCAAGGACTTCATCTTCTCCTTATCAGATGCCTTAGGCTTTAGGAAGCAAGTTCCTTCCATAGTTGGCTTAGGCTTTTGTACAATTGCTTGCTTCAAATTCCAAGTGATGGAAATCTTTCCATTTACAAACCAAAGGCCACCGCATTCTAGCAAAGAAATTACATGGGTCTTTGGCTTTAGGAACTCAAGTGGTGTCAAATGAGAATTCACCTTGCCATTGATGTACAAAGGCTCACCATCCTCATCATAAATCTCTGGCTTCCAAACACCAGACCATTGAGGGATCTTAACAGTCAAAGTAGGTGCCTTGGTTTCATCCATTTCTGCAGATCCCTTGGCCTTCTTGGGATGGCGAAGCATAACATTAAACTTTTCATCAATTACCTCTGCACTCTTAATTTCCTTACCAAACCACTCCTTGGAATGCGTGATTGCATCTGCCTTAATCTTTGCTTGCAAATTACGCATTGATTGCAAGAATGCTTCAGCATCTGGATTGCTATATTCTGCACTGGGAAATTGCAGAGCCATAGTCCACTTACCCGTTGGCTTTCCAGTTCCTTGTTCTTGTCCCTCTTGTGCGCCCCAAGTCAACATAAGAGGTGTAGATAGTTTAAGCGATTCCTTAGAATGTTTATTCAACAAATTTACTACCTTTCCACCCGAAGCATGAGCTTTAGGAGCGGAATATGCGAAAACGCTAGTATCAATATTAGTGCCGTCAATGATCGTGTCAGTCATTCTTACAGGTATACTATACATATACAGCATACCTTTAAATCAATTTTTTTTTAAATATAAAATTGCATTTTAAAGCCTGCATAAATACATGGAAAGCTTATTCGGTAATAGATAATACATAATTAATAATTATATTAAAGTAAAAGAATACAAAAACATTTCTTATATAATTATATATATCAATGATGTTAGATGATATTACTAGTAATGATAAACCAATTATTATAAAAAAAAATGCAAACAATGATGTAAAAAATAATGAAACAAAAAATGATTTTTTTATAAATTTATGTGAAAAAATATCGAGCAAAATACCAACAGCAAAAAAACTGGAAAAAATAGATCAGGATGTAACATATATTCCAAAGTTCAATGAATCAAATCATTTATTAAGATACAATTATAATGTACAACAATTGAAACTATTTGCTAAAGAATACAAATTAAAAGTTACAGGAAATAAACCACAATTGGTTTCCAGAATTTATTCACATTTATATTTATCTAACTTGGCCATTAAAATACAAAAAATAATAAGAGGTATTTTGCAAAGAAACTATAATCAATATCATGGTCCAGCATTAATGAATAGATCATTATGTACTAACAATTTTGATTTTTTATCTATGGAACCATTAGATGAAATTCCTTTTGAGCAATTCTTCAGTTTTAAAGATGAGGATGGCTTTATTTATGGTTTCGATTTATTGTCGTTACACAATTTAATTTATAAGTGCAACGGAGCTGTAAAAAATCCATTTAATAATAAGCCGATACATGCTAAGGTAATCGAAGATTTGCGATCACTTTTAAGGCTTAGTCGAATAATTGGATTTACTATTATTACAGAAATTTCGGATGTGACAAAGGAAGTATCAAATAAGAAAACGGTAGAATTGAGAGCATTGACGCTGTTTCAAAATATCGATGCTTTAGGTAACTATTCAAATGCAGAATGGTTTCTAGTTTTAAATAGAGTTCAATTAATACGTTTTTTAAGAGAGTTAGTAGATATATGGTCGTATCGTGCAACATTGTCAATGGAAACAAAAAGGGCAATCTGTCCTCCGCAGGGAAATCCATTTTCACGCATGTTGACTTATAATGTATTACAAACGATGGAAAATATAGATGAATTACGTAGACATATTTTAGAAATCATGGAGAAATTTGTTGTTTCTGGTATAGACAAAGATAATAAATGTTTAGGTGCGTCATATGTACTAAGCGCACTTACTTTAGTTAATTCTGATGCAGCTACAGCATTACCATGGTTATATCAAGCTGTATGCTATATGTAAGTAGGAACATATTTTTAATTAATTTTTATATTTTTTTGCAAGAATAAAAGGAAATAAATTACTTTAGACCATAGACAATAACAAATAATATATTTAGTGTTCAAAACCACTTAAAAAGATGTTATAGTAGTATAGTATAATAGAATGCCTAGACAAAGCAAATCTAAGACTGAGGTCCAAGAGACCACCCCTGCTGTTCAAACTCCCGTTGTTGCCGTTGAGAAGGTTGTAAAGGCCAAGAAGGCTCCCAAGGCCGCCGCCAAGGCCGAGAGCGTTTCTGCTCCTCTTGTTGATACCCCTGTTGTTGATGTTCCTGTTGATGTGAATGCCGAGACTGATGCTGACTTGGCTGCTCAATCCACCGAGTTTTTGGCCAAGCTTAACCAGTTGGGCGCCCTTCTTGGTGCATTGAAGACCGAGTACCGTTCTTTGGAGAAGAAGTGGTCTCGTGAGCTTAAGACTGCCCAAAAGAGCCAAGCCAAGCGCAAGAGAAAGTCGGGAAACCGTGCTCCCTCTGGCTTTGTGAAGCCCACCAAGATCTCTGATGAGCTCGCCAAGTTTTTGGAGAAGCCCATTGGTTCGGAGATGGCTCGCACGGATGTTACTCGTGAGATCAACATCTACATTCGCAAGCACAATTTGCAGGATAAGGAGAATGGTCGCAAGATCAACCCTGATGCCAAGCTCCAGACCTTGTTGAAGCTCAAGAAGACTGATGAGCTCACTTATTTCAACTTGCAGCGCTACATGTCTCCTCACTTCTCCAAGGCTGCTAAGGATGCAGTTGTGGCTTAAATCCACTTTTAAGAAAAGTCGTAAGCTACAAGTGAAACGAGAGGCGGAGAGCAAAACATATAAAAATAAATTTTCTGTAAAATAATATTTAGTAATTATTATTTTATAGATATCAATAAATTCAAAAACTTTGTATATATAATATATATGTTTTCGAGTAATAAACCCCCAGTTTCTACATTGTCTCCAATTGTACAAGCTGATTTATCAAAGGCTATTATTGATGCAAAAAAGTCAGGTGATAAAGATATACGTCAAAAAATGATAAATTTTATCAATAATTCTCTTAGTCCAATGTTAGAAAAGGCAAAAGGGGCAGCAATAAGCACTGGTTTGTATGCAGCATCTACAGGTGCAACATTTGCAGCTAACGCGTTAAAAAATAGAGGTGGAAAAAAATATACCAAAAAAAATAAAAAATCAAGAAAACACAGAAAAACGAGACGTCACTAATTGCGAGATCTAATTGCGAGATCTAATTGCAATATTCCAAGAAATCAAAACTATCAACTCGTTGTTTAACTCTTTTCTTTTTTGCAGCTTCCACTTGAGCTATTACCAAGTCACTGCGTAAAATATGTGGTTGAAACTCTTTAATTGTTTCGATATCAATCTGTTGATCTTGATCCAACAATTGAAAGTCACTATTCAGAATATATTTTACACAAAAGTCGGCATCTAACTTCTGGGTCTTTAAAATGTCCAACAAACTAACACCATAAATATTATATTTTAGTACCGATCTATCATACTGATTATTGTACAAGTCTTCTTTAGTAATCCTTAACATGTTAATAATAAATATTCCAACAATTATTTAAATATTTATTATGAAAAAATATAAATGGAGTATAAACCAAGAGATTTAGAAGAGATACTGATTGAAATAATAAAAAATATACCTAACACTGAATATAAACTAACAAATGAAATAAATAAATTAAAATCTGATTTATGTTATCGTGCAGCTGAGGTAAGAAGAGGCGGTTATTGTTGGGCAAAATTTATAAATATATTAAATCGCTATATCCCAGATATAAAAGAAGAATGGCAGATAAAAATAAGGGATATATTAAACGATAAATAATAAATGATAAACGATGTATTTTGTAATTTATAAGAAGATGAAATCCTCTTCTTTCATTATTTCCTCAATTTTTTCCCGTATTTTTGGACCATTTACAATTTGCACCTGTTCGAATTTTTCCAAATTTTGTTTTGAATTATTTAAATCAAACATGCATTTAATTTTCCGTAATAGCTCCAAATCTATTACACAATTAGTATTACTCGATAACCAATCATAAAATGATAAATTATTCGAATTATTTGTCTGTTCTTTAAATATACAAAAGTGTTTCATAATTGCATGTAAATGATTGGTATTCATATTTGTATCACATTTTATATTATAATCTGTGCCAGATAATATACATATATCTTTAAACTCACTTTGACTAACATTCAATTCATTCAAAATGCCTTTCATATAGTATAAAACCGCAGAATGATTAAGTAAGCTGAAATATCGTAATACTCGCGTACATCCATATACAAACAAGTCCATATCTTCGCTTAAGCAAGCCCACACCTTCTTTTTTGTAACGAGTAATGCACACAATTCATCGGCTTCTCCAGGTGCATCATAATAGGTAGCTCCAAATGCCCGTATCAATGTTTTAACCTTTTCAATCTTATCTTTGCTCATTTGCACCATTTGTCTCTTCAGAATATCCATAGAGGCAATAATATCTTGTTTATCATCATCGGTTTCATTATTTTGTAATTGTTTTTGCAACATTTCATATTCTTCTTGGGCCTCCTCTCGTTCTATTTTGCGTTTAATGAGGAGGGTCTTTTTTTCTGGTGGTGGCTTACCATCAAATATAAAGATAGGAATGATATGGTAATGCATAAAGATAGATAGCATGACATACATGTTTTCGAGCAACGAATTCTCAGCTTCATATTTGTACAAATAAATACTAATATCGACAGCGATGCGTTTGCCTTTTAATTCCAATAAATCGATATAACGAATAGAATTTGGACAATTATTTCTTAGATAACGATTTAAATTTCTTATTCCCATTTTGTTTTGCGTGTATAGTTGATATATTTACATGATGATTAATGATATCAATTTTTTATTTTATTTTTATTTTTTGTTAAATGAAATTAATAATATTTATTAGATGTCTTATTAATCTGTCTATAAAAATAAAATTGAAAACTCTTTGTTAGTTATAAAGTAAAATATAACTAACAAACAATCCTTATCTTTAAAGAATGCAAACCAGAAGTCAAACCAAGAAGTTGTTGGAACAACCCCAAGAACAGCAATATCCAGTACAATTATATACAGTCGACATAGATTTCGATGATGCATCCGCTGCTTGGCGCAAAAATAAAAAATCAATTATAAATGGCTGCTATAAATATATTTGCACAGTGGAAACGACAAGAGGTAACATATGCGGCAAGGTTTGCTACGGACAGCTGAGTTGTTGCTGGACCCATAGACGGCATACTAAATAATTATTGAAAACAACTTAAAGCGGCTTTAAGCCCTTTTATAAATATATTATTCAAAACAACTTAAAGAGCCGGGACCTTATTCCATCGCAGATTTACCCCATCTCACAAATAGTCATACGTAAATTATCTAATATAAAACTGTTTTTCTTTTGTTTCTTGGAACCCTTTTTAAGTTTCACTAACAAATCCTCTGTACATGTAACCCCTTCTAATAAACTCTTTGACTTGTATTTTTTTTCTATAAATGCACAAAAACTCTGCAAATTTGCTGTCGTTTTCTTAAATTGTAAAATAGATGTATTGTTAGTATCACACCAAGATAAAAAATCCTGATAATTATTCAACAATATTAACGTAATTATATAATACGATAACACATTGGTATCCTCTTTATATAAATGTTGTCTAGCCGCTTCAGCTTCTACTGTATGCATGTATAATTGATCGTAATTGATACCCATAAAAGATAATACTTTTACCATCTGAAAAAACGCATACATACGCTCAAAATTCAACAAAATATCCACATTGTTTAAAAATTCATTTATATCATTTTTTTTCATATGTATATAACTGCAAAATAGGACATTCATTATTCTTGCCCAAAATTCAGTATACGATTCGAATAAATTCACCTCTGAATTCACTGGAAAAATATCCAAGATTTGTTTAACACATGTACTATTATCTACTCCTGAAAAATCTAGACCCAAATTGTGAAATGTCTCGTGCATAAATGCCTTGAACCACTCCTCTTTTCTGAAAACCACTATTTCGGCTTTTTTTGGACACGTTCTTGTAAATGCAGTGTTTATGTGCACCTCATCTAATACCTCTATATTCGTTTTTGGCAAATTTTTCATTAAAGATGTATGGTAAACAAATATTTTCAAATCGGTTGAACAATTCTTGGAAGCATATTCGTTTACTATATATAACCAAACTAACATCCAATCAACATAAGTATTATATTGTTCAATCAACTGCTCTACATGCAAATCCTCTGTAATAAATAGTATATGTATATTTCTCGAAAAAAGATGGAATGAATAATTCAACACACTTAATGAGTTTTCATCAATATGTTTTCTTATATGAATAGGAAATGCATTTGGTGGAAATGTTACTG
>Ga0164297_10006092_pt1 | contig 10148 bp, 14 predicted proteins | sample GEODES058metaG_FD_113539 | JGI IMG/M metagenome (GOLD analysis project Ga0164297, IMG submission 113539) | Dystrophic lake water microbial communities from Trout Bog Lake, Wisconsin, USA - GEODES058 metaG | ecosystem: Environmental > Aquatic > Freshwater > Lake | place: USA: Trout Bog Lake...
TCTTCGTAGGTCGAATTCCGACCGAATTTCAAGACACGTTCTTTGACGCTATTGGCGCGTTCATGATGGAGGCGGAATTTCTTCGTGACCGCTTGGATGTCAATCGCCGGAGTTCCCATTAGAGTTCCTCCGCAAAATTTCCCTCGAGACGGCGGAAAATCCTCATAGCGACATAAAGCAGGACGAGACCGCCAAGAATGATGCAGCCATCAAGCCAGAGATAGGTACCCACTCCCCAGGTTGGAAGTATTTGCACCGTCGAACCTGAAGTGAGAGTTACTTGAGGGTGCGCATAAATCACTCGCTGTGAAGTGAGGACCACAGGCGCCATCGGGTTCATGAGATAGAGCCAACTCAATGCATGACGAGAGAGGTGCGGATAGATCGAGAGCCAAAAGCTGTAGACCACGGGACACGCGAAAAACCACACCGTGAGGAAAATATCGATCAAGTGACGGACGTCTCGCAGATACACATTGAGCGATGACAAAATCAAACTCACAGCAGTGGCGAAAATAAATTCTGCAACAAGCGCTACGAGCAGCAGAGGAAGCAACTTCCAGTCAGGCGCATACTGCAAAATCGCCATAAAGAGCACGAGCACAATGGTTTGGAAGAAAAGGTAGACCGCTGCGGTGCCCACCGAAGAGAGCACCAAAATCTCGCGAGGGAAAGACACTTTTTTGACGATCGCAGCGCGATCAACGATCACACCCGTGGCAGTTTGCAGGCTGGTTTGGAAAAAGTTCCAGAGCAGCATGCCTGAGAACAAATAGATAACGAAATTAGGAATGGCGCTTTTCAGGACTTGTCCAAAAACAACCCAATAGAGGACCAGGGTGACCGCAGGAGCCACCATGGACCACAAGATACCCAGAGCGGAATTCTTGTATTTGACCTTGATCTCGGTCGAGATCAGCTTCCCGAGGAGTTCTCGGCTCCTCCAAATATCAACAAAACGTTCGCTCAGGGGGACTTTCGCTGAGACGACGCGGATCTTCGTCGAATGAGCTAAACGTTTGCTCTCTTCAGAAGCAGCAACGACGCCGTCGGCGTGAGTTGCCTGCGCGCCTTCGTCCACCTAGTTCCCTTCAGAGCGCGCCGCCGACCTATCAATAACGGCGTCAATGAAGCCATACTCCTTGGCTTCTTCCGCCGTGAACCACCGGTCCCGGTCGGAGTCTGCTTCGATTTTCGCCACGTCTTGACCAGTGTGGAAAGAAATGCGCTCTGCAAGCATCTTTTTCATGAACACAATCTGCTCGGCTTGAATCGCGATATCTGAGGCTTGGCCCTGAATGCCTCCGGCATGCGGCTGGTGCATCAAGATTCGAGAGTGGGGCAATGCGTACCGCTTTCCTGGTGCTCCCGAGCAGAGAAGAAACTGCCCCATCGATGCGGCCATGCCGACACAAATGGTCCGCACATCACAGGAGACATATTGCATGGTGTCGTAGATGGCGAGTCCATCCGTGACTGAACCACCTGGCGAGTTGATGTAGAGCGAGATATCCCGATCAGGGTCTTCAGCCTCTAAGAGGAGCAGTTGGGCACAGAGCGTGTTTGCCGCAACTTGGTCGACGACAGAGCCCAAAAAAACGATCCGCTCACGAAGGAGTCGCTGGGTGAGGTCGGCTGGCGTTCCGTCCCCCGAACCGGGGCCGGCGAGTGAGGGCGTAAGTAAAGGCGTGTTCATTTCTTAGAGGCTACCCGCCCCAACTCCTCTGAGAGGCTCATTTAGGTCCCTAGAATGACCAAGGTCTAAGGAAGCTCGTCAGAGTCATCACTTAGGCCGTGCGGGCGTGGCGGAATAGGCAGACGCGCCGGGTTTAGGTCCCGGTCCTTTCGGGGGTGGAGGTTCAAATCCTCTCGCCCGCACTCAAACCGGCAATGGACGCGCACGACACGTTTAGTTCACGCTCGCTAACGCTCGATTGTCCTATACGACGATCTCAGGTGCAGTGTGTCTGAAGGCCCCTCTGGTGACCTAACCTTTCGCCATGGCTCTTGAACGACCTCTCATCGATCCACCCGAAGGCACGACCCCAAGCGAACTCGTCATCGACGACCTCGTTGTGGGAGATGGTCCGGAAGCAACAGCTGGCCATCGCGTGGCTGTTCACTACGTCGGTGTGGCGTGGTCGTCTGGTGAAGAATTTGATGCGTCATGGAACCGTGGCGATGCCTTCGTCTTTGGCCTTGGTGCCGGACAAGTCATCAGCGGGTGGGACCAAGGCGTCCAAGGCATGCGCGTCGGAGGCAGGCGTCGACTCACTATTCCTCCGCACCTCGGCTACGGCGCAGCGGGCGCTGGTGGTGTGATCAAGCCCAATGAAACATTGATCTTTGTCGTCGACCTTCTCGAGGTTCTCTGAGCCAGGCCAAAACCTTGCGCATTCTTGCCGCACCCGACAAGATGCGCGGCACCTTGCGCGCGGTTGATGTCGCCAAGGCAATCGCCGACGGTGCTGCATCTGCATCAGTCGAAGTTGACCAATGCCCTCTCAGCGACGGCGGAGAAGGTTTCTCGGAAATGTTCGGTGGCCAGCGCCATGAGGTGACTGTGTCTGGTCCCCTCGGGGAACCCGTGGCCGCTCACTTCATGGCAACGAAGAGCGGCGCCATCGTTCTAGAAATGTCTGCAGCAGCAGGTCGCTCCCTGTTGCCTCATCCCCAAGGCGACGAGTGTCTCCTGGCAACAACTCGAGGGGTCGGCGAGTTGATCAACGCTGCACGAGATCTGAAACCTTCGCTCATCTATGTCGGCTGTGGTGGGTCTGCCACGACCGACGGAGGCCGCGGCGCAGTCGACGTCCTCAGCGCTCAGGGGGGTTTGGATGGCACCCACGTTGTGGTCGCCACTGACGTCACGACCAAGTTTCTCTCTGCAGCCAGTGATTTCGCCCCTCAAAAAGGAGCCACCCCCGCACAAGTCGCCTTGCTGACGCAACGACTTCAAGAAGACGCTGGCTACTACCAAGAGACCTATGGAGTTGACGTCACGAACCAGCCTCGAACCGGCGCCGCAGGTGGTCTCGCTGGCGGACTCTATGCACTCGGCGCCGAACTCGTGAGTGGGTTTGATCTCGTGGCTGCCCACTACGGACTTGCAACGAGAGTCGCCGACGCTGATCTCGTCGTGACCGCAGAAGGTCGACTCGATCGATCAACGCTTGATGGCAAGACCATAGACAGCCTGTTGCACCTTGTCAGCGCCTCTCGGCCTGTCCTTGTTGTCGCAGGTTCAATAGAGGAAGGCGTCGAACCTGAGCTGCGCGCTCGCCATGGAACTGATCTCGAGTTCATCGACCTGAGTGCTCGATTTGGAGTACACGCGGCGCTCCATGAGACCGCGGCCCTCGTTACTCGGGTAGTGGCAGCGACGTGTATCAACCTTTCACGATAAGGAAGTGTCGCTTCTTCAGGTCCTTGCTCGATTTCACTGCGTCGTCAGCAAGCGCATCCTGACTCGCCATCTTGCTCAATCAGATTGAGACAACAAGGCTTCGAGATCATGAATTCGTTCGCAACAACGATCAATGAGTCGCTCGAGGCGAGGAGCGCTTTCTGGCTCTTCCAATATGCGCTGCAAATCGAACAGCCCTAGAGGAGCGAGGGCGCAGACCATCCACCCATCGATTTCAAGGTTGTCACACAAATCGACGGCGATAGGCGAACAAGGTCCGTCATCGAGTTCGGACAGCAACATACGAACACGCCGCACCGCTGCGGCTGCTTGAGAAAGTAACTCTCGGCTGGGTCGCTCCACGCTGTGGAAGGGTTCAATGCGGGCCCGGGGATAGGGGTCATCGTCAAGCCATTCAAGGACTCGAAAGCGTTCGACGCCTCTTGTCAGCATCATTGATCGACCATCTTCAAGCGGCAGGATGGCTTCGATTCGCAGCAATGTGCCAACGTCACAACGGCGGTCACCTCCGCCAACTTCGGAACCGGCAGAAATCAAGACCGTGCCGAAGCAACCTTCTCCAGCGAGCGCATCGGCAATCAGGGCCTGATAGCGCGGTTCGAAGACATGCAGCGGCAACTCGGCGTGCGGGAAGACCACCGTCGAGAGCGGAAACATTGGAAGAACCGCCGAGCCAAGATTCACGATCTCAGGTTAGGGGCGCGCCCTCATTTTCATGCCCTCTCTTGAGAAGCTCGAGCGCTCCCCTAGGAAGGGATCTTGGCGGTGGCAGTGCCGACGACTTTGACCTCGCCCTCGGCATTGGCCAGACTCACGTCAAGATCGACGAAGTGAGCTCCATCTTCTTCTCTGACTGCGCGCACCGTCACCGAGGTCACGAGCTCCTCGCCTGGCCACGTTTGGCGAGAGAATCGAACTGAGTAGTCGACGACCCGACCCGCACCCACAAATTGAGAAATGGCAGTCCCCAAGAATCCCATGGACAACATGCCGTGGCCGAAGGTACTGGGCTGGCCGGCAGCGGTTGCAATGATTTCGTCGTGATGCATGGGGTTGTAGTCACCCGAGGCACCTGCGTAGCGAACCAGATCGGTGCGAGTCAGGAGGTGACGGAGTTCTGGAGCGTGCGCACCAACTTCAAAATCACTGATGTGCGGCAACTGCATAATGAGATCCCTTCTTCGGAGGCGTCGACGTTGAGAAAAGGTGCTTACAGCCGGTGGATGACATTGAATCGAGATGAACAAACGTCTTCGCCGGTCTCTGCATCGCACCAACGCGTTTCTTCAACGATGAAACTCATGACGTGCCCCTTCGATTCTTTGGCATAGGCCTCGACGATCACACCGCGGCCGCGGAGCACGTCGCCGACGAGCACAGGGTGCTCCATATGAAAGGACTGCTCACCGTGCAGAATGAGGCCGCCTCGTTCTTTTAAGAGTGCCGTCACCCCTTGAATGCCAAGTCCACGATCCTCTTGCGCCACTTGGAGTTCTTCAAACATGCCCCAATTGCGCAACACCATCGGATATGTCGGTGGCACGGGGATGTTTTGGTAACCAGCGGCGGTGGCAGCCGTGCGGTCTTTGTAGATCGGGTCCTCATCAAACACTGCACTGGCGAAAAACTCGACGGGACCGCGCTCGACGACAACGGTGGCGTCGAAGGTTTGAAAACCAATCAGGCTCGCCAAAAACTCATCGTGTTCCATCATCTACTTCCTCTCACGGTCTCCTCCAAGGCTACTCAGTGCCTGTCATCTCGCAGTTCTCATCAAGAATCGATGAGGCCTCGCTGCCTCAATTCTTCGGCCAAGGCTCGGAAGGCCCGCGCTCGATGACTGAGGGACTGCTTCTCATGAGCAGTCATTTCAGCAAAACTTCGCCCGTCGCCTTCTTCGGGGATAAAGAGTGGGTCATAGCCAAAGCCCCCCTCGCCTCGAGCTTCGCCACCGATAGAGCCCAGCACTTCACCGTCGACAAAGAACTCATGACCATCTGGGAATGAAACAAACGCCACAGTCTGGAATCGAGCGTGCCGATTTTCAATGCCTTCGAGTTCCTTGAGCAACTTGTCGCAGTTGTCTTGATAACTGGCATCTTCTCCGGCATAGCGCGCCGAATAGACGCCAGGTTCGCCCCCGAGTGCGTCGACGAGGAGTCCCGTGTCATCGGCAATCGCAACGAGCCCCGTTGCGGTACTCAGCGCAACGGCTTTGAGACGCGCATTTTCTACCAAGGTCGTGCCGGTCTCTTCAACGTCTGGAATCTCTGTGGGTCGCTCAAGGAGTTCGATGCCACCGAGTTCAGAAAAAATTGCTCGGATCTCAGCAGCCTTATCGGGATTCGCCGTCGAGAGAACGCAGCGAAAGGTCACTGGGGTCTCGGCGCTGGTGGCGCGGCGAGGACCGCCGCTTGCGCGGCAAGCAGTTCACCGATGCCATGCTCGGCGAGACCAATCAAGGAATCGAGTTCCGAGCGACTAAATGCCATCTGCTCAGCAGTCCCCTGCACCTCAACGAAGCGACCTGATCCAGTCATCACGACGTTCATGTCGACTTCAGCTCGCGAATCTTCAACGTAGGGTAAGTCGAGCATGGGGACGCCATCAATAATTCCCACCGACACCGCGGCGACGGCATCGAGAAGCGGGTGCTGCGACATCGCACCTTCCATGATGAGCCGAGAACACGCATCATGGAGCGCAACGTATGCCCCACAGATTGATGCAGTCCGAGTGCCGCCATCTGCTTGGAGGACGTCACAGTCCACAGTGATCTGGCGCTCACCAACAGCGACGAGATCAGTCACCGCCCTGAGGGAGCGGGCGATGAGCCGCTGAATCTCTTGCGTGCGACCCGACTGCTTGCCTTTCGCTGCTTCCCGGGAGGCGCGCTCAGGGGTCGATCCCGGCAGCATTGAGTACTCAGCAGTGACCCAGCCCCTACCCGTTCCTCGTAGCCATGGTGGAATGCGATCCTCAACCGAAGCAGTGCAAAGGACACGAGTGCGCCCCATGGAAACCAATACCGATCCAGGAGCAAACACGGTGAAGTCACGTTCGAACTTCACCTCGCGAAGCTGATCCAAGCTTCGGCCGTCAGTTCGTGCTGTTCTCGGGTCAGGAGTTGTCATCTCTGTTCTCTCAGTTCCTTGCCTCTTGCTCACCCCCACGTTGGGGACGGCCTAAGACTAGAAGGCCTAGAAGTAGATGACTCGCTTGGCCCGCTCAACGACCTCGTCGATATCGTCAGTCCACGCACCAGTCGACAAGTATTTCCACCCGTCATCACAAGCGATGGTGACGATCGTGGCGCTCTCGCCCTCTGGAATTTGGCTGGCACAGCGAATCGCTCCTGCCATGATGGCTCCCGAAGAAATGCCGACAAACAGTCCAAGCTCGGTCATTCTTCGCGTCCATTCGATTGATTCTTTGGGACGCACCACGGTCTTTCGGTCCAAAATTTCGGCGCCACCGAGGTCAGCAAAGATCGGCGGGATATAGCCATCGTCCAAATTGCGGAGCCCATCGACCATCTCTCCAGTTGGAGGTTCGATGGCCCAGACCTTGATGTTTGGATTTTGCTCCTTGAGATAGCGGCCGACGCCGAGCAAGGTACCCGAGGTGCCCAAGCCAGCCACAAAGTGCGTGACCTCAGGGCAATCGGCGTAGATCTCGGGGCCTGTATGTTCGTAGTGTGCCTGGGGGTTCGCTGGGTTCGCGTATTGATACAAAAACACCCACTCAGGATGTTGGGCCGCCAGTTCACGAGCCAATTTCACTGCACCGTTTGAACCTTCAGCCCCTGGCGACTCAATAATTTCCGCCCCAAATACTTCGAGGAGCTGGCGTCGCTCGATCGAAACATTGGTAGGTAAGACCACTTTCAAGTGGTAGCCCTTCATGCGACACACCATGGCCAGAGCAATGCCAGTGTTCCCAGATGAGGGCTCGATGAGGACTTGATCGGGCTTCCCCGGGATAAGGATTCCGTCCGCTTCTGCTCGTTCAACCAAACTCAGTGCGACACGATCTTTCACTGAACCTGCCGGGTTGCGCCCCTCGAGCTTCGTGAAGATTTTCACCCGAGGATTGGGGCTCAGGGCCGAGACGTCGACCATTGGCGTCGAGCCGATGAGCTCAAGAACGGAGGCGTAGCGAGTCACGAGGAGACGTTGACTTTAGATCGAACCACCGGCAACGGCCGGCAGTATCGAAATTTCATCGCCTGCACTCACGGGAGTCGCGAGTTGATCCAGATACCGGACGTCATCGTCATTGATGTAGATGTTCACAAACTTGTTGAGTTCTCCGGCATCACTGATCACCTGTCCGCTCAGTCCTGGAAACTGCATCACGAGTGCGCTGAGGACATCACCGATGGTGGCTCCCTCTACCTCAACTACGGCCTGGCCTCCAGCCTGAGCACGGAGCACCGTTGGAAGTCGAACGGCAACAGACATCTCAATAGCCTCCTTGGCAGTCGAGCGAGCTTTTGCTCGCCACAAAACCTGACCTGTTTGGTCACATATTAGTGGAGAGGGGCGCCGTTTCGGGCGCCCCTTCTTCCACACATATGTTTTCTAGGTCCTTGATGGACCTCACATCTACGACGTCGGCGCCGCCACTTTGGAAGGACGGAAGAATGCTGCCAATTGCAAGAGTGCGCCACCAATGCCCAGGACTGCCGCAATGGCGAGACCAACTCCGGGCTTCACGGTCCAAATCTTTGTGGCGTGGTCAAGCGACCACTCCCCTGCACCGAGGCCGCCGAGCGCGATGGCTGTCACTGCAACGACCAGGCAGTACTCAATACCTTGGCCGGGGTTAAAGACAAAGAATCCGTTCTTGCGATGGACGGTAATGATCGCAACCACCATCAATGCCGTCAGACCGGCACACGCCAACGGCGTGAGGAAGCCAACGATCAACAACAAGCCAGAGCCAATTTCCGTGAGCGCTGCGGCCCACGCATTGGGCTTGCCGGGCCGCATGCCAATGGAATCGAACCATGCAGCGGTGCCGGCTATTTTCCCGCCACCAAAAATCTTGTTGAGGCCGTGAGCGGCAATCATGCCGCCGAGCATCACCCGAAGGAGAAGGAGGGCGAGATTGACCGCCGCCGAGGACGTGATGGGCATATTCATAGCAAGTTCTCTCCTGGTCAGGGACTCATGGAACGCAGAAAACCTCTGCTCATTGCCACGCTACCGGCTGGCACGCAAAAAATGGCGCTTCTCTGCTCGACGTCACAATGTTTTAGATCAGAGCGACTTCTTCTTCCAAGACAACGCCATCGGTAATTCTGTAACTCCGTAACGCTGGCGAGGTATCTCGCAAGGACACAATCACGTAGTGCCACGTTGGATCAGGAGCTTGTGCGATGTCAGTGGGTGAGGGATAGGCCTCGGTGTGCGTGTGGGAGTGAAACACCCCGAGAATGGCCGCACCTCGGTCTTCGGCTTCTCGGTCGGCGCGCAAATGCGTCTTGGGATCAATTGTGTAGACCAGCGCTGACTTCGCCACGTTGTCCGAGAAATAGACCTGGTCAATGGTGTCCGTCTCGTTCGAGCCTGCAAAGAGGCCGCAGGCCTCAAGCGGGAGGTCCTTGAGGCAATGAGAAATCATCGATTCTGCAATCTCTCGAGGAATACGGAGCACGAGCCCACGCTACCGAACGCTTCGCCCTGGCACCGGTACCCTTGAGGGCGTATGGCACAGGCGAAACGAACAAAAGATAAACGCGATGCCAAAAAATCGCAGCCTGTCGGCGACCGAACGGTTGCCTCAAATCGCCGTGCCCGTCACGACTATGACATTTTGTCGACGACAGAGTGCGGCATCGTCCTCCAGGGTTCTGAGGTCAAATCCCTGCGCGAAGGTAAAGCGCAATTAGCCGACGCCTACGCCAGAGTCGATGACGGTGAGCTTTGGCTGTTTGGCCTTCACATCCCGCCCTGGAAATTCGCTTCGGGCTTTGGCACGCATGATCCGGACCGCAAACGAAAGCTCTTGGCGCACCGTCACGAAATAGAGGTCTTCACCTCAAAGATGGCAACGCAGCCGCTTACCTTGGTGCCGCTCAAAGTGTATTTTCACGAAGGTCGGGCAAAAGTTGAACTCGGGCTCGCCCGAGGTCGCAAGCTTCATGACAAACGGCAAGCCATCAAGGAACGCGAAAATAAACGTGAGGCAGACCGAGCTGTCCGAGAACACGCTCGTTGGAGTTCTTGAGAGTTACGCCCTCTCTCTTCCGCCTCCGAGCCTTGATCTCATTTCGTCCGCATCACCGCTGATTACAACTCTCTGTTTCACTTGACAACGGGAAACGATACGATTTCATAGTCGTCGAAATACGTCGACGTGAAATTCCCTCGGGGGTGATTGGTCTCGACGTTGGCTATCAAGGTAGGAGAAGCGAGCCGTGGTCTCCGGAACCACGTAAAAGAGCCGGAAACAAAAATAAACGCCAAGCCTCAGCTTGCGCTCGCTGCTTAAGTAGCGATGTCCTTCCGGCCTCGGTCCCACGGGTCGGTACTCGGGCATCATCAAGTGGGACTTACTTCGTCGCAGTGTCTGTGAGCAATGAAGGAAATCAAAGCGGACTAAGGAACGGGATGGTTGCTAACCGACCCCCGAACTCGAAAATCCTCGGCTAGCTGCGCTCGGAGAAGTCCTATTGAGGTACTGGCGGACGCGGGTTCGATTCCCGCCACCTCCA
>Ga0164297_10006094_pt1 | contig 10146 bp, 6 predicted proteins | sample GEODES058metaG_FD_113539 | JGI IMG/M metagenome (GOLD analysis project Ga0164297, IMG submission 113539) | Dystrophic lake water microbial communities from Trout Bog Lake, Wisconsin, USA - GEODES058 metaG | ecosystem: Environmental > Aquatic > Freshwater > Lake | place: USA: Trout Bog Lake...
TCTCCAGCCAAAATCGCACGTTCTTTTGCTTGAAAACCTGCGTAGGATATTTCTGCTTCAGCCAGCCAACCATTGTCATAGCAGACATTTACTTTCAATTCCGAGGGGCGTTGATGACCTGTTACCCCGTTAACACGAACACGATCTTTACCTTCTTGTGTAATAGTCACGTTCGTGATGTTGGCAGTGACGTCGGGCGTCAAATATTTTGCCGGATCATGAACTTCATAAAGCAGTTGCTCTTTGGCTGTCAGAAGGTCCACGCGACCTCCAGTGTTTGCCGCCTTGAAAACCGAAAAGTTACCGTTAGCATCAATTTCGGCGATAGGGAATCCTATCTGGTCCATGCCCTCAACTGGTTTTTGTCCTGGCACACAGAAGTATCCTCCTGACACTTGCGTGCCGCATTCCAACATGTGGCCAGCCATCGTCCCACATCCCAACTTATGCCAATCATCCATCGACCATCCAAAGTGCGCGATCGCCGGTCCAAGTGTCAGTGATGGATCTGATACGCGACCGGTTACGATAATTTCTGCGCCTTCTTGCAACGCTTCGGCAATTTGTTGGGCACCAAGATATGCATTGGCGCTTACTACGCGTGCTGGATCTATATTTGAGCCTAAGCGTTTGAGAAGATATTGCAATTGATCTGGGCGAGTAAGGTCGTCACCCGACACTACCGCGATACGCGGTGCGCGTAACCCTTGGGTCCGAGCGAGTTGAAATATTCGCTGAGCAGCAGCTTGAGGATTCGCAGCCCCGAAATTGCTGACTATTTTGATTTCATTTTCCAAGCAACGTCTAAGCACTGGTCCTACAAGATCGTCGAGTAAGGGTTCATATCCAGAAAGTGGATTTTTGCGCTTTTCGATTTGTGCCAAGGCAAGGGTACGTTCGGCAAGTGTCTCGAAGGTGAGTACGCCGCCACCCAAAGCAATCAGCGTGTCAACGACGGCCGGCGTGCCGTCCGTGCGATCGCCGGAAAAACCAGTCGCACAGCCAACAAAAAGATTTTTTTTACTCATGGTTGATCGTATGTCTCATTTTGATTTTGATTTTATACACTTGGTTTATGCCAGTAGATACCGGATCTTTAGCTGACTACATTAATTGGATGGCCGGATGCGAATGCTTCCAAATTGGCGTTAATACCTTGCATCAGATTGCCTACTCCCGTCTGATTCGCCCACGTAATGTGAGGGGTGATTATTAAATTAGGATGCCCTAAATTCATGAGTTCATGATTTTCAGCTGGAGGCTCGGTTGACAGGACATCTAACGCTGCGCCACCTAAATGTCCGTTATCAAGGCCGTCCAATAAAGCCTGTTCATTCACCAAGGGCCCACGCGCTGTATTAATAAGCAGTGCACCGGGTTTCATGTGAGATATTTCGGCATGACCAATCATCCCTCTGGTTGCTTCCGTTAAAGGGCAGTGCAGTGTGATGATGTCACTCTGAGCGAGCAAGGTTTCGAAACGGACGTAGCCCTGGCGAAGCTCGTGCCGATCACGATGTTCGCCCAATAATACGTTCATTCCTAAGGCTTGGGCTAATCTTGCAACTTCGCCTCCAATAGCTCCATTGCCAAAGATTCCCAAGGTCGCATTGCGAATATCTTGAATGGGTGTACCGTGAACACAGAAGATTTGGGACTTTGGCCAGGCTTCGCGACCGATGTATTGATAATAGGGTAGCGCTCTACGCAATGCGAAGATGAGTCCGATTACGCCCTCGGCTACGCTCTGTTTTGAATAGCCCGGCACATTCGATACCACCACACCGCGTTCTCGGCAGGCCTGCAGGTCGACGCAGTCATAGCCAGTTGCCGCGACGCAAATAAACCGCAGTTTTGGCAGTTCTTGTAGGATTTGTGCCGAAATTTTGACTTTGTTGGTAATGCAAACCGTCGCATCTGTCAGTGCGCGGATAATTGCAGCTGGTTCCGGAGGTGTCGACGGACAATTGACCCATTCGCTCGCCCAAGAAGGCACTGTCAATCTCGCTGGAATGGTGTCGCTGTCCAAAAATACAATCTTCATAGGTTTGAGTCGCAAAATAGTCTGATATTGTCACAATTGTGACACGCTGCCAGGGCGCTAAGGAGCAAAATTTAAATAAAGGCAGGAACTCAAGTAGGGGTTTGAGTATCCAACGTCCGTTGGTAGTATCTTAGCAGTCTGGTTCTTTCCATAATATTGACCTAAAAGTGAATGAGTTATGACAAAGCGCGTGCCAGTTGCTCGTCTATTTAAAGGTTTATTGAGTGTGTTTTTTCTCGTCATTTTCGCCCAAGCGAACGCGTATGAGTTGATGGGGCGTATTGTCAAGGTTGCTGATGGGGATACCCTCACTCTGCTGCAGGGTAACCAGCAACACAGGATTCGTCTTGCTAGCATTGATGCCCCAGAGACTTCGCATGGCAGTGACAGGCCAGGGCAGCCATTTGGCGAGGCTAGTCGTCAGTACTTAGCAAGTCTAGTTGCCGGTAAAACGATGATGCTGAATTGTTTCGAACGCGATAAATATGGTCGCGAAGTTTGCGACATTCCTCTGGAGGGCACCACTGCCAATAAATTAATGGTGCTGCAGGGCTTTGCGTGGGCTAATCAACAAGGACATGGCAAGTATCTTCGAGACGCTACGTTACCTGCTGCGCAGTCACAAGCACAGTCCGCAAGAATGGGCTTATGGGCCGAGCCGAATCCGATTGCACCTTGGATCTGGCGCTATCGTTGTTGGAAGCAACATCAGTGCTAGTCTTTAGACTCATCCTTTTGTGTTTGGTCTTGGTTGGATGCGTTCCGGGTGACGATCGAGCCGAAGCAGACTCGCCGATCAACAGTCCTTATGCAAGTGGTGCCGAGGCGAGAAATGTGTTGTACACAGCTTTCACGCAACGCTCACCGAAATATCTGGATCCTGCACGTTCTTATTCGACCGATGAGACCCCATACACATACAACATATATGAGCCTTTGTATGGCTATCATTATTTAAAGCGTCCCTACGAGCTGATTGCGCGTACGGCCACGAGTGTTGTGGAGCCGGTGTTTGTTGATAAGCTTGGGCAAACATTACCGCCCGATGCGGAAGCTGTAACGATTGCTGAAAGTATTTATGACATCAAAATTCGTGAAGGCATACTTTTCCAGCCACATCCTGCATTCGCTCGTGATGCTGATGGAAAGTTCACATACTATCCGATCGATTTAAGCGTTCTAAAAGATAAATTCACGATCACTGATTTCGCTAAAACAGGCTTTCGAGAATTGACTGCATATGATTATGTTTACGGGCTGCGACGGCTAGCGAGCCCACGGGTAGCGTCACCAATTTTTTCTACCTTAGCGGAGCACATAGTTGGCTTTGAGGAGTATGGCAAGCGATTACGGGAGTTTGATGCCGGACTGCGCAAAGACTTACCTCCTGGCGCGACAGATCTGCCTTGGTTGGATTTGCGGGCGATGGGGTTTGCCGGTATTCAGGCGCTCGATCCGTATACGTTACGAATACGCGTAAAAGGTTTTTATCCGCAATTTAAATACTGGTTGGGAATGACGTTTGCTGCACCAATCCCTTGGGAGGCTGATCGCTTTTACAGTCAACCAGGAATGGCTAAGCAAAATCTGTCGCTCAATAATTGGCCGGTGGGCACCGGACCCTATTATTTATCTGAATCGATACAAAACCGTCGTCACGTTTTATCTCGTAATCCTAACTTTAGAGGTGAACCCTATCCCTGCGAGGGTGAGCCTGGTGACCGTGAGGCAGGTTTGCTTATTGATTGCGGCAAAATGACTCCGTTTATCGATAAGGTTGTTTTCAATATTGAAAAAGAAAGTATTCCCCTGCAGGGCAAGTTTATGCAGGGTTATTACGATATTCCGCAGGTCGACAGAGGCGATGTAGGTGTTGCGATGCTTGTCGCAGCGAGTGACTCAGCCGATAAAGCTGGTTTATATGCTGAGCACGGAATTCAGCTACCAACAACGGTAGAGGCTCAGAGCCAATACTTCGGTTTTAATTGGAAAGACCCCGTGGTTGGACAAGGTGACACGCCTGAGCAAAGGATACGTAATCAAAAGCTTCGTCATGCTCTCAGTATTGTTTTTAATTGGGAAGAGTATGTTGCGATCTTTCAAGATAATCAGGCTCAAGTTGCCTACGGACCTGTGCCACCCGGTGTGCTGGGTTTTCAGCCCTTGCCCGACGGCTATAACCCCATCGTATACGACCTCGTTGACGGCAAACCAGTTCGCAAATCGTTGGCTGTTGCAAAAAGACTGATGACAGAGGCGGGATATCCTGATGGGCGTGATGCTAAAACCGGTGAGCCTTTAATTTTGCACTTCGATTCGACCGCCGCAGGTGGCTCGAGCCCTCAACTCGATTGGATGCGTCGCCAGTTTGCTCTTTTAGGAATTCAACTGGACATTCGTGCGACAGATTACAACCGTTTTCAAGACAAAATGGCTCGCGGGGTCGCGCAGATGTACATGTGGGGTTGGGTAGCTGATTATCCCGATGCAGAGAATTTTTTGTTCTTGCTCTATGGCCCAAATGTGAAAGCTGGAAAAGGGGGTGAGAACGCGAGTAATTATGTCAACCCAGAATATGATGCGTTGTTTGAACGGATGCGTGATTTGCCAGATGGTGTCGAAAAAGAAAAAATCATCGCCCAAATGACTCGTATTGTCCAAGAGGATGCTCCCTGGATGTTTGGTGCTTTTCCAAAATCAGGTGGAGCATTTCAGCAGTGGGTGGGTAACGCAAAGCCGACGCAGATGGTTAGGAATACGCTGCAGTACTTAAAGATCGATCCCGCATTGCGTCAACAAAAAATTAATCAGTGGAATACACCTCGTTGGTGGCCATTTTTTGCATTATTGGTCGTAATAGTGTTTGTGATTTTGCCGGCTTGGCGTGCGATACGTCGTCAAGATAAGCAAACTGCGTTTGGTGAGATTAAACAATGATCACCTATGCCATTAGAAGATCTTTGTACGGTGCATTGATTTTATTGGGCGTAAATTTATTGACGTTCATTTTGTTCTTTGCTGTCAATACACCTGACGACATGGCCCGTTTGGCTATTGGTGGGCAGCGGGTTAGTGCTGATGCGATTGAAAAATGGAAAGTTGAAAGAGGCTACGATAAACCCTTGTTTATCAACACAGCCAATGAAGGTACAAAGCGGTACACAGATACCGTGTTCTACCAGCGATCGGTGCCACTTTTAAGATTTGATTTTGGTGACTCCGACGGTGGGCGTGACATTAGCCGTGAAATCCTTGAACGAATGGGGCCAAGTTTGGCTTTAGCGTTGCCGACTTTTATTTTAGGCTTGTGTGTCAGTATTATTTTTTCAATGGTGCTGATTTTTTTTAGAACAACGTCATTAGATTTCTGGGGAGTCGTAGTCTGTGTTCTGATGTTGTCTATCTCAAGCCTTTTCTACATCATTGCGGGTCAATGGCTGTTTTCCAAGATTTTACGGTTAGTCCCATATTCGGGATTTTCAGGTGGTTGGGATATGCTGAAATTTTTGGCGCTACCCGTGATCGTAGCCATTTGTTCCCGCCTGGGCCCCGAAGCTCGGTTTTATCGTAGTTTGTTCTTAGAAGAAATCGGCAAAGATTACGTTCGTACAGCGCGCTCGAAGGGCTTGAGTGAGCGTGTCATATTGTTTCGCCACGTGCTTCGCAACGCCATGCTTCCAATATTGACTGGCACAGTATCCGCATTGCCATTGTTGTTCATGGGTAGCCTGATTGCCGAGTCATTTTTCGGGATCCCGGGTTTAGGTAGTTACACACTTGATGCAATCAATGCTCAAGACTTCTCCGTTGTGAGAGCTATGGTGTTTTTAGGCTCTTCGCTATATATCGTTGGTTTGATTTTGGCCGATATTTCCTACACGCTTGCGGACCCACGGGTGAGGTTTGACTAGCCATGACGTCTAGGTTCGTTCTACTGTGGACTGACGCGGCCCTCTTTCTGCTGGTTGCTGCAACCCTTTGGTATGCGTTGCATGTCCTACGGAGTCCTAACTTGCGATCAACTTGGTCGCGCGTGGCCAGAAGTGCGCCTGCAATGTGCTCAGCGATATTGCTGCTATTTTTTATCATCATTGGCTTGTTGGATTCCATTCATGTTCAACCCGTTCTCCCGCCTGTGGTCGGTGCACCGATTAACGCACCTGCTGTATACGCCCCTAAAGTAGTTTCGTTACTAGATATTCTGCTGGAAGACACGGCATTTGTTAAACCTGAAAAAACCTATTCTGCTCCTTTGGCGTTTAAACAATTCACTAAAGAGTCAATGCTTGATAATGGTGGTCAACCTGTCCGCGACTTCCCGCGACTTAGGTTTGGTGGCAAGCATCTTGGCTCACCAGATACACAGTGGCAGTCGGACATAGTAAAGCGGGCGTTACTGGGTTTGGCGGGAGGGGCACTCGTTGCTTTGGCGCTCGTTGGGTCGGTGCTTGCACTAAGAAAAAAGGCTGGCACGTTGCCTTGGACACCAATGTTGATAACGTTAGCTACGTTGACATTGCTCTTGAGTGCCGTCATCAGCTTGGCTTCTGGGTACCACGTTTTGGGTACCGATCGGACCGGCAATGATGTGTTGTGGCAGGCTTTAAAGAGCATTAGAACGGCGTGGGTGATCGGTAGCTTGACGACAGTGGCTATGCTGCCGCCAGCGCTTATTTTGGGTATTGCGTCGGGCTATTTCAAAGGGTGGGTCGATGACGTTATTCAATATGTATACACGACACTCACTTCGATTCCTGGGGTATTGCTTATTGCGGCTTGTGTACTGATGATGCAGGTCTATATTGATTCTCACGCGAATTTGTTTCCGACTGCGGCACAGCGAGCTGATCTGAGGCTGTTCATGCTTTGCATGATTTTAGGCTTGACAGGTTGGGCGGGGTTGTGTCGTTTACTCAGATCGGAAGCCTTGAAATTACGCGAGCTCGAGTATGTTCAAGCAGCCAGAGCTTTTGGGGTCTCACACATTAAGATTATGGCTCGGCACTTACTGCCTAATGTGATGCACATTGTGTTGATCACAGTGGTGCTGGAGTTTTCTGGCTTGGTCCTGTATGAGGCAGTGCTTTCATATTTAGGCATCGGCGTTGACCCAAGCATGAATTCGTTTGGGTCAATGATAGAAAAAGCGCGATTAGAAATGTCTCGCGATCCGATGATTTGGTGGAATTTGTCAGCAGCGTTCTTCTTTATGCTGCTATTGGTGCTTCCAGCTAATTTATTCGCAGATGGGGTGCGAGATGCGTTTGATCCTCGATCAGGAATTTTCCGACCGCGTCGTGGCAACAAGGGGCGAGCGGTAGTAACTTCGATACGTTCGCCTTTGATTGAATCTAAGCGTGACGTATCCTCGACTGCATTACTTGAAATACAAAATTTGGCAGTTGGTATCGATGATGGCAACCAGCTTCGTTACGCAGTTAAAGCTTTGGCGTTATCGGTCAAGCGCGGTGAGACTTTTGCGCTCGTCGGTGAATCCGGATCGGGTAAAAGTGTGACTGCGATGGCGTTGATGCGTTTGTTACCTGACGCACTTAAAACGCTTGATGGTCAGATCGAGCTCGAGGGACATGACTTGAATCGTTTGCCCGAAGCGCAGATGCGCGCAATTCGCGGAGCAAGGATCAGTATGATTTTTCAAGAGCCATCAACGAGTTTGAATCCTGTCATGCGGATAGGTGATCAGATCATGGAAGCGATTGAACTGCATACCAGTTTGCGTGGCGTGCAGGCTAAAGAACGCGCTGTGCGGTGGTTGGAGCGTGTCGGTATTTCCAATGCGCAAGAGAGGATCGACGACTTTCCATTTCAATTCTCTGGCGGTCAGAAACAGCGCATTATGATAGCAATCGCGCTCGCAGCAGAACCGGCACTGCTAGTCGCAGATGAGCCGACGACGGCACTTGATGTCACGGTTCAGGCACAGGTTCTCAACTTACTGCGAGATATTCAACGCGAGTTGAGCATGGGCGTACTTTTGATTACACATGATTTGGCGGTTGTACGAGACGTTGCTGATACGGTCGCCTTGATGCGGCACGGTGAAATAGTTGAGACGGCATTAGCTGATGATTTTTTCAACTCTCCCAAGCATCCCTATGCGAAGGAGCTTTTTGATGCGATACCTAATTTCTCCAAACGGGGACATCCCTTGTCGCGGGTGGGTCGTGATTCTCTACATGTCGCAAAACCGACGCCCAGTATTGAAACTGAACCCGCTTTGCTTGTCGACGATTTACAAGTGCATTACCGACAACGATCTGGGTTTTTGAGAAGAAAATCCGATTGGGTAAAGGTCGTGCGTGGTGTTAGTTTTGCTCTTTACAGAGGTGAAACCCTAGCCGTTGTTGGTGCATCTGGCTGCGGCAAGACTACAGTTGCGAAGGCTTTGCTACATCTTGTTGATTCACAGGCTTATGTTGACGGTACCGCGAGGCTGTCAAATTTATCTCTCCTGAGCGCAAACAGAGAGCAGTTATCTTCCTTACGCCGAAGCATCCAGATTGTGTTCCAAGATCCCTATGCTTCGTTGGATCCAAGAATGCGTATTTCGGCGATTCTTCTCGAAGGTATCTCCGCATTGAGGCCGGAGTGGTCGGCGCATGAGAGAAGTAGCAGAGTTAATTATTTGCTAGAACGGGTGGGGATGCCAAAAGATGCGGGAAGTCGTTTTCCTCATGAGTTTTCTGGAGGTCAGCGCCAGAGGATTGCTATTGCTCGTGCATTAGCGGTCGAACCGGAGGTTTTAGTATTGGATGAGCCAACTTCTGCCCTAGACGTTTCGGTTCAGGCTCAAATCCTTGATCTTTTGACTGATTTGCAACGCGAAACGGGGATGTCGTACTTGTTTATTACGCATAACTTTGGGGTGGTCGAATATATCGCTGATCGGGTTGCTGTGATGGACAATGGACGGATTGTTGAGTTGGCCTCCACCGACGCTGTTCTTCATCATCCTGAACATGAAGTAACACGCGAGTTGCTGGCCTCGGTGCCGAGGCTGTCGGTTGGGCATTAAATAAGTCTGCGAAGCGCTATACTGAACCCTCTTGATTTATTGATTTTCGCCCTCACACCCCAACCATGGGACTAAAAGTTTTCGACCTCCAGTGCAGTAACCTTCACGTGTTTGAAGGCTGGTTCAGTTCGCACGAAGATTATGACTCACAACAAAGTCGTGGCCTAGTTGCATGCCCGATTTGTCAGAGCGATAAAATTGAGAAAAGACTGTCCGCGCCTCGATTAAACGTAGGACATTTCAAGGAACTTGCGCAACAGACTGAACCCGCGCAGACGACCTCTGTTGTGCCTGCAGCTAACGTGATGGCGCCAGCACCAGCTTCGCAGGAGTTAGCACAATTGCAGGCGTTAGTTTTGAAGCAAATGCGGGAGTATGTCAGCAAGACAGAGAATGTAGGCAATCGCTTTGCCGAAGAGGCGAGACGCATTCATGAGGGCGAGGCGACCGAGCGACCTATTCGTGGTACAGCCACCTGGCAAGAGCAAAAGGAACTGGTAGAAGAGGGTATTGGTGTCGTCCAGCTACCAGATTTTCTGGATACCGACAGGCTACAGTGAATTGTCGTCCCGGTTGCGGTGCTTGTTGCATTGCACCCTCTATTACTAGTTTTATACCGGGAATGAATGCCGGGAAGCCTGCGGGCGTGCCGTGTGTGCAGTTATTGCCCGACATGCGTTGCGCACTATTTGGTGATGATTTGCGCCCAGCATTTTGTGGCAGTTTGAAACCGTCGCACGAGATGTGCGGAGACAGTAGGGAATATGCAATCAAGTGGCTGGGTGACCTGGAGCAGGCCACCCGGTGATTGAGGTTTTTGAACTATCTACCCGCGAGCCTTAACCTTTAAGCGCCATGCGTGTAATAGCGGCTCCGTGTAGCCACTCGGCTGTTCAAGGCCTTTTAGAACCAAGTCCAAGGCCGCCTGATAAGCATATGAGCCCGAGAAGTTGGGAGCCATTGGTGAGTAATGTGGGTCGTCAGCATTTTGAGTATCCACCACTTTGGCCATTCTTTCAAAGGTTTCCTTGACCTGAGCCTCGGTCACCACGCCATGAAGCAACCA
>Ga0164297_10006095_pt1 | contig 10146 bp, 13 predicted proteins | sample GEODES058metaG_FD_113539 | JGI IMG/M metagenome (GOLD analysis project Ga0164297, IMG submission 113539) | Dystrophic lake water microbial communities from Trout Bog Lake, Wisconsin, USA - GEODES058 metaG | ecosystem: Environmental > Aquatic > Freshwater > Lake | place: USA: Trout Bog Lake...
ATTATATGTGGAGAACTCCGAAAACATCATTAAGTGGAGCGGATTTTTTACCAACGATGATGCTGCTCAAGAGCATTTAGAGCAAAAAAATATATTAATAGGAAGAGCTAAACTTATAGTAAGTTCAAAAAAAGAATTTCAGCTTAAAAGATCTCGTGATCTTCTATTATATAAATTTACAGTAGTAACTGCGGATAAGTAATTTATACCACGACAAATAAAGATTATTCAAAACTTGCAGATATGTATCAGCTTATTCGTGAAAGCGAAGAGCCTATGAAAAGAATTCCCTTTGAAACAACTGAAGGATCTCTTTCCCCTAGAAAAGTAGCTATTCCAGACACTTCAGAAGAAAGAGAAAGCTTACAAAATATCATGAATGCTCTTGATTTGCCCGTAGATTGGGAAGAAGGCGAGCTTTTAGAACTTCTCCGTAGTAATGGTTTTGGGTGGGGAGCTTATAATAGAAGAAAAGCAGAAGCTAGAAGAAAACAACAAGAAGATTAGTCTATATAAATTTCTTACTATAAGTAAGAAAAACTAAAATACGCCTCTAAAAATATCTTGTTCTTCTTTATCCAAACGATCCATTATAGGTCTTGGTTTTAAAAATTCTTCAAGATACTGTACTGTTTCAGTTTTAATATGTTGACTTCTTTTTTGTAATTCAAAAAGCTTATTAAAACTAATTTCATTTATATTAAACGATTTATTTTCTACAAAAAGAACTACTGAAGTAGAATATGAAAATGGAGATGAAATGACTAGATACTTTTTATTCTCTTCTTCTGGAAGAACTATTACTCCCAAATCCAACCAAAGACCATCTTTTTCAGAAACTTTAAGACTTTCTACTAAAAAATGAGTAGCTTTTATGAGATACTTTTTATCTTTAAAAAATCTTGTACTTTTTATACCTTCGACAAATTCTTCAAAAATAGTATCTTTAGCATCTTTAATTGCTTTTTCTTTGTCTTCTGGTTCTTCCATAAACAAAACTTTAATTGCTTCATCTGTTAATTGTACGTCTTGTGAATTCATAATTTAAAATACTCCTTTGAAGATATTTCTCTCTTCATCATCTAACTTATCCATTATAGGCATTGGTTCGGTTAATTTTTTAATATAATTCTTTATGGTTTCGGATTCATTAATATGTTCATTAATATACTCTATATCTAAATCACTAAATTTAAAAACACTATTTTCTACTGGAAAAAAATAATAATTCATCCCTACATATTTTGTTTTTTTATCAGAAGATATCATAAAAAAACCTATACTATAAACAGAATAAGTACCTATACCTTTTTTACAATCAACAATTAAATTTTTTATATCTAATGGAGTGTTTTCATCAAAACATACATTGTTGAAATATAATGCACGATTCATAGCTTCTTTAAAACTATCAAGATAATGTTGTTTAGTAGTTTTATAAAAATCTATTTTACTATATTCAACCATTCTTTCTGTGTATTGTACATCTTCTGGTTTCATGATTAAAATACTCCTTTAAAGATATTTCTTTCTTCATCATCTAATTTATCCAATATAGGATTTGGTTTGATCATATCTTTGATATATTTGACTGCATTTGAGTGTAGTATGGAACTACTAAGTTTATATTTGTTTTTATCCGAGTATGGTATGAAACTATTAATATCAAGATTATCACTAATGTAGTTTATGTTTAAATCTTCAAGTTTAAAAAATTTATTTTGTATGGGAGCTATCCACATCATATTAGTTACATTAAGTCCTATAAACCAATTTTTATTGTATTCAGCAGTCCCTAATTTTATAATACGATTAGAATCTTTTGACGTACAATCAATAATTAAGTTTTTGGTTTCTATCTGCGATGTTTGGTTTGTTCCAGAATATATTTCTGGATAAAGTTCTTGTATACGATTAACCATAAATGTTTCAAAGTCTATAAGATATTCAGCTTTTTTATCTAATATGTAGTCTGATAGATTATTATTGGGAACTTCATTATAAGGCAAGTCTTTAAACACTTTAGTCAATCTATCAGTAAATTTTACGTCTTCCCAATTCATTAAAATACTCCTTTAAAGATATTTCTTTCTTCATCATCTAATTTATCCAATATAGGATTTGGTTTAATCATATTCTTAATATATTCAGTTGCAGCTGAATTTTCTATAGAAGTAGTTATATCAATATTATCATGAATGTGGTTTATATTTAAATCTTCAAATTTAAAAACTTTATTTTTTATCTGCCCTGCCCATGCCATCATACCTACTGTAAATCCTACAAACATAAAATTATCAACTTCAACCATACCTACTTTTATACTATATCGATTACCGTTTTTTTCTTCAATACAATCAACAGTTAAATCTTTTACATTTACCATTCCCCTCCTTCTTCCTTCAAAACCAAATTCTGGATGCATATAATCTAGGCGACCAGCCATAGACATTTCAAACTCCATAAGATATTCTCCCTTTTTATCTAATATGTAATTTTCAATCAATTGATCATTCCAAAGATCATTTTCGTTATTACTACGAGGCAACCCTTTAAGATCCTTAAATACTTTAGTTAATCTAGTACTAAACTTTACATTGTTTGGATTCATCTATTAAAATATTTATTGTTTTTGTGACCAAAATATATAAATATCTCTATATGTACTTAAGAAGAGCAGATAAGGATCTATCAGATATATATGCATCTATTTATAAAGAAACTAGACTTGTAAAAGAAGCAACGCATCATGGTATAAAAACAATTGAGATTTCAAAGGAAGAATTTCTTCCAATTAAAATAAGATTGGAAAAAGCAAAAGATCTTGTAAGAAGTAAAGCAAGAGATGTTGGGTTTGTACTTGATCGTCTTAAAACTCTTTTAACCTTTGATAAAGCAAAATGCCCTACAATGCAAGTTTATAAGAGTGGAAAAGTTTTAATAAATGTAGAATTTATGATGAATGATCTTGATTTAGATCAAACTGCATTTGTTCTTGCACACGAAGCTGCTCACATAATGAATAGAACCTTTGAAAGAGAAAAAGGTAGAGATCCTTATTGGTGGAATGTTGCTACTGATTATGCTATGAATCTTTCTCTGATGATAGCTGGATTTAAGATGCCAACTATGGGGTGTTTACCAAAAGAAGTAAACGGAGAATATTTTATAATAGAACCGGCTCCATTAAATTTTCATTTTAATATAGAAGATGCACGAGCCGAGGATATCTATACTTATATTTGGAAAAAAGTTAAAGGCAATCCACCACCACAACCTCCTACTCCTACTAACCCACAACCGCCAGAAGACGAAGATGAAGAGGGTGAGGGAAATGATGGTCAAGGCGGCGATGAAAACGACGAATTGAATGTAGGTGATCTGGTCAGAGATCAAGTCACGAAAAAAGTTCATAGAGTTTTGTCAATTGACGAAAATGATGAGATTGATGTGGGACCAGAATTATCCAAAGAAGAAATTAGACAACATAGAAACGCAGGAGGAATAATTAAATGAAATTAAAAAGATCACAAGTAAAAAAAATAGTTTTTAAAGAACCTCAACAAGGAGGCAACGGTGGTGGTGGTGGTGGTAAATCGCCAAAACCACCAAAAACCAACAATACTGAAACTTGGGAAGATGAAGATGATATTACTAATCAACCTCCTTCTGGAGGTGGTGGTAGTGCTTCCGAAGGTGAAGAGGGCGAAGAAGGTGATGGTGAAGGAACTCCGGGTGGAGGTTCTGGTAAATCAACCCCTCAAGAAAATAAAGGCAAAGGTGGTGGTAAAGGAGATGAAGAAGAATTGTCTCCAGAAGAGGAAGAAATCAGAAGAATTTTTGATGAAAAAATACAAGACCAAGGAACTGGCTTTGACCAAGAAGGAGATGAAGATCTTCCTACTATAATAATTCCCGACACGGATGATGATAGATATTCTCCCGAAGGAGATGTTGAAATAAATGAAATACATCGTGGAGTGGAACAAATAAGACAGCAAGAAAGAGAAAGAGCCGAAAGAGGAGGAACTAATCCTAATATTGCGGGTGAAAGAGGAGGAATTAAAAATGTTCCAGTTTATACTGATTGGAAAAAAGAATTAGAAAGATTTGTTACTCCTACAGAAAAGAAAATTCATACATACATGCAACCCAACAGAAGATTGATTGGACATGGAATCGTATTACCAACAAAAAGACCAGTTACAGAAGACAAATTAGATATAGTTGTAGCTGTAGATACTAGCGGATCAGTTACAAAACCAATTCTTGACACATTCATAAATGAGATTATTTCCATTCTTAAAAAGTTTAAGAGCATAAAATTTAAACTTCTTTTCTTTACAAGTTCTGTTTATTGTGAAGTAGATATCAATACTACAAAAACTCCTTCAAAGAAGGTTCCTAAATTGGTAGATAAACGTACAAAAAAACCTATTGAATATATTAAAATAAAGACTTTAGAAGAAGCTGAAAATTATTTGAGAAATTTACATTTCTATGATTCTGGTGGAACTAGTATAGAATCTATCAAACCTTATTTATCGGCAACTGGTGTTAATGAAGTAGACGGGCTTTTAGTTTTTACTGACGGAGATAATAATCAACCTAATATAACCTTACCAAAAATTAAAGCTGGTAATTTGTTATTCTTAATTAATAAAGGTGGAAATCCATCTATTGTAAGAAAATACGGGAAATTTAAGTTGGTAGATATAGAACATACAAGAGGTAAGTAAGTAATATTATGGCAACTAATAGAGATTTTAATAAGTTACAAGATTTATATTCACTTATACTAGAAGCATCCCCCGATGAAATTTTGGATATAGGATTAGATCTTGCAAAACAAGCTAATACTGCTAATCAATTTAATCAACCTTCTTTAAGCCCACAGATAAATCTCGCAACAGCCACCGCAGATGATCTTCCAGATGAAGATCAACTTCCAGCAGTAAAAAATGTAGTAGGAAGAAAATTATCAGATAAAGAAAAAGAAAAGGCAGACAAATATAAAAAGCATGTGCATACTTTATCTTCTGGTGAAGGAGAAGGTGCAACTCCTACTGGTTTAGATGTTTGGTCACATATGATGTTGGAAAATGCTTTGTTTTTAAATTTAAAAACTCAATTAAAAACAGGAAAACAGCATTCTCTTTTAGTGTACGGTGATACTGGTATTGGAAAAACACAAACTGTACAAGCGTTTGCTTCAAAAATGGCAAAAGAAATGGGTCTTCAAGATTCTCCTAAAAAGTATGGACAAAACACTGCTTATCTTGATTTAGATAAACTTACTGAAGATCAAATAGATGATATCTTAAAACAAGATGATGTATCAGAATATTTTGTATTTATTGATTTAAATGCAAAATCTTTTTATCCCACTGATTATGAGGGTGTTCCTAGACTTCCTTCTAATGAATCAGATGAAAAGATTATAAAACATTTAAGAGCACTTAAATTTCCTTTTATTAGATTTATAGAAAAACCGGGAGCAAGAGGAATTCTTTTCTTGGATGAATTAAACCATGCTCAAGTAGATGTATTTAATTATCTTTTCAGAGTTATTGATAATCATACTTTCGGAACAACAAAATTCTCTGATGACATATTCATTGTAGCCGCTGGTAATCTTGGTTTGGGGCATGGAAATGTAAATCCATTACCAATGGGACTAAAAAGAAGATTCATGAGTAAAGGATTTCTAGTATTAGATCCCGATGAATGGATTGATTATGCAAAAAAAGCTGGTGTTGATTTAAGAATCATTCAATTCATAAGATCAAATCCTTATAGATGGCTTGGACAAGAAAATATTTTTGGTGCAGAAGATGAAGATCAATCCAGACATTATCCCGGATCTGAGAGAGAAGGAAAAGAAACTTTCCCAACTCCTGCTGGTGTAGAAGGATTCTCCAGAACATTTACAACATTACTTGAAGATTTTAATAATGCAAAAAACTCTCAGCAGCAGAATCAGCAATATACTGGCAAAGAAGCAATCTTAAACAAGACTCGTGATCCAGAAAGTTTAGATGAGCTTTATTCTGAAGTATTTTCTGCTGCTAGATCATCTCTCGGACAAGATTGGGCAACAAACTTTGTAAAATATCTAGAAACTTTAGATTCTTATAGTATTAAAGGATTGCATAAAGAAGCTACTACTCCAATAAATGGAAAGAGAGCATTCAAAACCGCAAAAGGAAGTGATATCAGATTATACTCCGTTGCACCATTCCTTGTTACTTATCTTAAACCTCTTACTGATATTATTATATCTAAAATAAATGCTGATGGATCTGTTGGTGATATTGGATCGATAAATGATCTAAAAATGAAAGTTGTTTTAGAAATCATCAATGCGTGTAAGCCAGAAATTCAAATGCAAATTATAGATACATTAAAAGATCCAAAAGAATTTCCATCTGCAAATGCTGGAGCTTTCGCCAAATATATTGGTAAAAAAGCTAAAATATTATTTCCCAATGTATACAAAGAGCTTGAATCTGATGTTCTTCGTTTCATTGAAGGAATGAATGCAAAGGAAGAACAGATTCAAAAAGATCATATGGAAAAGCTCAAAGCAAAACAACAGTCACAGCAACAACCAGAGGAGCAACAACCTTAATATGAATAAATACGATAAACACCTAAAACATTTAGCAGAATCTTATGCAGCTGGTGGAAAGACTTTAACAAAATCCCAGTTCGAGGCTCTTAAGAATTCAAAATATAAGAATCTTTTAAAAGAAGATACTTTTAAATCTAAATTCAGTAATCTTCTCGAAAGTGCATTTAAAAGTGAACCAATTAAAAAGGGTTCGATGATTAAGCCATACGCTCTTGGACATTCCCGCCATCTTAATATAAATACCGCAAGACATCTTGTTACAGATCTCATCGATGATCTTGAAGAAGAGTTTGGTATTGGAATTGAAAATGAAAGTCTTTCCAAGCATGATAAAATTGACTTACATGCTGTTAAAGATTTTATAAAATATTATTGTGTAAAAAGACACCAAGAACACGAAAATACTTTTGAAAGAATAGCCGAAGTTGCAAAAAGAGCAAAGTCTCTCAAGAGTTTACTTTTAGAACTTAGATCAATGACAATCTAGTAATAGTTATGTATGTTAAAAATTTTTATCTTCATCCAGAATATGCTCGAAGAGATGATCCTAAATTCATACAAGAGTATGGGCCTAGTTTAAAAAATAAAGGAAGAGAATATTGGCTTCGTTGGTTATCTTGTTTTAAACATGAAATTTATGAAGATGGTAGTATTTCTATTTTAGGACAACTTAGACCCCCTAATGTAAATTCAAAAACAGAATTTACTTCAAAAGATATACGAAGAACTAAAGCTGATGTATCTTTTGCAGATGATAGAACTATTAGTCATATTCCTTTTAAATTTAAAAAAATTGTTGGAAATTTGATTTTATCAGATAGTGGAATAACTTCTTTGGAAGGATGTCCCGAAATAGTTACTGGTTCTTTTTATTGTACTAATACAAAAATACAAAGTTTAAAAGATTCTCCTTTAGTTGGAGAATCTTTTATCTGCGATTCTTGTAATTTAACTAGTCTTGAAGGAAGTCCAGAAATAGTACCTTATATTTTTAGTTGTAAAAAAACCAGAATAACTTCATTGGAAAATGGTCCCAGAGAAGTAGGAGCAATGATTGTTAAGAGAAATGGAACTTTAAAAACTTTAAAAGGAGCACCTTTATTTAAACCATTTAATAATAATAAAATGTTTTTTGATTTTTCAGAATGTCCAAATCTTAGTGATTTAACAGGATTGCCTTATACAGATGGGTTAGAATATAAATACGATACATATAAATTTTCAAAAGAAGAAATAGAAAAAGCAAAAAATTCTTCTAGAATTTATTCACATCTTGACCAAGAAGAAAAAGATATATTTCGTGGAGTTTTTTAAATCTGGTCACAAGAGATATTATAAAATTCAAATATCTCAAGAGCCGAAGTATCTCGCTTATAAAGCTCCTTATAAATCACTCTTTTAATTCCATGTCCTGCAATTAATGTTGCACATGCACTACACGGAAGAAGTGTACAGGCAAGAAGTTCTCCTACACCTCGTTTAACGTGGAACAGAGCATTAGGCTCGGCATGAATCATATATTTTCTTCTCTCGTCACGATCATGCCAGAAAACTTCTGTTACATTTTTTCCAGAAGCAAGTCCGTTATAGCCTAAACCTACCACACGATGATCCTTATCGAGAACACAAGATCCTACTTTCATGTAAGGATCTTCCGATCTAGTAGCTGCTACCTCTGCCAATGACATGGCATACTCTTCCCATGATGGTCTTTTATTATGCATTATAATTTAGAAAAATTTCCCACTCTTTGATCTTATGCTTATTTTTAATATAAAACGTCGTAGGGAGCGACCTCGGCTCTTTAGGAGGTCGTATAAGCTTTAATCCAGCTTCCTGTGGGGTTTTATCTGCTTTCTTAGCATTTACCTCTTTATGAACTAAAACACAATTTGTCCAAGTGGATTTTCCACCACGAGAACGAGGAATCACATGATCGATATTTCCCTCATTGGGTCTTAGTTTTTGTCCAGTATATTGACAGATACCATCGTCTCTAATCCAAATTGCTGTTGAAGAAAACTTGGGTCTTTTATGAGGAATACCATTATATCTAGCAAGAATGACAACTTTAGGAATTTTAATCTGTCCTCTTACAGTCTGAATATAATCAGCAGTTTCATCATAAGGAAGATTAACCCAATCTTCCCATCTATAAGGAATCATATTATCCATTCCCTTTATATCTAATCCTGTGGCATTTCCAGAGAACATCATGGATAATGCTTCTGCTGGAGACTTTACATGAACTGCTTGCCAATTTTTATTTAAAATTAAAACTGTTTGTCTCTGGAGGTTATTACTCATACAAAAACAGTATATAAGAAAATTATCAAGTTTGCAAGGGCATTATTCTTTCTTTGTGATCGTCTTGATGTTCGGTTCTCTCCGCTTCCGGGCTTTCTGGATTTCCTTCTGCCCATTTATAATCTGTGGGACGAGTAGCGAATTTAGTTTCAAGCTTTTGGATCTCTATATGAATTTTAGGCTGATATCCATTTGGAAGTCTGTTTTCTACACCAATAAAATCAGCGTTTTCATCAACAACAAAAATAAGTTTTAGATCAGTTACATTAAGAAGAATCTGAGAAGATGTCCAAACTTTATAATTGGTTCTGTAAGGTTCAAGATAGCCCGGAAGATCTTCATGATGATCTCTCATCTTCTTGAGCAGTTCTGCGGGTTCTTGTGCTGTTCTTGCTTCCTTTGTTGCGTAGAAAGCTCTGGATAGAGAAGATTCTCTATCAATACCAAACTGATAACCTTGATCGGGATATTTGATACCATGATTTGTTCTTACAACAACTCCAGATTTATCATATTTTGTAACCTTTGGTTTACCGAACTTTAACTTCTCAATAGAAACAAAACCTTCGGGATATGCAATAGTTGTATGACCTCCAAGACCTCTATCATAAAGATCAAGACACTGCACTATCTTTTTAACATCACTATATCCTAAAGCCTTTCTGATCTTTGTTCCATCAGCACTAAGCTTTTTGTGTCTATGATTAGTTTTTACTTCCTTTTCATCCTTTTTACCCTGTAAAGTTGTATTAACAATTCCAATATGAGCTTCGTTCATTCCTTCGGAATAATCCGTATCCTCATCATACATATAAGCTACTTCAAGCCCATTGATAATATCTCTTACAAGTTTTACTTTTGGATAATAAGCACGATCTCTATTTTTTGCGGCAATTACTTTTCCATCAATGCAAATACCAACAGAAGTACATTCGTTGATTGAAGTTGCTTTCGAGAAGTCTTTAAATATCGGTTTCACTATCTACTATTTATCCAATCCTAAGAGTTTTTTTAGAACTTCTCTATTATTATGTAGAAGATCACATTCATGCCATGCACGAGAATCCATAGCATCATCATAACGAGAATCAAATTGTTCTAAATTAGTTTGAATTTCTTTTCTAGCTTCTTCTGTAAGTTTGGAAGCAAGAAAAGATAAAATTCCATCAGCATCTTCATCACTCAAATGAAGAGTAAAAGCAGAC
>Ga0164297_10006096_pt1 | contig 10146 bp, 14 predicted proteins | sample GEODES058metaG_FD_113539 | JGI IMG/M metagenome (GOLD analysis project Ga0164297, IMG submission 113539) | Dystrophic lake water microbial communities from Trout Bog Lake, Wisconsin, USA - GEODES058 metaG | ecosystem: Environmental > Aquatic > Freshwater > Lake | place: USA: Trout Bog Lake...
ATAGAGGGCGACCGCGCGGGCCCGCTCGAAGGCCGGCGGGTCGGCGATGGCGCGGGGCGAGAGCAGCGGCCCGACGCCGAGATCCAGCGCGAACGGCGTCCCGTAGCGCTGGCAGACCGGCTCTTCGATCAGCCGCAGGCCCGACCAGCAGGCGGGGCAGAGGGCGCCGGGATCGGCGGTGGCGCAGCCGCAGCCCGAGCAGGTCGGCGGGTAGATCAACGAAAGAACCCCGCGCGGCAGGCCGTGCAGGGTTGAAACGACGGCCTGAAATGCCGTCACGTTGGGCCTCGGCCGAAGGGTCGGCTTAGCGGGCCGAGACCGGCTGCGCGCCCGTGTTCATCGGCTGCTGGTCCAGCTGGCGGGCGCGGGCGTTGGCCCGGTGGCGGCCGATCGCGCAGCCGGCCGCGGCGCCGAGCAGGCCGTGATGCCCCGCATAGTGACCCGCGATGCCGCCGACGATGGCGCCCTTGATGCAGCCCTTGGCCTCGGCGCCGCTGGCGGCGGTGAGGGCAGCGAGGGCCATCGTGGCCCCGACGAGCATGCGCGTCATGATGCAAAACTCCCGGATGTTCGTGGCCTGACGGCCGTGTGGTGCAGGAACAGCCACGCTGCCGAGTCGTTCCACCATGCTACACGTCCTCACGATTCCGTGCGCCGGATAAGTCGTGTCGCCGTGTCGCCGCTGGCGGGCGGGCACCGGGAGTGCCATCTGCATCGCGATGGATGCTCCCGCCGCCCTGTTCGACACGATTCTCGCCCGCCACCGCCTCGCCCGCGCCGGGCGGATCGGCTTCGCCGGTTTCCTGCTCGATCGCCTCGCCGAGGATCTCGACGACCGGCTCGGTGCCGTGCTGCGCGATTTCTCGAGTGTGCTCGACCTCGGCTCGCCTGCGCCGGCTGCCTTGCCGATCCTGGCGACCCGGTATCCACAGGCGCGGCGCGTCAGACTGTCGGCTTGGCCGGAGCCGGGACTTGGCCGGATCGTCGGCGATCCCGAGCGCCTGCCGCTGGCGGCCGGAAGCCTCGATCTGGCCGTCTCGCTGTTGGCGCTCCACGCCGTCAACGACCTGCCGGGCACGCTGATTCAGCTCCGACGCGCCCTGCGCCCGGACGGGCTGTTCGTCGGATGCTTCTTGGGCGGCGCCACCCTCACGGAACTGCGCCAGAGTTTCGGTCAGGCCGAGAGTGAGATCGAGGGTGGGATCAGCCCGCGGGTGGCGCCCTTCGCGGCCGTCCGCGAGGCCGGCGCCCTGCTTCAACGGGCCGGGTTCGCGCTGCCGGTGGCCGATACCGACACGCTCACGGTGCGCTACGCCGACCCGTTCGGCCTGATGCGCGACCTGCGGGCCATGGGCATGACCAACGTGCTCACCGAACGTCGGCGGACGCCGCTCCGCCGGGCGACCCTGCTGCGCGCCGCGCAGATCTATGCGGAGCGCTTCTCCGATCCGGACGGGCGGGTGCGGGCGACCTTCGAGGTGCTGTGGCTGTCGGGTTGGGTGCCGCACGAGAGCCAGCAGAAGCCGTTGCGCCCCGGCAGCGCCACATCGCGCCTCGCCGATGCCCTCGGGACGATCGAATTGAAACCGAAGGACGCGGGATCGCCATGAAGCTGCCTGGACCCGACCACCCGATCACCATTACGCCGGAGCCGCGCCGCGTGCGCGTGACCCTGGCGGGAACCGTGATCGCCGAGACACGCCACGCCCTGCGGTTGGAGGAGGCCCGATATCCGCCGGTCTACTATGTGCCGCGCAGCGACATCCGGTCCGAGAATTTTGCCCCGTCGGCGCATTCGAGCCACTGCCCCTACAAGGGCAATGCACGCTACTTTCACCTTGTCGTCGATGGGACACATCGGCCGGATGCGGTGTGGAGCTACGAGGCGCCCTATCCTGCGGTGGCCCAGATCCGCGACCATGTCGCCTTCTACCCGGATCGCGTGGATTCGATCGCGGTGACCGACTGATGGCGCTTCAGGCGCTGACCAAAGACCAGAAGGCGTGCTTGCGCCCGTGCTCGCGCCGCAGCTTCGCCCGGTAGCCCTCAGGATCCGGCTCGACCGAGCCCGCTTCGAGCCGGGGAGCTAAGCCATCGAGTTCCGCGAGGTAGCGCGCGGCATGCGGGTAGGCCGCGCTGCGGCTGTGGTCGAAGACGCCGTCGATCAGCCGGCGGTAGAGGATCGTCGCAGCCAGGGGGTGGTCCTGCGCCAGGGCTTCGGCGGCGGGGGCGAGGATCGCGTAATGCAGGCCACCGTCCCAGGCGGTGGGCCGCCGCGTCACCAGACGGGCGGCGCGGTGGAGATCCGGCCACGCGATCAGGAAAGCCAACGCCCGGTGGGGTTCCGGGAAGGCCTCGACATGGTCCAGGGCGCGCTGGAGCGCCTCCTCGTCCTCGAAATCCGGCAGCTTGGCCAGGAAGCTGCGCAGCATGGGGCCGTCGAGCTCCCGCTCGAAGCGGCCCCAGCGCAGGGCCTGCGCCTCACTGCTGCCGCCGAGGGCGTCGAGGATCTCGATCTCCACGACGAGGCGCTCGCGCTCCGGTACCCGGGAATCGAAGCCGGCGATCAGGTCTTCCCGGGTCGCGACGCGGCGCTTGGGATCTTGCGGCCGCCGGATCCAGTCCAGGGCTTCGTGCGCGCGGCCCGCGCTGAGGAGCCGCCGGGCGATCGCGGTCCGGTTCTCGCCGCCCGGAGCGATCGCGCTTTCCAGCGCAATGAACGCGTCTGGATCGCCCCGGCGGTCTGCGATGGCCTGACGCAGGCGCAGGATCTGATTTCGCGTGGCCGCGTGATAGGCGGGATGTCCGCCTCGGGAGCGGCCGGTCTCGGGTCTGGCAACCGCCTCGGCTAAGCCGGCGTCGATCTCGGCGAGGGCATCCTCAGGCAGGGATGGAAGCATCTCCGCCAGCAGGAGGCCGAGGGGACCGAACGGATCGTCCGTGACCGGAGACACGAGGCTCGTGGCGACCCGCCCGGCCGCCTCCGCCGGTAACCCGCCTGCGATCTCCACAAAGGCCGCGGATGCCCGCTCGAAGACGCCCTGGATCGCACCGTTCCCGTCATCCACGCGGTTGAGCACCGCGTCGGCATGGGCGAGGAAGCGCCGGAGCCGGTCGAGGGCCGCGGCGGGATCGAGGGGACGCAGCTCGTTGACGATCACCGTGACGGTGACGTTGAGGTCAGCCGCGAAGGCCCGACGCTTCTGCCAGTCGATATAGCCCTGGGCACCTTCAAGGGCGGTGAGCCGCCGGTCGATGATCGCCGCGACGGCGTCGGGCCCCTGGAGGGAGGCGACCGCCGCGGTGACCAGCTTCTTGAAGCCGGGATTGCGTGCCGTTTCGCCGAGAATCAGGCCGATCAGACGGTCGGCGCCCAGAGCCGCCAGGGTCTCGGGCGACGGCGTGGTGCGCCGCGCGCCCTTCGGCAGGCCCGGCGCCTTCGGCTTCACCGCCCGCGCGCGCGCCACGACGGCTCCTGTCGATGCGCCGGTTCCCGCACGGTCGTTCCGTCCCCGCTGTTACTCGATGACCTTGGCGCGTGGCCGATCGCTGCCCTGGGCGGTTTCATCGTGCCAGCCGCCGGCCTGATCCTGATAGCGGATGCCCTCGGTCGAGCCCGGGACCTGCTGCTCGGCCGCCGCCGCCTGGGCGGCCTGAAGCGCCTCCTCGCGGCTCGGGAAAGTCTCGGAGAACACGTCGCCAACCTTGTAGGCGAAGCCGCCATCGTGCTCGACGATGCGATAGGTAACCTCGGACATAACGCCTCCTGTACGCGCCCAATATCGTTGAGCGCGAACCCGCCGGACGCGCCGCGGTTCCAGACACGCTGCGGCTCCAGCCTCCGATCCGCCGGAAAGGCAGTCTAGCCCGACCCGTTCCCGACACGGCAACGATGACGATGCAGCTCCGAACGATCCTCGCCCTCGCCCTTCTCCTCGGCGCGCTGCCGGCCAGAGCCGAAGAGGGCTTCCTCGACCGGCTCTTCGGTGGTTCGGGACGGGGGGCGCCACCCAATCCCTTCGCGTCGAACTATCCCTCGGCCGCGCCCACGGCCGACGAGGTCCGGGCCGAGCGCCGGCGGCGGGCAGGCCGCGGCGAGCGCGGCGGCAGCCAGGCCGGTCCCTTGCCCCCGGGCCGAATCCCCGAGGAGTGACGCCGCTCAGAGATCGCCGACGACGCCCGCCGCGTCCTGCGCCTGGAGCACATCCGGGCGCGGCATCGAGATGATGTTGTAGCCGGCATCCACGAAATGCACCTCGCCGGTCACGCCCCCCGAGAGCGGCGACAGCAGGTAGAGTGCCGAGCCGCCGACATCCTCCAGGCTGACGGTCCGCCGCAGCGGTGCGTGGGCGCGCTGGTGGTTGAACATCAGCCGCGCGTCGGCGATGCCGGCGCCCGCGAGGGTGCGCATCGGTCCGGCCGAGAGCGCGTTCACCCGAATCCCGTCGGGGCCGAGGTCGCTGGCGAGGTAGCGGACCGAGGCTTCGAGCGCCGCCTTGGCGACACCCATGACGTTGTAGTTCGGCATGACCCGCGTCGCACCACCATAGGTCAGGGTGAGCAGCGAGCCGCCGGCCTTCATCCGCTTGGCCGCGCGCTGGGCGATCTCCGTGAAGGAGAAGCACGAGATCGTCATGTGCGCACGAAGTTCTCGCGCGTGGTGACGTCGACGTAACGGCCCTTGAGCTGCGTCTTGTCGGAGAAGCCGATCGCGTGGACGACGAAATCGAGCCCGCCGTCGAAGCGGGCATCCAGCGCCTCGAACACCGCATCGACCGAGGCCGCATCCTCGACATCGCACGGCAGGACGATATCCGAGTCGAGTTGCGCCGCGAGCGGCGTGACGCGCCGGCCCAGGGCTTCACCCTGGTAGGTGAAGGCGAGGTTCGCGCCCTGTCCGTGGAGAGCCTTGGCGATGCCCCAGGCGATCGAGTGATCGTTGGCGACGCCCATGATCAGGCCGCGCTTGCCCGCCATCAATCCCGTCATGCCGACACGTGTCCCGAACGAGCGCACCGCGCCCGGATACGGGGCGGACCGCGATGCGCTCGACCGAACCGCGGCAGGGTGCCTTAGCGCGCCTCGCTCCGCGATCCAAACGTGCCGGCCTCCGGAAGCGGATAAAAAAAGCCCCGCCGGACGGGCGGGGCGTTCACGATCCGGCGTCGTGGATCAGAAGTGGCCGTCCGTATGGGACTCGGCCTCCTCGATCAGGGCCTGTTTGGCATAGATCGCCGCATAGCCAGCGATCATCAATCCACCCAGCGTTCCGAGGATGAATGTCCCCATAGCCGCCCCCAAATCTCAACAACCGGTAAACGCCGCCCTCATGGCGGCGGTTCCGTGCCGCGGATTTCAAGCGTCCACGTGCTTCAGCACCAGGGTCGCGTTGGTGCCACCGAACCCGAACGAGTTGGTCAGGACGTGGCCGAGCTTGGCGTCGTCCCGCCGCGCCCGCAGGATCGGCATGTCGGCGAAGGCCGGGTCGAGTTCGTCGATATGGGCGCTCTCGCAGATGAAGCCGTTATTCATCATCAGAAGGCTGTAGATCGCTTCCTGAACGCCCGTGGCGCCGAGCGAATGGCCCGTCAGCGACTTCGTGGCGGCGATCGGCGGACACGCCTCGCCGCGGCCGAAGACCACGCGGATCGCCTCGATCTCCTTGTCGTCCCCCACCGGGGTCGAGGTGGCGTGAGGATTGATATAATCGATCCGGGCACCCTTGAGGCCCTCGATCGCCTGCCGCATGCAGCGCACCGCGCCCTCGCCGGAGGGCGCCACCATGTCGTGTCCGTCCGAAGTCGCGCCGTAGCCGGCGATCTCGCCGTAGATCCGCGCGCCGCGCGCCTTGGCGTGCTCCAGCTCTTCCAGGACGAGGACGCCGGCACCGCCCGCGATGACGAACCCGTCGCGGTTGGCGTCGTAGGCCCGGGAGGCGCGGGCCGGAGTGTCGTTGTACTTCGACGACATGGCCCCCATGGCGTCGAACAGCACCGACAGCGTCCAGTCCAGGTCCTCGCAGCCGCCCGCGAAGATGATGTCCTGGCGGCCGCCCTGGATGATCTCGGCGGCGTTGCCGATGCAGTGGTTCGACGTCGCGCAGGCCGACGAAATCGAATAGTTCACGCCGCGGATCTTGAACCATGTGGCGAGCGTCGCCGAGGCGGTCGAGGACATCGCCTTCGGCACCGCGAACGGGCCGATCCGCTTCGGCCCCTTGTCGCGGGCGATCGCCGCAGCTTCCACGATGACCCGAGTCGACGGGCCGCCCGAGCCCATGATGATCCCGGTGCGCTCGTTCGAGATGTCGCCCGATTCCAGGCCCGCATCGGCGATCGCCTGATCCATGGCGACGTGGTTCCAGGCGGTGCCGCCGCCGTGGAAGCGCATGGCGCGCCGGTCCACAGCGCCCTCCGGATCGAGGCTCGGAGCGCCGGAGACTTGGCTGCGGAAGCCGTGCTCGGCGTAGCTGGCGTCGCGCGCGATGCCCGAGCGGGCTTCGCGCAGGGAGGCCAGCACCTCCTGCGTGTTGTTGCCGATGGACGAGACGATGCCCATCCCGGTGATGACGACACGGCGCATGATGGTGACGATACCTCCGTCGCGGCGTCGCTCGCCCGCGCCGCGTCCCGGTCAGCTAAGATGACGCGGACACAATCTCAACCGCCGAGGACGCCCAACGTTGCGGCCAAGCCGCCACTGGCACCCCCGAACCGGTCCATTCAGCTCTGGAACAGGCCGACGCGCATGTCCTGAACTTGGTAGACACGCTCGCCGTCGGCCTCAAGCCAGCCATCGCCGATGCCGAGAACGAGCTTGCCCTGGCGGACCCGCTTCACATCGACATTGTACACGACCCGCTTCATCGACGGCAGCACCTGGCCGGCGAGCTTCACCTCGCCCACGCCGAGTGCGCGACCGCGGCCCGGCGAGCCCAGCCAGCCGAGATGGAAGCCCAGCATCTGCCACAGGGCGTCCAGCCCCAGGCAGCCCGGCATGACGGGATCCCCCTGGAAGTGGCAGGGAAAGAACCAGAGGTCGGGACGGATATCGAGTTCGGCCGTCACGTGGCCCTTGCCGTGGGCGCCGCCGTCCGTGGCGATCGAGGTGATCCGGTCAAACATCAGCATCGGCGGCAACGGCAGCTGTGCGTTCCCGGCCCCGAAGAGTTCACCTCGCCCACAGGCCAGAAGGTCCTCGTAGGAGTAGTGCGACTGGCGGTTACCCTGCGGCGCGGGGGTTTCGGCGTCTGGCGGCATTGCGTTGGCTGTGTCCTCGGATATGCGAGCGCGGCGCGTTCGCCGGCGAAGCCCGTGGCCCCGTCGTGTGGTGCGCGGGTTAGCACGGGGCGGTAAGCCTTCAAAGCCGCGGGCCGCCGTATAGTGGCGCAGCATGGCTTGGGTTGCGACCATAGGCCCAGTTCCATATACTGAGGGGAATCCTTCTCAGGCCCCTTGTCGAGCGTTCAGTTCAGCGATGTCCGAACCGGTGCCATTCCAGGCCGTCTTCAATGGGCGGGTCCCCGCTCCGCAGTTGGACGCCAACGGGACTCCGCGCCGCGGTTGCCCGCTCTCCGACCTGCGCGATCGTCTGCGCCGGGCGGGCCTCCGGCCGACGCGGCAGCGCCTGTCCCTGGGCTGGCTGCTGTTCGGTCGGGGCGACCGTCACCTGACGGCCGAGATGCTCTACGACGAGGCGATGCGCGCCAAGGTGCCGGTGTCTCTGGCGACGGTCTACAACACGCTGCACCAGTTCACTGAGGCGGGGCTGCTGCGTCAGCTCGCGCTCGACGGGTCGAAGGCCTATTTCGACACGAATCCGAGCGAGCACCACCACTTCTACCTGGAGGACGAGAGCCAGGTTATCGACATGCCCGATTGCGGGATCACGGTCGATTCGCTGCCCGAGGCGCCCGAGGGCATGGAGATCGCCGGCGTCGAGGTGATCGTCCGCCTGCGTCGCGCGCGCCCGAATGCGCGCCGCCAGGGCTGAGCCGGCGGCCGGGAGCTAGGATTGAAAAGGGGCCCGGCATCGTCCGGGCCCTTTTTCGTTGGGCAGTTGGCTACTCGACGACTTCGTTCGGGTAGACGCCCCAGAGGCGGTTCTGGCGGATATAGCCGTCCACGTCCCGCTTGTTGGGCAGCCCCACGATCAGGCGGCACCACGTGCCGGTGCAACTCTTCACGCTGCCGATCACGCCGGTCTGGAGCTTGGCCTCGTCCTCGGCGCCCTCGTCGGCCTTGGCGCGCAGCGACACGGCCGCTTTCTCGACGCCCTTGTCGGGGCCGGCATTGACGATCGCGGTGCGCCGTCCCGAGAGCAGCGAGTGCAGGACCCAGCCTTCGGTCCCCTCGGAATCACGGATCCGGCGCCAAGTCTCGAATTCGCCGACGATCTCCACCGGTAATCCGGCGCGCTGGAACACCCAGAGGGTGCGATGATCCTTGGATGGCCCCTCGCGCAAGTTGACGCGGTCGGTCTTCAGGCTGGCGTAGCGCGGGAGCGGCAGCTTGGTCACCGGCCCGATCCCGGTCTCGATCGGTGCGGCGGGTGCGGCTCCCGCGCCGGTGGCGAGGCCACCCGTCAGCAGCGCCACGACGGCGAAGCTGAGGCGTAACACACGCATGATCGTCTCCCTGTCCGGACGTCGATGGTGGCGAATGGGCCTGTCGAACGCGAGGCCCCTCCGGCGTGCGGGCCGTGCCGGCATCCGATTGTGTTCCGGCCCACCTCTGGTAGAGAGTCGGATGGGTCGGGACAGGCTCCGGAACCGGCGCCGGGCGACCGGTCCTGTCTGGCCGAATTCGGTTAACGGACGCTTGCGTGGGGCGGCCCCGCCGCGACCACGTCCGCAGAGCTGACGGGGAGAGAGACGTGTCGAAGCGCAAGCCGCTGGTGGTCGTGACGCGGCGCCTGCCGGACGCCGTCGAGACGCGGATGCGCGAGCTGTTCGACGTCCGCCTGAGTTCCGACGATGCGCCGATGGCGGCGGACGCAATGGCCGCCGCGCTGCGCGAGGCCGATGTCCTGGTCCCGACGGTGACGGACGAGATCGATGCCGGGCTGATCGCCCAGGCCGGTCCGAACCTGCGGCTCATCGCCAATTTCGGCAACGGCGTCGATCATATCGACGTCGCGGCGGCGCTGGAGCGCGGCATCACGGTCACCAACACGCCGGGGGTGCTGACCGAGGACACCGCCGACATGACGATGGCGCTGATCCTCGCAGTGGCCCGCCGGGTCACCGAGGGCGCGCGCATCATCCCGGACGACGAGTGGACGACGGGCTGGTCGCCGACCTGGATGCTCGGGCGGCGCATCACCGGCAAGCGGCTCGGCATCGTCGGCATGGGCCGGATCGGGCAGGCGCTCGCCAAGCGCGCCCGGTCCTTCGGACTCCAGATCCACTACCACAATCGCCGCCGGGTGCCGGCCGCGATCGAGGGGGCGCTCGACGCCACCTATTGGGAATCCCTCGACCAGATGCTCGCGCGGGTCGACATCGTGTCGGTGAACTGCCCGCACACGCCCGCGACGTACCATCTGCTCTCGGCGCGGCGGCTCAAGCTGCTCAAGCCCGAGGCGGTGGTGGTGAACACCGCCCGCGGCGAGGTCATCGACGAGAACGCTCTGGCGCGCCTGATCGAAGGCGGCGAGATCTCGGCCGCCGGCCTCGACGTGTTCGAGCAGGAGCCGGCCGTCAGCCCGCGCCTTGTGAAGCTCGCCCGGCAGGGCAAGGTCGTGCTGCTGCCTCATATGGGTTCGGCGACCTACGAGAGCCGGATCGACATGGGCGAGAAGGTCATCATCAACATCAAGACCTTCATGGACGGCCATCGGCCGCCGGACCGGATCCTGCCCAGCATGCTGTGACGGCCGGCGGCCGGGATGCGGCCGCCCCGCCTCAGAGCGTGATGGCGGCCGCCGATCGCTTGGAGGCCTCGACGCTCTGGAACAGCCGCTCCGTTGTCAGCTTCAGGAAGTAGAAGCCGAAATCCGGATTCTGGTAGTAGAGTTCCTTCAGGTTGGAATAGGTCACGCACAGGGTCGTGCCGGGCTCCGTGCAGATCAGCGACGCCGTGCGCGCATTGCCGGGTGAGAGCAGGCCCAGTTCGCCGACGATTCCGCCGGCCCGCACCTCGATAT
>Ga0164297_10006097_pt1 | contig 10146 bp, 8 predicted proteins | sample GEODES058metaG_FD_113539 | JGI IMG/M metagenome (GOLD analysis project Ga0164297, IMG submission 113539) | Dystrophic lake water microbial communities from Trout Bog Lake, Wisconsin, USA - GEODES058 metaG | ecosystem: Environmental > Aquatic > Freshwater > Lake | place: USA: Trout Bog Lake...
CGAATGGTGCCCGACCTTTCGGTAATGGGTGACCCCAATACTGGGTTTATTCAGTACTTCACCGGTACCAACAAGGCCACCGTTATTTGTGGCCACAACTCCTGCTCGGGATGGGGCAGCATTGGCGGCACCTCCATTGGTGCGCCGCTCGTGAGTGCGACCTTCGCGATCGCCAGCCAGAGCTGCGGTGGCGTGCGTCTCGGTTTTCTCAACCCAACGCTCTACAGCATCGCCAGTACCGGTGGGAACTATCTCGACGTGACGGCCGGCAACAATGACCTCTTTAACCAAGGGGTCTACGCCGCCGGCACGGGCTACGACCTCGCGTCCGGCCTCGGCAGCCCCACTGGCAATTTTGTTAACGACTTGTGCCCCGCCACCGTGAACGCCTCGAAGAGTGCGCTACGAGCCGCCCCGGCCCCGCACTTCGTCAACGCCAACATCACCATTACCGCCACTGTGCGCGACGCGCAGGGCGCGCCGCTCGCGAACGCGCCAGTCGACTTCGTCGCCCACACCGACGGCGGAACAAGCACCCTCTCCTTCGACAACGTCGCCACCTCGACGACGTCACCAAATCACGCCGCCCTCGTCGTGCAATCATCGAACACGGGAATCGCGACCGTCACGCTGTCCTCGACGAACGCAACGCCGGTGTCTATTACCGCCACCGTGGACGGACTCCCCCTTTCGCAGGTCGTATTGAACTTCGCCTCCATTCCACTCACGCGCCAGGTTCCCCTCCAGCCAGTGGTTCGCACGGTCGCGACGAGTGCCAACTCGGTCAACGTCGCTCTCGCCTCGCACCACGGTGCAACGCCACCCGTCAAGTTCTTTCAAGTGTCGGTCGATGGTGGTCGAACCTGGCTGACCTTCACCGGTCGCGCCACGTCGTTCGTCGTACGTAACCTCGCCCCGCGCCATCACTACACCCTCGTGGTGCGGGCCCGTAATGCCAACGGCACCAGCCCGGTGTCGCTCCCTCACTCCGTCGTTACGTTGGCCTAACGAATGAAGGTCCGGTCGCTGTTCCGGTCGTCGTCCACGGGTGCCCCTCGAGGCACCCGGGCGCGCGTCGCACGATGGATGCGCAACTTCGTCATCGTCGGAACCTTTATTCCCGCCCTGACCATCCCCCAACTGCCCACCACGACGCTGACGGGCGAGGCCTTTTACGAATTCCTCAACACCGGCGCGAGTGGCGTGCCTTGGAATGCGACCTCGCTCGAAAGCACGTTGTCCAACGCGACGCTGGCCGGGACGCCCAGTGTGATTAACGGTGATGGCGTCACGGCAATTGCCGCTCGACTGGCCAGCGGTGACCTGGTGCTCTACCAGCAAAACGCCAGCGGCCACAGCAGCCTCATCGACCTGACGACCGGGCTCGCCACACCATCACCGGGTGCCGATCCTGTTGCCTTCTTTGACCCTTGGCACAATGTGGACGTCGCCTACATCTCCGATAGCGGCGACCTGATGCTGGTAACGCCTTCGGTCGCTCTCGGCGTTCGCCACGCCGCGGTCCGATCTTCAGCTCCCTTCACGGTGACCGATCTGACCTCGTCTAACAAGGTGACGTTTGCGGCCAGCATTCCGAGCGTTGAAGTCACGGGCACCGCTGGTCAACTCGTGGTGCGCGATGCGCTCGGTCACGCCGAATCTATGAGCCTGCAGTGGCCGACTAGCAACCGCGCCCCCGTGGTCGGCCTCCCCATTGACGTGACCGCAGCAACGTCCACCCTGGCACTCACCAGTGATCCGGTGCTCATTCCCAGTACTACGAGTACGGCATTGTTCACGGCGGTGACGACCGGTGGGGATATCGAGGTCTACCAGGAGTCCTCGTCGGGTACCTGGTCCGCTATCAACGTCACCACCACGTCTGGCGCGCCAAACGCCGTGGGGGCGGTCGCCGCCGCCGCGAACGCCACGACGTCCTACCTTGCCGCGCTCAGCGCCGCCGGCGACGTGGAGCTCTTCAGCGTGACGGCTGGCAGCGAACTTGGTGGTTTGCGCTCGCCTCACGTCATTGGCCAACCGAGCACCACCTGGCACTACGTCAATCTCAACACCACGATCAGCGGCTCGCCGCCCCTCGCCGGCCAACTTGCTCTCTCGGCCACGGGTACCACCCTCAGCGTCGCCGGCGAGGCCGCCAACTGGGGTGACCTATTCCTATTCAGTTCGCCGCTACCGACCCTTAGCTGGAGCGACGTGGACTTGTCCCAGACGGCGAGTAACTCCGCCATTACCGTCGGTCCAGGGATTACGACGACCACCGTCAACGGCCAACTCGCCCTCTTCGGTTTCGACACGGGGTACATCGCCTCCAAGGGCGTTGGCGTGTACGCCATTCCCCAGAAGGACTGGAGTCAAGCCATAACTGACGGGTGGCCGATTCTGGCCGACACCGGGGCGCTCGGCACAGCCAAGGCCCCATGGGTCGGCTTCGTGACGAGCGGCGGACTCGCGCAGTCCCCCGACTATCTCCTCGGCCAGACCATCGCCAACGGACACCAGCCCGAGACGTGGCTCTCGTTCTGGACCGTGAGCGGCCCACTCCCGGGCCAACCTAAGACGACGGCAAACTATTACTCGCACGGGTTCTTAGCCGGGGCGTGGGTGGCCCAGCAGGTCGATGGTTACAAGAAACTCGGCTTGACGAACGTTCCTAACTGGATCATTCTCGACCCCGAAGGACTGCCCGACAACCACTCGGCCCTCGACGCCCCAAGCGGAGCCTCGGCCGCGACCATCGCCACCTACGCCACCTACTGGACCGCCATGTTGCGGGGCTGGGCCGCGGGCATGGCCTCGGTCGACCCCGCGCTACACCCCGGCGTCTACGCCGCCATGTCCGAGTACCGCAACTACAACTTGGCCAGCGACCCGTTGCCGGTCTTTGAAGCAGTGGCGTTTGCGGGCAACGGACCCGTCCCAATTAAGGGCGGGACGGGGGCCAACGTGTTGGGCTACATCGCCTTTGACGCCTCCTGCACCCCGACCAGCACACTGCGCGCCCAGGAAAAAACGCTCGTCTCGGCCCCGTGGTCCGGCCAGTTCAACACCCTCCAGTTCGCGGCGGGCGTCTACTGTAAGCCGTAGCCCCAAGGAGGACCTATGTCGGAGAACGAAAAACCCACCGCCGACCTACGGCAACGTTTTAAGCAGTTGACGCAGCCACTCGTGGACTCGCTTGACGCCCGCCTCCGCGACGAGGTCGACGCCCGCGTCGATGGACGCGTCGAGGAGCTCTTAGCGAACCGACTCAGCGTGCTGGAACGGGCTGTCGCCGATCTGGACCGGGCAGTACGAGCACTCGAAGCGCGACTCGACGAGCGCGCTTAGCGACGTCGTTCGCGGTCGCGACGAATCACAAAGCGGACCGTGAGGACCGTCAAGGTCAACATGGCGACGACGAATAGTCCGAAAACGACGTCGAAGGCAGCGGTAAATTCGGCCAGACTCATGGCCTCATCGTAGTCGTGTGACAGGGCTTCGACAGAGTGGAGTCATGAGTTCACTGACCCTCGTTCGAGAGACTGTTGCGGCCGCTCTACGCGGCACCCCCGAGACCCGGCCACTGCGCGACGACGCTACGGCTGCCGGTCTTCGCGCCGAACTCGCCGACGTCGTGTTCGCCTGCGGAGCCAGCACCGACCACCCCCTCGTCCTGCGGTCGTCCGCACTTCGTATCGACCGCGGCGTCGCCGGAGCCAGTTCCTTTGCGCTGCTTCGCGGTCTCTACGTGGCCGCTGCGCTGCGACTCTTAGTCAATGGACACAGCATGGCCAACCCCCTCGACGAGCTCAGCGTTGCCTTTGACCGCTTGGGATCTGAAGGCGATGTCGCTGCGATGCTGGCCCAGCTCTCCGCTGACGACCGGGCTCGCCTCGAGGCCGAACTGCGTTCACACGTGTCGGTGCTATCGCGAGAACTCGGCACGATTCCACCGAACTGGCGGCCCCGCACAATGGTTCGTTCGGCCGTCGTCTTGGCCGGTGGCGCCCTGGAGCTACGCGATCAGGTCGACCTAGTCGTTGGCACGCATCTCTCGCCCGTGGCCTCGCTCGCCCTCCTCGACGTAACGACCTCGCCACTTGGTCCCGACGCCGAGCGGGTGATGCGCTACCACGCCCTGGTCTCGACCTTGCGAACTGGTTCGCTCCCGTTGCGCACGGCCATGCTCTCGTCCGCCACGGGCGAACGTTGGACGGTTGACGTGACCCCCGAACTGCTCCATCGAGCAGTGGCGGACATCGCGAGTTGCTCAACGATGGCGGTGGCGGCGTGAGTACCCTCTGGCAGCGCCGCTGCACCGCGACGGACATCGCCGACTTGGTCGCCCTCGCTCCCGCTGGCGACCGCTTGGACGCAACCCACCGTGACGCATTCGGCGCTCGACTGCGTTCAATTCCCACGATGGAATCACGGCGCCTCGACGCGTGGATGGTCGAACACGGCGGTCACGCCGGTCGTGGCTTCGTCTGGTCGCCAACGACGGCCCGTCGCATCATCGGCACCCTGGCCTACTCACGCCAGCACGCAGCATGGTCGGCCAACGCGGCCGTCCGCGACGAAATTGCCGATCAACTCGCCTCCTTCGCCCGGGGCTACACCCGACTCGGCTCACTCGGCCACTGGCTCTCGGGACTCGACGCGGTAGCGCTCAGCCTCGTCGAATCAGAGGCCGTGAACTGGGCCTTGCAGCTGCTCGACGTGGCGGAGTTGCTCGGCGGTAGCGCCACCCTCGAAACGACCGACGGGTACTACCACGTCGCTGGCGCCCAGACCACAGTCCGCGCCCGACGGGATTTCACCATCAACGGACCCGAGGGACGTGTGATTCTGCGCATTCGCAGTGGTCGCCCCGGTAAAAGTGCTGGTCCGGGCCTTCGTGCCGACCTCGTCGCCGACGCCCTCGCCACGCCCGACGGCCAGGCGGCCCGTCGTTTCATTGGGCTCTGGCCCGAAGCGGGCCTCGCGCTCGCCGTTGACGGAACGATGGACAACCTGCGATCGGGTGCCCGCGATCTGGTGCGCGCGGCCGTCGTTCAGCGACGTGAACGGCTCACAAAAGCGGCCTAAAACCCGAGAGGGAGCCGAAGCCTACTAGCGTAGAGCAGTCATGACACTTCGCACCTCCCTAAGAAACATTGCCATCATTGCCCACGTTGACCACGGTAAGACCACCTTGGTTGACGCCATGTTGCGCCAAACCGGCTCCTTCACCGCTCACGAAGCGGTGGCCGAGCGCGTTATGGACTCCGGTGACCTCGAGCGCGAAAAGGGCATCACCATTCTCGCTAAGAACACCGCCGTTCAGTACAACGATCTGACCATCAACATCATCGACACCCCCGGCCACGCCGACTTCGGTGGCGAGGTGGAACGCGGTCTCGCCATGGTCGACGCCGTTATTTTGCTCGTCGACGCCGCCGAGGGCCCGCTGCCCCAGACGCGCTTCGTGCTGCGTAAGACGCTGGAGAAGCGCCTGCCCGTCGTACTGGTCATTAACAAGGTTGACCGCCCCGACGCCCGCACCTCCGAGGTCGTGTCCGAAGTAGAGAACCTCTTCCTCGACCTCGACGCCGACGAAGAGCAGATCTCCTTCCCTATCCTCTACGCCTCGGCCCGTCAGGGCTGGGCCTCGACCAACATCGAGGACACCAGCGGTGACCTCACCCCGTTGTTCGAGACCATCGTCAACTACGTTCCGGCCCCCGAGTACGAGGAAGGTCATGGTCTGCAGGCCCTCGTCTGCAACCTCGACGCCTCGCCCTACCTCGGCCGTTTGGCGCTGTGCCGCGTTATTAACGGTACGTTGACCCGTGGTTCGCGCGTGGCCTGGTGCCACGTCGACGGCACGATTGAGCACGCCAAGATCACTGAGCTCTTCATGACCAAGGCCCTCGAGCGCGTTCCCGCCGAAAGCGCCGGTCCTGGTGACATCGTGGCCGTGGCCGGTTTCGAGACCATCACCATTGGTGAGACCTTGGCCGATGCTGAGAACCCGCTGCCGCTGACGCCGCTGACCGTTGACGAGCCCAGCTTGTCGATGACCATCGGTATTAACACCTCACCACTCGCCGGTCAGGAAGGCAAGTTGTTGACGGCTCGTATGGTTAAGGACCGTCTCGACAAGGAGCTCATCGGTAACGTATCGTTGCGCGTTCTGCCCACCGACCGCCCCGACGCCTGGGAGGTCCAGGGCCGTGGTGAGTTGCAGTTGGCCGTCTTGATTGAGACCATGCGTCGCGAAGGCTTCGAGCTCACCGTTGGTAAGCCCCAAGTCGTGACCCGCGTCATCGACGGCAAGACCTTCGAACCGGTCGAGCACGTCACCATTGACACGCCCGAGGAGTACGTCGGTGCCATCACTACGCTGCTCGCAACCCGCAAGGGCTCGATGATCGACATGATTAACCACGGCACCGGCTGGGTCCGCCTCGAGTGGAAGATTCCCGCTCGTGGTCTGGTCGGCATCCGCACCGAGTTCATGACCGAAACCCGCGGTGCCGGCATGATGCACACCAACTTCGACGGGTACGAGCCCTGGTTCGGTCCGATTCGCCTGCGCGCCAATGGCGTGCTGGTGGCCGACCGCCGTGGCGCGACGACGGCTAACGCCCTCATCGACCTCGAAGCCCGAGGCACGCTGTTCGTCTCGCCCGGTACCGAAGTGTACGAAGGCATGATCGTCGGCGAAAACTCCCGCTCGGAAGAGATGGACGTCAACCCGACCAAGGAAAAGAAGCTGACCAACATGCGTGCGTCAGGTTCGGACCACACCGAGCGCATTACGCCCGCCACGGTGATGTCCTTGGAACAGGCCCTCGAATTCATCGCCGATGATGAGGCCGTCGAAATCACGCCGAAGTCGGTTCGTCTGCGCAAGGTCATCCTTGACCAGGCCGGTCGCGCCCGCGCTCGCAAGAAGGGCTAGTTCTCGCTCCTGACCCCGAGGCACTCTCGCCACGGGACCTCCGTCGCTCACCAAGTAGAATTGACGACGGAGGGATGTCAGAGCGGCCGAATGAACCGGTCTTGAAAACCGGCGTGGGCTTGCCCACCGTGGGTTCAAATCCCACTCCCTCCGCCCGTGAAAAACGCCAGCAACTTCGGTTGCTGGCGTTTTTCATTTAGGAAGTCAGCGGCACCAACTGCCAGAGATTCTTGGCGGTGCAGACCCACTTGTGCCCCGCCGTTACCGGCGACGGTGGGAAGGCGTTGCAGAGGCCAATGTGTCCGTGGTGCACGTGGTGCACGACACTCGCGAGAAGCACCCCGCCGGCCGCCAGCGCGCCGAGTACCACGATGAAAAGCAGTCTTGACTTCCACGTGGGCGACTCCGACGGCGAGCCGTAGTTTCGTAGTCCGGCGATGGGTCCGTTCTTAGCGTCCATGAATCCGTGAACGTAAGTTCTCGAGCCACTCGTTGGCCGATCGACGAGCGTCGAGGACTTCGCTGCGACGAACAACCGCTCCCGCGCCGGTGACCGGGTAGGAACCGAGGAATTTCACGCGTACGAGGTGAGCCTGGACGTCGGCCAGGCAGTCGCCAATGACGTCGTCGGCGATGTGGCCATCGAATTCAATAACGAAGCAGTAGTCACCGAGACCGGTCTTGGTCGGGCGGCTCTCGAGCTTCGTGAGGTTGATGTCGCGGGCGGCGAAGCGACCCAGGATGCCATACAGCGTGCCCGGACGGTCGGCGTCTTGAAAGCACACAATCAAGGTCCGGTCCGTCCCCGTCGGCGGGGCGATATCGCGCCGCCCGACCAGAACGAAGCGGGTGGCGTTGTCGGGGTGGTCGGCGATGTTTTCGGCAATCACGTCGAGGCCGAAGAGTTCTGCTGCGAGAGCCGATCCGACGGCGGCCCACGGTTCGTCGCTCTGGGCCGTCTCGAGCGCCGCCTGGGAGGTCGACGTCGTTTCGACCACACGAGCATTCGGCAACGTCGCCACGTAGCCGCGTACTTGCGCCAGGGCGTGCACGTAACTCGCCACGCGGGTCACTGACGTCGGTGTGACGCCCGAGCGCGCCAGGAGATGCATGCGGATAGGCAGAACGACTTCTTGCTCGATAACCAGGTCGTGATCGAACACCAGGCCGTCAATCGTCGCTGAAACGGTGCCCTCAATGGCGTTTTCGAGCGGCACGAGGCCGTGGTCGAGCTGGCCGGAGGCGACGGCGTCGAGCACGTCGGCGATCGATGCGCAGGCCACCGCCTCAACGGGGCCGAGCTGGGTTAAGGCCTCGTGGGAGAACGACCCCTCGGGTCCCAGAAAGCCAACACGCCCAAGAGTCATACGCCGATAGTACTCGCCCTGAAATCCGTCGCCAGAGTGTCTACGATGGACACTGGCCTACTGAAAGGAAGTGCAATGGCGCACTCTATGTTTGAACTCGACGATTCCCTGACTGAGGCTATCTTCCGCTACTGCCGGGAACGTCTGGCGCTCGATGCGCCCCTGGACTTCGGCTCGCACGCGCCGACCCCGATCCCCTCGCTGGACGGCTTCATTACTCGCGAGGGTCGCAACCCCGTCGAGACGCTCGATTTCTTTATTCACGAGCTCGCCGAGCGCGTCATCTCAATTGACTCGCCCAAGTTCCTCGCCTTCATCCCGAACGCGCCGACGAAGAACTCACGTCTCTTTGACATGGTCGTCGCCTGCTCGGCCCTCAACGGCACGAGCTGGCTGGAGTCGGCCGGCGTGGTCGTCGCCGAAAACCAGGCCCTCGAATTCATTGCCCAGCGCGCGGGTATGCCCAAGGGCAGCGGCGGCGCCTTCGTGTCCGGTGGCACCGCTGGCAACTTGTCGGCCCTGACCGTCGGCCGCGACGTCGGCCACGCTCGCCACCCCGAGCTCGAACTACACCAGGTTCGCTTCGCTATCTCCGCTGACGCCCACTCGAGTATCGGCAAGGCCCTGCACGTGCTCGGCATCAAGCCGCTGCTCGTCGAACCCGACGACCACCGCTTCACCCTGGCGGCCCTCGAGCGAGCCCTCGCTAACGATCCCCACCCCGAAACCGTGGTCGGTATCGTCGCCACCTCCGGAACAACCAACGCCGGCATCGTGGACGACCTCGAAGGACTCGGCTCCTACGCTCGGGCCCACGATCTCTGGTTCCATGTCGACGGCGCCTACGGTGGCGCGGCCATCTTCTCCAAGCAGGCCGACCTGCTTAGCGGCATCCGTCACGCCGACAGCTTCATTGTCGACCCCCACAAGTGGCTCTTCGGCCCCCTCGACGCCTGCGCCCTGATCTACCGCAATCCCATCATGGCCAAGAAGTTCCTGGCCCAGCAGGCCGGCTACCTCGACATTCTGCACACCGGCGATGAGGAAGACCTCTCCGAGTGGAACCCCTCGGACTTCGCGATTCACCTCTCGCGCCGGGCCCGTGGTCTTCCCTTCTGGTTCTCCCTCGTTACCAACGGCGTCGAAGCCTACGAATCGGCCACCCAGGCCGCCATCGACCAGGCCGCCTACGCCGAGAAGGTCATTAAGGAACACGGGGAGTTTGAACTCGTTCGTCCGGCCAGCTTGTCCATCGTCCTCTACCGTCGCAAGGGCTGGACGGAGGAGCAGTACGTCGCCTGGAGCGAGCACTTGCTGCGTGAACAGATTGCGTTCGTCACGCCGACGAAGTGGGAAGGTGAGACGGTGGCCCGCTTCGCCTTCTTGCACCCTGACACGTCCGAGGAACTCATTGACGAGATCCTCAACTCAATGCTGGACTAACGGTCCTTCAGCAGTGGATCGGCCGGGTTGCGCTGGGCTTCACCCCGAGCACCCTTGGCTCGCCACGCGAGACCCGAGAGCGCCTCGAGCACGACGCGATTGCCCAGGTAGGCCGTGATCTCAGCGTGGTCGTAGGGTGGCGAGACTTCCACCACGTCAACACCGCCGAGCGGTACCTCCATGGCAATGCGACGGACTGCGTCGAGGAGCTGGCGACTAGAGAGTCCACCGGGTTCCGGCGTGCCGGTCCCCGGCGCCGAACCAGGGTCCACGACGTCCACGTCGACGGACAAGAAGACGGCGTCGCAGTCGGTCATGGCAATGGTCAACGCTTCGTCCAGAACGGCATCGAGTCCGCGGGCCACAATTTCCCCCATTTCGAAGGAACGC
>Ga0164297_10006099_pt1 | contig 10142 bp, 7 predicted proteins | sample GEODES058metaG_FD_113539 | JGI IMG/M metagenome (GOLD analysis project Ga0164297, IMG submission 113539) | Dystrophic lake water microbial communities from Trout Bog Lake, Wisconsin, USA - GEODES058 metaG | ecosystem: Environmental > Aquatic > Freshwater > Lake | place: USA: Trout Bog Lake...
CTAATTTTGCCATTGTTTAGTTGTTTTTTGGATTTGGATTGTCGATTATTTAGTTTTATAACAAGTAATTCAATTATCAGAGGCGAATGTAAATATTTTTTGCAAATTTCATCACAATTGCAATAAAAAATTAGAATTTTTTTCAATAATGTGGATAATTATTGTCCAAATGAATAAAAAAACGCAAAAAATCACTAATTAGGCTCAATAACTTGCCCGTAAGAACTAAAAAACCCGGCTTTGCTGTTTTTTTGTAAAAAATCGCGACCAAAACCTAATATCGGCAGCTGGATTATTTCAAATTGCAATATTTATAAATACTAACCCGATCGGGCTATTAAAATCATCAAAATGATAATTTAAACCTAATTATTTTCAACAATTTATATTTGAATTTATTTCCGGTGCTATGCCGAAAATTTCTTAAAATTGCATTGTAAAACCTGCCGGATCATCCTACCGGTTTTCAGATAAATGTCCTCTTCTAACAAGCAAATAATATGAAAATCACAGTCGTTGGCGCCGGGGCTGTAGGCGCAACTTGCGCAGATAATATCGCAAGAAAAGAATTAGCCGAAGAACTTATTTTATTAGATATCCGTGAAGGCTTCGCCGAAGGTAAAGCGATCGATATCACCCAAACTGCCGCTATCCTTGGTTTTGATACGAAAGTGAAGGGTGTTACGAATGATTATGCCGCAACAGCCGATTCAGAAGTGGTAGTGATCACTTCGGGATTGCCGCGTAAACCGGGTATGACCCGCGAAGAACTGATCGGTACCAACGCTGGTATCGTAAAAAGCGTTACCGAGAGTATCCTTAAATATTCTCCCAATACCATCATCATTGTTGTTTCTAATCCGATGGACACAATGAATTACCTAACCTTAAAAACTTCGGGCCTTCCAAAAAACCGTATCATCGGGATGGGCGGAGCGCTTGATTCGTCACGCTTCAAATATTACCTGAGCCAGGAATTAGGTTGTTCGCCATCAGATCTGAATGCAGTGGTTATTGGCGGTCACGGAGATACTACAATGATCCCTTTGATCAAACATGCAACCTGGAACAGCGTTCCGGTAACGCAATTGCTGAGCCAGGAACAACAGGATAAAGTAGTTGCTGCTACCATGGTGGGCGGAGCTACCTTAACCAAACTCATCGGTACTTCGGCCTGGTACGCACCGGGAGCAGGAACCTTGTCGATGGTTGAAAGCATTGTACGCGACGAAAAGCGATTGATCAGCTGCGGTGTTGCGTTGGATGGCGAATACGGACAGAAAGATATTTCGTTGGTAGTGCCTGTTATCCTTGGCAAAGGCGGTTGGGAAAAGATCGTTAATTTTAACCTGAGCGATGCCGAACAAGCTGAATTCAACAAGAGCGCCGATGCAGTTCGTAATATGAACCAGGTGCTTTATGATACGAATGTGATCTATTGATCTTATTGTCCGATACCGGATAAAATATGCAATATAAAAGGCTTCCTCTCAGGGAAGCCTTTTTGCTTTGCGCTGAGTTTGTTGGTCCTTTGCGAAAGTCTTTTGCGTTTTAAATCTGTCAAAACAAATAGATGATTACGCCTTATTGCAAAAGTTCGATCTTGAATTCAAGGTTAAATATTCATTAAATTAAGAGCGACTTATTCATTTTTTTTCTGTAGAAAGTTTATTTTACGCATTTTTTTGTTTCCTCAATTATTCGTTTTTGGTAGTATTTGTTAAAATTGATAATGTTAGCAAGCGGATAAATATTAATTTTTTATTTGCATAAAAGCCTGTCAATCAGTAGTAATCAATTGTTAACAAGAAGCCCGAAACTGTTAGGAAACTGTTCATAAAAAACAGTAAAAAAACTTGACATGCGTTAGTCCTCCAACTACCTTAGATAACATCAAGAACGACGTACTTTGACAGCTTGGAAGGAAAAGAGAAAGTGAAAGGAAACGGTTTTCGGACCGGTTGATCATCACTAGAAAATATCCTCAGTAACCTAAAGCGAACGGCGGCGAAAGTCGGCGGAAGCGGCAGGGAACTACAAAGCAGAGCAGGAAATGAGCAAATTGGCTTAAAACCAGAGAAACCGAAACGGCGCAAGCCGCTGAAAACGAAGAAACCGAAACGGTGCAAACCGCTGAAAACGCAAGAACCGAAACGGCGCAAGCCGCTGAAAACAAGGAGCAAGCCAAATGGCGAAACCAGGAAACCTAAACGGCGCGAGCCGCTGAGAAATCCGGAACCACAACGGTGCAAACCGCTGAAAACAAAGCGAAGCAGGATACAAGCATTGACGGAAAGCTAAAATATTTTACGGAGTATGTTAGCAGGAAGGCAATACGCCCGGTAATTTGGTCCGCAAGGACAGAAAGAAAAGGCTGGTCATTTACACAAAACTTGATGCTTTTGCACAGTTACGGCTGGGTAAAAGACAGGAAGCGGAAGCCATTCGCAAGAGTGTGTTTCCGTTTTCGTTTTATGGCTATCGGTCAGCAGAACCTTCCTCAGATCAATGGCGATTGGGTAAATAGCCACCAGGCCAGCAAACCAAAAAAAACAAAAACGGTACAGTTATTAATTTTTAACAGGAGTGCCGCCTGCCGCGCTTCGGGTTCAAATACATAAAACTGTTTCACAAACTTGAACGATAGGTTCGTTAGCGGCTCGCGCAACAGGCCTTCACGGCGATCTAACCTGGCGATCAAAATGTGCGCCTTAACTATTGTATAAGCATAAATACCTAACAATAGCAGTGATACGCAAAGTTGAAAATTTAAGTACATGCGGCTTAGTAGTTAGTGTCAAATAATGTTTTGTCGGGCATGCGTACGCCAAGTTCTGCGGTCAGTTGTTCCAACTCGATATCGATGGCCGATACCAGCGTATGCTTACAAGCCGGACAAGCATAAGGGGTAACCAGGTTTGACACGGTCAGCGGTATCCTGAATTCCCTGATATTTTCGTAGATCGAGATCGGGCACTTGATATTAGTGCAGTAAAGGCGATAAAATGTTGGCTGCTCGTTCATGCTTTTGAGTTTTGCTTCTCAAAGTTGTTGAAACTCCGGGGCCATTACTATAGAACTTTATATGAAAACCTTGTAGTTGTTTGGTTGACAAGAGTAGGCCTAAAGTGTTGATTGCTTGCTGCTTTAACGTCTAACAATTCTGTCAAAAATTGCCTGTTTTATTTGCGATTTCCTCAAAAAAATGATTGATGATAACGACGGCTGCGAATAGGGGACTATTCGGCAATAGGGTATAGGGCGGGATTTGTTAATTGTAAAGAACCCGTTTGTTCTCCAGTGTCTGCTTTTGGTTGACATCGAAGATAAGTTCGACGGTGGTGCCATTATTGTCGGCGCTGCTGATATTTAATTCTGCACCTATCAGGATGGCACGTTCTTTCATATTTAATAAACCCATCGACATTGGGTTATGTAAGGTACTTGACTTGATTCCCCTGCCATTGTCAATGATCTTCATATTGATCACACCATCTCTGTTTTCGATCCTGATATTGACCAGGGTAGCATTGGCATGCTTATAAATATTGGTCAATACTTCCTGAAAGATCCTGAAAATATTGATCTCGATAGATTTGTCGATAGGTGGCTGGTCGATATCAATATAGATCCGGGTGTCAATGCCGCTTTTTTGCTGAAATTGATTCAAAAGCCATTCAATTGCAGCAAACAAACCAAGCTTATCCAGCAATGCCGGGCGCAATTCGTTGGCGATCTGCCTGATCGTACTAATGCTTTGGTTGATATCTAATAGCAGCGCATCAATAACCGATGCAATATCATTATCGGGTTCCGAAAACCTTTTTAATGAAGTAAGTGACATTTTTAAACCGGATAACTGCTGCCCAAATTCGTCGTGAATCTCTCTGGCTATGCGCGATCGTTCTTCTTCCACAACATCGCTCAGTTGTTTGGCAAAGGTTCGAACGCGTTTTTCCGACTCTTCTAATGTGGCGGTGATCTTCTTCCGTTCCACGTTATAAATAATACTTTTGTACAAGCTTAGCGCCGTCAATTCTTCTTTCAACAGGTAATCTGACACGCCCAGCGAAAGTGATTTAACACCAAACTCAAAGTCGATATACCCTGTCAAAACAATAATAGGCACGGTTACGCCGAAACTGACAACTTCCTTTATCAAATCAACACCATGTTTGTCGGGTAAAGAAAGATCAAGGAGAATAACATTGAACTGATCGGCATGATCGGTCAATACTTTTTTAGCCGTTGTGTAATTCTTGCAGTGTTTGATGGCTGCATCCTCAAATTGTGCAAGGAGGAATTCCTCTATCAGTATAAAATCCCCCTCATTATCCTCTATTACTAAAATTGAAAAGTGTTCGCGGTGTGGCATGCTGCTATATTATATCTCCAACGCAACATAAATCCGGAAAATAGCTTTAGGCTTTTGCAGGAAAGAATTTAAGTGCGAAGTGCGCTTTAAAAGTAGCAAAAAAATCAAAAGATTTAATATTCCCAAAAGTTGCTTCACGGTTTTAACGTTTGAGCACCACATTTGGTTTTTCTCCAGAAATTTAACATTGTCATTTTAACGGGAATTTTATCTCATCACAATTAAATTTTCGAAACAACTGACACCAAAAAATCCCTATTTTAGCCAACTATGGCAGCCAGCGAAAGAGCGAAAATATTTGTATTAGATACCTCGGTCATTTTATACGACCATAATGCTTTTGAAAACTTCCAGGAACATGATGTGGCGCTGCCCATCCAGGTGCTGGAAGAATTGGATAATATGAAAAGCGGGAACGATACCCGCAATTTCGAGGCACGTAGTTTTATCCGGCTGATGGATATCATCTCCCGTAAAAGCCTGCTCAACAAATGGATACCCTTTAAAGGTAAAGATAAGGGAAGCTTCAAAGTGGTAATGGATGTTAAGTCGGCCGGTATTGATGCTGAAGCATCTTTTGGTAGCGACAAGGTCGACCACCGGATATTGAATGCTGCTCTGGGCCTGCAGGAAGAATTTCCTGAAAAAAAGGTGATACTGGTATCCAAGGATATCTGCCTGCGGCTAAAAGCCAAAGCTTTGAACCTGAATGCTGAAGACTACGAGACCGGCAAGATAAAAAACCTTGATGAATTGTACACCGGCGCATCGGTACTCCATAAAGTATCAGATAAGGCGATCACCCAATTAAATAAACATGGCTTTTTGCCGGGTAGCGAGATTGAAAACCTTCCCGGCACCAATAATCATTTTTATTCGCTGCATGGTAAAAGATCGTCGGCTACGGCATTTTACAATAACCAGTCGGGTATGCTGGAAAGGGTAGTTGAGCACCCGGTATTTAATATTTTGCCAAAAAATATCGAGCAGGCATTTGCTATCCATGCCCTGATGCATCCCGATATCAAACTGGTTACCATACAAGGCAATGCCGGCACCGGGAAAACGTTGCTTGCACTTGCCGGTGCCCTGGAGCAAAGGAAATATTACAGGCAGATCTACGTTACCCGGCCCATTGTGCCGTTAAGTAATAAAGATATTGGCTTTTTGCCAGGTGATGTTAAATCAAAGATCGACCCGTATATGGCTCCGATATGGGATAACCTTAAATTTATCAAAGACCAGTTCAGCGAAGATGAAAAGATGCAGGGGAAGATCGACGAATTGGTTACCAACGATAAAATAACCATCACTCCGCTAGCCTTTATCCGCGGACGTACGCTTACCAAGATATTTTTTATTGTTGATGAGGCCCAAAACCTGACACCACACGAAATTAAGACCATCATATCCCGTGCCGGTGAAAACAGTAAGTTTGTTTTTACAGGAGATATCTACCAGATCGATACCCCATACCTGGATGCTGAGAGTAACGGACTTTCTTACCTGATCGATAAAGCCAAGGGGCACCCATTATATGCTCATATTACCCTGCAAAAAGGGGAGCGGAGCGAACTGGCTAATTTAGCGACGGAGTTGCTGTAGGGAGGCGCAGGGCGCGTGGCGGAAGGCAGGATTTCCGGTAAAAACAATTTTTGTCATTGCGCGGAGCTGCGTAGGGCGGAGCGTCGGACAGCGACAAAGCAATCGCAAGGAGGACGGTACGCTGGTAAGTTTTACAGGAAAAGCTCAACGGCAGGGCGGGCCTAAAGGCATACCTTGCGATTGCCACGTCATTTCATTCCTCGCAAGGACAAATTTTTCTGTCATCGCGTACAAGCGTCAAGGGCCTTAAAAGGGGGCGAGGGAAAAACTTATACGCGATGCATGGCATTTTGTCTGAACCTTGATTTTTAGGATTGAAGGATTTTCCTGATATAGGTTAGGCGTCAATGATGTTTCAGATAGCGTTGATCAGCTTTTCTTATTCTTCAAGATAGCATTTAAAGTTATTCAGTTAAACTGGGCGTTCCCCGCCGATAGAAGCGGGGCGCGCTATCCGTTCATACTGCACAGGCCTTAGCCACAGGGCCGGTATCCACTGCTATCGCTAACGCAGGTTGATCGGTTCACTTCTGATTGATTTTGTACAATAAATAGGCAAGCGACGCAAATGTTACAAAAATCAGCGTATCAATGATCATTAGATTTCGACTCATTTCGTGGTCAACATCAAGGCCTGCAAATTTTAAATCTTCATCATACGATTTGACATTGATCCATTCGAAACCTAATATCAATAACAGTATGAGCAGAACAACGATTCCAATGCCATATTTCCGCTCTCGCTTCATCAAATTTTCCCTCCTAAATATTATCTTACCCCAATATCCTCTCCGTCACTCTTTCAATATCAATACTGATCTTGTTCACAAAGCCCAATTGCTCGCGCAGCAAGGCTTCATCCGGGCTCAGGTCAGTTTTTTCAACAGGTAAAGCCGCTTTTTCAGCATTGAAGGGCACCGTTTTTCCGCCCAGACGTTTGGCCGTTTCATTGAGTACATTGATGCTTTTGCGGATAAGCCGGGTGTTTTCAGGTTCCGATTTTGCCGCGCTCTTTGATTTTAGTCCTGTACCCAAATTGGCCAGGTAGGAGGAAAGGATATGGTTAAGCACCACAAACTTGTGGATGTCGCGGATATTTTTCTGTTTACTTTTAGGCTCCGAGGTCATCCTTTCGAACATGGCCGATAAATTGGCCGATTTAACGTAGATATCTTTGCGGGCCAGTTTAAAATCGGTAATATCGATCGTTTTTCCGGTGATCCTGTCGGCTATACGGGCCAGGTAATTGGCGTTGGCGTTAACTACCGCCGCCAGGTTCTCGTTCACCTGCTCAAACTCCCAGCGTGGTAAAACCAGGTAGATGGATATTAATGCTATAGCTGAGCCGATAGCTGTATCAATAATTCTTTCCTGTATCAAACTCATTTGGGTTACCCCCAGAAACTGAAAAAGCAGGAACACATAAGGTGTCATGAAGATCACGGCAATGGTATAATTAAGCCGGGTAAAACTGTAGGTACCTACCATAAGCGCGATGAACAGGATGAACTGCGCATCTTTATTGGGCACGAACTTCAGCAATAAAAAGCCGATGATACCGCCTATGATGGTGCCGATCAGCCGCTCGTAATTGCGCTGTTTGGATAAACTAAAACCGGGTTTTAATATTACAATGATGGTTAACAATACCCAATAACTATGGTGTCCCAAAAAAAGTAGATGTGCTGTTATAAAGCCAACCAAACAGGCCAATGATACGCGCACCGCATGCCGGAAAGAAACCGAGGAAAAAGTGATATTATCGAAATATTCCTGCACCTGGTAATCCTGCCGGGCTACAAACTTCGAATACTCAACTTCCTGCGGTTTTTTAACCGGCTGATTTGACCAGCGCGAATTGTAATAATTATAGATATTGTGAATATTTTGATTGAGATCGCGCAGGTTGATCAGGATCTTTTTCAGCACCAAATTGCTGTTGCCTGACATTGCAAGGTTATCAATGCTCCGCTTCAAATGCTCCAATTGGGCATTAAATTCGTGCGAACGCACCTGTCTGCTGTTTGACAGCATGGCATAGCTCATGTTTTCTAATTCTTTGGCCAAATTGTCGAGCAAGCGCGCTATTTCTTCCAGCACCCCCAAATCGCCGAAGCGGTTGCGGATCTCGCTGTAATCATAATGCGTAGCCATGATCTGCTCGTACAGGTCGACCAGATCGATAAAAGTAAGCACCAGGACCCTGCTGGCATTCGTTGATTCCTGCACCATCAGCCGGCTGCGGAACAGCAATTCGCGAACCAGGTCCTGGTGCTGACTTACCTGGATCTGTTGTGATACCAGTTTTTTATAGTTTTCGTCGATATCCGTGCCCGGGCGGTAAAAATCGGCTTTGATCCGTAAAAATTTGACCACATCCATGATACTCTCTCCCAAAGCACGCTGAGCAGCCCGATAGGGGCGGATGCTGGAAAAAAGCAGACTGAAAATAAGGTACCAAACACCCCCTGCTGAAATGGCGAGGCTATATCCTAATACTTCGCCCGGGCTGAGGTTTTTTTCGATCATGAATACCATGGTTAGCAAAGCACCGGTGCCGATGGAAGCTGCCCTGAGACCGTACACCGCCAGCATCGAGAATATGAATGACATGATGGCGATGGCCAAAGCAAGCGTCACCGGATTTTGTCGGGCGAAACCGGTTATAATGGCGACAAGAAACACACACAAAACACAAATGAACATGCCGTTGCGTTTGTACAGCAATGGTCCGGGTGTATCGACAACCGAAACACAGAGTGCACCAAGTGAAAGCGTAATGCCAAAGCTGAACTGATCGAGGAATTTAAACAACAGGGCAGGTATAAGAATACCCGCGCTGGTTTTCAAGCCATCAGAAAAATACTGACTGTAAAAAAAGCCTTTTATTTCCCTCGATTGGATATTCATAAAATAAACAGGAGTTTATGGCTGCAAATTTACAAAAATTAAATCTTTAGCCTCCGATTTGATAATTATTGCATTAATATGGTTTTATTATTATTAAATATTCAGTTTTTGCAAGTTTTTTTAATTATATTAATTAAATTCACACCGAAATTTTGCAACCAATAAAATTCGCCTTTTTTATGCCAGCCACATTGAAGCTCAGCCACAAGGAGACTATCTTTAACCAGGAAGTAGTAACCCGTTTTGAGTTATACAACAGCCTTTTTCAAACGCTGCCCTTTTACCAGGTAAAAGACACCGGTATTTTATTACCCTTCTTTAGCTCGCATTGCGAAAAAGGCGCTGGTCAGCAATTATCACCGACCGAGATCATTGAATCATTTTTTGATAAATATGTACCCGGTATTGACCACCAGGAACAGATCAACCGCTTATTTCGCTTTATTCAATATATTGAGCGTCAGGTAGTATTGTTTGATGCAGTTGAGGATTCATCCTTCAATAAAATTGGTCGCACGGATGATAGCGGTTCACTGCAGAGTTTATTGCAGCAAGCAGCGGGCAGCGAAAAAGTACGGGCTGATATCAGCAAAAAACTGGACGATTTTTCGCTGCGCCTGGTTTTAACCGCGCACCCAACCCAGTTTTACCCCGGTTCGGTTTTGGGGATCATTACCGACCTGATAGAGGCCTTGAAGATCAACGATCTGAATAATATTGATGCCCTATTACAACAATTAGGCAAAACGCCATTCTTTAATAAAACATCTCCCACACCGGTTGATGAAGCTTCGAGCCTGGTTTGGTTCCTCGAGAATACATTTTATCATGCGGTATCGGCTATACAGGCAAAATTGGAAGAGGAATTTGAGATAAAAGCGGATCACCAGGTACTTGAATTGGGTTTTTGGCCCGGAGGCGACCGCGATGGAAACCCAAATGTGACCTCAGAGATCACTGCTTCTGTCGCAGCGTTCCTGAGGCAGATCATTTTCCGTTGTTACTACCGCGATTTCAGGACCCTGAAACGCCGTGTAACTTTCAGGGGGATAGAAAAAACCATCAATCGTCTGGAAAAGTTGCTCTATCAAAACGCATTCAATCCACAGCCTAGTCCGAAAGATCTGCAGGGCGAACTACTTTCCCTGCTTAATTCAATGAAAGATACGCTGATCAACGATCACCTGGGCCTTTTTGTGGATATTGTTGATCATTTTATCCAGAAGGTTAAATTGTTCGGTTGTTATTTTGC
>Ga0164297_10006101_pt1 | contig 10140 bp, 20 predicted proteins | sample GEODES058metaG_FD_113539 | JGI IMG/M metagenome (GOLD analysis project Ga0164297, IMG submission 113539) | Dystrophic lake water microbial communities from Trout Bog Lake, Wisconsin, USA - GEODES058 metaG | ecosystem: Environmental > Aquatic > Freshwater > Lake | place: USA: Trout Bog Lake...
CCAAACAACAGCAGGTCCATCTGTCCGATGCAGCCGGTCATTCACATACCATTCTTGTGAGCCATTTGCACGGATAACAGCAGGTCCATCTGTTCGATGCAGTTTGCCACACACCCACCATTCTTCGGTGCCATCTGGACCAATATATGCAGGTCCATCAGTCCTATGCAGTTGATTACGGATACACCATTCTTGTGTGCCATTTGCACGGATAACAGCAGGCCCATCCAACCGATGCCGCAGGCCATTGACCCACCATTCCTGTGAGCCATCTGCACCTATGTAAGCAGGTCCATCAGTTCTATGTCGTTGCCCATTAACCCACCATTGTTGTGTGCCATCGGAATCTACAATCAGTCCGTTCTTCATCGCATCATCCCCAAGTCAGGACAAATTGTGTTTGTGTTTGATCGTCCCAGGGCCAAACAACAGCCTGTTGTTTCATCCACGATTCAACTTGTGAAGTGATCTCCTGGCCACAGCTCCACCATTCTTCGAAGCCATTTGTACGGATAACAGCAGGTCCGTCAGTCCTATGCAGTTGGTCATCAACCCACCATTCTTGTGTGCCATTTGCGCGGATAACAGCAGGTCCATCTAGCCTATGCAATCGGCCATTCTCATACCATTCTTGTGTGCCATCTGACCATATCCAAGCAGGTCCATCAGTCCTATGCAGCTGATCATCGAGATACCAGCATTGTGTACCGTCTCGATAAACTGAGTGGCCATTAAGCATGTTATAGGACAGTCCTTGTTAAAAAAAACACGGTGTGTAAGAGACCGTGACAGAATCGGTGTGCGATAAACACATGTGGCAACATAACAGGCAAGCACAGAGCTGTCAAGAGAAAAACCTGCGGGGACCAGCAGCAATTCCAGCAATCCCAGCAACACCAGTCTGGGCTGTGCACAACCGGCGCCAGTGGAAAACCGCAGCACAGGCATCAAACGACAGTGTCGTATGACGTGCATGACCAGGCAAACGGCACAGGCGCAGTTGTGAAAAAGCCCTGCGGGGACCTGAATTGACTGGCCGAGGAATAACAAGTTGAAATCATGTTGCAAAATCCCAGTTGATGGCGCCTTTTGAAGGCTGTGTAAGGACCGGGTAAAAACCATGGCAGAGGCAGGCTGAAACAGCAGTGAAAAAAATAACCTACTCACATACTCACATACAATGACTGCTGTAAATGGTGCGCCCGCAGCGGTGATGTGATGTGGTAAACACAGCGCCAACAGCCCTAATGTGATATGACAAACACAGCGCCAACAGCGGTGATGTGATATGACAACGTTATGGGAGCCACCTCTGGACCAACGTACCAATTTTTTTCAAAATTTCTTATAAGATCTCAAACGCAAAAAAACCACTGCGGGGACCAGACTGCCCAATCCTGAAAAAATCAAAAAAAAAACGTATCAAAAACAAAGTCAAGCTTGAATCAAGCTTGACAGGGTTGGCATTGCAGTAGATCTACTGTTACATACACGTATACATACACATATATATGTATGCGTAAACCACTGCGGGGACCACATCAGCAGCAACAGCAGTAGATCTACTGTTACATACACGTATACATGTATGTGCGTAAACCACTGCGGGGACCAGATTTTGAAAACCACAGTCATTGATGTAAAAACCACAGCGGGAACCTGTTTTGAAGCCGGTGTTGACGTTGTTTACACGGTGTTGACGGTCTGCACTACTGATCTTCTGAGGCACACTGCTGCGGTCGACTGTACTGATGAGATCTCGTCTACACACTGTACACTGTACAGTGTGCACTGTACAGCAGAAGTTGATCTCGACTGCGTACTATATACTGTACACTGTACGCTGTACAGCAGAAGTTGATCTTGATCTTGTCTACACACTATGCACTACACACTGTATAGCGTGTGGTGTTCTCACTGTGCTGCTGTAGAGACAATATCACTATAATATAGGGCCGAGGAACCGCTGTACTGTACCAACTCTTTACACAGCAGCAACGGTGGTCAACCGTTGACCCGTGTGCTGTTGTGTGTTAGCGTAAACAGCACCCAGTCGGACTCTTGATAGAATATAAACACGTAGGAACGAGTGGTTTGCAGGAATGCCGGCGAAGCCCAGGCTGGCGGTCCCACGACCATATGCCATTGGTCGAGGTCGAGGTTGAGGTTGTTTAAACACCACTCGTGGGCATCGTCTGGAAAATCACTGTTGATAAACGTATATCTATGACTCAACATCAGTGTCCTTGGTTACAAAACTGTAATATTGTGTTGGCCCTCGTCTCGGGCGGCGGCTTGCATGAGTTTAGCATGATTTTTGGGCTTGTCAAGAGGCCTGATCCTGTTACGTGGCTGTGACTGTTACGTGGCTGTGACTGTTACGTGGCTGTGATGAAAAGATTTTGGTCGACCGTTGCCCAGAAGCCGCGGCAGTGGTTGTTACGGTGGCGCAACGATGGGGTCAGGTTTCGGCACTCTTGCGGCAGTGCCTGCTCCTTATGCCGTATAATAGCACATCTAGGCCCTGTGTCAACCCCTGAAATTGGTTACGCTGCCGCAACGATGAGGTCAGGGTTCGACCTTTTCTTCGTGCAGTGCATCGTTCATGCTGTATAATAGCAGGTTTATGCTCAGTGTCAACCGATCTTTTCTGGTTGACGGCTGGCCGGATCATGCTATAATGGCGCTGCAAACCGGGAGAACAGTGATGGTCAAGCTCAAAGACGTGCGTGTGGGCAGCATCGTTATGGTGCGTGGCAATTTCGGCACTGGATTTGCCGTGCGTGCCGTGGTGGCAGGCGTGGAAGCTGACATCAAGAACGGCCGTCCTGGCATTGACTACACTGCTGTGGGTGCCAAGACCAGCAACTGGGCATATCTTGATCAGGTAGACCGTGTGATCACCCGTTGACAACCAAAAAAAAGCCAGGAGAGATAAATAGACTGTCTGTAAAACATCTGCCGATTTCCCCCTGTTCCCGGTATTGTTCCGGATTGTTCAGAGGTCACAGTGCAGGTCAAACACAGTCTAGGCAAGATCCGAGCTGCTGTAGGCTCGCTAAAGAATGCAGAAACGCTGGGTCGGGCTTGCGACCAACAGGGATAAAATTCCTCATGCTGCTGCAGGATGAGGTCTGCTGACTTGTGGTACACGCCGAAGATTTTACCGATCATCGCGCGGTTTTCTCTTGACTGAAGCCGCTGCTGTTGCTAGTATGCTGATGCAAGCAAGGAGGGTATACAACATGCAACCGTGGCCGCCGAATCAGGAATGTCCCTGGGAACACTACTCGGAATTCAAGCAACTGCTGGACAGGGCCAGTTACCACTTTGCCGATGATTCTGGCAGCGAGTGGGGTCAGGCACGCCAGTGCGTGGACGATGCGGCCCGGCTCGTTGCGGCCCATCGGGTGCCTTTCTGGGCCATCCAGCGCATGGTGGCCGATGCACGTAGCCTGGTCATGCTGGATGACTTCATGCAACGGCTGCTGTCGCACCTATATAAAGGTTGACTTCAGCCGCTGCTGTTGCTAGTATACTGATGCAAGCAAGGAGCTGGATATGGAACTGCTGACGCTAAGCAACACCAAACTGCTCAAAGGCACGAAACGTGGCTACATGAGCTTTGTATTGCACCTAGCACCGGGCGATCTTTCGGGACGCGAAGTGTGTTCTAAGCGAACACCGGGCTGCACTGCTGCCTGCTTAAACACTGCGGGTCGCGGCAAACAGAACTCGGTGCAGCGTGGTCGGCTGCGCAAGACTGCAATGTATTTTGACCAGCGCGATGCATTCATGCACCTGCTGATCAACAACATCGGTCGTGCTGTACGGCAGGCTGAACGAGCTGACATGACGCCCTGCATCCGCCTCAACGGCACAAGTGATATACCCTGGAAACGGGTTCGCGTTGACGGCAAGAACGTGTTTGAGCTGTTTCCGGACGTGCAGTTCTACGATTACACAAAAATCCTGGAACGCAAGGTCACTGCCCTGCCCAACTACCACCTCACCTTCAGCCGGGCTGAAAACAACGACAGTGACGTGGAACGGGCCATTGCAGCGGGCATGACCGTGGCAGTTGTCTTTCGAGAAGTTCCTGACACCTATCAGGGACTACCGGTCATTTCTGGGGACGAGGACGATCTGCGTTTCCTGGATCCTGCTGGCGTGATCGTTGGGCTTAAGGCCAAGGGACGGGCAAAAAAGGACACGTCAGGGTTTGTTGTTTAGCCATTGACATGTTGCTTGCTGGTGCTATAATGCATCAGCAAGCAAGGAGCAGGCAAATGCAGTTCGCAACGGATGACCCGGTTGTTGCCATGTTGGCGGATCTAGAAGAGGACGCCCGTGACACGATCGATGCACGCTGCACTGATCCGGAGGTCAGCGCGTGGATTGCTGCCCAGCCGCGGGTGCGGGCACTGGGCCTCTCCGCCGAGGCGGTTGACCACAAGCTCAATGACCTCTATGGGGTTGATGATGGTTGACAGCGGCCGCTGCCGCTGCTAGTATGCTGATGCAAGCAAGGAGCAGGTGACATGGAGTGTGTGGTTCGTTTTTCGGTTGAGAATGCTGCGTTTGACGACAATCGCCCGGCGGCCATTGCAGCTTGCCTTGCTGAGGTCACCAGGATGATCAGTGCCGGACACCAGCACGGCAAGATCTGGGACGCCAACGGCAACGTCATTGGCCGTTCTCGCTGCGATCTCTCGCACTTCCTGATCAAATCCGGAGGTTGACATGGCATGCCAGCGTTGCAACAGCGATCGAATCCTATCAGCCAGTGCGCATTGCAGGGATCTGGGAGTGTTCGAGATCCGTGGACATGAGCATGAGGGCTACGTGCCCGGCGATCTGGGCATAGGCGAGGACGATGATGTCAGCTTTGATCTATGCCTGGACTGCGGGCAGATGCAGGGCGCATGGCCGCTGCCGCAGAGCAAGCTGGAGCGCAAGGCCAACAAGAAAACCAAGGCCAGGCTCAGCGATCAAGCCCAGCGCGTGGTCGACCACTGCCTCGCAACCAACGACGGTAACGTGTCTGACATGTTGGCGATGGTGATGGCAGGTTGGTTAACCTTTACCACACGCGAGATCGTCGAACAGGTCGCGGAGTTCATCAACGCATTGACCTCTGAACCGCGCACAGCCGCCATGGGCGAACAGCTGGCGAACGTGCTGGAAGATTGGGAGCATTGGCCTGAGCTTGAGCCCCTGCTGCACGATGAGGAGGATTGACGATGTTTGGATTGGATAGGGAAGTGCGAGAGATCGCAGCGAGAACGGCCAAGGAAACGGGACGCCAACGGCAACGTCATTGGCAAGTTTGGGTTGGAAGAAGAAGACTAAACGGTTGACATCAGCAGCAAATCTGCTATTATGCAAACACAACAAAGGAACTGAGATCATGATGAGCGAAGACCAAATTGAATTCATTGTAGAGAAGACCATGGACAAGCTCGACCGGGAGCTTGCGGATAACAAGCTCGATCTGATCGAGTATGATCTGGAAGTCAGCAAGCTGACAACCTGGGCCGAGCGACAGTATCAGGTCGCTGCCTAACACACAACAAGACGGGGGTTAACCCTGCGGGCGATAGGGTGTGCAGTGTTGCACGCCCTATCGCCATATCTGCGTTTCCTTGAAAGTGCCTGGTTGTTGCGATAGTGCAACGGCAGAGTCAGGTTTCGGCTTGCGTTGCTATGCTAGCACAAACACGCAGCATGTCAACCATAGAGATAAATAATCGCAACTGAACAAGGGAGACAACACATGAACGCACCAAAAAGCCCACGCAGTGCCGCCGCAACGCCCGTAGAAACCACCGGAACAGGCACTGTCAAATGGTTCAATGCCTCAAAGGGTTTTGGATTGGTAAGCCCGTCAAACGGCAGCCGACAAAGCCTCTTCGTGCATGTCAACACCGTGCGAGCAGCTGGGCTGGCTGACACACTGGCAGTAGGGCATGCTGTTAGCTACACAGTCGCCACAGCCAACGGACGCAGCACTATCACCACCATTGCTGCCGCTTAACGGTACTCAACAACCGACAAAAGGATCCCTGCTGCAATGGCAAGGATCCTTTTGTCATGATTGGTAGATCCGGTGGGTACTGCCCCCACTTGCACTAGGCGACGAATTAAAAGTTCGTTGTCTCGCTTCTCGACCTCGGATCCATATTTGTTGTTGGCCGTTACAAGCGATAGGCCTGCAACAGGATGTTGATGTCGTGTTCCTCGTCATCGTGGAAGACGAAGATGCCCTGCCGGTGGTCTTGTGTGACCTTGGCCGCTGTCTCCTGGTTGCCCACACAGTATTCAGGAAGGTTAGCCCATCCAACCAGGCTGGCATTGCTGGGCGTGTTATCATATGTGATCATGTTCTGCATGTCCTGCTCCTTACTACCAAGGTAGTATAACACGGTTCGATCAGATGTCAACCGGCCAATCTCGGCACTACTCAGTCTTCCTCTTCCTCTTCCTCTGCAAGGAACTCGTTGGCCTCGGCCATCAGCTTGACATCGCAATCGCTCATCCAGGTTAGGCAGGCGAGGATAACCTGATCCCGGTCCAGCAGGCCTTCTTCGATGTCAGCCAGCATCTTGTTGGTGTATTGGCGAACCGGCACATAAACCATTGCACTGCTCCTGTGTTTACTGACGCAGTGTAGCACACTGCGCACAAGTGTCAAGTGAAAAACGGGCGGGGACCATTTACAGTTCCCGCCCGTTCCAGGCACTTAGCGGGTGCGCAGCATCACCGCGTCCGCCATCTTCTCCCACTCTTTGTCAGTCTTAACCAAGGACGCCAACTGCAAAATAGTGCGGATGCTCAGTGTGCGAACACGATTGAGATTTCCTGCAATCCATTTCATCATACTGGCTGCCTGCTCGTACTTGAGCTCAGTGTCTGCAAGGAACTCGTTGCTGTAAACAACTTGCCCAATGCGCACAAGTATTTCGCGCTTGTCATGAATGCCCAAGTCCACATACAAGCAACGCGACAGCAATGCTTTGTAATGCGGAGTCATCTTCTTCTCTGCTTCGATTTCGGTAGTAAAGTCAATGTTGGTGATGAATGCAATAGCACCCTGGAACTCAAACGTCCGCGGCACTCCTTCACCGTCCAAAATACGGCTTTCTTTGTTCCAGTGCACTTTGCGATGTTTGCCAGTGTCCAGTGCGGCTTTCAGCAAGTTCAGTGCATCCAAGTCACCAAAGATGCTGTCGCAGTCGTCAATCACCAGCACGTTACCGGGCTCGCTGCACTCAAACAGCTGACGATACAGTCCAATGGCACTCATAGCACCTTTGACACTTTGATAGCGGATTTTTCCGCAGTGTTCAGCTTCGGTGAGCGCGGTTTCCAGTGTATACGTTTTGCCGCAGCCGGCAGCACCGCTGACGATTACGCTGCGGATATGCCCGCTGATAACACCCTGCGACACCTTGTTAAGCACTGCAAATGTGTTCTTGATGCGGGTGTCAATGTCCGCAAGCTTCTCTTCAGTAAGTTCCATCTCAGCGCTCATAGCAGTTTGCATAACCAGCTCCGTGTGTTGCTTGGATTTGTAGTTTAACAGATTACAGCGGATAGTCAACCGCAAAATGCGCTGTCTTCGTCTTCCATGTTCATCACCCACACTACCATGTCTAGCAGCACCGTTTTGTCGTAGTTGCAACCTGCAACAAACGCCTTGCGGAACTTCGTGAGCTTCAACAGCTCTTCCTGGCACTCGCGTAGATCAAGCTCTTCGCGGGCAGTCCAGGGAGCAGTCTGCTCCATATAGCCTTGCATGTTGTCGCGAGCATTGTACAGCATAGCGTCAACAGCGTTGAGAATACGAACTTTAACTGTAAGTTCCATATGCGTAGCTCCTTGCTTGCCCACGTATAATAGCACACAAGTGTATGGTGTCAACCGAATTGACACCATACACGTATGCGGCCGGGGTTACGCTGCTTCGTACACCGTGCCGTCATTACGGGTAAAAACACCTTGCAATTCAAGCCAATCTTCTAATTCGGGGTAGTCCCCTTTGTTTACCTGCAAGTTAGCGGCAAGAGCAGCGTTGCGGCACGCCTCTTGCCGCACAAGTACACTTTGATTCTGCCAGTATTCGCGGCTCATGCCCGATGCTGCATAGCCCAGCTCTTCGTGTGGCATGTCTGCGCTGTCTGCGCTGGCTACAGCAGGGACTGGCATTGCACGTGCCTTGCGCACAGCAGGTGCAGCAGCAGGCTTGGCAACTCGTGCGGGGACCGTATCGCCCTGCAGTGCCAGCCAAGCTTCTGCAGCAGCAGCAGTCATCTGCTCCGGCAAGTCAAACAGTCGCACATCTGTGCAACCTGCTTTGACAAGAATTTTCTCTCGAGCAGCAGCAGTGCCATTGGCAAGACGCAGTGTCTTTTTGCCATTTTGCACGCTGGTGCCAACAACAGTCCAGGTTTTGTCGCTCATTGCGTTTAGCTCCTTGCTTGCAGTGCCATTATAACACAGTGTTCGGCTGTGTCAACCGTTTTTAGAACTCGTCATACACCAATTCGTCTGTGTCGGCTTCAGTACGCCATACCGGCACATACTCGTCGTTGGCAGCAAAATACGCCACTTCGATGATGTTGTATCCGCCCATGTCGCGACGGCAGTAATTTTTAGCCCAGCGCACTGAGTCGTCGCGGCTGTCGGACTCAAACAGCACAGTTTCGTTAACATAACCGTAGTCGCCATAAACAGTGTAACGCATCCGCTTGCTCCTTGCTTGCCCGTGCATATTAGCACATGCACGGGCAGTGTCAACCGAAATTACGCAGCAACATGGCTCTTGGCATGCCAGCTGGCAATGAACTCCTCACCCACATCGCGGCTGACATAGTCAATGCCCTGCATGCCCAGCAAGCCGTAGCCGATATCACTTGCGTCGAACCCAATGCTGGCAAGCCACTTGCACAGCTCGGTTTCAAACTGGCTGTCAGTGTAGATCAGACCCAGCTCGTCCACGTCCCAGCTGGCAGTGTCGAAATACACGCACAGCTCTCCAAACTTGCCATCATCTGCTTCATAGCCCATGTCAAGCCCGATGATGGTGACCGCACGTGCCTCACGGCTCCAGTAGCCATCACCGCAGGTGTGCAACACAGTGTTAACGTCGATCATTGTCTAGCTCCTTGCTTGCCCGTGCATAATAACACATGCACGGGCAGTGTCAACCGAAAATCAGCACTCTGGGTCGTAGGATTCCCATTCCTGTGCTTCGTCGATATCCGGCTCGTTGTAGTATTCTTCACAGGAAACTTCGCTGTCGAAGTCGTCAAACGTTTCGTCGCGTTCCCAACGGGCTTCGTACATTGCATCAGCGTCGATGAAATCATGTTCCATGTTGCTTGCTCCTTGCTGTCTGTATCCGCATAATAACATATGCTGCGGGCATGTCAACCAAAATCAGGCCGCTGCCACTGCAATGCCAGCGCAGGTGAGTGCTGACATCTGCCCAGGGTTTAACCACAGCTCAACCCACAGGGTGCCGATGCGCCCGATTGGCAGGTCTACCCTACCCTGGAATGGGTTGGTGTTGGGGTTGCCGAGCGCGGTCAGCGCGCTGAAGAAGTCCTCGCAGCGTATCAGATGCATGGAACCCTCCTTGCTTGTCCACGCATTATAGCACCGGCACGTGCCCAGTCAACCAAAAAGATCCGTCTTGATACTGCAACATTGGCATCAGGTTTCGGCCCATTTGCGGCAGTGCCTGCTCCTTGCTTGCCCGTGCATACTAGCAGCCGACACGGGCAAGGTCAACCGGTTTTTCAGCTGCTCCAGTAGCTTTCAGAGCTTGGGCTACAATGGTAAGGACGGTCGTACCGTTCCTCAAACTCCCGGCCGGTCATGTGGTTGGTGCGCGTGACCATGGTTTCGTGGATGGCAAAGCGATAGCCATCTGCCTCGCGATACAGCGGCCACAGCTCGTGGACATCACGCTCCAGCGTGGCACGATCCTTGCTGTTGTAGTCATACTTGCCAACCAAGCTCTCGCCGGACTTCTTGCGACGATCGGCCTTGTAGATCTCCAACGTGAACAGCATGATCAACTCCTTGTTTGCAGGACCAAGATAGCAGTTGATTGTTGGTGTGTCAACCTTTTTC
>Ga0164297_10006102_pt1 | contig 10138 bp, 11 predicted proteins | sample GEODES058metaG_FD_113539 | JGI IMG/M metagenome (GOLD analysis project Ga0164297, IMG submission 113539) | Dystrophic lake water microbial communities from Trout Bog Lake, Wisconsin, USA - GEODES058 metaG | ecosystem: Environmental > Aquatic > Freshwater > Lake | place: USA: Trout Bog Lake...
CAAGCGAGGACATGAGATCTCCTAGCGCTCTGTGCGTTGATCACTATTCGCATGGCCATCAGGTAAGCAGGCAGCGCGATCAGCGATCGCTCAGATCAAACTTCTAGGACTTGACGACGGTTGTATGTGCCACAGGTTGGGCACGCGGTGTGCTGCAACTTTGGTTGCTGGCATTGTCCGCAGAGTGTGGTCGCAGCAGGAGTTGTCTTCCATGAACTACGGCGTGTGCGTGTACGTGAACGCGACATCTTTCGCTTTGGGACTGGCATGGTCTGACTCCTCAGGAATAGCGGTTACTGCAAGATGAGAAGTATCCCCCATATGCCCAAAATCGCCAAAACGAGGGTGATCATTAGGAGCGGGGGCCGTTCCAGTTCTCGAGTCCCGCCCAGCGAATATCGGTAACGGCATGCTCATGGTCTTCTGGTAGCCCAGCCCAGGCTAGGCCGCAGCCAGGGCAGAGTCCCAGGCAATCTTCACTGCACAGAGGGTGAATCGGCATATTCAGGATAACGGCATCCCGGATCGGGGCCTCTAAATCAATCAGATCGCCCTGCATCCAGAGCTCTTCATCCTCATCGCCGACTTCAATCTCTTTCTGAGTATTAGCGGACTTTCGGGACGAGCCTTGGCGCGGGTCAATCTCATAGTTGTATAACTCGGTAAAACTCTCATCGACATCAAAACTCACCGGCTCGAGGCAGCGGGTGCACTCCCCGATCGCTTCGGCTCGAACATCGGCAGACACCAGAACTCCTTCAGCTACTGCCTGGAGTCTGAGGTCTACATACATTGGCGCGTCGGCCGGAATGGCCAGTAACGAAATGCCTACCGGGGTGTGTTCGGTGATCGTGAGTTCATACTCACGCATTTCACCTGCACGACGAGGAAGATCGTGCGCGCTTACTACAAAGGTATTACTTAGACTCACTTTTCATCCGCCAACTCGGCCAGAATATTTTTATCATCGACGCCGGCAAGTTTTTCACGACCACGCTGAACAACATCAAGAGTTTTATTCAAAATAACTTCGAGCGTTGCGAGCCGTGAGTCGATGTAGTTTTCAATCTCTTCTCGCTCGACCCGAGCCTGCTCCTGAACTTCCGCCAAAATTCGATTCGCTTCGGCCCGAGCGGCGCTAACGATTTCAGTCTGCTCAACCATGCGAGCGACTTCCTCGCGGGCATGAGTAATGAGTGTGTCCGCGCTCAACCGAGCTTCTTCTAAAATCAAATCGCGACTCGCGATGATCTGTTCAGCTGCAGCCAAATCTGCTGGCATAGCGCCTTTTGCAAAATCCAAAACTTCCAACAATTCACCACGGTGAATTACGCAACTGGCAGAGAGCGGCACGCTTCGTGCCTCCTCGACCATTGCAATTGCTGCATCTAACCGTTCGACAACATTCATGGCAGCTGAGTTCATCAGTGATTACCTTCTTCTTTCAGGTTGCTAGCCGACTTTTGCGCTAACCGTTCACGCAATCGACCTACGAGCGGAGCAGGAATATAACTCGATACATCGCCGTCATAACTGGCGATTTCTTTCACGAGCGATGACGAGAGAAAGGAGTGGGCCGGAGCCGTGGACATAAATAGGGTTTCGATCCCTTTAAGCTGAAAATTAATTTGTGACATCTGAAGTTCGTAGTCAAAGTCGGTGACAGCCCGAAGCCCCTTGACGATAATCGGAATTTCTTGGGTCACGCAGTAATCCACGAGAAGTCCAGACCAAGAGTCGACTCGAACATTTGAAAAACGTTCTGTGACTTCCTTGATCATCTCGATCCGCTCTGGCACTGTGAAGAGAGATGACTTGGTCTTGTTCACAAGAACAGCGATGACAACCTCATCGAACATTTTGCTCGCGCGTTCGACGATATCAAGATGGCCGTAGGTAATAGGGTCAAATGATCCTGGGCAGACAACGCGTTTCACGGTAAAACGCTAGCAGAGTAACCGCCGTAGAAGATACTTCCCTGTCCATACGAGCGTACTTTTTCAAGCACCAATGGCTCGGGCCAGCTAAAAGGAGAACCTTTTGTCTCACGTTCTATCGCAATGAGCCCGTGCGGCTTAAGAATATTTCGTTCGATGATTGCATGAAGCAACGCTTCGATCTCTGCATTATCAATATGGTACGGCGGATCCATAAAGATAATGTCGTAACCATCGCTACTTGTTGCGTGATCGGAATCTAAAAAGGCCTGTGCCTTCATGTGAAAGACTCGTGACTTGCCGGATGGACTCTTTACCAATGCGAAATTTGAAAGAGCTAGGTTGCCAACATCGCCCTCGGCTTCGACCGCATGCACGATCGCTGCGCCGCGCGAGATTGCTTCAACACCAACAGCGCCGCTTCCCGCAAAGAGGTCGAGGAAAAATAGCCCTGAAATACTTCCGAATGCTGATTCGAGTGACGAAAAGAGCCCTTCTCGTGCCCTATCGGAGGTAGGGCGAACTCGGGTATCAGAAGGTGAAAGCAGTGTTTTACCTTTGGCGCTGCCCGCTATGACTCGCATCTTTTATCCTTTTTCCACAAATGAGCTCGGTGCAGCCAATGCTAATTGATTCACCACTGCTGCTAATTCTGGCAGGTATGACAAGGTCATGTCTTGCTGAATGAGGGTTGTAGCAACCTGTCGAGCCTTTGAAATAAGCGGTTCATCGCGTAACACCTTGAGCAAGCGCAAATGCGACTTAACTCCAGATTGAGCTTTACCAAGGACATCACCTTCGCTGCGCTGCTCTAAATCGATTTCCGAAAGTTCAAAGCCATCGAGCGTTCCCGCGACCGCTTCAAGTCGTGCCATTGATGACGAACCCTCTTCGGTTCGAGTAACCAATAAACACAATCCCGGTACTCCACCACGACCAACGCGACCTCGAAGTTGATGGAGTTGTGAAACACCAAATCGGTCCGCATCCATAATCACCATCATTGATGCGTTTGGAACGTCGACTCCAACTTCGATCACAGTTGTAGCAACCAGCACATCGATGAGGCCGGCAGCGAAAGCCTGCATCGTCTCCTCTTTCAGATCAGAGCTCTGTCTTCCGTGTAATGGTGCAACCTTGAGCCCTTTGAGCGCTCCCAGCGCAAGTTCCGGCGCCAATTCTTCAACGCTGGTCAGAGGAATCTTGGCGGCCTCATTCTCTTTCTCTGAGCCATCGCCTTGCCCATCATCCCCTGCCATTAGTCTGGCAACTTCACGATCTCGCTCACTCATTCCTGCGGGTTCAATCTCATCCGGATTGATGCGCGGTGTGACGATGTAGGCCTGATGCCCTTTTTCGACCTCTTCGATAACTCGCTGCCATGCACGATCCAAGTAATGCGGCTTTGAGCTCAACGGAACGACATGCGTAACGATCGGTGTGCGACCAGACGGTAATTGTCGAAGAGTGGAGATTTCCAAATCGCCAAATATTGTCATTGCGACGGTACGTGGAATCGGGGTTGCGGTCATAACAAGTAGATGAGGTGGTTGTGCTGCTTTGGCGCGCAAGGCATCGCGCTGCTCCACACCGAAGCGATGTTGCTCATCAACAACAACAAGTGCTAAATCCGCGAAATCAACGCCCGCGCTGAGTAGAGCATGCGTGCCGATAACTATGCCGGCATCGCCATTCTTAATCTTTCCAAGCGCTGCCTTTTTCTGCGCTGCTGTCATCGAGCCGGTAAGCAGCACGACCTCGGTCCCGTGTTGGGCCCCTCCTATTGTGCCTGCTTCTGCAAGTGGGCCAAGAATTTTCTTGATCGTCACATAATGTTGCTGTGCCAAAACTTCGGTAGGTGCAAGGAGCGCTGCCTGTCCGCCAGCATCAACGGCAATCAACATCGCCCGAAGGGCTACAACAGTTTTTCCAGAACCAACTTCACCCTGCAACAACCTATGCATCGGATGCGAACTAGCCATGTCGCGAGCAATCTCTTCATTTACTTCGCGCTGACCATCTGTAAACGTGAAAGGAAGGAGCGATTCAAATTCAGCAACCAGCCCGTCGGCCTTCGCACTTCGTGCGATCGCCCCGTCCTGCGCCGTTCTAGCCTTACGTTGCGCGAGTACGAGTTGCAGGAGCAACGCTTCGTCGAAAGTTAATCGCTCACGCGAGCGCGAAGCTCCTTCGAGTGAGTCGGGTTGATGTATCCACCTGATGGACTCATCGAGAGTGGGAAATCCCAATTCCTTGCGAAGTTCTTCGCTTAAGAAATCCGGAATTGGGTCAAGTGAATCAAGAACAATCTCTACGCATTGGGCAATCTTCCATGACGGGAATTTGGAGGCCGATGGATAGACGGGGATGAACTTTCCGGCAAATCCCGCAATCGCTTCATCCACATCGCTGCCATCTGGGATTAATTGATAGTCCGGGTGCGAGAGCTGGCGCTTGCCATTGAAGACTCCAACCTTTCCGGCAAACATTCCGCTACGCCCGACTCGCAACTCCTTTTCGCGCCAGGGCTGATTAAAGAAGGTGAGCCACATTTTGGCCGAACCGTCGGTAATGACGACTTCCAGAATTGTTCGCCCGCTTGCTCGACGCAGATTGACGGCCGAGATCTCGGCCAACACCGTGACCTCTTCCCCATCACTCAGTTCGGCAATATCGGTCAACTCACCCCGAACCACATACCGCCGCGGATAGTGCTCGAGTAGTTGCCTAACCGTGGTGATCCCAAAGGATTTCCCTAGCGCCTTTGCGGTTTTATCGCCCAGAACCCGGCTGAGGTCTCTCTCAAGACTGGGTGCGCTGGGCTGGCTATTCACGTGGCTATTGTGCCAAGTAATGGGTGGCTCTAGGTGGGTGTGCCGTGAGAACCCGAGCGAACCCGGACAAATTAGCCAGATACCCCTTGCTGGCGGTAATCTTTGCCGCTTACGGATCAACGTGAATTTATTAAACCGAGAAAAGGGAGTCCAACGTGGCATCGAACTGCGATATCTGCGGCAAAGGCCCAAGCTTTGGCAACAACGTCTCACACTCAATGCGTAAGACACGTCGCCGTTGGAATCCAAATATCCAGCGCATCAAGACAATTGTTGGCGGCTCAACCAAGCGCCAGAACGTCTGCTCAACCTGCATGAAGGCTGGCAAAGTCACACGCTAACCCTTCACTCTTTCTATAAGTGAAGTTGTCATACCGTGAAAATTTACGCCCATAGGGGTGCTTCCTCCGATTTTCCAGAGATGTCTCGTGCTGCCTATCTTGGCGCGGTCGAACAAGGCGCCGATGGTTTTGAGTGCGACCTACGAGTCACTCGAGATGGCGTAGTCGTCGCTTGGCATGATGCTGACCTCACCAGAATTGCGAATTCACCGCTCGTTATTTCCCAAAGCACCTTCGAGGCACTTCGCGCTGCATATCCCATTCTTACCCTTGATGAAATTCTAGATATCGCACTAGCAAACAAGAAAGATCTAGCGCTAGAGACTAAGCATCCAGTGCCGAGTAAAGGTGCCGTCGAAGAAGCTATTGCGCGCATTCTGTGCGCCCGAAAAGCCGAGATTGGTGCAAGTGGAATCGACATTGTCCTCATGTCATTTTCTTGGTTGGCCACGCGTCGCGCCATAAGGCTGGGAATTCCGGCGGTCTATTTATCTACGCACTGGCTCGCCTTTAGGCTCGTAAAAGATCGCTCGCTTGGCCCTTCGATTGAATCTCTGAAAAAATTTCCAGTAATCGCCCGCTTCGTTCAGAAGAGCAAGCGGGCTCAACGACTATTTGTCTGGACCGTTGATCGGACGCAAGACGCTGATTACTGCAACGAACTAGGCGTTGACGTTCTGATTACTAATCGCCCTGGAGCAATTCGAGCTCATCTCACGCGTTAGCGGAAGTCTTCGCCAAACTCTTCCGGCGCATCAAAGTGGTTGAAGCCGTTATGAATCAGCGGTGCGCCATCCATCCGCACCCCTTTTCCAAAGACGACTCGCCCGATTTCAATTGCCTGACGTGGCATTGGTAGTTGCGGAGAAATTGTGGCGAGAAAAATATGGTCTTCGCCTCCGTGCACATTCATCGCAGGATCTGACAGTATCTCGATCCCAACACCCGAGGCTCGTGCAAGATGCGCGAGTTCGCTCGCCAGACTGTCGCTAACATCGATCATGGAACTCACGCCCGCAAGAGCAAAGGCAGTAGCTGCTTCATAATCAATAGTTGGACGCTTATGTTCAGCGGTGCGTTCGTCGTTGATGCCAGCACGAAGAAGTTCAAGTCCCGCCGCTGATTGACCGGGATATCCGCTGATAATGACAAGATCTCCGACTTGCGCGCCAGATCTCGTAATTGGGTCTCGCACCTCACCGGTGACCGAGAGCGATAGCACCAATGCGTTCTTATCCGATCGCGCTAAATCGCCACCCACAACTAACGCGCCGACCTTAGATGCCTCATCCATGATTCCGGTCGCAAGCTCTCGGGCTTGCTCCGCCGTAAAATCACTCGGCAGCGCCGCGCTTACTAATATGTAACGAGGCTTGGCGCCCATGGCGAAAATGTCGGCAAGATTTGCGCCAGTGGTTTTTGCGCCAATCTCGAAAAGTGACGACCACGAGCGATTGAAATGAACGCCTTCAACTGCCATATCGGCTGCGAGAACTAAGTGTTTCTCAGACCTGCCAAGGCTCGCTCCCTTTACAGGTGCAGCGAATCGAACTACGGCTGCATCATCCCCGATACCAACAATAATCTCTGAGTCAGCGGGGGCTGCAAAGACCTGAGAGATGGCGGTTATGAGCTCTGCTTCACTGGCCAAGGCTCCCCCGTTTCACTCTCGATGTATTTCCCCGAACCGCAATTGCGAGTAGCCTAACGCTTACGAGATCGGCACATAGCAGTGCGCGATCACACCAGTGTGAGGAACGAGCGATGTCAGTACAAGTCTATATTTTGATTCAAACCGATGTCGGCAAGGCCGGCAGCGTAGCCCAAGCAGTCAGTGCAATCTCTGGAGTTACTCTCTCAGAAGCTGTCACTGGCCCCTACGACGTAGTCATGCGCGCAGAATCACCAAGCATGGAAGAACTTGGTCGTTCTATTCTTTCCAAGGTCCAAGCGGTTCCAGGAATTACCAGAACTCTTACCTGCCCAGTAACTGTCTACTAATCACTACCAATTTTTGATAGGTGCTGCGATTAGCGCGTCACGCCGAGCGGGCGTGCTAACGCAGCATCGAGCAAGTGAGTGATGATCTCTGAATAACTCTTTCCAGCCCGAGCCCACATTTTTGGAAACATCGACGTCGGCGTAAATCCCGGCATCGTATTAATTTCATTGATAACCAGCTCGCCACTAGCGGTGTAGAAAAAGTCCACCCGCGCCAACCCTTCGCACCCTACCGCCTCAAATGCGGCGATGGCGGCACTCTGAATTGAACGTTCTACTCCCTCAGGCAAATCGGTCGGGAAAACTACCTGAGTAGCGTCGTCTAAATACTTCGCTTGAAAATCATAGAACTCATGATCCCCAACGATCTTAATTTCACCGATGGGAGCTGCGCGAAGTTCACCGCCAACATCGAGGACCGCACACTCAATCTCGCGACCAACGATGGCTTCCTCAACTAAAACCTTGGTGTCGAATTCAAAAGCTTCTGCGATTGCCGCAGATAGTTCTTCGGCTCTTTTTACTTTAGTAGTACCGCGACTCGAGCCACTTCGTGCAGGTTTTACAAAGAGCGGATAGATCATGTTCTGAAGCTGATCGAGGTTCCAGTTTTTCTTATTAAGAACAACTCCTGGAGCAACCTGCAGTCCATGCGATTGAAAGATTGGTTTTGCAAATGACTTATCCATTGCAACGGCACTGGCTAGAACACCTGATCCCACATAGCGAATCCCCGCAATCTCGCAGAGACCTTGAATTGTTCCGTCTTCACCATAGGGACCGTGGAGCATTGGAAAAATCACATCTAGATTGAGTGGGCTTCGCGCTAAAGCTAAACCATGAATATCGACGGTGATTTTTGGTAACCCTGGATTAACTTCGGGCATCTGGCCTTCTGAGATGACAAGGGAATCAGCGTTAGCGATGTGAACCCAAGTGCCAGTTCGTGTGATTCCGATCAAGAGCGGTTCAAAGCGGTCGCGATCAATTGCGTTGAAAACACCAGCCGCCGAAATACAGGAGATCTCGTGCTCACTCGACTGACCACCGCAAAGAATGCCTACGCGAATCTTGGGCATTAGATCTCCGCTCGTGTACTGACAGTCATGAGTCGTTCCATCGCTTCTTGCGGAGTTACTCCGCCAGCAACAAATGCAGCAACTACCTCAATGATAGGCACTTCTACGCCAACACGATGGGCCAATTCGAGAATTGCACTCGCCGAAGCAACGCCTTCTACTGTTTTAGCCACTTCTGCGCGTGCAGCTTCCATAGAACCGGTTCGTCCAAATGCTTCACCAAATGTGCGATTACGCGAGAGTGCAGAGCCACAACTCGCAACGATGTCGCCCATTCCAGCCAGCCCAAGGAAGGTCAGTGGATTCGCGCCATAGCCCGCGCCAAATCGAGCCACCTCTGAGAGTCCACGAGTAATCACCATTGCCTGGGTGTTCTCGCCCAGGTCCATTCCAATTGTCATTCCTACCGCAAGCGCAATGACGCTCTTGGCTGCTCCTGCAAGTTCGCAACCGACAAGATCTTGCGAAGGATAAATTCGGAAATATTTGGTTGAGAAGAGATCCACGATGAGTTGTGAGATCTCGGGATTTTCTGAAGCCGCGACTGCTCCGGCAGGTTGGCGCAGCGCTAGCTCCCCGGCCAGGTTTGGACCGGTAATGAGTCCAATGCTGTGCTGTGACACACCTAGCTCTTGAATAACAACTTCGGTCATTCGCGCCATCGTTGTTGCTTCGATGCCTTTGAGGGTTGAGATGATCGGCAGGTTGCGCGGGAATCGATCTGACCAGGCCCGCAAATTTTCACGCAAACTCTGAGCAGGAATAGCCAACACAAGAGCTTCTCCAAAGGCGAAAGCTTCGTCAATGTCAGAGATCGCCGCAAGCGTGGTCGGCAGGACGATGCCAGGAAGGAAACCAGAGTTCGTGTGCTGATTGTTGATCTCTGCTACAACGCCCTCGTTTCGACCCCAGAGCAGAACATCATGGCCAGCATCGCAGAGCACCTGTGCAAGTGTTGTTCCCCAAGCTCCAGAGCCCAATACGGTGACGCGTGACATTAACTCTCCTACTTCTCTCTTTTAAAATTGCCATACCGTGGCAGATCAGATGTATGTGGATCAAAAATTTCGGCCGGAGCAGATTCTCCCCTAATTTCCTCAAGGAGTGCGGTAAGCGCACGCATTGCGTAGGCAGTGGCTTCGACCATTGCCTCATGATCATCCTGTTTTCCAAACCATGGCGAGAAATCCAGTGCAGCTCCGGCGACAACACTCACCCGAGTTCGACGCCAGAGTCGAGGCACCTTTGCATACGGAGCCAAAATATCTTGCGCGCCCCATTGAGCACATGGAATCACTGGTGCCTTAGTCATGACTGCCAGGCGAGCTAATCCAGTCTTAGCCCTCATAGGCCAGATTTCTGAATCTCGAGTCAGCGTCCCCTCCGGGTATACCCCAAGACAGTGACCTGCTTCTAGGAAGGCAATCGCATGCGGCAACGCCTTAGCCGCCTTGCCCTCGCCCATCCGGTCTACCGGAACTTGTTCTGCATGGCGCAATACCCAGCCAATAACCGGGATTTTGAAGAGCGAAGATTTAGCAAGAAACCTCACCGCACGACCATTGCCATAAAGAAAGTGGGCAAAAATAAGTGAGTCGGCATAAGAGATGTGATTGGAGATCGCGATCATCGGGCCGGTTTGTGGAATGTTCTCTTTTCCGCGCCAATCGCGTTTGGTGAAGAGTTGTAGCAGTGGAATGACAAAAAATGCACCGACGCGAAATGTTCTATTAGAGCCAATCGGCTTACCTGATGGCGGATCATAAACCGGTAACTCCCCCATCATCTCCATGGGTTGAGTTTATCGTGAAGAGTTATATATGAGAGAAAGTAGAAAAGAAACAAGGGGGCTATTGCTAGCCCCCTTGTTTGGGTAATGCGAGATGGTGAAAAGAGATTAACGCTTCTTAACAACCTTCTTTGCTGCTGCCTTCTTAGCAGGAGCC
>Ga0164297_10006104_pt1 | contig 10136 bp, 6 predicted proteins | sample GEODES058metaG_FD_113539 | JGI IMG/M metagenome (GOLD analysis project Ga0164297, IMG submission 113539) | Dystrophic lake water microbial communities from Trout Bog Lake, Wisconsin, USA - GEODES058 metaG | ecosystem: Environmental > Aquatic > Freshwater > Lake | place: USA: Trout Bog Lake...
CCACTTGGGCGACCGCGGCCTGTCCCGTTTCCGGCTCGCTGCGGGCCTCGAAATAGACCGCTTCCGACAGACAATGCATCTCTTTTGCAAAGTCCGAAGGCTTGATGAGGCTTACAAAACTGGTCTTCGGATCATCAGGGCGAATAGGCGGTAAGGGCTTGGCAACAATGGATATTCCGCCCGAGAAACGGTCCTTTTCCATGCCACCCGAAAGCCGGTCAACCGACAGCAGTGCCACGCTTAGAGTGGCTGCTCCTGAAACATTTGGTGTCGTGGCCGCGTTATCCGCTTTGGGCGTCAAACCGGAGCCGACCGTCACCTTGCCGTCACCCTCCTTGGCACGGGATTCCGCAAGCTTTGTCAGCGTGTTAGCATTGTCATCAGCGGCCATTCCAAGGGCCGGCGTCTGCCCGTCAAAGCTCGGCAAAAAGGCCGGTAGCGGGTCACTTTTCTTAAGCGTGTTCACCCGCTCTTCCGCCCCCGAAGCCAGCTTTTCCTGATAGCGCGGGGCAGATGTAAACCCTGGCGAAAATTCGGGCCCAAGGCCAATATGGGCGGGAACCATGATCAAGGGTTCAGCCTCTTCAGAGGCCTCTAATGCCGCATTATTCGATAGGTATTTCAGAAGGTTAGCAGGCTGTTTCGCGTGGTAGGTGGCAATCGAAAAGCCCCGCGTGGCATCCACACTGGCACTCGCGGTGAAGGACACCAAAAGGCAGCCCCCCAACACCGTGCGGTTGAGCACCGAAAGCACCCGAACAAGACCGGAACGCCGCATGAAACCCGCCCGAACCCTTTAAAAAGCGACGGCGAATCACACAATCGCGACCCCCGAAGCCTTGCCGCGTTTATCCCGCGTTAAGGTTGATGGGAGGTTAAAAACTATGGTTTACAGGAGGTTAACGTCTTTTTGGGGCTAAGCTTGGCTTGCGACCTTGGCCCCAATCGCCGCCTGCGCTGCGGCAAGCCGCGCAATCGGCACGCGGTAGGGCGAGCAAGAAACGTAATCAAGCCCCGCCCCCTCGCAGAAGCTGATTGAGGCCGGATCGCCGCCATGTTCGCCGCAAATCCCGAGCTTTATCAACGGCCTAGTAGACCGTCCGCGTTCGGCCGCGAGCTTCACAAGTTCTCCCACACCGTCTTGATCAAGCGTCACAAACGGGTCCGCCGGCAAAAGCCCGCTTGCCGTATAGGTGCCCAAGAACGACGCCGCATCGTCGCGGCTAATGCCCAAGGTCGTTTGCGTCAAATCATTGGTCCCAAAGGAGAAAAACTCGGCGGATTGGGCAATCTCGGCGGCCCGCAAGGCGGCGCGCGGCAGCTCGATCATCGTGCCCACCTGATAGGTAAAGGTCGCCCCAGTCTCGTCTTTCACGGCCTGCGCCATGGCATCAATCCGCGCTTTGACGAAATCAAGTTCCGGTTTCGCCATCACAAGCGGCACCATCACTTCGGGAATAACCGCCTGTCCGGTCTTTTGCGCGGCCTCAACCGCCGCCTCAAAAATCGCGCGGGCCTGCATTTCGGCGATTTCGGGGTAAGCAACAGCCAAACGGCAGCCTCTAAAGCCCAACATCGGGTTAAATTCGTGCAATTCCAGCGCCCGAGCCCTCAGTTTTTCGGGGCTAGCCCCCATTGCTGCGGCCACTTCGGCGATTTCCTCGTCCGAATGCGGCAAGAATTCATGCAAAGGCGGGTCGAGCAAGCGGATCGTGACGGGCAGCCCCTGCATAATCGTGAAAAGCTCAACAAAATCAGCCCGCTGCATCGGCAACAGCTTGGCCAAAGCCTGCCGCCTTCCGGCGGTATCATCGGCCAAAATCATCTCGCGCACCGCCACAATGCGCTCGCCTTCGAAGAACATATGCTCGGTGCGGCACAACCCAATGCCTTCCGCACCGAAGGTTCGCGCCGTGCGTGCGTCCAACGGCGTCTCGGCATTGGCGCGCACCTTCATGCGGCGCACTTTATCCGCCCAGCCCATCAGCGTGCCAAATTCGCCGGATAATTCAGGCTCAATCATCTTCACTTGGCCGAGAAGCACCTGCCCCGTCGAACCGTCAATCGTGATGAAATCGCCCTTTTTCAGCGTCACGCCGGAGGCCGTAATCGTTCCGGCCGCCATATCCACCTTCAACATGCCTGCACCTGACACACAGGGCTTCCCCATGCCACGAGCGACAACCGCGGCGTGCGATGTCATACCACCCCGCGCCGTCAAAATCCCTTCCGCCGCATGCATGCCGTGGATGTCCTCAGGTGACGTTTCAACGCGTACGAGAATAACCTTGCGCCCTGCCGCTTTGGCGGCCTCCGCCTCATCGGAATCGAGCACGATTTCACCCATTGCCGCCCCCGGCGAAGCGGGCAAGCCCGAGGCCATCACGCGGCGCTCGGCTTTCGGGTCAATCGTCGGGTGCAAAAGCTGGTCAAGCGAGGCAGGATCAATCCGGCCAACGGCTTCCTCGCGTGTAATCAGACCTTCGGCGGCCAAATCAACGGCAATCTTTAAGGCGGCCTTCGCAGTCCGCTTACCATTGCGCGTTTGCAGCATCCAAAGCTTGCCGCGTTCAATGGTGAATTCGACATCCTGAATATCGCGGTAATGTTTTTCAAGCAGCGCGCAAATCCGCAAAAACTCATGAAAAGCCTCTGGCATCGCCTTTTCCAGCGATGGCCGATCGGATCCAGCAGCGATGCGCGCAACTTCCGTAATGTCCTGCGGCGTGCGAATGCCGGCAACGACATCTTCGCCCTGCGCATTGATCAGAAATTCGCCGTAGAGCTCTTTCGCCCCGGTTGACGGATTGCGCGTAAAGGCAACGCCGGTGGCCGATGTCTCGCCTAAATTGCCAAACACCATTGCTTGAACATTCACCGCCGTCCCCCAGCTTGCGGGGATCGCATGCAACTCACGGTATTTGTTTGCGCGCGCATTCATCCAGGAGCCGAAAACGGCTCCAATCGCGCCCCATAATTGTTCATTCGGGTCTTGCGGAAACGCTTTGCCAAGCTCTTGCTCAACAACGGCCTTATAATCGGCCACAATCGCTTTCCATTCGTCGGTCGTGACTTCCGTATCCAGCGAATATCCACGGCGCTCTTTGGCCGTCTCTAAAATATCCTCAAAATGGTAATGCTCGACGCCGAGAACGACATCCGAATACATCTGGATAAAACGGCGATACGAATCCCACGCGAAACGGGCGTCGCCCGAACCCTTGGCAAGCGCTTCGACGGTGACGTCATTCAACCCAAGATTGAGCACCGTATCCATCATGCCGGGCATAGAGGCGCGGGCACCAGAGCGAACCGAAACGAGAAGAGGGTTATTCGCGTCCCCAAATCTTTTGCCCGTTAATTCGCCAACATGGACAAGGGCCGATGCGACTTGCGCTTCCAACTCGACAGGATAGGTTTTGCCGTGGTCGTAATAATGGGTGCAAAGCTCGGTTGTAATGGTAAAGCCGGGGGGCACAGGCAAACCGAGATTGCTCATCTCGGCAAGGTTCGCGCCCTTACCTCCTAGAAGATTACGCATTCCGGATTCGCCTTCGGCTTTTCCGTCACCGAATGTGTAGACCCATTTTGCCATCACCTGCCCCATTTCGCAGTTGCGAGATAGACCTGCTTCGCTGATCCCTTCGCAAAAAGCAACTCCAACTAAAGCTCCATAGTCACGCAAAGACCGAATGATCCACAAACGACCAGTTTGGTGCCCGCATTTCCCGCTAAAACGCGACATTTATTGGCCAAAACTGCCGCGAGGCCTCGCCATGAAGCGGCAACGAGGCTATAGGAAGCTGCCTGAGGAGATGCCCATGTCGACGACCGAAAATCACACGAAGCCAAACTACACGCCCCAATTTATTTTGATTTGCGGCTGCTTGATCGGCTTCATCACCTTTGGGCCGCGTGCATCGGCTGGGTTGTTTCAGCTTCCAATGTCCCATGAATATGGCTGGGGCCGGGAAATCTTTTCGTTCTCCATTGCCATTCAAAATCTCCTGTGGGGCGTCGGCCAGCCTTTTGCCGGCGCACTTGCCGATCGCTTCGGGACAATACGGATGTTATGCCTTGGCGCATTGCTCTATGCCGTAGGCCTCGTGGTGATGGCGTATTCGTCAAGCCCTGGCGTTTTAACGGTTGGCGCGGGCGTTCTGATCGGCATGGGGCTTTCGGGGTGTTCGTTTAATCTTGTCATTGGCGCCTTCGGGAAATTACTGCCTGAAAAATGGCGTGGCCTCGCCTTTGGTGCTGGTACAGCTGCAGGTTCCTTTGGCCAATTCGTATTTCCACCCATTGGCAGCGTCTTGATTGATTCAATCGGTTGGCATGAAACGCTTCTGGTATTTTCCATTACGCTCCTTTTCGTATTGCCATTATCCCTGCCACTTGCCACACGCGCTTTGTCGACAGCCGATACAGGTCAGGCGCCAAAGCAATCGGTAAAGGCTGCGCTTAGCGAAGCCTTTCACCACCCTAGCTATGTGATGCTGGTTTTAGGGTTTTTCACCTGCGGCTTTCAGCTTGCCTTTATCACGGCTCACTTGCCCGCTTATCTGAACGATATCGGCATGCCCGCCTGGGTGGGCGGCTGGACATTGGCCGTCATCGGACTAGCCAATGCCGTCGGTTCGTTAACGGCCGGGTGGCTATCGGGCCGTGTGCCTAAGCGTTGGATTTTATCGGTGATTTATCTAGGCCGTTCAGTGGCTGTCCTTTGCTTTATTCTGGCCCCTGCAACACCGGCGAATGCCCTTTTGTTCGGCGTCGCTATGGGCTTTTTATGGCTCTCAACCGTACCGCCCACATCGAGCCTGGTGGTCGTCATGTTCGGCACACGCTATCTCGCAATGCTCTATGGCTTTGCGTTTTTTTCCCATCAGCTCGGCGGCTTTTTGGGCGTCTGGCTCGGTGGCGTTCTGTACGAACGAACAGGCTCTTACATGGTCGTTTGGTGGCTTTCGATTGCACTGGGCATTGCTTCGGCGCTGATCAATCTGCCGATCAGGGAAGTTGCTGTTCTTCGCAGCCAACCACAATCGGCCTAATTTCTTGATATGATGTTCACCGTAATCGGAGTTGAAACCAATGAGCACATTTAAAGCCTTGATGATCACCAAAGATGATGCCGGTGTGCAGCATCTCGATTGGAAGCAATTAACCGAGGCCGAGTTGATGGAAGGCGATGTTGTCGTGCGCGTGACGCATTCGACCATCAATTACAAAGATGGCCTCTTTCTATCAGCCAAATCGGCCATTCCGCGTAAATCCCCCATGATCGGCGGTATCGATTTAACAGGCATTGTTGAGACTTCTTCGCATGCAGGTTTTAAGGCTGGCGATGCAGTGCTTTTAAACGGCTATGGACTGTCAGAAACCCATTACGGTGGCTATTCAGAAAAGGCCCGCGTAAAAGGCGATTGGCTCATCAAATTGCCCGCCGGCATCGACGCGCATCACGCCATGGCGATTGGCACCGCAGGCTATACCGCGATGCTGTCGGTCCTGGCGTTAGAAAAGCACGGCGTTAAGCCTGCCGATGGCCCGGTATTGGTCACGGGTGCCGCAGGCGGTGTTGGCTCGGTTGCCATCGCGATCCTGTCCAAACTGGGCTGGCATGTTATCGCGTCCACTGGCCGCCCTGAAGAAGCCGACTATCTGAAATCCCTCGGCGCATCAGAAATTATCGATCGCAAAGAATTATCAGAACCCGGCCGCCCGCTTGGCAAAGAGCGTTGGGCAGCGGCGGTGGACTCAGTCGGCTCGCACACGCTGGCCAATGTTCTGGCGATGACAAAATCGCACGGTGCCGTAGCCTGTTGCGGCCTTGCCCAAGGCATGGATCTGCCCGCAAGCGTGGCGCCCTTTATTCTTCGCGGTATCGCGTTGCTCGGCATCGACAGCGTTATGTGCCCGATGGCGCATCGCTTGGAAGCGTGGAAGCGTCTCGCAACCGATCTCGATCTGAAAAAGCTTGATGCCATGACGCGCACCATCGCTTTTTCCGATGTCATTTCCGAGGCCGCCAAAATCGTCAAAGGCGGCATCCGTGGCCGTGTTGTTGTGAATATCGCTTAAACGGAGACGATCGAAGGCTTCCCCATATAGGTGCCTTCGATCAACGCTTTGCGTTTGCTGAGTTCATTCGCTGCCAGATCAAGAAAAGCCCGCACGCGCGGCGAGGCTTTCAGATCCGGGTGTGTGAGCAACCACAGCCCCGTTGCGAAATCGGGATTGGGCTCGGTCAACCGCACCAAACTCGGCCTTTGATCGGCAATCAGGCAGGGCAGAGGACCAATTCCGATGCCCTCCTCCACCGCCTCGGTGAGGCCGAGAACCGTATTGATCTTGATGGCGATTTGCGCCTCCGGCACCCGCTCATGCACATAGCGAACGGCACGGATGTGACCAAGCTGGTCACCTAACGACACCCATAGCCGATCCGCCAAACCGTCCAAATCGGGGTAGCGTCCCTCAACAGCGTCTGGAAATTCGCTTTTCAAGCCGTATATCGCCCAATTCAAGCTGGAGATCCGGCGACCGATCAAGGTCTCAGGCGGCGCGTCGGTCGCGCGAATGGCGATATCGGCATCGCGCTTTGACAGATTCAGTGGCTGGTTGGTCAGCACAATGTCCAAATTGATCGTCGGATAGGCCCGTCGAAACGCCGCAAAAACGGGCATCAACAAATAGACGAGCAAAGTATCATTGGTCGTGACCCGCAATTCCCCCGTCGGAATAAGACTTTGCCCGACCAATTTACGGGTGAAGGCCTCGACATCGTCATCCATACGACCGGCCAATTGCGCCATTTCTTCTCCGGCGGGCGTCAGCGCATAGCCGGAGCGGTGACGCTCAAACAGCATCGTGCCAATGCGCTTTTCAAGGTCGGACAACCGCCGAAACACCGTTGAATGGTTGATGTTCAGAATATCCGCCGCACCATTCAGTGATTTCGTGTCGGCAATCGCTTTGACTAGCCGAAAATCATCCCATGGAATATGGTTCATTTGCACGCTCGCAATATCAATCGGTTAGACTTTGATAAATATAGTGCAAATTGGAAAACACAAGATCAATTGCGCGGCGCTGCCGCCCGATGCAACCGATCATTGATCGCCTCGCCAAGCCCGTAGGCCGGGATAGGCGCCACCGCTATCGAAGATGCGCCCGAAGCATCAAGCGTCCGTAAGGCTCCGAAAAGCGCCGCGGCGGCCTCCGCCAAATCACCTGACGGGCTTAAATTAAGGGTCGCAACACTTCGTTCCGTACCAGTCATCGAAGCCGAGCCAAACAACAACGCCGCCTCGCCTTCTTCGATTGTGTGCACGTTGAGGCGCACCTTCGCGCGCGGCGCATAATGCGACAGCAACATACCGGGCGCCAAAGGCGCAGCGTGATCGCCCTCGGACACCGCCGGATCAGCCAAGCGGCAGCCGAGTTTTGCTTCAATGGCCTCTCGCGCCAAGCCACCCGGACGAAGCATAACAGGCGGATGGACCAAACAAGAGACAATGGTTGATTCAACGCCAATTTCCGCCGAAGGCCCCATCACAACCGCATCAATCAGTCCATCAAGATCCTCAAGCACATGGTCCGGCGTCGTAGGGCTCACCCGCCCCGACCGATTGGCCGAAGGTGCCGCAATCGGCCTGTCGGCGGCCTTCAACAAGGCCAGCGCCTCGGGGGCTGAGGGAATACGCAGCGCGATACTATCAAGTCCCGCCAAAGCCAATTCGCTGACCGGACAATCGGCCCGGCGGGGAACAACAATGGTCAACGGCCCCGGCCAAAAGGCCTTGGCAAGCCGTAGCGCATCGGCGTTAAAATCGGCGAGCGTTAGCGCTTGCTCCAAGGCAGCGACATGAACGATCAATGGATTAAAGCTCGGCCGTCCCTTTGCCGCATAAATACCCGCGACAGCCAAGCCATTGGTCGCGTCCGCACCAAGCCCGTAAACCGTTTCCGTCGGAAAAGCGACAAGCCCGCCTGCCCGCAAGAACTCGCCCGCGCTGGCAAACCCCGATGCGTCGGGGGCTAAGTGACGCGTGATCTTCATTTCACTCATGGGCGGAACTTCACTTTCATCTTACGCGCTATAATCCTTTGGATGAGAGAAAGCCAAGGTGCAAATCAGGCCATTATAGCCTATCTTAGACGCTAAATGATCAATTCCCTTTGAGGCATTTGTTATGACTTATCGCGCACCGGTTGCTGAAATCGCCTTTATGGCCAAGACATTCGGCCTTGATTCCCTCTTAAAGGACGGATTGGCACCTGAACTTGCCGATGATTTGGCCGATGCCGTCTTGGAAGAAGCAGGCAAATTCGCAACCGACCGTATTGCGCCGCTCAATCACATTGGCGACCAAATCGGCAATCGCTTTGACAATGGCGTTGTGACGACCGCGCCCGGTTGGAAAGAAACCTATCGCGATTGGGCCGAGGGTGGCTGGAACGGCCTCACCGCGCCATCCGAGCACGGCGGCCAAGCCCTGCCGCAGCTCTTACAAACCGCGTGCAGCGAAATGTGGACCTCGGCCTCCATGGCCTTCATGCTGGGGCCGATGCTGACAACGGGGGCGGTTGATGCGCTTGTCGCCCATGGCTCAGACGCGCTCAAAAAAATCTATCTTGATAAACTCGTCTCGGGCGAATGGATGGGTACGATGAACCTGACGGAGCCGCATGCGGGCTCCGATGTAGGAGCGTTGAAAACCCGCGCCGAGCGCGCAGCCGATGGCAGCTATCGCATCAGCGGACAAAAAATCTACATCACCTATGGCGAGCATGATCTGACGGATAACATTATCCATCTCGTCCTCGCGCGCTTGCCCGATGCGCCACAAGGCACGCGTGGCATCTCGCTTTTCCTCGTGCCCAAATTTCTCGTCAATCCGGATGGAAGTTTAGGCGCGCGCAATGATGTGCGTTGCTCTGGCCTCGAGCACAAACTCGGTATCCACGCCTCCCCCACCTGCACGATGATGTATGGTGATCAAGGCGGAGCGGTCGGCTATCTCATCGGTGAAGAAAACCGTGGCCTCAATTGCATGTTCACGATGATGAACAATGCCCGCCTCGGCGTTGGCTTACAAGGCGTGGCCATTGCCGAACGCGCCTATCAATTGGCCCTCGCATACGCCACAGAACGCAAGCAAGGCCGCGCCATTGGCAGCACGTCGGACGGCATGAGCGCCATTATCGCGCATCCCGATGTCAGACGAATGTTGATGCTGATGCGCAGCAAGACGGATGCAGCCCGCGCCATTTGCTACATGACAGCCGCCGCGATGGACCGCGCGCATCGTGAAACCAATCCTGAAAAGCGCAAAGCGTCGGAAGAGCGCGCCGCGCTGCTCACCCCCATCGCCAAAGCATGGTCAACCGATATCGGCATTGAAGTGGCATCCCTCGGTATTCAAGTCCATGGCGGCATGGGCTTTATCGAAGGCTCCGGTGCCGCCCAACATCTGCGCGACGCGCGCATTGCCGCGATTTATGAAGGCACCAATGGCATTCAAGCCATTGATCTTGTGACCCGTAAATTACCGCTTTCAAATGGCGATGCAGTGCACTCCCTCTTTGGCGAAATGCATTCGACGCTGAACGCTTTAAAGGCAAGCAATCTGCCCGGCTTTGGCGCAAGCGCTGATAAACTTAGCGAAGCGATGGCAGCCCTTGAAGCGGCAACGCTGTGGATGGCAAAAGCGCTGAAAGAACGCACCGAAGAAGCCTTAGCTTCCGCCACGCCCTACCAGACCCTTTTTGGTACAACACTCGGCGGCATCAATCTGGTTCACGCCGCCCTTGCTGATCCATCCGACAAACACATTGCAACAGCCCGCTTTTTTGCCGAGCAAATCGCACCGGAAGCCCAATCGCTGGCGCGAACGGTAACCGAAGGGGCAGCAGCGCTGTCGAATATCGATTCCGTTTTACTAGCGAGCGCCTAAGTCATCATGTGCGGACGATTTGCTCTGAGCGCAACACCCGAAGAAGTGCTCGCACTATTCGCTTATGATGAACGACCTAATTTTCCGCCACGCGGTAATATATCGCCAACCGATCCCATCGCGGTAGTGACGCAGGAAGGCACGCACCGCCATTTCCGCTTGATGCGGTGGGGC
>Ga0164297_10006105_pt1 | contig 10135 bp, 10 predicted proteins | sample GEODES058metaG_FD_113539 | JGI IMG/M metagenome (GOLD analysis project Ga0164297, IMG submission 113539) | Dystrophic lake water microbial communities from Trout Bog Lake, Wisconsin, USA - GEODES058 metaG | ecosystem: Environmental > Aquatic > Freshwater > Lake | place: USA: Trout Bog Lake...
AACGCAAACGAATTCCAACGGAAACTCCGGTAACTCCGGAAATATAAATCTCAACAACTGCCCTCCCGGTGCCATTGGTTGCGCCGGCGTCGCAAAATAACTTGATGAAGGAAAAGAGAGCGAATTGAATTCCCCGTATAAAAAATCAAGTTCGCAGCAATGCAATGAAAAGGAGCATGCGATGTTCAAGGAAATGAATTGCATCACATTGATCGTTGCTGTACTTCTCTCTGTTAGCTTCTCTCACAAAGCTGTTGCACAAGCCAATCCCCTCAATGACCCCAATACTGTGCAATGGCTAGAGAATGCCGCACAAACAGAGCGCGACAAAACCCAAGACAGACATAACATCCAAGAAACTGGGAGTCTGGAAGTACTCAACAGCTGTACTTTGAAATACATCGATGATGTGCGTGAAACTGACCCAACTGGCCGCTGGATTATCGGCTGGTCGGATAACCGCACCACAAGCATTATCAATTTAGCTTCAATGACGAAACCTGGAATTTCTTATTACAAGAATGACGTGAACATAAGCGCTGACAACAACTTCGTGAGCGAGAGTAATCTGATGACCTTTGGAACAGGATCACCGGTTAGAGATTCTGATTCACAAGACGTTGTAGGTATTACATTTCAGGATTCCACATCAGTCAAAGCAGGAGAAATTTTAAGTCAGGCTATAAAAAGTTGTACTGCAGGGCCATCACAGCAATCGCCTGGTGTTGTTCAAAACCAACAAAACGCCGATCGCATCGCCCAGTTGCAGGCAGATATACAGCAGCATGAAAACATGGCACAGAATGACGAAGCCTCCGCGCAAAATGTACTCAACAGCAACTGCTCTGGGCCAGGGGCAGGAATCTGTCAAAGCATTGCAATGGCTGGGGCTGCTAAATTTCGTTCTGATGAGAACAAGGAAATAAGTGCTGCGAATGCTGATAGGGCAGAGATTGCCCATCTACAAGGCTCGACACCACCAGCGGAGCAACCTCTAACTACCAACTCAACCAGCTACAACCAGACAACCAACAATTTCAATACCAATACTTTTGGCAATGCCAACAATGGCGATGCCGCAGTCGCCGCATGCAAGAACGGCAATCCGTATCAGAATGACAATTCACTTTGCCAGTCGAACCCGAATCTGCAGCAGGCCTCTTGCTATCGCGCCGCCGCAGATATCTGCCGGTGCTATCTGAATGCCTATCCCGGCAATTCCAATTCATCGCAGTGGCAGTCTTGCGTCGTCAACAATGACGCCAAAGCAGACCAGCTGAACAGCTCATCGCACTCTGTAGGCGGAGGCACAACGCAAACGAATTCCAACGGAAACTCCGGTAACTCCGGAAACATAAATCTCAACAACTGCCCTCCCGGTGCCATTGGTTGCGCCGGCGTCGCCAAATAACTTCATGAAGGAGAAAAAATGATGCGCAATGTATCCAGGATGTTTTCTGTTGCGGCATACGTTTTTGTTGGCCTGGGTTTACTCAATGGCACGGTTGGCAAAAGCGTCCTTGCAGAGCGCGCCGGTCAGTCTGCCGTTCAATGTGTCCAGCGCGTAGACTATCCCGCTGGCACCAACAACCTCACCTACCCTTTCAGTCGCTTTACAAATACCTGCAATGCCGCCGTCTATATGGACATCACCGTTCCCGGCGGCTACAAGCTGGTCGGCTTGGCCGGCCCCGGCATCGCCATGACCATCAACTGGTATGACGGCAATGTCAAAGGCACAGAAATCTACGCGTGCCTCTATCCAGCCGAGCCTTGGGTTTCGGGTGCCAGATTCTTCAATCCTCCAACCTACGGCCAGTCCTATGAATGCATCATTCCCTGATAAACCTTAGTTGGAGTTTCTGCTCGGGTGGGTCCACCCCACCCGGCACTAACTAGCGAACAGCGGCACTCCGCATAGACAGGCAAAGACTTCGCTTTTTATCTCTGAATTTCGAATATCAACACTTGAAATACGCGTATTTAATATCAACTCTAAAATAAATAACATTAAACCTAAATCACTTAACATTCTCTAAACTGCAATCAACATTATCTGCAAATCAAACAATATAAAAAGTCGCGTTTTTTGCACCAGAACTTGTGCATTTCAGCCCTTTTTTCCACCCGCTTTTTCCTCTCTTGTGTTCCCGCTCACAAACTCGCCGTCTCGCAATCTGCCACAATAGAGTTGTGCACTGCGATAGCCCACCCAATATGACGCTGCAGGAACGCCTCGACGCCATCACCGAAAACACCCGCGCCCTCGTCCAGCCCGAGCGCCTCGCCGTCGTTGATCAGGTCATCGCCGAGCTTTTCAACTCCGGCATCGAGGACCACATCGTCCGCGCCGGCGCGCAAATGCCCGCATTTTCACTGCCTGATTCCAACAATCGCATCGTCCGCAGCGAAGACCTGCTCGCCCTCCGCCCGCTCGTCATCAAATTTTTCCGCGGCCGCTGGTGCCCCTACTGCGTCACCGAACTCGAGTCCTGGCGCGATTTATTTTCTGAGGTCCGCGCCCGCGGCGCCCTGCTCGTCGCCATCTCCCCCCAGACCCTCCGCCAGAATGACTTCGCCGTCCAGCAGCATAAATTCGGCTTCCCCCTCCTCCGCGACCCAAACGCCGCCCTCGCCGCCCAACTCGGCCTCACCTGGACCCTCCCCCCTTATTACCGCGACTACCTGCGCAGCATTCTGGTGAATATCCCCTTTATCAACAGTGATTTAACCAGTCGCGAAACCGGCTATCGTCCCGGCCGCGGAGCCTTTGAAGGCCCCGACCATAACGCCGAGGAGTTCTGGCGCCTGCCCCTGCCCGCGACTCTGGTTGTCCGTCCAGACTCCACCATCGCCTTTGCCGAAGCCCATGCTGACTTCCGCGTCCGCCCGGAACCGCTCGAAGTCCTGAACGCAATAGAGAATTCGATATAAATTGCGTCTAATCAATAGATTTCGGCATCATATACCCCGTAGTACCATTGCTTTTTTCGGCAAAAAGTTGCATCCTGACAACTTGCGCTATAGGATACTCGATTGTGTTAATGAATAGTCCAGCACCGACTTACGCTCCACAGTACCTCCGGGCCCGCATGGGCAAGCTCTGTGTCGCCATCATTGGCGAGACCCCTGCAGAAATGATTGAAAAGGCGGCGGAAGTCTCCAAAGAGACGCCGTTCCTCGAGTTCCGTTTGGATTATCTTTCCAAGCCGCTGCAGGCGCTTCCCAAGATCAAGCATTTCCTGGCAGACAATACCCTCGTCACCGCAGTTGCCACTTGTCGACGCGCAAGCGTTGGCGGCAAGTTCCGCGGCTCCATCGCCAATGAAATGGAAGTGCTCGGCAAATGTGCCGGCTCCGGCTTCCAGCTGGTCGACGTGGAATTGCAAACCGCCGAAGCCCTGAAGAAGGGAGAGCTGCAGAAACTTCGCGACAAGGGCGTCGCACTCATCATCAGCTATCACGACTTTGAATCCACCAAACATTTGGATGAAGTCCTCGAGCGCATCCGCAAGTTCCAGCCGGAGTTCGTCAAGATTGTCTCCACGGCCAAGTCGCTCAGCGACAACATTACGATGATTCGCTTCCTCGAACGCGAGGCCGACCGCAACAACATGATTGGCATCTGCATGGGCGACCCGGGCATCATCAGCCGCGTGCTGGGACTTCGCGCCGGCAGCGTCTTCACATTTGCCGCAGCCACCACTGGAGAAGAAACCGGTCCCGGCCAGATTGCCGCACGCACTTTGATTGAGACCTATCGCATCGATCAGGTCGATGCCGCCACCAAGGTTTACGGAGTCGCGGGCAATCCCATCAAGCATTCTCTATCTCCCATGATGATGAACACGGCCTTCCGCCGCGAAACGGTCAACGCCGTGTATCTCGCGCTGCAAGCGGCCAAGCTGCCCGACCTCGTCAAGCTGCTGGATGAAATACCGCTGCAGGGTCTGAGCGTGACCATGCCGCTGAAACAGGAAATTTTGCAGTACCTGGAAAATACAGATCCGCTGACAGAAAAAATCGGCGCGTGCAACACGGTGGTCCGCGCTGCGGATGGAAAGCTGTATGGATTCAATACCGATGTTGCCGGCATCGTTGGCCCGCTGGAGCGTCGCGGCATTCCGTTGCGTTCGGCAAAAATTCTTGTGCTCGGGGCCGGCGGCGCGGGACGCGCTGCTGTCTTCGCATTGCGCGACAAGGGCGCGGAAGTTTTTGTCTGGAACCGCACCTCGCAGACCGCGCAAGCGTTGGCGAAAAAATCCGGCGCGAAGACCATCAAGCGCGATGCGATTGCCAAGACCAAGTTCGACGTCATCATCAACGCCACGCCTATCGGCCAGGCCGGATACAAACAGCAGACGCTGCTGGACGCGAAGGAAATCAACGCGAGCTATGTGTTTGATTTCGTCTACACGCCCGTGGAAACGCCGCTGATTAAAGCCGCCAAGGCCAAGGGCATTCAGGTCATCACCGGTGTGGAGATGTTTGTGGAGCAGGGAGCGCGCCAGTTTGAAATCTGGACCGGCAAGCCTGCGCCCAAGGACGACATGCTCCGCGTAGTGGTGCACGCACTGAAGCAGCGCGCCGAACAGCACGCATAACTCAACCTACATGGGACGGCTGTAGCCTTGCTGCTGGTATTTTTTCAGCAGCGTGGTCAGGTGCGCCACAATTTCCGGATGCTCGAGATAGACGTTGTTCTCTTCGCGCGGATCATTGGCGAGATTGTAGAGTTGCCCCTTCGGGCCGCCGGGCGCAGGGTCCACATGCGCGGGCGCGGAGAAGCCGCCGCTGCCCAGACCCAGTTCCAACTTCCAACTGCCTTCGCGAATGGTAAACATGCCGTCGATGGAGTGGTCGATGATGTCGCGGCGAATGGGCTGTGTGTTGGTTTGCTTGAGTGCGGGAAGAATATTGAAACTGTCTTCGGCGGCGTCGCGCGGCAGCGGTTGATTTAAAATCGCAGCCACGGTCGCGGTGAAGTCGGTGAGTGACGCCATCTCGTTCGATACGGTGTTCGCGCGCACCACGCCCGGCCAGCGCGCAATCAGCGGCACGCGATGCCCTGCTTCCCACACGTCGGCCTTCTCGCCGCGCCACCACGCGTTGGCGCGATGCGGATAGCGGGCGATGTCTTCCGGCTTCCAGTCGGCACCGTTGTCGCTGGTAAAAATCAGCAGCGTGTCGTCGGCGAGTCCGGCCTTGTCGAGCGCATCCACAACGCGACCCATCATCGCATCCACTTCCATCACGTAGTCGCCGTAGAGACCGGCGCGCGATTTGCCGATGTACTCCGGCAGCGGCACCCACGGCGTGTGCGGCGAGGGCATGGCGAAGTAGAGAAAGAACGGCTGCTCGGGTTTGGCCGCGCATTTTTCCACGAGACTCACCGCCTTCTCCGTGAGGTGCGGCAAAACATTTTTGAATTCAAGATGCGGTGCCTTCAAGCCTTCGCGCCAGTAGACGCCGCGCGGCTGGCTGCTGCCGGCGATTTTTTCTGTTGCCGGTTCAACGACGTGGTCATTTTCAAAAAAGAGATACGGCGGAAAATCGAGCGACGAGGGGATGCCGTAAAAATAATCGAAGCCGTGAGTGATGGGGCCGGGACGCAGCGGCTGGGAATAATCTGTTTTGCCCGGACCGGGGCCGAGCCCGAGATGCCACTTGCCCACGCCCGCGGTGTAATAACCCGCCGACTGCAGCATGGCGGCGACAGTCAGCCGGCCCGGTTCAATCAGGTTGGGATCGTATCCCTCGAGCACGCCCTGCTTGAGACGCGAACGCCAGCAGTAGCGGCCGGTGAGGATGCTGTATCGGCTGGGCGTGCAGACCGCCGACGAAGCGTGCATGTCGGTGAATCGCATGCCCTGCCGTGCGAGTGCGTTGGCATGCGGCGTGGGGATGGCCGAGTGCGAGTTGTAGGCGTCGATGTCGCCCCAGCCGAGGTCGTCACACAGGATGAAAACGATGTTGGGCTTGCGGCTGCGGCCGGTTGCCGCCAGACCGGCGTGGGTTGCCAGGGCAGCGGCACCGAGCGAGTAGCAGAACTGCCGGCGGTCGAGTGGCTTCATGTGTGATGTGTCTCCCGTATTGGCTTGCTTTCTTGTACCACTGTGCGTGTGACCCCGGCCACACAACTCTGCCGCGTCTGCATATATATTGTGGGTATGAAGGCATCTACCTTTCTAAAATATTTGTTGTTTGTGCTGGCCGGCCTGGGAGTTGTGGTCTCCATGCTGGCGTGGCGTGTGCATAACTCTCAGCCCGGCACTGCTGAACTTTGCAGCATCAACGAGCACTGGGACTGCGGCACGGTGCAGCACAGTCGCTATGCGGAATTCCTCGGTATGCCGGTGGCCGGTATCGGCGTGGCGGGATACACACTGTTTCTGGTGCTGCTGGTGTTCGACAGCAAACGTGTGCGGCAGGTATTTTTTCTGCTGGCTATCGGCGCCATGGGCTTCGCGCTCTACCTCAGTTATATTGAGGACCGCATTCTGCTGGTGTGGTGTTTGTACTGCGTCATCTCGCAGGCCACCATCACGCTGGTGCTGCTGACCAGCGGGTTACGATTATTTTTTGAGCGGGCGAAAGACTAGCTCTTCATCAAGAAAAAATTGCTGCGCGGAATTAAATTCACGCTGCCGGTCGGCTACTTGCTTTTTGAGACGCTGGCCGGTTGCGGTGCGCAGGCGGTCTGCTGCTCAATCTCACAACTCATCCGTTCCATCTGGCAGGCGTGCTGGCGGTCGTGCAGTTTTGTTTCCACAAACATGGCGTAGACGCAGGAGTTTTCCATCAGCTGATGCGCGGACCGTGTCATCGGCAACGATTTTTTGTACCAGCGATTCGCGAGATCAATCTGATTGGCGTTGTCGTACACGCGGGCCATCTCCCAGGTGATGGTTTCATCCTTCGGCGCGAGTGAGGTTGCACGCTTCAGGTACGCGATGGCGTCGTCATTCTTTCCCATTGCGGAGGCGAACATTCCCATGTCGCCCAGCACCTGCGCTTGGTTGGGATAATGCCGGTCCATCACCCTAGTGAAATCGAGCCCGGTGGAATATTGCCGCGCATCCATCAACTCTTCTGAAATCCGCAGCCACGACTGCAGCGCGTCACTGCCCTTGTAGATGTTGCTGCTCTCTTCCAGCGCCTGCGGCATCATGGCGAAGTTGCCGGTCTTCTGCAGCGTGTGCAGCCGCGCCATGTGGACGCTGATGTCCTGCGGTGCCATGCGCAAGGCAACATTCAAATGCATCAGCGCATCCTGCAGATTGTTGCCGGCGCAGATATCGGCCTCGGCCAGACATTTCTGCGCGCCCACGCGGCCGCTGGTATCCACCGAGTAGACATAGGCCGTGCAGAGATTGCGGGCGTCTTCACAACGCTTGGCGGCGATTAGCTTCGGCCAGTCGGCCAGCGTCTGGTCCAGCCGCGGGGGAATGTCACTGGGTGATGCGGCGGGCGTGTCACTTTGCCCAAGCGCCGGCAGTGCCGCCAGCAGCAGCGTGCATTGCATCCAGCGATGAAAAAATTTCCGCATTGCCCTCATTGAATCATGCCGCGCATTGCGAATCTATAAAAACAATCTCGGCCACGCGTTGCCACTAGCCATCGTGACGCAGATTCTTTTGTGAGCGCAGACGGAATCAGTCATAGACTGGTTGCATGATTTGGCGTCTGCTAGCGCAATTGTCTGATTTGATGCCGTACCTTGTCCGCCTGGTTCCCATGCTGGAGCGCTTCGGCATTGCCGGGGTGCAGCAGGTGGAGTTGACCGGCATTGAAAAAGGTGTGGGCGAACTGAAGGACAGCCACCACTCCCTGCTGACCCAGCTGCAGGACCACAACGTCCGGCTGGCGGCTATTGAGGGCAAGCTGGAACAGATGCAGATGCAGAGTTCGCGGCTGGAGGAACAGCTGGGCAGCCTTGCCGAGGCCATCCAAAGCTCCCAACGGAGGCTGGCCCTGTTGCTGGGGCTGACTATTCTTCTGCTGCTGGCCGGGCTTGGCGTGACGGCATTCTTACTTTTCTTCCACCGATAAGATGCTGATAATAAAAGGATAATTTAAATCAGGTGGTAAATATTTTCCATCCTGCTGGAAATAATTGAAGCGATACCAATAAGCCCAAAAACTGCCGTGTGAAGTTTTTCAAATGCTGTCTTGCCAGTCGTTGATGAATGGGCATAGGATGCAACTCGCGTTGGTGCAGTTTTCTCATTTCCAGAAAACGTGCCAAACGACTGAATCGGAAAATCCCTTTGGGTCGTAAACCGGGCTGGGCGCAACCCCACCCGCATTCAACCGGCGTGAGCACGGCCGGATTTTTGGCAGAGTGAACGATTATGTCGTGGTACGCATACTGTATTGCAGAAAAGCAGGCATTTCCTGAACTGGAACGTCATCGTAGGCCGGTACCGCTGCAAAACCTTACCGGCATTTCCGGCAACCAAATTTTTCTATTCCCTGCCAGCGACCTCGCCGTCGTAGTTTCTGAAGGCGATGCAGATCCAGCCGCCATGGGCCCACAGGCGCCGCGGGAGTATGCCCGTGTCATCAGCGAGTGCTTCAAGCATTCCACAGTGCTGCCCTTCCGCTTCGGCACCAGCTTTGAGGACGACCAGGCGCTGCGGCGATCAGTGCGCTCCAACCAGCGGCGCTTTACGGCCAACGTGGAGCGGCTGCGTGGCAAGTCTGAAATGCACCTGAAAGTGGTGCTGGACGACACCTGTCCGGGCGAGATGCAGCAGGTGGCCTCCGACTGTGTTGGCCGCGAGTACCTGACCAACCTGCGCGAGAGTGCTTACCGCCAGCGCGAACGCCAGACCCGTGCCCGTGCGCTCTCCGTACAGATGCACCGCATGTTTGCACCGCTGGACCAGGAAATTACCTGCAAGCGCATTGATTCCGGCAAGATGCTGCTGGACATTGCCCACCTCATCGACAACAAAACGGTGGAACGCTACCAGAACAAATACTCCTCCGCCATGCAGACGATGAAGGAGTGCCAGTTGCAGCTTTCCGGCCCGTGGCCGCCGTACCACTTTGTGCATCGCACGCAGACCAACAACAGCCAGCTGATGCACTAGACGAATCGCAGAATAAAATTTAATGGCCCCGATGAGAATTCTCACCGGGGCCTGAATTTTTCTGCGGGAAACTTTACTTAATCAACGCGTCCTGCGGCGTGGGGTTTTCGACGGCTTTTTTGCGGCGGCTCAGGACGAAGGGTTTGCGCTTGCGGCTGGTCTCGCTGGCCTTGTCAATCTTGCGCCAGAAGCCAATGAAATAATCCACCGCAGAGATGGTGGAAACGACGGCGACCCAGTAGACGGCCATACGCGCGATGAGCGACATGGAGATTGTCCAGTAGCCCAGCTCCCACTGCGGCCAGCGGTGCGCGAGGATGGCCGCGGCCACGGAAACAATCTGCACGACAGTTTTCAGTTTGCCAAGATCGCTGGCTTCAATGGTGAAGCCTTCACTACTGGCGATGGAACGCAGGCCGCTGACCAGAAATTCGCGGCCGATGACCAGCACTGCAATCCACACCGGCACAATGTCTGGCGTGTAGGAGACAAGCGCGATATAGGTTGAGGCAATCAGCAGCTTGTCTGCCAGCGGGTCCAGCAGGATGCCCATCGTGGTGATTTGTCCGCGACGCCGAGCCAGGTAGCCGTCGAGCCCGTCGGTGGCCGAGGCCAGAATGAAGAGCGAGGCGGCAATCAATTCCGGGACGCCGTGAACATCCCGCAGCGGGAAGCTGCGAGAGAGAATCCACAGCACCACGGGGATACAGAAAATACGGCTCAGCGTAATGGAATTGGGCAGATTCATTGGAAGACAGCCTTGCCGCGGCAGCGCAAGGTCACGCAAGCAGAATACACGCAATGCGGCAGGTCGCGCTTTGCGATGATGGAAAACCCTTTATTTCTGCGGAAATTTGGAACAGAAGTGTTTGCGATTACTGCGGCTTGGGTGCGTTGGGCAATTCCGGCACCTGAATCATTTCCAGGTCCTGGTCGGGGCGAAAGGTGAGTTTTTCCGCGTACCAGTTACCGTTAATTTCATACTCGCTGGCGTAGAGCGTGCCGCTGCCGTTGGAACCTTTGACTTCAATGGTCAG
>Ga0164297_10006106_pt1 | contig 10134 bp, 10 predicted proteins | sample GEODES058metaG_FD_113539 | JGI IMG/M metagenome (GOLD analysis project Ga0164297, IMG submission 113539) | Dystrophic lake water microbial communities from Trout Bog Lake, Wisconsin, USA - GEODES058 metaG | ecosystem: Environmental > Aquatic > Freshwater > Lake | place: USA: Trout Bog Lake...
AGTAACTTTGATTTCAGACTTGAGTCCACAGAGCGCTCCCCCATTCCCAAAGCGGTTGATAGTATTAAGTTCAAACTCAATGATATTCAAATTGAGGGATCCAGCATCTACTCTGAGGATCAGTTGCGGTACTTGTTTGAGCCTTTATTGAAGAGGGAAGTTGTTTTGGAGGATGTGAGGGGCGTGGCAGATAAGCTAGAGCTTAAATACAGAGAGAAAGGATATTTTCTTGCTCGTGTGTTCATCCCCCCTCAGCAGGTTAAAGGTGGTAAGGTTAATATTAAAGTCATCGAAGGATACATTGCAAGTATTTTGGTTGAGGGGGCAAGTGAGGAGTTACGCGCAACCGTTAAACGTCGATTGACTCCCTTGCTTGATAAAAAACCAATCGATCTTCCAAGTCTAGAGAGGGCGCTGCTATTACTCAATGATTTGCCAGGCGTTAGGGGCTCAGGACTTTTGCGGGCTGGTCAAGAGTTTGGATCCACGGATCTAGTCGTTCAAATCGACTATTCCAATTTCTCAGGTGTGGTCAGCGCCAATAATCAGTCCTCTAGAGCGCTGGGACCAGTAATATTGAGCTCAGCCTATCAATTTAGAGGTCTTTTGTCACTGTCCGATGAGTTGACATTACAGCTTGGTATCAGCTCTGATGGGCACGAGCTGAGCACTCAGAGCGTTAGGTATCAAATGCCTTTTGGGCGCGATGGGTTGATTGCTTCTATTGGACTAATCTCATCGGTTGCTAGACCAGGAGCAAACTTTGCAGCACTTGGGCTCCAAAGTAATGTATTGAGCTCGAACTTAAGCGCTCGTTATCCCCTTGTTCGCGCCCGTTCAGGCTCCGTCTTTGCAGAGCTTGGTTTTAACTACGTTGATTCACGAACCAGCTCACAAGGCACACCCTTGTTCCAAGAGAGTTACCTTACACACAGCGCAGGATTGCAGTTTACGGATGTGAGGTCTGCGCTGGGGCTCACGCAGCTTGGATTAGGAGTGTCGCGGGCAAGTGGTGTGAACGCTACTTTGGCGAGTACAGATAACTATGACCCAAGTCTAAGAAAGTACACCTATAACATGCATCATGTGATCTCCTTTGAGAGTGGTCTTTACGCTCAAGTTGACCTTCAAGGTCAGTGGGCTGATAAGCCGCTTCTTAGCGGTGAGCGTATTGCATTCGGTGGTGCTGGTATAGGAAAGGGATTCGATCCCTCGACGATAGTTGGCGATAGAGGTGCGGGCTCAAGTCTGGAGGCAGGTTGGGGTCGTATGACCGTGGCTCCTTGGGGAAATAATTCTGGTCAATTTCAAATCTTTGGCTTTCACGATAACGCAACCGCCAAAATCTTGTCCACTGACTCTACACCTACTTCAGACGTCAACATCCAGTCCAGTGGTGTTGGACTAAGGTGGCTTGGCAGTGATGGGGTGCGGTCCACTGCTTACCTAGCAAAGCCCATCCAAACCAATGACAGCACCAATGTTCATACTGAATCGATGTATTTCAATCTCTCAGTTCCTTGGTGATTTGAGGTCATCTCAATTGATGGCTTTAGAGGCGATAAGATAATTGTTTAATACAAGAAATGAATGAGCTCTGGATAGAGCAGCATCACGACACCGCCCATGATTAAGTAGGGACCAAATGGCATCGGAGAGTTTTTGCCGATTTTCTTGAAATAGATCAAGCCAAGTCCGATAAGGGAGCCAGACAAACTGGAGATGAACACGATGAACGGCAACGCACCAAACCCAAGCCACGCACCGAGTGCACTTAGAAGCTTAAAGTCCCCGAATCCAAACCCATCTTTGCCTGTAAAAAACTTAAATACCCAATAAACAAGCCATAGGATTAAATAACCCAATACTGCGCCATACAAAGACTCTTTAAGTGGGGTAAAAACGTTAAACGAATTAACCAGCATTCCGCACCAAATTAGCGGTATTGTTAAGGCGTCTGGCAATAAGAATGTATTTAAGTCGATAAAGTACAGCGCAATTAAGGCGTAAAGTAAAACGCAACTAAGTAAAAATTTGATTGAGCAGCCAAAATAAATGCCCAGAATTAGAGTTACTAGCCCGCTCAATAGTTCAATAGCAGGATATTTAATGCCAATGGGCGCTTGGCAATACTTGCACTTTCCTCCAAGCTTTAAATAACTAAAAACGGGGATGTTATCCGTCCAACCCAAATTAGTTCGGCAATGAGTGCAAAAAGATCTGGGAAAGGCAAGGTTGAGATTTTGTTTGCCAAGGTACTCATCAAGCTCTCCCTCACTGGTGGTGTAACCCGCTAGCTCTGATTGAATCATTAAAGGAAGGCGGTATATAACTACATTTAAGAAGCTGCCAATGCATACTCCAAATATAAATATCACGCCCCCAAAAAGAGCTGGATACTCAGCCAAATGAGCGATGAAATCTTCTAAATATGGCATAAAATTAAATGACAAAAGCTAACAATTAAATTACACCATGCATAAGTACATAGTTTCCACCGCGTTTCTTGGGCTCGTATTATCGACTTGCGCCTACGCTCAAGTCAGTGAAAAATCGGTGCCTACCTCGTCTGCGGTAATAGCCACTGTAAACGGCGTGAAAATCAGCGCCGATCTATTTGAGGCTGCGCTCAACAATTATATTCAACAAGGTATTAAAGACAGCACAGAGCTACGTGAGCAAGTCAAAAATGAGCTCATTGCCAAAGAAGTGCTATCTCAGGAATCAAACAAGTTAGGGCTTGATAAGAATACAGCCGTTCAAAGCCAACTCAGCTTAATGAGAGAGAGCTATTTGGCCGATGTTGTGATCAGTAAGTTCTTGGAGAAGAGTCCAATTACGGATGAGATGCTCAAAGCCGAGTACAAAAGGCAGTTGGACGCGCTTGCTGGGACGGATCAGTATTTGTTGAGTCAAATCGTCCTCGCGAGTGAGGCAGATGCAAAAGCCGCGCTCAAAGCAATACAAAATGGCGACAACTTTGACAAAATAGCCAAAGAGCGATCTATTGATGGCTCTAAGTCAAATGGTGGCAATTTGGGTTGGGTTGTCCCGGGTCAAATTATCCCTGCAATCTCAAACGTAATGGTCAATCTTAAAAAGGGAACGGTCTCCGCGGCCCCGATTCAAACACAGGCGGGATGGCACATCATCAAGGTTGAGGATAAAAGAGCGTTTAAAGCCCCGAGTTTTGAAGAAAGCAAGCAACAACTGACTCAAGCTTTGCTTGTTCAAAGGCGCAATGAATATATCCAAAAATTGGTAAAGAGCGCAAAAATTGAAGCTCGGTAAAGCCAACTGGGTTTGCGCATAAAAAAGCGCTAGTAGTCTATGAGACAAGACTACCAGCGCTTGTGGATGGTCAAAGTTGATTGACCTCGGATTAGTGTCCGTTTGAATTTTAATAGCTGATATTTAAATAGTCAATCTTTTATTTGACCACCTCAAGTCTATCCAAACGCAGAGCCATTGGTTTAGAAATTAATAATTTCCAACTAAGATTAGTCTTCTATTGCGGCGTTTATTCACCGTTTTTGTGCGTAAGAGCGATTGAAAACCATATTAGATCGAAAAGGATCTGTTGATTACTAAACATCTCAATTTATTATTACCCGCTTCGAACCAGCTCTGTATTCTTAACCTGCTTTGGGACGTTGTAAGTTTGAAGTTAAATAGTGCCAAGATTCAAAAGGGAATGGTTTTGAATTCGCTTTTCCTCAAAATTCAAACTGAAGAAGATTGCAAACGAAATGCGGTTCGCAGTATCTGCGTTGTGCGCACAAGATTTTTAGCATCCTAGGTTTAGTGCGGTAGTCTGAAAACATTAGATGCCAAGCAATTGGAACGATCGATACTGAACGGACTTGGAGCGTAAATCTTGAAATGATGAGCAGAGGTAAGGTAAGGTAAGGGTGCTAGGTTAAGGTTAATGCGTTTTGTGTAATTTTGAGGTATCAACTCTATTGATTCTCGAAAGCGCTTCTTGTGTAAAAACAGTTTCTATTTCTTTGGATTTTTCTTCATCTTTAATTCGCCTGATGAAGCTCATTGGTGTTGTATTGATTTTTCTAAAAAGCCGTATCAAATTCGTATGAGATAGATTGCTCACTTTAGAGAGCTCACCCCAGCCAATTTGCTTATCAACATTTGCACGAATCCATAAGCAAAGGGCGTCTAATTTATCGTCCTCAGAACTATAGTTACTCACCGCCATCCGTGCTGCCCCCCCAATAACTTAGGAAAATACAAGTTTATAAGAAAATGTCCAACTTTAAATAATCCAAACGGTGTATCAAAGCTTGGCGCAATGGAGTTAAGGGGTTTAGAGAATTTATGAGAGATCAAAGACTCATCATTGTTGAGTTTTAATAAAACAGAAATATATTGTTAATTTTGTGAGTAGGCTAAAAGCGTTAAGGGTTATGCCTAATAGGTGAGTGCTTAAATTTAAAAATGTAATAAATGTTTATTCAAAGCCGAGTTGTAAAAGATACAATTAATTTTTTAATTAAACCTATCGTTAAAAATGACTTTTTCATCCATTGCAAATAATGCCACCAACAATTCAAACGCCAATAACAATGCTCAAAAATCAAAAGATTTGTTTATTGGTGAAGGCGTTGTATTTGAGGGAAAAATCTCGGTCCCCGGCAAAGCCGAGATACACGGAACAGTGAGCGGAGAGGTCAAGGCTGATTCTTTATTAATCGGCAAAGAGGGAAAGCTTACAGGCATATCTAAGGCGCGAACCATGGATATTTTGGGTCAAATTAACCAAGAGATATTTTGTGAAGAACATCTGCACATCAGAGCGACGGGTGTAGTTTCGGGTAAGCTTGAATACTCTGAGATGGAGATTGAGCGGGGCGGTAAATTTGCTGGCTCAATGAACCAAATCAATCCAGGAAAGTAACAAAGACCTTGTGGTGCGTGCTGCGTAGGATTAAGAGATATTCGTGAGTTGTTTTACTTGAATCCTGTCTGTCAGACGCACCAGTTCAACAATAGACTTGGTTTGCATTTTTTTATAAACTCTAGATTTGTGGATTTTTAGAGTAGCCTCTGAAATTCCTAATTTTTCTGCAATTTCATGGGTCTTTAATCCGCGCACCAAGAGTTCACATACTTCTCGCTCTCTGGCGGATAATTTACTAAACCGATCATGAGCCGATTTATTTTGTGAAAGATTTGTTTGGTGGGTGCTGCATAGCTCTAACGCTTTTTGTATAGACGCCAATAGCTCTTCAATGCTAAAGGGTTTTAATAGAAAATCCGTTGCCCCGAGTTTGAATGCATTGATAATTTCTTGGGCTTGGCAGTCCCCGCTAATAACAATAAGTGGAACATCTACTCCGCGCTCTTTGAGCTTAACTTGAAGACCTTCTCCAGACATTTTTGGCATTCTCATGTCAGTAACGATCACTGCGGGGGACTGAAATTGAGCCACCTTTAAAAGGTCATGAGGTCGGTAGTACGCCTCAACACTGAAATTGAATTCCTTTAGAGTCCTGGTGATTGCATCTCTAATGGATGCATCATCATCGATTAAGTAGACGTGCCCTTTGTTTTGCACAGACTTTACTCGTTTGAAAAAACGTTAGAAAAATCAATCCGGTCAAGCGCTATGCCGCAGCCTTTGACCACGCATTTCAAGGGATCTTCTGCAATCAAGACGGGCAGCCCCGTCTCCTCTTGAATTAATCGGTCAATACCCCTTAGTAGAGCGCCTCCGCCAGTCATCACAATTCCGCGGTCTGCAATATCTGAGCTGAGCTCTGGAGGGGTTTGCTCCAGCGCTAATTTAATAGCTGAGATAAGTCCGTTAAGTGGATCAGTAAGAGCCTCCAGGAGCTCGGCAGAGGTGACCGTAAAAGTTTGAGGTACACCGTGGCTTAAATTGCGGCCAATGACTTCGGTCTCCTCAATCTCCTCGGCTGGAAAGGCGACAGCTATTTCTTTTTTCAGGCGCTCTGCGGTTTGGTCTCCGATTAGCATGCCGTAGTTGCGCCTGATGAAATTGACGATAGCTTCATCAAATTTATCCCCGCCAATGCGAACACTGTTTTTATAGACCATTCCGCCAAGAGAGATGATGCCGACCTCAGTCGTTCCTCCCCCAATATCTGCAACCATTGAGCCGGCTGGTTCAGAGACGGGTAAGCCCGCTCCAATTGCTGCAGCCATAGGCTCTTCAATGAGATAAACCTGAGACGCGCCAGCGCCAAGTGCGGACTCTCTGATGGCTCTGCGCTCTACTTGGGTAGAGCTAGAGGGGACGCAAATGACAATCCTGGGACTTGGTCGGAAAAAGGTGTTGGGATGCACCATTTTGATGAAATGCTTGAGCATTAATTCGGTGATCGTAAAGTCAGCGATTACACCGTCCTTCATAGGCCGGATAGCCTCCATGTTTTCTGGAACACGTCCTAACATTCCCTTTGCTTCCCGACCCACTGCGACAATGGATGATTTCCCGCCGTATTTACCGTCTCTTTTTACCACTACTACAGAGGGCTCATCCAAGACCAGACCTTTATCCCGAGCGATGATCAATGTATTGGCTGTGCCAAGATCGATTGCTATATCAGTAGAGAAATATTTGGATATGAATGAGTGCATTCGAATATGAAAGAAGCAAAGACCCTTAATTATCGGGTTGAATAGTGGGTACTTAGATACTACAAAGAGAGTACGTATTTATTTGGAGTTTGCTGCAAAATAGATCAAGAAATGAAATACAGTGTCGATTCATAAGTATGAAGTTACGGACCCAAACACAACAATGAGCTCATCAGTCTTCAAAAAGTCGGATAAAAGAAGTAAACCGCGTACAACCATCATTGGTCCATCTGCAATGGTTGTAGGAAATATCGTCTCCGACAGTTTGGTGGTCATTGATGGTGGAATTGAAGGGGACGTAGAGGCGCCAGAGGCCTTAATAAATGGACTCGTAAACGGCAATATCAGAGTCAGTAACCAAGTCGAAGTAGCGACTAATTCAAGAATTACGGGTGACCTGATTTACAAGTCAATTCTGATACACGAAGGCGCAAGGATTTTTGGAAAGCTCTTGCATCAAGACGATGAACGGCCCCAAATTAGCAATAGTTAACAAGCCTGAGGTAAATCCTACCAGTGAAGTAATGAGGCGAATACCTAAATAATTCGAAATTTGCCCAAATATGCTTTACAGTCTAGAGTCTAAGACTTAAATCCGGTGCAGTTTTTGAGCTTCATATCCAACATTAGAGCGCAGAGTAACTTAAGGCTTGCAATCGCAGAATGTTCAATACAGTCGCTGTTTTCATACTGTGGCGCACCAACCGCGCAAACGATAATATCTCTCAAGTTAAATTGAATGCCTCATTCAGTGCAGTTGGGCCAAGCAATTTCTAATTTGTTCGCACGTAAATTGCTCACAATTTGAATAGAGCACTTGCTGATAAACGACTGCGTTGCGCTTGAGTTGGGAGAGCTCTATTTTCGTCATCGCAAGTTTGTACATGCCAGACATTGTTGCTCCAATAGCTCCCGTGAGCGTGTCTGCCTCCCATTCCGTTAAAAATCTATTTTGTTTCTCAATCTCCCAAATAGACTTTTCTATCAGATGAAGGACTAGGGACTTTTGTTCCTCGGTTGCCAATTGGTCGAAATCAATAAGATCGGGATCAATTGGATCCGGGGAAACGAAAGCCGCGGGGGCTGGTTCAATGGGCGATAGGAACTGGATGGGTAAATCAGACATAAAAACCTCCTTAGTACTGTAATTATATACATGTATTTGATGAGGCTCAAGGGGGGGCTAGGGGTTGAGGGCTTGAGGACTTGTTAAATTGTGCCCTTAGAACGTCAAAATTAGCCTGAATTCGTGGCACTAGGTCAGTATTTGTTAGGTCCTTCTTGTACGGGGAAAAGGTGCGTTCAACCTGAAAACCGCAGGGAGCGGTATTCAGTTGAATGAATCTTGCACCTCGTGAGAGCTATCCTTTGGGAACTAGAGGGACTCGCTACATTAATCCAGATGAATATTGGCAGATTTGATAATCTTATTCCAGTAGGGTAATTCTTTTTTAAGCAACGCGTCTAGCGCGCCTGGATTTAGGTAACTAATATCCACACCAGATGTATCTGCTCTTTGCTGTACCTCAGAAAGCTCCAAGCTCTTCTTAACAGTTTCTGTAAGCTTGGCGATGACGGCGGGAGGAGTTTTGGCAGGCGCGTACAGCGCCACCCAAGATTCAAGTTGAAACGACGGTAACCCAGCCTCCGCTGTTGTTGGAACGTTGGGCAGCATCGGGTGGCGTGTTTTACCCGTTACAGCAAGAGCCTTTAATTTATCGATTTGAATGTGCTGCATTACTGAGGGAGGAGTCGTGATAAACACTTGTACCTGACCAGACAAAACGTCTTGAATCGCAGCGCCAGAGCCTTTGTAAGGGACATGGACTAAATCGGTATTGGTGAGTTGTTTGAATATTTCGGTACCAATGTGGGATACAGAGCCATTGCCTTGGGAGGCGTAGTTTAATTTGCCCGGGTTGGCCTTGGCATATGCAATAAATTCTTTCAAATTATTCGCTGGTACAGATGGATGTACCGCAATCACGTTCGTCGATGTGGTCAATAAAGCCACGGGGGTAAAGTCTTTGATTGGATCCCAGGGTAATTTGTCCATCAAAGAAGGATTGCCAACGTGATAGCCCGAGTAAGAGACAAGCAGGGTATAGCCGTCAGGCTTTGCATTTTTGACATATTGGTAGGCCGTATTCCCGCTCGCTCCAGGTCTGTTATCGACGACGACGGGTTGAGCGATTAACCTGGCTAGGGGCTCACTGATTAAGCGAGCTGAGGTGTCCACAAATCCACCCGGTGGATTTGGAACGACAAGAGTAATGGCGTGATCGGGATAGCTTTGTGCAAGGGCTGAGCTGAGGCTAACGCTTGCCATCAATGCGGTTGTTGCAACTAAAGCAAACAGTAATGCCCCCTTGGTCAGTTTTGTTAATTTATTGAATTGAATCATCGGGAGATAAGCAGTTTTCAAAGGAGTATTTAAAGGAGTATTCAAAGAAGTATTCATTGTGAGTTGTGAATGTTTTGAGTTGAAGGCTTACTGAACTAGGTATGGATGTTAAATACTTTTGCTGCATTGATCAACCAGGGCAAGTATTGGGGTGTAAATAAAAAATCCACAGAAACGCTTGCTTGCGCGTCTGTGGATTTAAGGGTGTACTTGATACTAAGTAATGACTTTGGAGTCTTGGTTAACTTAAGGTATCGGGCAAATTTTTATTTAACGCCAGCGGCTGCTTTAAGCGCGGCTGCTTTGTCCGTCTTCTCCCAAGTGAACTCGGGCTCTTCGCGACCAAAGTGACCATAGGCTGCAGTCTTTTCATAGATAGGCTGGAGCAAATTGAGCATTTGGATAATACCTTTTGGACGCAAATCAAAATGCTCGTTCACGAGGGCTGCAATCTTCTCATCAGAGATGACACCCGTGCCGTGTGTGTTAACAGTAATATTCATGGGCTTAGCAACACCGATGGCATAGGCAACTTGAATTTGGCACTGCGTTGCAAGACCAGCGGCCACTACGTTCTTGGCCACATAGCGCGCTGCATACGCTGCTGAGCGGTCAACCTTGGTGGGATCTTTCCCGGAGAAAGCACCACCACCGTGTGGGCAAGCACCACCGTAAGTGTCCACAATGATCTTACGACCGGTCAAGCCGCAGTCACCTTGAGGTCCACCGACCACAAAGCGACCCGTTGGGTTAACCAAGTATTTTGTGTCTTTGAGCCACTCTTTAGGTAACACAGGCTTGATGATCTCCTCAATCACTGCGTCAACAAAACTTTGCTTCATTTTGGAGCCATCGCTTTGCTCGGGGCTGTGTTGGCTGGAGAGGACCACTGTGTCGATGCTGTGGGGTTTGCCGTCAACGTAGCGCATCGTCACTTGACTTTTTGCGTCGGGACGTAAGAACGGCAGTCTGCCGTCGCGTCTGAGTTCTGCTTGACGCTCAACCAAGCGGTGAGCGTAATAGATAGGAGCGGGCATCAGCACAGGCGTCTCGCTACAGGCGTAGCCAAACATCAGACCCTGATCGCCTGCGCCGGTATTTAAATGATCATC
>Ga0164297_10006107_pt1 | contig 10132 bp, 8 predicted proteins | sample GEODES058metaG_FD_113539 | JGI IMG/M metagenome (GOLD analysis project Ga0164297, IMG submission 113539) | Dystrophic lake water microbial communities from Trout Bog Lake, Wisconsin, USA - GEODES058 metaG | ecosystem: Environmental > Aquatic > Freshwater > Lake | place: USA: Trout Bog Lake...
CACACCGGTGCCGCTGATGGCCGATGAGTGTGTGTTCAGCGCCCATGACATGCTGGCCGTGGCACAGGCGGCGGCGGCTGATGTGGTGTCGCTGAAACTGGTCAAGCATGCGGGGCTATTGAATCTGCGCCGTGTGGCCGGTGTGGCGGAAGCAGCCGGGATCGGCCTTTATGGTGGTTGCCTGTTGGAAAGCTCCATCGGCGCGGCGGCGCATCTGCATGGCTTCGCCGCATTGCGGGAGCTCGCATGGGGTTGCGAGCATTTCGGACCGCAAATCTTGACCGGCGATCTGGTGACAGAGCCGCTGCGGTTTGAGGATTTTCGCATCCACCTGCCGACTGGGCCAGGCCTTGGTGTGACGCTAGACCATGACCGGCTGCGGCATTACGCCCGCACCTAAGGAGCGCGACCATGCTATACTGTGTCCGTATGGACGTCCGCGTCCCACACGACGTCGACCCTGCACGGTTCGAGGCACTTAAAGCCGAGGAGAAAGCCCGTGCGCAGGCACTGCAGCGCGACGGCGTATGGCGGCATCTTTGGCGTGTGGCCGGGGCTTATGCCAACATCAGCGTCTTCGATGTGCCCGACCACGATGCGTTGCATACTATTCTTTCAACTCTCCCGTTGTTTCCGTTCATGGAAATCAGTGTGACAGCGCTGGCGCGGCATCCGTCGGCTATCGATTGACAGTGCCTCCTCTCCCGTCGTCCCTGATCGCGGCTATTGTCACTCCAAACTCCGGTCTGTGACGGAAGAACACCATGGCATTGTCGGTGATCGCGGGAGAGCGGATCGCAAGCGCTCATGATGCCAGTGATGCATGGCAGGTATCAGAAATAGCGCGGAGATGAGGGCGATTTGACTTGCCCGTAATGGCAGAAATTCGGTAGTAAATAAGGGTCTTTTAAAGGCCGCGCGGGAGAGTTCGGTTGCTCCCGATTGCAGCCGGCGCCGACGGAGCAACCCCCCAGGAAACTCTCAGGCACCCGGAACCGCTCGGCTTGGACGATCTGGAGAGAGGCGTTGGCCCCACGGGGCGCGACGTCCGCCGAAGGGGAAGCCTTCCATGCGGTTTTTGGGCGTGGCGGGTCAAGCTCTCAGGCAACAGTGACAGATGGGGAACTCACCGGGTCGGACATTGTCTGGCCGCCTTTGGTTCCATCTGTTGCGGAAGTTGTACCCTATGTCTCATTACGCCGTCATCGGCGCCGGAATTACCGGCGTCACCACAGCGTATGCGCTGCTTGATCGTGGCCATGACGTTACCGTTATCGATCGTAACCGATACGCCGCTATGGAAACCTCATTCGCCAATGGCGGCCAATTATCCGCCTGCAATGCGGAGGTTTGGAACAACATCGGCACGGTGATGAAGGGCCTGAAATGGATGGCGCGCAAGGACGCGCCATTGCTGATGAACCCGCGGCCGAGCTGGCACAAATATTCCTGGTTAGCGCAATTCGTTGCCGCCATTCCGGAATATCGTCGCAACACGATCGAAACCGTCCAACTCGCGATCGCCGCTCGTCAGCATCTGTTCGGCATGGCGGAACGGGAGGGGATCGACTTCAATCATGAACGCCGCGGCATTCTTCATGTGTTCCATGACGGCCAGAGTTTCGCGCAGGCGGCAAAGGTCAACGCACTGCTGCGACAGGGCGGCCTTGATCGTCATTCAGTGACACCCGAGGAAATCGCGCGAATCGAGCCGACGCTGACCGGTAATTTCCACGGCGGTTTCTACACGCCGTCGGATTCAACGGGCGATATCCACAAGTTCACTCGCGGCCTCGCCGATGCGTGCCAGCGCCGCGGCGCGACTTTTCTGTTTGAGCGCGATGTGCGCGACATTGTGCCCGCCGGGGGAATGGTCACGATTAGCAGCGCTGATTTGGCGGATGCCGAGCGGGTGACGAGCGAGGTGTTCGATGGCGTGGTGATCTGCGCTGGGGTGGCCAGCCGCCGCTTCGCCGCGATGGTGGGGGATCGGGTGAATGTCTATCCGGTAAAGGGTTACTCGATCACCGTGATGATGCGGACCGAACAGGATCGCGCGGCCGCGCCCTGGGTTAGTCTGCTGGATGAATCGGCAAAGATCGTTACCAGCCGACTGGGAGAAGATCGCTTCCGTGTCGCCGGAACCGCCGAGTTCAACGATGAAAACCGTGACATTCGCAATGATCGGATCCAGCCGCTGGTGAACTGGACACGGCGTCTGTTCCCGAAGCTTTCAACCGCCGAAGTCCTGCCCTGGGCAGGTCTGCGGCCGATGATGCCGAATATGATGCCGCGCGTCGGGGCCGGATCGCGCCCCGGCGTATTCTACAACACCGGGCATGGACACCTGGGATGGACGTTGTCTGGCGTGACGGCGGAACTGCTGGCTGCCGCGGTTGATCAGCCGCGCGAGAGCGGCCGGATTGCCCGTCCGACGGGCCCGGTTCCGGCGGTGGCAAAACTCGCGTGACGAAAAGGGCGGGCTGTCGTACTGGCAGCCCGCCCATTCTTGTATCTGACGAAATTAAATCAAATTTGAAGGGCGGCGTCCTTTATCCAAGCCGGCGCTCAGCGATCCTTGCCAGCAAAGAGGCGCCGATCGGCAGGACTTCGTCGTTGAAGTCATACTGCGGATTATGCAGTGCTGGTCCTGCTCCCTGGCCGAGGAACAAGAAGGCGCCTGGGACGATCTTCAGCATTTCCGCGAAGTCTTCGCTGCCGGTCTTGGGCAGCGTATCATACTCGGCCCGTGCGGCACCCACCACCTCCCGCGCGATCATCATCGCGGCTTCGGCCTGTACGTCACTGTTGCGCAGCACCGGAAAACCGGGGGTGATCTCGGTCTTGACGCTGGCGGAGAAGCCGGCTGCGATGCTTGTGGCAAGGGCCTCGATCCGTTCAAACACCATGGCGCGCACAGGGTCCTCGAAGGTGCGGATCGTGCCGCCCAGATGCGCGGTTTCGGGGATGACGTTGTAGGCCGATCCGGCGTGGATCTGTGTGATGGATATCGCTGCCGACGCCAGCGGATCGACATTTCGGCTGATGATGGTCTGAAGGGCCTGGGCAAGCGCCACGGCGACCATGACGGGATCGACCGCGTGTTGAGGCTGCGCGCCGTGTGCGCCGCGCCCGGTGATGGCAATGTCGAACTGATCGGATGCGGCAAGGGCGGCGCCCCGGCACAAACTGACGCGGCCGATCGGCGCGTTGGGCCAGTTGTGAAGGGCGTAGATCTCATCGCAGGGAAACCGTGTGAAAAGATCCGCGGCGATCATCGCCGCGGCACCGCCGAGACCCTCCTCGGCTGGTTGGAAGATTGCGTAAACCGTTCCGGCAAAGGCGCGGGTGGATGCGAGGTGCTGGGCGGCACCCAGCAGCATGGCGGTATGGCCGTCATGGCCGCATCCGTGGAATGCGCCCTTGTAGCGGGATGCGTGGGGAAGTCCCGTCGCCTCGTCCATCGGCAGAGCGTCCATGTCGGCGCGCAGGCCGACGCTCCGGCCCGGCGAGGCGCCTCGGATCACGCCGACAACGCCGGTGCCGCCGATGTTGCGATGCACGTCTATGCCCCATTGCGTCAGCAGTTCGGCCACGCGCGCGGCAGTGCGATGTTCCTGAAAGCCAATTTCCGGGTGGGCATGCAAGTCCCTCCGCACCTCGGTCAAAGCCGAGGCGCGGTCGACGATCCCTGGTATGAGCTGCATCGACGTGTGTCCGTTATAGGCTGATCCGCTGGCGTGCCATTTCGGGAATGGCGCGCAGCGCGAGCAAAGTGGCGATACAGCAGACGATCACATACCAAGCCGGGGCGATCGGTGATCCGGTGGCGGCAATCAGCCAGGTGACGATGAACTGGCCAAAGCCGCCGAAAATGGCGACGCCCAGCGCATAGACGAGTGACATGCCGGTGGCACGTACCTCGGCAGGAAAGATCTCTGCAAGGGTAATGATGATCGGTGCACCACCCCAGGCGTTGAATGATGCCAGCACGACGACAACGCCGATCAATGTGGGCAGGTTGGGGGAAGCGTTCAGCGTTAAGAAAGCGGGATATATCAGCAGCGCCATCAACAGGTAGGCCGTCCCGGCGACCAGTTTCCGGCCGAAGCGATCGGACAGATGCCCTGCGACCGGGGACATGATCGCCGTCACGATGCCGGCCGCCACACCTGCAATCAGGCCCGAGGTTGGCGGCAGGCCGAGTTGCCGCACCGCGTATGTCGACATGTAGAGGATCACAACGGCGTTGGAGGCTGTGCCGCCGACGATCATGGCGACGCCGGCGATGAGGCGGCCGAGGTGAGAGCGAGCGATGACGCGCAGTGTGGAGATATCACGCGTGGCGATATTATCTTCATTGGCGTGCGTCTCGCACAGCGCGGACCGCATCCATAGGCCGATGGGTACGATCAAAATGCCCAATAGGAATGGCAGGCGCCAACCCCAGTCCCGCAGCGCGGCGGGGGTTAAGTTGGCCGATAGTAGCCATGCCGTGCCGGCTGCGGCGAGCACGCCGATCCCTTGGCTCGCTAATTGCCAACTGCCATAAAAGCCGCGCCGCTCCGCCGGCGCCTGCTCGGCCAGCAAGGTCGTGGAGGCACCGACCTCGCCGCCCGCGGAGAAGCCTTGCAGCAGCCGTCCAGCCACCACCATCGCCGGCGCGAATAGGCCGATCTGCGCATAGGTGGGGGCAAGCCCAATGGTTGCCGTGCCTGTGGCCATCAGGAAGAGTGTCAGCACAGTTGCCGCCTTGCGGCCGCGGCGGTCCGCGAACGCCCCCAGGACCAGTCCGCCCAGCGGTCTTAGGAAGAAGCCCACACCGTAGGTTGCGAACGACAGCAGCAATTGAACGGTTGGATCCTGCGCCGGGAAGAACAGACTACCAATGGTGCTCGCGAAGAAGCTGTAGACCACGAAATCGTAGAATTCGAGCGCGTTGCCGATGGTGCAAGCGGCGATCAGGCGGCTGCCTGACAGCGGTTGCGCGGATGTGGCTGTAGACGTAGCGGCGGACATGATTGGCGGTCTCCTGTCTTTTTCCTTGGGTCCTGCGTCAGAGGGCGCCCTTGTGTATGCCATATTGTTGATAAAAACAACAGAATGTTGACACAACAAAAATGATACGGCAAGTCCTTGATCCAGGAGAAAAAATCATGCTAACGCAGAGCTTTACCTACCAGCTCGCTTCGATCGTTGAGGATGCCATTGGTCCGGCGGCCCGTCTTTTCGAACAGCGCTTTGGCCTGGATGTGCGGGCGTTGCGCGTGCTGCGGCTGATCGATGACCAGCCTGACATTACGTTCACCAGCTTGGCCGGCCAGACGAAGTTCGACCGTGGGGCGACGTCGCGGATCGTCTGGCAGCTTATCAAAGCGGGCCTTATCCGGCGCGAGATCGATGCCCATGATGCGCGGCAATTCCACCTCCGGGTCACCGCCAAGGGGCGGCGGCTGCGCCACGACGCCGATCCGTTGAGCCTGGAATTGGAGGCGCTGATCCTTTCAGCCTTGAGCGAAGCTGAGCGTGAGCAGTTTCGCGCCATGCTGGGTAAGCTGACGGCGTGGCTATCCGGTCAGTTCGCAGACGAACTGGCGCAGCGCTATCCGGAGGCTCTGGCAGAAAAGCAGCGCGGCGCGGTGAAGGAGACGCCGCCCCTGCCAAGGCGGCGGCGCCAAATGAAGGGGGCCTCGCATGCTGAGCCGCCGGCAGGTGCCGAGCCGGGTGATGACGAAGGCCGATAGCCGACCCATGCGACGAAGGGGACGAAGCGGTATCGCTACTATGTATCGAACCGGCTCGTTGGCGGGACATCGACGGCTCGGATAGCGGGACAGCGTATTCCGGCGGGGGAGTTGGAGACGCTGGTTGTGGACGGGGTCTGGGCGTTCCTAGCCTCGCCCCAGGACCTTATCGCTGCATGCTCAGATGCGATTGCGGACGCGCCGCGGCACCAGGCACTCCTGACCACGGCTGCGGCCCTGGTGATGCCCAAAGGCGATGCGGATGGTTATCGGTGGGGCGGCGGCGGACCGGCGATATGCCGGTATGCTGGGCGGAGCAACGGCGTTTGCTCGGGTTCCCGGATTCGGCCGAGCAGGGCTGATTGGGCGGACAGATCTGGTATTTTTCTGTTAAGGACGGGCGGATCTGTCTTCGGGAACAGGGAAATCAGCACACGATAACAGGGAATTAGTGTGCGATATCAGGCAACCAATGTCATCGGGCAAGGATCAAGGCTGGCCGTAGCGCTTCGCCCGTTCAGTTGCCGGCAAGGTTCCCGTCATAGTGCTAGCGCCCGCTTGAGATCCTGGTGCTCGAAGGCGCTGGCCATGCGGTTGATCTCCGCTGGTCGAGCCCCGACCACCTTGGCGGTTTCGCGCCAAGTTGCGGTGACCGAGGCGACCTCCCTGATGATCGCGCGTGCTTGCGTCAGCCCGAGGCCGAAAAACTCCGAAGCCGCTTCCAGCAGATCGATCGAGCAGGTGCCCTCGTCGAGGTTGATATTCGTTGTGAGCACGCGCGCTTTGAGATCGCTTGGCACAGGGTTTAGGTCATAGGCTGGGGAAAGCGACCACCCTTGCTTGCCCATCCACAAGAACCCGTGGTTGCGGAGGTGGTCGTCAACATTCGAGATCATGACGTTGAAGACGACACGGCGATAAAGAGCATGGGCGTCGGCTTTACCGTGCGCGCCGTGTTGGACAAGCGCGTCGACGATTTCTGGATAGCTGCCGCGTTCGCCATCCCTTGATCCTGTCATCGCCATAGCGGAGAGAAATGGGATCCGCAGCGCTCCGGCTCGATCGAAGCGGAGCGAGAGTAACACGGCCTTCCCCGCCACTTGCAGCAGTTGATGGCGGGGCGTCACGATGCCGGCATACGCCGCCAGCCGCAGAGCGATCTCCTCCCAGGTCTCCATGCTGTAATCGTCGGTCTCCTTCGGAAACTTGGCGATTGAGAGATGGCCATGCTGATCGATGACCGACGCCTTGGGCCGGGCGCCGCCGAGGGACGATCCCGGCGCAAATATCAACTGTAGATCCTCGTCAGTCTCTTCGTCTCGGAGGATCCGCTCGGTGATCTGGAGCAGGCGGCCGAGTTCGATGATGGCGGGAACGCCGCTGCGGGTCGGCGCCTGGAATGTCTTTTCGCCCGTCCATCGGAATCTGAGTGCGCCAAGACGTGTTTCATCGGCGACGCCGAGCAGATAATCGCTCTCCGTCAATGTCCGGATAGCGCGGCCCTCGCGGTCGGCGAGACGTCGTTCGACCCGTTGCATCAGGCGGCGGCCCCAGTTGTCGGGCGCGGAATCGCCGATAGAGCCGAAGGTGGCCTGTCCCGCGGGAGGAGCGAAGGCGCCTCGGGTAAGAGTGAGGCTAGGCTCAAGCGAAAAGCATTCCGGGTCGTCGAGCCACCCGGCCGCGTATTCGAAGAGCACGATTTCCGTGCCTCTGACCTGATTGGTTCTCGCTAATCCGACCGGCCTTGTGTGGCCATCCAATTCGATATGGACCTCGAAATCAGCCATTGTCAGGCGATCTGGCGATGCGTTTCAGGTGGATGTGCTTGGGCATATCCGCTCTTGCCAGCGCCTGTCCGACACTATCGTTGCTAATGTCTGCGACTTGGCTCAGGCCCTCGAGCAAGCCGAGCGCCTGCAGGACGGCGGCGTAGATGCCGATGCTGACAGTGTTATCGCCGGCTTCGATTTTTTGCAGGGTCGAGCGTGATGTAAAGGCACGCTCTGCCACCACGGCCATTGGCAGTCCCCGCCGCCGTCTTGCGTCATGGATGTCTGCACCGAGCTTGCGAAGGGAGCGGCGCACGGCTGCCGGAGGGTGGTGTGGGGTGGGCATTTGATATCTTCGCGCGACGTATCCGAATAATATGTAGCACAAAGATGACAAAAATGCCAGATGCCCTGAGCGATCGGGGCAATCTTTGGCGCTGGGGCGATGTGGTTAGCTTTGAAGTCTCACGCTCGGCGTAGCCGCGTGGTTCGGCACCTGCGTCAGGACGAGACCTTGCAGATCACGGTCGGCCCGATTGATATTCGTTTGCGATCCCTTGGGTCTCTCGCACCTGATATTATCGGGGCCATGGTGCTTGGGCGGAGCAACGGCGTTTGCTCGGGTTCCCGGATTCGGCCGAGTAGGGCTGAGCCGGGCCCAAGGCCGTCCGCGTGGCTCAACCACCGTGATCTATTCCAAAACTGCCTTGTCGGCCGATTCGGCGCCGTCGTTTGTGCGGACGTGAACGCATGCCACGTGGAACGGGCCCTGAGAAACGGGGGCAAAAAAGCCCCCAAAATCGGTGCTGAATTCGTCTCCGAAACCGGGCTCGGCCGTGGTCCTTGGCAAATCCGACGATAAAACGCCGAACGTTAGCGGCCCGGCCTAAGGGCAGGGAGAGACGACGAGAGATTTGGGAAACTGGTCGGAGTGAGAGGATTCGAACCTCCGGCCCCTGCGTCCCGAACACAGTGCTCTACCAGGCTGAGCTACACTCCGACCGAGGGCGGGCGTATAGCCGCCGCTTCGGGTGGGGGCAAGTGGCTTTCTGCCCTTCCGGGGTATCCTTTTTGCGATAATGGCCTCCGGCGTGTATCGTTGGTGGTAAATCGGAGGGAACATAGAACGATGCGCCAGATGACAATGGTTGGCTTTCTACAGGCGCAGAACTGCACGAATTTCGTCGGCTCTTGGCGTCATCCGGAGGCGATGCAGGACTTTACCTCGGCGGAATATTACCGTCGGATCGGACGAGCGCTGGAGGCTGGTAAGTTCCAACTGGCGTTTTTCGATGATCGCTTAGCGATGCCGGATCTGTTTGGCGGCGACCACGCTCTGACTGTCGCCAATGGCATACGCTGCGTGAAGATGGACCCAATCACCATACTCACCGTCATGGGCATGGCCACCGAACGGCTCGGCCTTGGTGCCACCTGCTCGACGACGTATTTCGAGCCGTTTGCCGTTGCGCGCCAATTCATGACCCTGGACCTGATGAGCGGCGGGCGTGCGGCGTGGAACGTCGTTACCTCCATGAACGATCAAGAGGCCCTCAATATGGGCCACCCGGCTCATAGCAAGAATGCCACGCGCTACGACCGGGCTGATGAGTTCATGGAAGTGGTCATGGGTCATTGGGACTCCTGGGATGACGATGCCATTGTCGCGGATCGCGAAACCGGCTTGTTTGCCCATCCCGAGAAAGTGCGTCGACTGGATTATAAGGGGCAGTATTTCTCCTCACGCGGGCCGTTCACCGTGCCGCGCTCTCCCCAGGGCCATCCGGTGGTCATCCAGGCCGGGCAGTCAGGCCGTGGGCAGGCATTTGCCGCCCGTTGGGCAGAGTGCATCTTCGTCGCCTACTATGATCTGGAACGTGCTCGGGTCGACTATGCCAATTTCAAGGCGCAGGTGGTTCAGGCCGGCCGCGACCCCGAACAGGTGGCGCTATGCGCCGGCGTCTATCCCATCGTCGCCGAAACCCGTGCCGAGGCCGAAGATCACGCAGCCCTGATCGATAGGTTGCCTAAGGAGATCGACAGCCTTTCGCTGCTGTCCGAGGTGCTGAACTACGACTTCAGCAAGCAACCGATCGACAAACCCTTCACGCAGGAAGAAATCGATAGCTGGACCGGCGTGCAGGGTATGCGCGATCGCATCCGCCGCATTCTGGGTGATCGGCTGCCCACGCCCCGTGATTTCATCAACATTACCAAGCGCGGCACATTCCACGATCATCCGCGTTTTATTGGGTCCCCGAAGGATGTGGCAGACGGGCTGGAAGAATGGTTCGTTACCCGTGGCTGCGACGGGTTTGTTGTCGCCGCCTCTCATGTGCCTGGGGCGTATGAGGATTTCTCTCGTCTGGTGATTCCCGAGTTGCAGCGGCGCGGCCTATTTCCGAAGGATTATGCCGGCGCGACGCTCCGCGAGAATTTGGGACTGCCCAAACCCGCCGTTGGTTCTTGGCGCTAGAGCGTGATCGCCGGAGATGGCAGCATACGGAGGCGTGAATCACGCGATCATACAACGACGCGTGATCGCCGGAGATGGCAGCATACGGAGGCGTGAATCACGCGATCATACAACGACGCGTGATCGCCGGAGATGGCAGCATA